>Ga0306869_1000081_pt1 | contig 57259 bp, 57 predicted proteins | sample AntRauTorckE6833_FD_190421 | JGI IMG/M metagenome (GOLD analysis project Ga0306869, IMG submission 190421) | Saline lake microbial communities from Rauer Islands, Antarctica - Metagenome Torckler E6 #833 (v2) (version 2) | ecosystem: Environmental > Aquatic > Non-marine Saline and Alkaline >... | reverse complement strand
GATTCGTGTCCAGAATATCGCTCCACTTCACTACGTCCATATTGACCCAGAACGCATGCGTGAAGTTATCACCAATTTGATTACCAACGCCATTAAATTTACCGAAGAAGGTCAGATTACCATCGGACTTCGAGCAAACCAAGAGTCAGTACAGATTACTGTAGCTGACACTGGCTACGGCATCCCTGAGGATGACATCGACCATTTGTTCCAGAAATTCTACCGCGTCGACAATACCGCTACACGAACCATCGGTGGTACCGGGCTTGGACTGTTTATTAGTCGTAACATTGTCGAGATGTACAAGGGACGAATTTGGGTCGAAAGTGAAGTTGGCAAAGGTAGTACGTTCTATATTAACCTGCCACGACTCAGTAAGGAACAGGCTGAAGAACTCCGTAAAGACGAAGCTGTAACAGCCGCACCACTTCAGGTTGAACAAACACTATGATAAGCGGTTCACAAAAGCACAACCAGTTTGGTAGAATGGATGTAACATGGCAAAAGTAATGGTAGTAGAAGACGACAACAGTCTTCGAGAAATATACACGGATTCACTCCAAGCGGAAGACTACGAAGTCGTCAGCGCTGCTGATGGAGAAGAAGCTCTAGCTACTGCAGTCAAAGAAAAGCCCGACCTAATCATCCTCGACGTTATGATGCCGAAAATATCTGGTTTTGATGTGTTAGATATTTTACGCTCAACTCCAGAAACAAAAGGCGCCCATATCATGATGATGACGGCTCTGTCCCAACAAAGCGACAAACAACGCGGAGAGAGGCTTGGCGCTGATCGATATCTGGTTAAATCACAAGTGACAGTACCCGACATTATCGAAAATGTACGTGAACTACTAGAGCAAACACCATCACAATCACAATCAAAGTCTCAGGCTCCTCAAGCACCAACGATGAATGTACCAAATCTACCTGTTGATGATGTAGACACCCAGACCTCAGCGGCACCAGACAATACACAACAGGACCAGCCGCAAACCGAACAGGCACAACCGGTGCCGCCGATTCCACCGACACAGCCGCAACCAAATACTGCTAACCCCCAGCAACCGCCGAGTCCACCGACACAGCCGCAACCAACCCCTGCCACGATCGACCAAACGCAAGCTACTGATGACGATCAACAAAGCGATAGCCCGTTGACCCAACCACCACCAATGTCCGATGGTCCGTCGCGACCCAAGACAACCACTGCAAGCGACGTGGACAACGACCAAACAGATACTACCGACAACTCAGCTCCGACTCCAGACTCTGTGCCCCAATCAGTAACACCAACCACGCCAAATCAACCACTGAAGTCGCTGCAAACCGACACCACAGCCTCAAGTACCCCAGAACAACCACAAGTTAAAGTCCCATCAAACCCTCCACAGGAATCACCAAAACCGACAGCACCACCTGCACCACGACCAGAGAAAACTCTCGACGATATCCAGAAACAACCACCGACTCCAAAGCCAAAACCTTCTGATCCAGACTTAGACTCTGCTCGTGAAGCAATTAAAAACTTAGCAGAATCGTCCGAACAAGAAAATCTAGAAGTCAATCAACAAGTTAGCGAATTTGCAACGAAACCACTATCGGAGCCTTCTGTGGCTACACAACCGAGTGGTGATCCCGTAGAAGACGACCTAAATTCAGAGATTGACGCAATAACTAACGAGCTTGCAAACGAAAGTAAAGATCAAACTAACACTCCCGACAATAATTCTGAACCTAAACAGTCAGACCAACAATCGACATCGGCACCGCCGACCACTCCAGGACCAACAAATTCAACAAAAACTCCAGCCAATACTGATTCCAAAATTGAACCCGAAAAACGAAGCCTGTCGTCTAGCCGTCTGAGCACTAACGAGTCGACTGCTACCGACTTCAGTCAGAACAACAGCCAAACCGCACCAAAACTTGGTTCAACTGACAAAAATAAACGCACTACAGTTACACCACCCCCGAAAACAGCAACCCCTGACATCGACCAACCAGAAGCAGCACCGCCTGCGTCGCAAACAACACAACCCGACACGAACCAGAAAACTACACCTCAACAACCAGCTTCACCGCAAAAACCCCAGTCATCTTCAAGCCCTCAGCCTTCACAGCCTCAAACTGCACCAAGCCCCTCAAACACTGACAACCAATCTGCCTACAATCAGCCAGGTGACACAATTCAGCCAAATGGTGGAGATAGTAGCTCCGCAGCTGCACAAGAGCCTAATCCACTCATTAAACCGCAAACAGCATCTGACTCTGACACTAACCCGCACGATATAGCTCTGTAGTACATATATGCGCCTCTCGAAGTGGCTAGCATCATCCACCAAACTATCTCGACGTAAGGCCGATAGAGCTATCGAGGAAGGTAGAGTGGCCGTCAATGATGAAACCGCCACAATTGCTCAACAGGTTGATGGTTCTGAGACTATCGCGGTTGATGGCAATCTAATACATACGAAAAAGAAGATCTTAGTGCTTGTTAATAAACCAATGTCGTACGTCTGCTCAAAACAGAGTCAAGACGACAAACCGACTATCTATGAATTACTTCCAACAAGCCTACAGCACCTCAGCTACGCCGGAAGACTTGATGCAGACAGTAAAGGACTAGTAATCATGACCAACGACGGACAACTCATCCAGCATCTCACTCACCCAAAGTTCGAGGTTATGCGTACATATGAGGTTATGCTCAATAAGAAGCTAGCCACCAAACACCTAAAACAACTATCAGACCTTGGCGTAGAGCTTGACGATGGCCTCAGCAAATTCGACCAAATAGAAGTTGTAGGAAGTATAGTTCATGTCGCACTGCATGAAGGCCGCAATCGGCAAATCAGACGCACATTCGGATTGCTAGGCTACGAAGTTGTATCGCTCAAACGCACCTCACATGGACCATATTCACTTGATGATATACCTTCCGGAGAGTATCGCACGACTGATATAACGTAGAAATAGTTCGGCTGGCGGCAACTGTTAGTTATACTGGTGTCAATGAATACATTACCCCAAGTGGCAATCGTTGGCCGAACCAACGTCGGCAAAAGTAGTCTGTTTAATCGACTCGTCGGGCGACGACAGGCGATTGTAGCTAATGAATCTGGCACTACCCGCGACAACGTGACGGCGCAAATAAAACTTGCAGACCACCACCTACGAATAGTAGATACTGCCGGTCTAAAATCGCCAGAGGACGAATTTGAACTGTCGATCCAGGACCAGATACATGAAGCCGCTCAAAACTCAGCGCTTATTTTGGTGGTAGTCGAAGCTGCAACTACTGTTACCGAAGAAGATTTGCGCGTAATGAAGACCGCACTCAAGACTGGCCAGCCAGTTGCTTTGATAGTCAACAAAATCGACCAAGCTCACGAGCTAGACACCTCCCATTGGCAGCAAACTCCACTGCGGACGATATTCACTATCTCTGCAACCCACGGCCAAGGCATGGACGCACTTGAGGAATTCATCGTCCAAAACACTCCAAAAGCCAACGCAAACACCGACGATGACAGTATCCGTGTCGCGCTGATTGGTCGACCTAACGCTGGTAAATCTACGCTATTCAATTCGATTGCCCAGAAGCAGCAGGCTATTGTTGGCGACGTCGCAGGTACCACCCGCGACATAAATTCGATTGACATAAAGTACCACGGTCAAACAATCACTTTCCTTGACACCGCCGGGGTGCGTAAACCAGGCAAAGTCGAATCAGGTGTCGAACAGTTCAGTGTCATGCGCACGCTGCAAGCTATCGACATGGCAGACATTTGTTTGCTAGTGATGGATGCAAACGAACTGAATGTTCAAAGCGATAAACGACTGGCCGGCATGATTACCGATAGCTACAAGGGCCTGGTCATGGCCGTCACCAAATGGGACACCATCGAAAAAGACGAAAAAACTCAGGATAAAACTGCGCTTCGCCTAGCCAATAATTTTCAGCACGCCTGGTGGGCACCATTAATCTTTCTTAGCGGGGAAACCGGCAACAACGTCAACAATCTATTTGAACTCATCACCGATATCCACAAGCGTCGCGGACAAGAAATGAAAACGAGCGAACTAAACCGACTACTTAAGACACTGGTCAGCCAGCATCCTCCATCCGCTCACGGTGTCTATCCAAAACTGAAATATATGACACAAACCGGCACGTATCCTCCAACCCTGGCGATCCATGGCCGCAATCTGGACGGAGTTCATTTTTCCTACCGCCGGTTCATCGACAAAGCGCTTCGCGACAATTGGGATCTCAGTGGCACGCCGATAAAAGTTGAATTTAAAGGAGACGACAGCAAATGAAAATGCTAGTTGGGCTCGGTAATGTCGGCGCAAAATACGCCGAAACCCGCCACAATATTGGCTGGGTCGCTCTTGATTCATTCGCTCATAAACATGACGTCGAGCTCAGTGCGAAACCTAAGTTAGAAGCTATGGTCGCAAAGGCTACCATTGACGGCGAGGACGTGTTATTCGTAAAGCCAACGACAATGATGAACAGCTCTGGTCAAGCAGTGCAAAAGGTGGCGCATTTTTACAAAATAAAACCAGAAGGCATCATGGTTGTATACGACGAACTGGATATTCTATTCGGTAACGTCAAGACCAAACAGGGCGGTAGTGGCGGCAGCCACAACGGGCTGAATTCAGTCATCGATCACATCGGCTCAGACTTCTGGCGAATGCGCATCGGTATCGACCGTCAACCACGCGGAATCCCAGAACCAGCAGATTTCGTGTTGGCAAAGTTCGCACCCGACGAAGAGCAACAACTAGACGAACTGATTGCTTCATCAAACAACATGCTAGCCAGCCAGCTTAGTAATTTTGAAACAACTAGCTATCAGCAATAAAATACTAGGAAATAAAAAGAGCCACAGCGGGGGTGGGCACCACTGTGGCTCATTCCACCCTTCAATCCACACCCTGCGCAAGCGATCATCTTTGGTTTAAAGACTGCCGAGCGAACTCGTAGCAATTAAGCTACTGCACAAATTGAATGGTATAATTGAAGGGGTTAGGAAGCCAACGAGCAGAATTGCGATAGTGGAGGGTAGATACCACCGCATACTCGCAGGCAACCTAACATAAAATTGTTATGTACTAAGCAGAAAACTGCTTCAGTTGTTTAATTTAACAACTATTTGCATAATTGTCAAGCTTTTTGTGTGAAAAATGATGTAATATCTAAAATTAACTCTGATGATCCCGATTTTCCTAGTCGCTTAATAAACACTCCTGATTCACCGTGATAGCTTTATGTAAGAGGTAAAGTACCAGTCGATGATGCCCTAACTACCGCAATCGTCTGGCCTCAGGACTAGTTAACGTTGAAATTGTAATCGAAGCCGGGCAGCGCAGTAGAACACTGTCAACCGCTTGCCACGCACTTGAACGGGGCGGAGAACTCATCGCGCTACCCAGAGGCCAATCACTTCGCAACCAGTAAGGGCACTAGTCAGTTAATTCAGGCTGGGTGCATTGCATGTCTGACCCATCAGACATGGCAGTAATTCTAGAACTAATCACGCCTGAGTCTATATCTAGGCGCTATACATATAACGACGGCACACAGCGAGACATTCACCAGCTACTAATGGACGGCGGCAAGCCAGTGGCGAACAAATCATCCGTTCGCTCAAACTTAAGCGCAATCACCATGCTTGAGCTTAATGACATGATTTTGGCACACGGCGGTGACCTCTGGTCTGCTAAGTAACTACCGCACAATTCTCACTTGACGAGGCCGAGTGCCTACCGTAGAGTTCAGTTCGATATGGCAAACAATCTCGTTATCGTCGAAAGTCCCTCAAAGGCTAAAACAATTGAGAAGTATTTAGGTAAAGACTACAAAGTGCTCTCAAGTTTTGGGCATATTCGAGATTTGCCAAAAAAAGACATGTCAGTTGATATAGACAACAACTTCGAACCTACCTATGTTGTAACCAGCGACAAGAAAAAGCGTGTAGCTGAGCTGCGCAAAGCAATGAAATCAGCTGATTTAGTCTGGCTTGCATCTGATAGCGACCGTGAAGGAGAGGCAATCGCCTGGCACCTGCACAAAGCTCTGAAACTGACCGACAAAAACTCGCGGCGAATTACCTTTAATGAAATCACCAAATCAGCTGTCGAATCAGCAATTAAAAACCCACGAGAAATAAATCAAGACCTCGTTGACGCCCAACAGGCTCGCCGTGTGCTCGACCGCGTCGTAGGTTACGAACTCAGCCCGCTACTATGGCGCAAAGTCCAGCCCGGTTTAAGTGCTGGCCGTGTCCAGTCTGTGGCAGTTAAACTAATTGTTGATCGAGAGCGCAAACTGGATGCATTTGAACCTGAGTCGAGTTTTCGTATTACAGCAAATCTAGCAGCCGATGATGCTAAGCTCGAAGCCAAAGTCAACAAGGACCCCAAAGAACAGTCAGTCGCAAAAGACTTATTGGATTACTCACTCAATAATGCGCTATCAATCAGCGCCATCGAGCAAAAACCCGGCAAGCGCAATCCAAGCGCACCGTTTACGACATCTAGCCTGCAACAAACCGCATCAAACACACTCGGCTACTCACCAAAGCGGACGATGATGCTAGCTCAGCGGCTATATGAGAGTGGTGATATCACATATATGCGTACTGACTCGCTCAGCCTATCCAAACAAGCTCTCGCCCAAGCTACGAGCGTTATAAAAAAACAGTTTGGTGATGATTACCACCAATTTAGAACCTACAAGAGCAAATCAAAGAATTCTCAGGAAGCTCACGAAGCAATTCGCCCAACTGATTTGTCTAAAGCAAGCGCTGGCGCTGACAGCCCACAAAAGAAGTTGTATGACCTCATACGAGTCCGCACCTTGGCTTCACAAATGGCGCCCGCAAAAGTGAAGAAGACAACCATAACGGTTCCGCTCAAAGACGACTATGAGCTGCGCGCTAAAGGTGAAGTTGTAACATTTGAGGGTTGGATGAAGCTTGCTGGGAAACCAGACGACGTCGTGCTGCCAAGCTTGAGCGAAGGCGACGAACTCAAATTAGTATCGATGGAAGCCGAGCAACGACTCAGCCGTGGCCCAGCCCGCTACACCGAAGCTAGTCTTGTCCGACAACTCGAAGAGCTTGAGATCGGCCGACCAAGTACATACGCTCCTACAATTTCTACAATCCAAGACCGCGGTTACGTCGAAAAGGGAGACATCGATGGCGACGAGACAGAGCTAACCAAGCTAATTGTTAAAGACGGAGCGGTAATTGAAGAAACATTCGCCAAAATGATTGGTGCCGATCGCGGCAAGTTGCTGCCAACAAGTGTGGCGATTATCGTAACCGACTTTCTAGCCAAACATTTTACCAAGGTTATGGATTATGACTTTACCGCAGAACTGGAAAACAAATTCGACAAAGTCGCAGTTGGAGACATAGAGTGGCAAAAAGTATTAAAAGACTTTTACCCCCATTTCCACGACTCTGTCGAAGAAGCTCAAAATGTATCCAAAAAAGAAGCGTCCCAGGCACGCAAAATCGGCAACCATCCAGATAGCGGCAAGCCTGTGTTCGCACGCCTAGGTCGCTATGGACCAATGTTGCAACACGGTGACGCTGAAGACGACGAAAAACCAGAGTTCGCTCCATTACCAGACAGCACCACGATCGAGAAAGTGACCATGCAAGAAGCACTAAAAGCATTTGAACTACCGAGAGTTGTCGGTAAAACCGAAGACGGAGAAGAGATTACTGCAAATGTCGGACGATACGGGCCTTATGTAAAAGTCGGAAAAATGTTCGTGTCGATTGGTGAAGATGGAGATCCGCACGCTATCAACGAAAAAGAAGCACGTAAATTTATCACCGAGAAGAAAAAAGAACTAGCTAAGCAGTTAGTTCAAGATTTTGGAGACGGCCTACAGATAAAAGACGGTCGTTACGGACCGTACGTCACAAACGGCAAAGTAAATGCAAAAATCCCTAAAGATAAAAATCCAGAAAAACTGACTGAAGATGACGCCAAACAGCTGATAAAAGATAAGAAATCTGGAAAAAACCGTCGCAAGAAACGCTCAAAAAAGTAGCCATACAATACATAACGCGTGAATATTGGTTTACTTTCCAATTAGTGCTATAATAAATATAATCAATCAAAAGTATTGACCCGTATGCAAATTTGTATTTTAATATATCTAATAACCGTTTGAGGAGCTATGGCACAATCTAATTCCGCAACCCCACTAGTTACAAATATTGAAGATATCGTCAAAGATGTACTGGCGACAATTGAGCAAGAGCGTGAGCGCGAGATTATCGCACGACGCTTTGGGCTATATGACCGAAAAGAAACATTAGAGCAGATCGGTGAACTTCTTGGTATCACTCGTGAGCGTGTCCGGCAGCTTGAGAAAGCTACGCTGAATAAACTCAAAGCTGGTGCCGATCAGCTACCACACCTGTCAGATGTAGAGGCCACTTTTTTAGAAAAGCTCGAATCGGTCGGTCGTGCCGCTCGAATTGAACATCTTACAAAACACCTAACTGACGTTGACGACAATCGCACCCAAGCTCACGTACACTTACTAGCAAGTTTGACGCCAAAGCTAGTCGTGATCGATGAGAATGACAAGTTCCATCACGGTGTCACTATTGCGAAGCACCACGACGCAAAGTCAGTCAAAGAGGAAGTTGAGAAGCTAGTAAAAACTGTCAAGAAAATTGGTGAACCAAAAAAGATTGAAGACATTCACGCTGAAACTGATCACGACGAAGCACTACACACTAAAGCTTACGCCTACCTATCTAAACACCTGACCAGTCTTCGTGGCATGTGGGGCTTCATAAAATGGCCAGAGGTAAACCCTAAAAATATCCGTGACAAAATCTATGTTGTACTGCGCGATAGTGGCGAGCCAATGCATTTTTCAGATATCGCCACCACTATTCAAGAGAGCGACCTCAAGCGTAGCGACGTCACTCAACAGGCAATTCACAACGAACTAATCAAAGACAAACGCTTTATCCTAATTGGTCGCGGCATCTATGCGCTCAAAGAATGGGGCTTCAAAAAAGGCACCGTAGCAGATGCGATCGATGACGTACTGTCTAAAGAGGGTGAACCGCTCCACCGTGACGAAATCGTCAAACGAGTGTTGAAGCAGCGACATGTTAAAGAAACCACTATTATCCTCAATCTTCAGAGTAAGCCGCAATTCGAACGGGTCGCCAAAGCAACCTACGCACTCACTCAATCCAACGACGACCAAGCAAACAACGCTTAACGAGCGGGCGCCAGATATAGTACACTTTAAATAGCGCATACGCTTAGAAAGTGGCAACTTGATTCAGTTTTTATTCGCATTATTCGGTGCAATTATCAGTACGTGGTGGCTTTGGCTGCCAATTGGCGGCTGGTTCGGGTACCTGGCGTGGCAAAACTACCGACGACTCGAATGGGCAAAGAATACAGAGCACCAGTTACTGCTACTAGAGATTCCACGTACAAACGAAAAAAAGGAACTCGCTGCCGAACAATTATTCTCTAGTCTGCATGGAATCCTAAGACCACGAAAAGAACTACTGAAGGAAGGTGCAATCCAGGAACACATAAGTTTTGAAATTGCTGCAATCGATCAACGAATTCGTTTCTACGTCTGGACGCCGAAACACCTGGTTAACTTTGTCGAAGGGCAGATTTATGCCCAATACCCTGAGGTGCAGATCGAGGAGCTCGATGAAGATTACGCCCGCCAAAAAATCGAACAGCCATTTTTTCACAGTGGCGAGATTACGTTAACAGCAGATGATACCGTACCAATTAGAACGTTTCCGTCATTCGAGGTCGACCCTCTAGCCGGACTGACCGCGACCTTAGCCAAACTAGAAAACAAAAACGAACAGATATGGATACAGATTATGGCGCAGCCAATTGATGACAGCTGGCACCAGCAGGGCGCTCGAAAAATTAGCTCAATCAAAAAGGGTGGTGGTGGCTTTAGTGGTAAATTCGGCGGAATGCTCGGCAGTATTTTTCAATTTGGAGGGCAGATAATCTCGGCATTATTCAAGCCACCAGAAGCAATCGACACTGCAGCGCCAGAACTCAGCGAACGACAACGCTCGCAGATAACTGCCATAGAAGAAAAATCACGCAAGCTCGGTTACCGTGTACGAATTCGTATTGCATATATTGGTAACGACCAGCAGACGGCCAAGGTACGACTACAGGCCCTGGTGGGCTCACTAAAGCAGTTCAACAGCACTAATCTCAACGGTTTCCAACTCAAAAATACCAGCTTTGATATCGAAGATCAGAAACTATTTCATTCACGATACATGCACAAAGGTGGCTTCACGCTCAACACTGAAGAGTTAGCAAGTATCTGGCACCTACCACATACAAATGTTGAAACACCAAACATCCTCTGGGCTCATACTCGAGTTGCAGAACCACCGTCGAACCTTCCAACGTTAGCCAATTCACCAGAAACAAGTCTGAGCCTGTTTGGTGCTACGAACTTCCGCGGTGATCGACTTCAGTTTGGACTCAACCGCACTGATCGAGGCCGACACGTCTATATCATTGGTCAGACTGGGACTGGTAAGTCAGGTTTATTGCAACTTCTTACAATGAGCGATGTGTATCACAATAAAGGATTCGCTGTTATTGATCCTCACGGCGACTACGCACAGGCAATTCTTAGCTACATCCCTGAGCACCGGCTCGATCAAGTCGTGTACTTCAATCCAGCTGACACAGAATTTCCAATGGCATTCAATCCACTTGAAGTGTTCGATGAGAATCTAAAAAACCATGTCGCATCAGAGCTGGTTGGCGTACTAAAACGTATGTTTGACTCCTGGGGCCCACGACTTGAATACATCTTGCGCTATACGATTCTGGCGCTACTTGACTACCCAGACAGCACCATGATTGACATTACTCGCATGCTTACTGAAAAAGACTTCCGTAATGACGTAATATCACATGTCAAAGACCCTGTGGTCAGACAGTTCTGGGTAGCAGAGTTCGGTAGCTGGGACATGAAATTCCAAACAGAGGCAGTCGCCCCAGTTCTAAACAAAGTCGGAGCCTTTACAGCCAACCCACTAGTGAGAAATATCGTTGGTCAATCAAAGAGCAGTTTCAATATCCGACGGATTATGGACGACGGTCACATCCTAATAGTTAACCTATCTCGCGGCCTGGTAGGGGAAGATAATGCAGCAGTGCTCGGATCACTGCTGGTGACAAAAATTCAGCTAGCCGCCATGTCACGAGCCGACATCCCAATGGAACAGCGTCGACCGTTTTATCTATACGTTGACGAGTTCCAGAACTTTGCCACCGATTCATTTGCCGTTATTCTCAGTGAAGCTCGTAAATACGGTCTCAACCTAACTGTCGCCAACCAATACACCTCCCAGATGGTCCCAGAGGTCGCTGACGCCATTTTCGGCAACGTAGGGAGCCTGGTTAGCTTCAGAGTAGGGGCTGACGACGCCCGGCTGTTAGAAAAGTATGTTGAGCCACAATTTGAGTCGTCAGATCTGTTAAACATGACTAATCGGCATTTTGTCGGCAGCCTGTCTATTCATGGCGAGAGGGCGCACCCATTTTCTGCAACCACACTGACAATTCCACCGACACAAGCCAACCATACGCCACGTATAGTAGAACTATCACGGCAAAAGTACACACAGCCTAAACATGTCATAGAAGACGACATCGCTGAAGCAGCAGCGTTCAAATCAAAGAAACAACGCCAACACCATAATCAGAACAAAAAGCGAACACACTCTACGTCAAAAAAATCTCAGCAAAATCAAGAAGTGGCCAAGCGTGACAAAAAAGATGATTCACCGAGTAACGACCAAATCCAGGAAAATCAGACTGTATCTTTACGGTAGCAAAATTGAGCGAACAATCGCGGTATGATTCATAAACACAACCACAAAAACATAAATGTGAATGATGCTAGCTAAAACGGGGGATTTATAGCTAATAGCAGCAGTACCGGATATAATTTGTGATAAAGAGCTTACGTTAAACGATGTAACACCCAGCGAGATTATTAATTGCTTACGTCGTACAATGTATATTTTACGACGCATACCTATCCAGAGCCAGTAATGATAGATACTCCTATCGCAGGGTAGTATTGGCATCGCTGTATACTCAGACACTGCGATCGTTTAGCCTTATCTATTACAGTTTATACATATAGCAGAGAGTTGTTGGTTGAAGCAGTTCTCTTGATATATAGAAATTTTTGTTGATTATTTGACTTTTCCACAGCATTATTTGACATTATGTTATTTCACGCTCTTAGTATGTTTTTTTGTTGCTCCCCGCTTTTACTCTATCCTGCCCTGTTATTTGACACTTTGCTAGTTTTACATCCTTGGTATGTTTTTTCTAATAGTTTACTGGTAGAAATAGCTTGAACAAAAAGCGAACACTTGCAGGACAGGCGAGTGCTTTGTTGCCCTGTTGTGTAAATTGCAATTTATTTATTAATCAAGTTCATCGTTGTTATTTATCGCCAAAACAACCTGCCAGCTACAGTCGAATCTACATACCGTAAGGGAACACTCCCCTGCTCTAAGAGTTGTATCACACTTTCTAATTGCGCCCCCGGGTCTATGTCTGTTGCCAAGAGTAAGCGAAAATCATAGTTACGCAATGACACACGGACAGCCCTACTATTACTGAGAGTAATTGCAGAAAGCTCTAGTGGGTCGTCGTCGTAGCTACTAAGGGCGGCTAAGAATGCAACTAGCTCAGGAGAAGCCACTCTGTCACCTGGTTGATAGTTCAGATTGGTCTCATCACTAATGAGCGGCACTTCGCTTAAGGGCGTCTCTATGCGCTCAATAGCAACTCCATCATTCGATAGGCTTATCGTTCTACCACCAGACCTCCACTGCAACGTCGGTTCTTTCAACCGACCGCTAACAGTTAGCGTTCTGCTGAATAACGGTTGCGAGACGGATATATCATCATACTGTGGATTAGCGCTCAATAGAACATCTTCTAGATTGACAGCTCCTGACAACCACTTCAATCGTGACGTCTGTTCAAGTCGTTCATTTACTTGTTCTACAAGGTCTTGATTATCGGTTTTCACATCACCAACCCAGCCAAACAGTGCAGTCCAGGAAATCAAACCTACTACAAACACTATTGCTCCTAATCGCCGAACTACCCCTGCATGTTTGCTGGCTACAGTTCTTGTGTGGTTTTTTGATTTGCGTCCTGCAGTGTTTGTGTGTCGTGGCAGCTGATTTGATCCAGTAGGTCGGTGAGTACGCCGCGAGTCAAGCGCCCTCCCCTGGCGACCTGTTCGATTTTTTAATAAATACCGTAGTTTACGAATCAACGACATCAGCAACCACCTTGGCGACATTCTCCGCCGCATTAGACCGGAACATTCGCCCTAGATTTTCACCCAACCAAGCCCGTCGTTTGCTGTCATTCAACAGCTCATCAACAGTAGCGAGCAAAAGTTTTGGGTCTGACACCAACATGTCTTGCTGAATGATTATGCCGGCGTCGTAACTGTTGACAGCTTCGGCGTTTTTTAACTGATGTGCGTCTGTGAGTAATGGGTGCGGTACCACAATTGAACACGCCCCAACAGCAGATAGCTCCGCCAATGTCGTCGCGCCGGCTCGAGTGACAACAACGTCAGCAGCGGCAAGCTGTTGAGCAACATCCTCGTACACAAAATCTGTCAGTTCATAATTAGGATGCGGTGTGTAGCTTGCCTCTGTTTGCTGATACTGGTCACCCCGTCCGGTAATATGCAGCACTGATGACAACTCACCTAATTGGTGAGATATCTGGGCTACTGCAAGGTTTAGTTTCTGTGCACCGAGGCTGCCGCCGATAATTACAATCCGTTTTTGTTCGGGGCTAATCTCTAGTTGCTCGCGCGCATTTGACCTAGTGACACCATCAAATAAAGCCCGAATAGGCAGCCCGGATTGCAGCACTTTATTGCGTTGATATGAATAATGTTCAACTGGAAATGCTACTAAATTCTTGATGGCGTCTTTTGCTAGCAACCGATTCGTTAAGCCTGGCACAGTATCAGAGTCATGTGTTATGTAGTCAATCCCTAGAAGTTGTGCGGCAAAACCTAACGGGAGGCTAACATAACCACCCTTGATCACAATTATATCCGGCTGGTGCCTTCTAAGTAGCGCTATTGACTGAAAGAACCCAGCTACTACCTTGAAAATATCACGGACATTCAACGCCAGAGTCTGCCAATCGTTAAGACGACTAATCAGCGATTCACCGTAGTAGCGTCGATATTTTCCACTATAAATATAGTGCGTTTCGATATCGTCTCGAAGTGGCGTAGCGCCTGCTTTCTTCTCGCCGACAGCGACTAATTCTACAAAGGGATTAGTCTTCTTCAGCGCATCTGCTACAGCAATAAGTGGCATCGTGTGCCCACCAGTACCGCCGCCACTCAACATCACCTTCATCGTAGACTCCGTGTGTTAGCAGAGCTTGATAACTGATAGGCAATACCAAGCACGCAGAGTATCATAATCAATGAGCTTCCGCCGTAGCTTAAAAACGGCAATGTTATTCCAGTAAGCGGCATCAACCCTGTCATTGCTCCAACATTAATCAGAACATGCGATGCCAGCCAAATAGTAATTCCTGCAGCAAAAAGTCTGCCTGTTATTGACTGTTGATTCTCGGCTATAACCAATAACCGCCACAACAGGTAGCCGAACAACGCCACTAACGCTACTGTTCCTGTAAAGCCAAAGATTTCACCATAGATTGCAAAAACCGAATCATTCTCTGCTTCTGGAAGGTAACCGTAGACCTGCTCGCTGCGCCCAATGCCAACTCCAAACGCACCCCCTGAGCCAATCGCGGTGAGAGACTGGTCTAATTGGTAGCATTCACTTTGCCCATCACATTCACCAGCGTTTACGAATGCCGTGAATCGACTTGTTCTATATGGAAATAGCACCACCGCCAGTACTCCAAGCAATAGCAATACGCCTGAAACTATAGCCAAAAGCTTTGTTGACACTCCTCTGAAATAAAGCATTCCACTTACCATCAGCGTTATCACAATCATTGTCGACAAATCCCGTTGCAAAACTACAACAAGCAATCCAGCGACTAACAACAACACGCCAATCGGCATTAATCCTGACAGTGAAGAATTTAACTCATCGTCAGAGCGATTACTCAAAAAGAATGCTGTGTACACAAGTGCAGTCAACTTAATCACCTCTGATGGTTGAAACGAGAAAAATCCAAGATTAACCCAACGAGTCGCTCCACCGGCGGTTATGCTGGTCTGGGGAAACAGTAACAACACAGTGGACACCACAACAACACCGACCATCACCGGCAACATTTTCTTCCACCATTCGATAGGAAGTTTACTGCCAAAATAAAAAGCGATGCCCCCAAGGAATAAATTTAAAACATGCCGATACACGAAATAATTTGGATCGCTATTATCAATATTTCCATAATTAAGAGCAGGACTGATTGTATAAATCACAATCATGCCAACAAATATTAACAACCCAATTGCGGCTATTAAACCATTGTCACGCTGCGGTCTTCGCGCCCTAGGGCTGTTCACTGAATTCCGCCCAGTATAGCTAGAACTACACCGAAGATCGCAAATACTTGCCCGATAATCCAAAACCTCATTGTGACTTTAGTTTCAGGCCACCCAAGTGCTTCGAAATGATGATGAATTGGTGCAATCCGAAAGACTTTTTTGTTAAACAACTTTTTTGACATAATTTGCACTAAAGACGAGCCAGCTTCTATAACGAACACGCCTGCAATTACCGGCAGTAAGAATAATGTGTCAGTTAACATTGCTACCACCCCGAGCGAGGCGCCCATCGCGAAAGAGCCAACATCACCCATAAAAAATCGTGCAGGAAAAATATTGAACCATGTATATGCCATCAAAGAGCCTACCATTGTCGCACAAAAGCCAGCAATGCCGATGTTGCCCTGCAATGTTGCAATCAAGGTATATGCAGTAAATGCGCTGATCAACAACCCTCCTGCTAACCCATCAAGTCCATCAGTCATGTTGACTGCGTTTGCAGATGCTACGACTATAAACGTAAACAGAGCAAATACAGAAATCGTACCTATTGTGATTGTGTCAGATAGAAATGGCACATAAATACTGTCATAGCCAAGCTTGGTGACCATATAGAAACCTCCTATGGCCGCGACAAGCGATATCAGTAAAAACTTAACCTGTGAACGCAGACCTGTCAGTCCTTTCGGAGACAGCAGATTAATCACATCATCTATCAGTCCTACTGCACCACCACCAACCAGCGCCATCAACGGCAGCAAAGTCTGACGTGTTGAGTAGTTTAATACTACAGTTACAAGGCTGACTGCGACTACCACTATTACCCCCGCCATAGTTGGGATATGACGCTTATGTTTTGCACTATGAAGACGATCAAATTCTACGGCTTTTTCTCCAGTGATTGCATCTTTTCTGGGTCGCTTCCACCACTGATAACGATAAGCCAACGTGGTATATAACGGAGTCAACACCATCGCTAAACCAAATCCTGCAACTGATAATAACGCAACTGAGGCGATGTCTTTAGATAGTAGCTGAAAAATTTGATCCATTAACATATATTTTAACCTAACTTGGTTGGTAACCGTAGTAGTCGATTAACCAATTTGATATATCAGAAAATATTGGCGCTGCTGCACCTGAACCGGCAAATGGAGTCAGCGTTCGCTGTGGCTGTTCAATACTCACCATTGCAATGTAGGCAGGCCTATCATTCGCTCCAAAGCCAACGAAAGAACCAATCTCTGCGTCTTCAATGTAACCCCCCGACTCTGTGTCTGCAATCTGTGCGCTGCCTGTCTTTCCGCCAATTGTATACCCACTTCTTCTAGCCCACACTCCACCACCATCACTTACTACTGTTTCCATCATTACTCGAATTTCACTAGAAGCAGACTCAGAAATAACTTGCTCTTCAAGGACTGTTTGTTTGCGCTCAGTTACACTACCGTCCTCACTGATCGTCTTCTTTATGATAGTCGGCTGATAATAGGTCCCTCCGTTAATGATTGCAGCTTCTGCGGCTAAAGTCTGCAGTAATGTTGTGCTGACGCCCTGACCAAACATCATATTGGCATAGCGAGCGTCACTAGATTGATCGGGTTTTGTAAGGATGCCAATCGATTCACCAGCGAGTTCAATTCCAGTTAACTGGTTCAAGCGTAATTTTCCGGAATAAAATTCATACAGCTTTTGTTTGTCTGCAGCGCTGATTGACGAGTCGTCCCCATCAAGACTTTTAAGAACATATACCATACCAGTGTTAACAGACTTAGTAATTACCTCTGTCATGTTGCGAGTTTTACTGACTATCGCACCGGCGTTACGAATCGTAAAATCATCAACCCGTACAGAGCTCGTATCATAGTACGTTGTATCAGGAGTCACAGCACCAGAATCTAAGCCAAAAGCCATCGCTAACGGCTTGAAGACTGAGCCTGATTCATACGGCGATGATATCGAATGATTAGTAAATACACTTATATCTTCAGTTTCTGCATAATTTACCGGTTCATAGTCTGGGTAGTTTGCCATCGCTATGATTTGTCCGGTGTTTGGATCCATAACTACAGCACTAGCACTCCTAGCCTGATATTCATCCACTCCTGCTGCCAGCGCGCGCTCAACCATGCGTTGTACATTCCGATCAATCGTAAGCACCACGTCGTCGCCGTTCACTGGAGCAGTAGAGATGTTTTCACTAGTAGCAATCGGCACACCACGGGCATCAAATGCGCCACTAAGTAGTCCATCAACGCCCGACAACTGCTCATTAAAACCCTGTTCGATACCATACTGCCCTTCCCCGTCAGTATTCACAAAACCTAGCACATGGCTCGCTAGTCGTTTCTCAGGATAAACACGTTCAGTAACGTCTTGCAGAAAAACTCCTTTTAGATTGAGTTTCTTGATTTTATTTCCTTGATCAATCGTCAAGCCCGGCTCTATCACCTCATAATTACTGTCTCGACGTAATATCTTTTGGTATTTTTTTGGATTTTGATCTGTTACTTCTGCAATCATTTCTGCGCTCAGTTCTGGATTGCCTACAAATCGCGGATCAGCCACAACCCTCTTCAATGTCTGATTAATTGCAAGTGGTTCAAGTTCTCCGTTGCTGTTTTCGGTATAAATTTGACCTCGTTGTGCTTCGATTACGAGTTTTTGTTGATGAGCTCGCTCAGCCTTTGCCACGTAAAAATCATGTTGGATAATTTGTATATAAAATAATCTGACAAAAATAACAACGCCAATAACTAAAAGGCTGATTCGCACCCATTGAAATCGAGATGTTACCGACTGCGAATCTCTCATATGTTACCTTAATTACTTAGATAGCTGACATCTGTCTGTGGCACCAACTCGTCTCTAATATCGCTATCTTCTGTACGCGATAACGACTGCAGCCGCGCCGCTTCCACTTCAAGCGCTTGATTGCGCTGGGAAAGCTCTGTTTGTGTACTGCGTAGCTCGCCAAGCTCAAAACCATAAACGCTGGTTTTTGTAATCTGGACCAAGTACATCAGTCCCATAATAGTTATGATTAATCCAACCAACAAGACATTAGACACTGGACCAATTCGTAACTGACGAGAATATGCAGTCGCATTTGAATTTCTCGACATTCTCTTGACGTTTGGCAATGGTTTTGACCTAGACATATCTCGCGATGAGTATCGGGTCATTAATATTCCTTTGTTATATTTTTGTTTTTGTTTTTTAGTGGTGGACTACATAGCAGCCCACCACTAATATTGAGTAAGTATTGCCCTATTCGCTTAGCGAACGTGGACTTCTACCTGCTCTGTTTTTGAGTGATCCTTAACCTGAATCGGCATGATCTCTCCTTTTTGTTTTTATTTTCACGGCGGCTCGAAGCTTAGCACTTCGGGCACGCGGATTAGAACTAATTGAGTCTGTAATTGGACCGTTCGTTAAGTCTTTCAGAGTTGAATCCAATCTGCCTCCAGCATGTTTTTTTATCAGCTGCTTGAATATCCGATCTTCAAGACTGTGAAAACTGATAAACACCACCCGACCGCCTGGAGTTAACAGATCAGGGATGAGCTCAGTTACCTGCTCGAGTTGTTCGAGCTCGGCGTTGACCTCAATTCTCAGCGCCTGAAACACTTGCGTTGCTGGGTGGGTTTTACCATGCGCCCTTTTAGGGTGAACAGTGTCCTTCACCAACTGCGCCAGCTCATGCGTCGAGTTAATTGGTCTTGCAGAGACGATAGCCCCAGCTATACGTGCCGACTGTGGCTCCTCACCGTAGCGACTGAATATGCTATCCAGCTGCTGCGTCGAGCAACCATTTACAATATCGGCAGCGCTTAGCTCCTGGCTCTGATCCATCCTCATATCGAGTGGACCATTACGCATGAAACTAAAACCGCGTTCAGCGATATCCAATTGTGGCGATGAAACGCCGGCATCAATCAATATCATGTCGAATTTTCGTAAATCTGACATAAATTGCTGAGCTGCATGAAGCATATCTAAATGCATGATTGTCAGTTCGTTGTGCTCGGAAAAACGGTTACGAACATAGTTAACGGCTGACTGGTCACGATCGACTAACACGCTGTCTTGGTAATTGTCAGTAACGTCGAGAATTCTCGCCGCATGACCACCAAAACCAGCAGTTAAATCAAGATATGATTCACCCTTGGTTGGATTCAGATACTGCATAGCAGTATCTGCTAAAACTGGTGTGTGAGGTGTATTCGTCTCCACATTTTTACAGTCTCATGTCTAAAAATGTGGAGATGTGCCTAAGAACATCTAACCAGCAGCCAGTTTTTTGTTTTAACGTATGTTTTTGTTTTTGTTGCTTGCCCGCGACGACGCGCGGACAAATGTGGCCTACAGAATTTTTTGAAGCTTAAAAAGCTTACTTATGATCCATAGGCACGAGAGACTTATGTGTGAGGTGGAGTTTGGGAGGTTTCCAATTTTTGGAGAAAGTACTAGGGTTTTTGTGAGTGGTTTGCCCTCGGCCACTTACTGACTACCAGATAGATAATCTCGGTAGTTGACTCAAATTGTTAAAGTACGGTTGTCCTTGTCTTAAGACACAGTTCTACATAGATTCTGCGGCTTCGGGGGACATGATTCGCCAATACTTTCCAGCTCGTACAGCAATAACCTCGCGGTCAATGCCGGCGTAGTCGAGCAGCGATTGATCAATCGTGACTCTTCCTTGCTTGCTATCTAGTTTGGCTGTGCTCTTTCCTCGTCGAAAGCGCACGTTTAAATCAGCAACTGTTTCATCGAGAATTGCACCTTGTAGTGCTGGCTCGACTTCGCTGTCCCAGATATCAGTCGAATACATATGTATGTAGTCGCCGAATCCTCTGGTCAATACGATTTCACCGTCGTCAAGCTCTTGACGAAGTTCCGCCGGAATAGTGAGGCGGTTCTTGTCGTCTAAGCGACGTTCGAATGAATCTATTGCTGACATTTTATTTTTGTTTGTGGTTTTTGTTTTTCGAGATATATTTTTGCTTTTCTCGATTTGCCACTGCGTTTAGTGTACCACCCACTTCTACCCACTGCAACCCACAAATACCCACAAATTAAGCACGAGACCACAACTTATCCACAATAATAGCTATTTACTAGAGGTCAGCTTCGGCAACAATACGGTTCGATCGCGCAAAACTGGCTGGCGTACCTACATCTAAGAAATGGGTAGACTGATCAAGCGCATGCACATAAACACCATCTTCAACTAGCTGGTTTACTACATCAGTTATATAGTACTCTCCACTACCCTCATCCACCTGCGTCTGTTCTGCTATTGCGTGAACACCGGTCGGTAATATCAGCCCTCCAATGTTAATAATGTTTGATGGAGCGTCTTCTGGTGCAGGCTTTTCCACAATCTGCACAAAATTGTCGTTTGCGTCTGTTTCTACCACACCGAATGCACTGACCTGGTCTTTTGGAACTTCTAGTCCTAGCATCGCTCCGACTGCACCAGATTTCTCCCAGGCTTTGATATACGGCTTCAACAATGATTTTCCACCCGGCTTCCACGGCATCGCATCTCCATAGACAAATATTATCGGCTCATCATCACCGACTACTTCTAGTGCTTTTAACAAAGGGATTGTTGTTCCGTAAGGGTCGTCTGGCTGCTGATAAGCAAACACAAACTCAGCTTTACCAGGAAGTGACTCAACTGATTCATACTTTTCAGGTTTTCCTTGCCGATCGAGATAGTCTTTGAGCTCAGACTCTTCAGAGTAATAATCTTTGATTTGCTTCTCATCCGGTTTAACCACGATTACAATTCGCTCGATACCAGCTGCAATCAAATCATCCACTACGTAATCGATAATTGGCTTATTACCAACTGGCAACATCTCTTTTGAAATCACCTTTGTAACTGGCAACATTCTAGTTCCATACCCCGCAGCAGGAATAATTGCAGTTTTAAGATTACTAGACACTAAATGGCTCTTCAAAAAATATAATATTATCAAGACTGCTCACCTGAAGACCAGATTCAGGTTGAGGCTCGATCCGGTTTTTTCTGGCAGCAGGACTGTCAAACCAAATCGCAATTAACCCCTTATCAACAAGATCTGCCGCGCAATCTATATGTGAAGACCTGTCATCAATATAAGCAATTTTGTTGAAATCAGCTCCAAATTCTTTTGCTATTTGGTCAATGTATTCAGCCTTCGAGCCTTCCATACAAGTAAAATCATCGGGTTGACTGCCTAAAACATGCTCAATTAGTCCAAATTTAAATTCTTGAAATCGTTCATTGCCTACAGTAAGTACAAACACTTTGGCTGTGGCATGAGCATTATTAAAAGCTTCGACTGAACCTTCAATTATAAAATCAGCAGCATGGCTTATAAGCCCGTTATGAATTGAGGAGTAATCTTCATTACCTAGTTCTCTTCCCAATATTTCTTCAATTTCTTCGAATGCATCATACACCTCATCTGCCTCGCGTTCTGCTTTATGGGTGGTATCGAGTAATAATGGGTCGACCCCAAGCTCTTCATCAGCGACTTCTAGAAATTTTCCCCAAAACGCATCGACGTCAAACAGTGTTCGGTCGAAATCAAAAACAACATATTCCGGGTTATCAAGAGTAAGTATTTCGGTTGCCATTTTAGTTTCACTCATTTATATATATTATACCATCATATCTCAAATTCGCCGAGACTAGATATTTCTTTGACCCAACCAGGCGATTGAATATCACTGTATTGGCTATCGACTCGTCGTAGTCGCACCCCACGTACGCCCATATCTCGTAGTTTCTGATCAAATGTATCTCCACGATCATCGATTAGAGTAATGTTTTTGGGCTCGACACCCTTCTGTTCTGCAATTTGTTCAATCTCATCAGACTTCCTTCCTTGGGTAATCTGAACCGTATATGCATTCAACTCTGGTGCAAACTCTGTTTTAAAACCTTGGTACTCATCGGTGCCGACGGTCATTATCAAAAATTCAATGCCTGCAGTATTTAGTGTATTAATAAATGGTAGCGAATCAACGAATAAATAACTTCTTCCCATTAATTCGTTGCGAGCTGTTTGTTTTAAATGTTCGATTTCTACATCAGGATTATGTTCACGAATTTCGTCAAATGCAGAGAATATCCCTGTAGCCTGAGTCCGAACTACATCATGTTTGTGGGCAATTTGGTGTAACTCTTGACCATCAATATTGTAGTAACTCGCCAATACTGTGCTGAAGTCAGAAAAGAACTCATGATTGTTAAATAGCGTTCTATCAAAATCAACAACGACAAACTGAGTCATGAGAAGTAAAGCCTCATTAGTTGCCGCGCCACTTTATCGGCGTCATGCCGGAAATACTTTATCGACTCTTCATCATCGCCCGCCACAGATAGCTCTCGCTCAACCAAGTTTTGTTTGATACTAGCTCTGTCTTTTATTTCTAGGGGCTCCTGGCTATCCTGCCTGTACCTCTCCAACATTTTCGAGGAAGGCATTTGATTGTTAAATAAAATAGTATCTATAAACGCACCTCCCGTTGCACGCTCCAACTCACTAATAAAATCCTCCAGGTAATACCCGTCAGTATCGCTGCCAGATGTTAGGTTTGCGACATAGATAATTTCACCCTTGGCGCTATTTAATGCTTCAAGCATCCCGTCTATCATCAAGGCTGGCATCAACGATCCATATAGTGAACCTGGGCAAAGTACGACAAAATCTGCAGACAATATCGCCTTGCGAGCATGTGGGTTTATAAGTGCAGGTTGATCAAATGTAACATTGGGCTTATCGACTCCCTTAAGTAGATCCGTGTCCCCTATTACGTGTTCACCGGTGATTACATTGCCAGCATCATCTTCATATTGCAATCGAACATCGCTAAGAGTGGCCGGTAGCACTTGGCCCTGAATGGCTAGCACATCACCGGCAGTTTCTACTGCATCAGAAAAACTTCCAGTTACTTTTTCGAGTGCACTAATAAATAAATTACCAAATGAATGGCCACCTAGACTCTTATCCTGTTCAAATCTATAATTAAATAATTCACGAACCACATCTGTTGAGCTAGACAATGCCACCAGACATTGACGCACGTCACCTGGAGGCAGCACACCAAATTCATCTCTCAGATCTCCAGTAGATCCACCGTCATCAACCATACTCACTATTGCGCTAAGCTGATTGATGTATTTTTTCATACCAGTAAGTATCGTAAAGCTACCAGTCCCACCTCCGATTGTTACTACTTTTACACCATCTTGATCCATAACCTAAGCCTACCTCTCTAACGATGCTAAATCAATCTGGCGCAATTGTTGCCGGTGTGTCGTATAGTTATCGTTAAATCGCTTCACCAGCTGCCAAAATTTTTTTGAATGATTAGGGTGTCGTACATGCGCCAACTCATGAATCGCTAAATACGTCTGCAGCTCTGCCGGCAGCAGTATAATCCGCCAATTGAAACTAAGTGTGCCACTGGTACTGCAGCTACCCCAACGGGTTGACTGGTTACGGATAGAGACCCGGGTGTAATCAACTTCCATTTTTTGACTCCAATATTTTACCAGCTCTTTCGCAACCGCAGCAGCCTGCCGCCGTTGCGTCTTTGTGGGTTTAGTCAGTGGCTGTGACGATTCAAGTTGTTGAATAATCCAATCTTGTTTCGAACGAGCGAATTGCTCGGCGGCTTTATACGGGTAACGCTTTGGCAGCGTCACTAATACCCGGCCACGCCGTACACTCAGTCGCATCTGTTTTGATAAATGATGCTTCCGCAACTGGATCTCAACTGCCCCGTCACTGGTCTTTAGACTATAGGTTTTCATTAATTAAATCGTCTATAAACTTCTCGACTCCAGCCCGAGACTCTTCATAGCTACTTATATCAGGCCAATCCTGGCTATGAATTCTACTCCACACTGCACCGATCAGCCGCTGGAGTCTTTCTAACTCTTCCTTGTCTGGTGAGTGCTCAACTCTAAACTGCTTATCATCCTCTGACTCGACATAGACCATCTCACCGACTGCTTCCTGCTGGGCGCTAGCCATGTTTGACTGGCCAGCCAGCAACACATAGAAAGTCAACTGTAATTGATGTTTTAATGCCTTGAGTCCATCTCGTTGGCTGTACGTGTCGAGCGTGCGCAGTCCTCTACCAGTTTTATAGTCTGTGATTTGCAGCCTGTCGTCACTACTATTAACTGCATCAAGCTTGCCCTGTAAAACTGCACCATTTTCGAGTGTAATGTCGCGGACAGTTCGCTCAGGCTGCGTTCCAACAGTTAGTTGGAGTCGGCCGCTTATTAACAGTTCCGAAAGTAGCTTTTGTCCTTTGTCTAAATATCTCTTTTCATCGTGGACTGGCAGTTGTTCTCCGCGTAATGATTCACTAAACGTCTTAATAGCTTTATCTACATCTAATTTGTTTGCATTAACATCACGCTGTGCCTGTTCAAGCGCAGCGTGGATTGCCGTTCCGTACGCCATATGCGCAGTCTTAACAGTCGGCAAACGCAACAAGTTACGTTCGACAAATTCTAGAGGTCCCCCACTGGTGATATCTATAAAATTCAGTAGATGTGTCACGGGCAAAGAGTACGACTCTAGAATTGGCGCTAACAATTGACCTTGGTCGCGCACCGGTGATGACGGCCAACGTAGTATATTTTCTGCTGCAGTAATTAAGTCTTTTGAACTGTCAGAAATCTGCTCAACCGGCAAATGTGAAATTAATGGCGTCGGCAACACTTCTTTACCATGTTCATCGAGCTGATAGCTGGTTATTGTCAATCGGGAACGCGCTCTGGTCATCGCTACGAACATTAGTCGTGCATAGTCATCGTCATCATCCCCGTGCGGTCGCATGGCCTCCATGTTCGCTGGAGGTCGAAACCGTGCACCACCGGGACTCCAAGTATTATCAGTCGCATCGATTACAAAAACATCATCAAACTCTAGCCCTTTCGCGCTGTGTACACTCAGCAGCTCAATCGCTCGATCACTGCTGACAAACGCCGACTCATCAGTAATCTGGACTTGATGCTCACGGTTCATATCAATAAACCGCACAAAATCATTAAGTTGCGGCCGCATATCAGCCCGAAATTCCGCAACGAGACTTCGTAATTTCTGCACAGCTGACAGTGTCTCTAGATAAGCATTGGAGCCTTCGTCTAAATAGTAAGTTTTTAGCGGTGAGGTAAACCCATTCAGCTCACGCAAGCCCAAAATGTACTCAATCATCACTGCCGCTGGCTGATGAGTGGCCTCGGTTGCAAGATCTCGTAACCATGTCGCAACTCTAGATATATCTTCAGTGTCTGACAGCTCGGCTGCAGCTAACCAGTCAGATATGCGCTGCTTACGGCAATCAACACCAAATTGCCAAAGTTGTTTTGAGTTAACCGAAAACATCGGATGCCCTAAAATATCCGCTACTGATTCATTGACATGCTGCGGCATGAAGTCGCCGATTGCCACTACACAGCGAGCAATTGTGCTAGTGATTTCAATCGCAGGCATCCGCAAAACGTCATTGCGCTGTGAGTAGCGCACTGGCGCTCCTTGCTGATGAAAAATACCAGCCAACTGCTCCAACGGTGCATGCGAACGAGACAGTACAGCGACCCTTTTTTCAGCATCAAAAGCCTCCTTAGCTAGTGCTGCCACCTCAGTTAATTGCTCAGCTTCGCTTGAGTACATTTTGTGTACAATTTCATCTTTGCTAACATCTGCAGCTTGGGTAATATTCTTTGTTAGCTTTGGTCGTAAATCGACTAGACGATGCTCTATTAACTCGGCAGTTTTAAGTGATGCGTCAATCACAGACTGGTGTGAGCGGTAGTTTTTAGTCAGCATGATTTCTGTAGTGTTTCTAAACGAGTTGCTGAAGTTATCAATGTTGCTTAGTTCTGCGCCCTGGAAACGATAAATTGCCTGATCGTCATCACCGACTGCCATGATATTTGGTCGCTGCTCCTGGGCAGGATGTGACGCCACTAAATACGCCAACCGAAACTGTGCGTCGTTGGTGTCTTGGAATTCATCAATCATGATATGGGTAAACCGCTCTTGAACGTCAGCCCGAAAATCATCGTCAGCTTCAAGTTGGGTAATTACTTCTAAGATCATGTCGTCAAAGTCATAATAGCCACCGGCTAGCATCGTGTTCTGGAACTCTTCATAAACATCCGCTAATGCCAGCATCCTTTCAGAGCGACGAATGTCCGTCCACTGACGAACGCCATTCACCTTTTCTGTCCAATCGTTCTTCCATTCGGTCAACGGCTTGGTGCTGTCGAGTTCACGTGCTTCGGCAATCGCACGCTCTAGTGACTGATGAAGCACTTTTGTGATAGAAAGTGTTGGAGCAATATCTATGTCGTTATCAAACTCGATATTGTCGAATAATTGCTGGTACTGATCGAACAGTTTCTTCGACATTCGGGTGTCCAACAGTTCAGCCCAATCATCTTGCAGCGCTGAGAGCTGTGCGATATTGAGCCTGGATATTGCGCGTAATTTATTTGGGGTTAGGCCGGCTTTTTTTGCCTGTGAAATATGTTTACGAGCACGATCGGCCATAGTGAACTTGCCCATAAACTTCAGTGCATAATGATCATCTAACGGCCGTCGCTTTAATACGTCTTCGATTATTTCTAGTTCGACAGCTTCTGGTGCAGGCTGTAAATTAGCTCCACTCCAAAAGTGCTCTGGATACATGTTTATTAACTCTAGCCCCAATCCATGAAACGTTTTAACCACCACCTTGCGCCCAGCTGGACCAACAATTGTCAGCAGTCGTTGTTTCATGTTTTGTGCAGCTTTGTCAGTAAACGTCAGGGCTAGAATGTTTTGCGGTTTACTGTCCGTTTCACGCAAAATTTGCGCTACCCTGGCACTCAAAAGTTGTGTCTTACCGGTGCCTGGACCAGCCAGAACTAACAGAGGTCCATCAATATAGTCAACAGCTGCTCGTTGCTCGTCATTGAGCATTGTATACGCGTCTTTAAAAGACTGCATTAATCCGATGCCAGGCTAATTTCAGATTCGTATTCAGGAAAGTAATTCTGGATAATTGACAGCTCAAATCTACTCATTATCGAGCTGGCTGGCTCACGTTCTAACAAAAATCTAAACGAACGCTCGACCAGTGACTCAACTGGTTCGTCACCATCTGTCAATTGCTGATAATAGTCACGACTGACACCGACTTCATGCTCACTGTCAGTCAGCTTAACCGTCAGTAGCCAGCCGCCGTCTAGCTCATCAACGCTCGAAATTTTTACCCTTTGCATATTCTATATTCTAACAAATTTATGAAGCACTATTCATACAGTCCATAGAAAAACTTCATTGGAGTAAATGTAACTTTTTTCTGGTCAATCTCTGACAGGCTGATATTGACGTTTACACCTCGTGCAAGCGTGACGTGCGCTGTCAACGAATGAGCGAACTTAAGTTCCGGCAATGAACGCAACATCATCACCGGCTGATTAATACCTAACGAAGCCCAAGCTCCAACTAAATCTGAGTAGGCTTGCTGATGATCAAATAGTAGTTCATTGTCTGCTGTAAATCTAACCACCAAAGCACTGGCGTTACCACCTAAAAAATCCACACTATCAGCTGCGAGTTGATATGTCTTACCGGCTACCCGTTGCTGCTGTCGCTCCGCCCAATGTTGCATCAACGATTTAAAGCGCTTGAATGTAAGTTCATCGTTGTCAGTATTTAATTGTTGCCAGATAGTATTAATATTTCCGATATGAATCACCGTCAGATGCCAGGTGTCTGGGTCAACAATCTGCACAGCTTCAGGTTCTAGTTGTAGTTCATTGGATATCTCTCGCAGAAACTCCCTGGCCATCGGAGACGGTGCTAATTGAAAATATATTTTCTGAAAGTTCGATGGTTCTCGAATCACCACATCTCCTTTACTACTAGATAATTATGCCTGTTGCTTATCAGATCAGTCCGAGTTTGAGCTCAGATGCCACAGTCCACAATTATGACACTGATACACATAGAGTTTTTCGCCATGCTGATGACGCAAGCTAATTGCGGCTGCTTTGGCTGCAGCTAGCGAATCAAAAGTGAGTTTGTGGTGACATATAGTTGGTGAACTCATAGTAGGTCCATCATAAACCATCATTTTAGATTTTCTGTTTAAATTTATTTCTGTACGGCGCTAACTGCGACTTCACCACGACGAGCTGCCATTGCTCGAGCGTATGCAGCTTTATCCTCTTCAGCGAAACGTATCTCAGCTGGTACAGCACAGCTTTTTAAGCGTGCTGCTTGTTGAGCGACTGTATACTCTTCTCCCTCGTGTGAAGTATCAGTGGGAAAATCAAATCCTTGGACCAAATCTTGTGAATTCGATGTTTCAGAGCGTCCCATAGTTGTCCTTTCTCTTTAAACAAAACCGAGGCTTCTTAGTTGAAGCCTCGGTAGTTTTGTTCTGGTTATTGTTTTGTTAGGAAGCTTCAACAATTGAGTATTGACCAATCAGAATTATGGCCAGTGTTGCCACTGTTTTGTTCTTTAATTGGTTTGCGCGTCTGAAAAGCTCCATACCTCACTTTGTACGCCGCTGTTGCAAAAAAGTCAAATGACCACTGTTAATAATTTGTCGACTAACAACTTGTGTCTAGAAAAGCCCCGTTTGAACAAGGTCGTCTTCTAGTTCAGCAGCCCGCCTGAGTTTGCGATAAATCTCCACCATTGCGAATGTGTCGAGCTTACAATATTCAAGCAGATCAGCATAGATTTGCTGTGCCTGATCGTCACGCTGCCCTGATTGAACTTGCTGCCACAGCCGCTGCGCCGCCCCGCCCTCTTGAATACCAAGCTCCTTATAACTCAACTCTGGACACATAACTGGCAGCACATTCTTCAGGCTCGAACTGCCCTGAAATCGCTTATCAACATAGTCCCCTCGAGCAAACGGTACACGCAAGTCCACCATACGCTGGTTCAGTGCGTAGAGCTGATCGTGACGATTGGGGTCAAGCTGGGCCATAATCCGGTTACAATACATTTCAAATTTATGAAACCACGCCAATACCGTGCCATTAGTGCCGATTTCTGACAGCATTTTATTTACTAATGGCTGAACGGGTAACGAGTCGTCAGTATGCAGATATTCAAAGTGCTCTAATTCTCCACCAGGGCTCTGCAGTTTATGCAAACTATACTGAAATGGCAGCTGTTGATACGGTTTTATACCGTCATACATCGGCACTACATATGCAGATGTTTCGTAATCTAGAAAATACAACGGATATTCAAATTCATTTAAAAACTCAGCAACATTCTGCGGATTAATATTAATTTCATCCATTTTCCAGGCGTTTACTTGGGCGGTTTGCTTAGAAGTTAACTGATCGGTGTCAAGTTTGGTCATAGATTCGATACCCTGGTGATATGTCTCTCGGACTAGTTGCGGCTTTAGCTGGATCAGATTCAACACCGAATCTTCTGGTAAGTCTGGGTAGAGATGCCTGTAGACTTCTAGCCAACGATTGAGGTTGCCAGCCATTGCTGGATGGTCATTTACTTCTGCCTGCTTTATCACCGACTGTGCTTTTTCTATCTCCTTTGCGACTTCATCTTCAATTGCCATCACGTCTTCTGTCACATCTCGTGACGCCACCAGACGTTCGGGGTCAATATCTCCACTGCGAACATAATCACGATTGACGTGAATTAGCTGGACTTTCGCGATGTTAAATCCGAGCGACGTCAGTACATGCCGTTGGAAGCCCAGATCGTAACGATGCTGTCGCTTAAACGACGTCGAACTTTTAATTTCAGTTAGCCGCCATTGATTGTCATCAATTTTCTCTAACAAATCTGGCCGGCAATACAACAGCTCGTCATTTACGAACGCTGGTTGCGCTAAGCGTTTCGAACCGCCATCAATCGCTTCAATGGTCGCTTCTGTTAAGTGTTGAATATTGAGTGGGTCGCCATCAATCACCGTTACTTCACCGATAACCTGCATCGCCAAGGACTCAAACTCATCACCCTGTTCGAACATATATTTACGATTATCGTCATATTTTGGTAATTTTTGTGGTTGATGCTTCTGATACCATAAGTAAGCTGGATGGACGCGATATTTTAGATAATCAGATTTCGATAGATATTGCACTGCCACCTATAGTACCAGCTAGAAGCTGACTGTGACGATAGTACCGCTCGGCTCTCGGCTTTTGATGTCGAGTGAGCCGCCATACATACCGACAATCTTCTGCACAATCGACATCCCCAGACCGCTTCCTTTTTGCTCCCGTACATTAGTCGCCCGATAAAACCGTTGTGTGATCAGTTTCTTCTCACCTTCCGGAATACCTTCTCCGTGGTCTTTAATGCGTAATCGCGTTCTATAGGCTGTTTGCGTCAATACCACGTCGATCGGCTTAGCATTTTCGGGGCTGTACTTGATAGCATTTTCGATTAAATTCCGCGTCAACTGCACAAAATCATCGATAGATATTTTATACATCACTCCGTCAGTTATTGAGGTTCTAATTTCTATATTTTTATCCTCCGCTACTGGGTGTAGGTCTTCGATTACATCTCGCAACAAATCACTAAGTGTCAAATCCTGACTATCAGGCTGTTTAAGATCTCCAAGAAACAGCAAGTTTTCATTAATGGCAATCAGTTGACCGAGCTGTCGTTCGACGCTGTCGAGCGTCGAGGTTATATCTGCTTTTGACGGATTATTTCTAACCCTTAAGCTCTGGATTGTTGCCTTCACCGCAGCCAGCGGATTGCGAAGTTCATGAGCGGCATCTTGAATGAACTGTTTTTGCAGGCGCTGACTTTCTTTAATTGGCTGAATAATTCTGCGTGCCACAAAAAACGCAATAACACCTGAAATCACAACAGTGAATGGTGTAGCCAAAATAATACCCCGCCGGACGTCGGAACGTATTTCAGACTGGGTGCTCTGCAGGGTTAATTCAATCGTGTTAGCTGCGTTTGGAGACAACCCCTCACTCGCGATTGCTGTCCGTGCGAGCTCTTCGCTAGATAGTTCCTGTGATGTCGTCGCCCAAATTACGAGACCAAGTGTAAAAACCGACAATGTCACCAGTAAAATAATTGCAGTAGTTACATCAAGTCGTACCTGATCAAGGATCCGACGCAAACTACGACCTGACTTCTGAGAATTATTTGCCATCGACTAATTTATAGCCCATACCGGGGATGGTTTTGATTATCCTGTAATTGCTGTCACCGATTTTTTTTCGCAAATTGGCAATGTGGATTCGAATCGGTGGATTAATTAAATCAGCCTGTTCGCCCCACGCGAATTCGATAATGTCATCCAATTGTACAAGTGAACCGTGCTGCTCCATTAGTAGCTGCATGATTCTGAATTCTATTTTAGTAAGTTCAACCTGTTCGTCATCCATATAGAATTCAAAAGCATCAGGCTCAATTGAAAATCTATCAGTCGTAGTGACCTTCTGCAGCTGTTGGTTGTGTCCGGCCTGTCGTAGATGTGCATGAACTCTAGCAACAAGTTCATTCATGTCGAACGGTTTCACCACGTAGTCACTAAAACCACTTTCAAGCCCCTTGATCCGATCAGCTAAAGTATGACGAGCAGTAATTGCAATTAAAGGTACGTCAATCTCAATTTCCCTCAGCTCTTTTACGAGTTCAAATCCTGATTTACCAGGTAGATTAATATCAATTATACCAAGATCAATGTCTAGTAAGTTATCAGCAATTAGGGCATTTTCTGCTGATGAAGCACCTATTGTCGTAAACCCGCCGTCTGTCAATACTTCTGCGACTGCACGTCGCATATCTACATTGTCCTCTACAACCAAAATCGTTTGCATGTCTAAATTATACACTATTAGACCATCTGTATATATCCTGTCTAGTAGCCAGAGGCTGTCTGTCAAACAGCTCTCACGCTAGGTGTTTGTATACAATATATACTCAGCTTTGTTTATAATCTCGTTAGTCTTCTCATCTGTTAACGGATTAGTTTTCGTGACTGAACAGTTGACACCGCGACTCTTAGCCAATTGATTTTTATCTGGCATCGAGCTGATTGCAATTACATTTTTTACATCAATTTTTTGAAAATCCAGCACATGAAAGTTGCCGTCTGGTGCGTAATAGTCGAGCAATATCACGTCATATGCTTCAGATGACAAGTTCCGATTCAAAATCTGCGTTACGCGTTGAGTAGTCACTACATCGACATCAACTACTGCTTGATGTCTCACGCCAGACTCACGAAGTTTCATAGTTAGTGCATCCGACACTTGCTGCGTGTCTTCGAGTATTAATGCGCGCTTCTTATTCATCGAGTTGTTGCGGACGATCGAGGTGCAGTCCATCAACATCTGACTCACCATCGGTAATTCTCACCACATCACCATCAATCTGCGAGAGAGTCTTGTGCGCTTTATTGAAATTCCCAACCGTATAGCTCAAATTTTTACCAAGCAAACGCATCGCCTCTTCATGTCCGATGATGTGTCGCTTTAAATCTCCAACTCGTTTCTGGATTTCTTTTGCCTGTTCTTCAATCTGCAAACTGCGCAAACCTTGAAGCACCGTCTGTAAGTACGCCATAAAGCTAGTCGGACTAACCACAATCACCTTCTTTTCCTGAAATGCATACTCGATGAGATCTCGACTGGATATTCCGACGTTTGCAATCAGTAAATCGTAATACATCGACTCACTTGGCAAAAACATGAACGCAAAGTCCATTGTGTTCTCGTTGGGTCTGATGTACTTAGCCGTTTCATCAATCCGGTTCTTTAAATCGCTCTTAACCAGTTTAATCAGTTTTTCGCGTTTGTCTTTATCTGTTTCGTTAACCAGTCGGTTATAGTTCTCTAAACTAAATTTTGAATCAACTGGCAGAATTTTATCTTCTTGTAAAAAAATTGCAGCATCGACGATTTCTCCATTGCTAAACGAATACTGCATCTTAAACCGCCCGGGCGGGAGAACATTTTGTAGTACAGATTCGAGATAATACTCACCGAGGACACCCCGTTGCTTTGGATTCTGTAATACGTTCTGTAATGTTTTCAACTCATCGGCAACATCTACAACTCGTTTGTTTGTCTCATCAAGCTTGGTCAACCGCTTCGTCACGTCTTCGATAATCTTCTGTGATTTATCGACCTGCTTCTCCATGGATTGTTGAAGTGTCTCAGTACGCTTATCCTGACGCTCCTGAGTTCGGTCCAGCCGTTCGTCGAGTGTCTGAGTTAGCTGAGATATCTGTTGTTGCAGTAATGCAATCTGTTTATCACCGTGAATGTCATTGCTTTTACCGCTGCTGCGACGATTCTGAATCAGCAATAGTCCAATACCGAACACGATAACCAGTGAAATAATGAGTATTGGATCGATAGTTTCCTCCGAAATTATTACGACTATCAGTATAACAGCCGCTTGATAAAATCACGCCTGCAACCTACGATTGTATGTATGGAATCAGAGACAATCACGGTAGAGCAAGCCGCACAAGAAGCAACCAGCTGGATAGACAGCGTCGTCGATTACCTGCCGCAAATTACGTTCGCCCTCCTGGCTGTCGTTGTCGCAGTGTTTATTGCACGATTAGTTAGATCGTGGATAAACAAAGCCCTGGCCTCTCGCATTAGCAACAAGACTGTTTTGCAGCTGATTGTTTCTCTATCAGCTGTCACTATAATCATTCTTGGCGTCATCATTGCTCTCAACATCTTGAATCTCAACGACGCGGTAACTTCTTTGCTGGCTGGTGCTGGAATCATCGGTCTGGCGCTTGGATTTGCGTTCCAGGACGTAGCAGCTAACTTTATATCCGGCGTTATCATCGCTACACAAAAACAATTCAGGGTTGGCGACCTGATCGAAACCCAAGGAGTATTCGGCACCGTAAAGAAAATTGAACTCCGAATGACAGCTGTCCGGTCGCTTACCGGTCAAATAGTATATATTCCCAATAAAGACATTTTGCTTAACGTCCTGACAGACTATTCACAGCTCGGTCGTCGTCGCGTCGACCTTACTGTTGGAGTTAGTTATAGTACCGACCTCAACCAGGCCGAACAGCTGGCATTGGAGGCGGTCGCTGCTGTCGATGGCGCCCTCGAAGACCCTACGCCCACCTTGTACTACAATGAGTTTGCAGACAGTTCGATTAACTTTGATGTTCGCTTTTGGATTTCATCCAGAAATTCCCAGGCTTCATATCTAGAAGCTCGTTCCGATGCCATAAAGAACATAAAGCAGGTCTTTGCAGACCACGACATCAATATTCCGTTTCCGATTACAACTGTTCAAATGCAAGACAAGTAACGGTTTCGCTTTGCTTACTCGCTTCTGACAGAAGCAAGACCGACCAAAGCGTCTAGTAGTTTATCGCCTTCCGCGCGCATTACTGGCACTTTTGTGGCGTCTAAATCAGTTAATTCTTTAGGGGTGAGTCTATAGCGATACGTTTTTCCGTCGATGTAGCTGACTTTAATTGTTATTGCCTTTACGGACTCGCTAGGCACTTTCTTGTACTCGATTTCTACGGCTGTTTCATAGTCAGCGAAGTCTGATAACTCTAGCTCTACTGAGTTGTCCCAAGATACTGAATACTTTCTAATTGCTTCTGGGCGCTCGGCGACTACCTGCTCTCCAGCTTCCCATAGCATCTCTACCTCGTCCGAACCAAGTAGTTGTATATTATTAAATCTTTCTTCTGCTTGTTTTACTAGAGCATCCTGCGCAGCCTGCAGTTGCTGCTCTTCGAATACTGTAGTGATTGCTTCGGCTGCTAATACCAATAATTCTGCTGACTGGGTTAATTGATATTGAGAATATAGATCATCTACTTGATATTCTGATTCTTCAGCACTCAAACCGAGGCTATCTCTGTGGTCAAGTTCTTCTGGTCGATTATCAACACTTAGAAGCAAGTAGCTTTCCACTCCTTTTTCGTCAAGATAGCTCACCCAGTCGCTCTCGTAAACACGAACCTCACCGTCATCAAAGTTGAACAGCACGCTCGTAGCTCTACTGACCAAGGTAATCTCTACTCCCTCAAGTCTTCGATCGAGCAACTGTCCATATGCTGTAATCTCTCTCCATAAACTACTGTCGGAATTATCTGTCGAACGCGTAATACTCAACTCCGGATGCACCTCATCATCGAAAGGGTTTATCGCCAGACTATACTCACACTCATAGTCTCCGTGTGCGTGTTCGTCTTCCGGTATATAATACTCATCAAGAAAACCATACTTTTTATCTTCATCAGTAAGATGTTGAACATGTGCTAATAGTTCTTCTAAGTGCGCCAATGACAGAAAACAGCTCTGCTGCAATTCAAGCATCACTTGATGTTCTTCATGCTCCTCAAATGGGGCTGGCGGCTGCTCAGCCATTCATTCGCTCGTCGTCTCCACCCACTGTTAGTTTTTGAGTTCGTGCCTTGTTCGCCCATTCATCAGCAAGTTCATTCTGTTCGTTGCCGTTGTGAGCTTTTACCCACACTAACTGCGCATCAGACTCTTCATGCAATTCATCCAGCTTCTGAACGAGATCGAGGTTCTTAATCGGACCAGACTTCTTTTTCCAGCCTTTACTCTTCCAGCCTGGTCCCCATTTAGTGACGACATTAATCCAAAATTCACTGTCAGTGTAGATCGCACACTGCTCGCCGTCTGCCAACTCTAGCGCTGCAATTAACGCCTGTCCTTCCATGCGAATGTTAGTCGAATCTTTGTCGTGACCAAGTGCCACTGGTTTAAAATCTTCAATAACTGCAAACCCACCCGGGCCAGGATTAGGACTACAGCTGCCATCAGTAAAAAATGTTCTCATTTCTCCTAGTGTAGCAGCTCTACCCTGTTACATTAAAACCGATTAGTCACAAGCGCTGAGCTGCCAGTAGATAATTAATGTGCCATGAATCGCATACGGACAACTCTAGCTAAATCTAATCTTGCACCATCTGGCTCATCCTCAACCGCCGAGCAGTTTATTGCAAAACCGGATTACTAACCTGCATACGACCCCATCTTTTCATTTTAGTCCATCAAGCCATCGATATAGCTGTTCACGATTAGTGAATCTGTGTGTAGTAATACCATTTGTTCTATCGTCGGTGAGCTCGTTAAATAAGCTCTTCATGTCTTTATACTTATCGCTCTTAGTGAATCGCCAAACATACATAAGGAAGTCTAAATTCAGCTTCTCGACCCAATTATCGGGCATTCCAAATCGCGACCTACCTCGGCGGTGTTTAAACACGCGCTTTATTACGCCCCACATGCCAGCCATACGCTTAAAGTCAAGAAAGATGATTGTGTCAGACGCTCTTGCTCTTAACTCAAATACCCGAGGGAAATTACCTTCAAGTATCCATTCATCCTCTTTAGCTAGACCTGCAACAAACTCCACCCACGCCTCTTTATCTTCGTAATAGTTCTTGTCAGTTTGATGAAAATAATAGTCAAGGTTTGTTAGTGGCAGCTGAGTTACTTTTGCTAGATGCTTTGAAAAAGTAGTCTTTCCTGAACCAGGTATGCCGACGATAACTACACGCTTCATGCGAGCGAATCAATATCTACTCTTTGCTGTTTAGCTGTGTTCCTATCACGAACGGTAACTTTGCCGTCGTCTTCGATTGTTTCAAAATCAACCACTACACACTCTGGCGTGCCGATTTGGTCTTGGCGACGGTAGCGTTTGCCGATGTTACCGCTGTCGTCCCACATCACTCGGCCGGGGTGTTTTTTGTGGAGCATGTTATAGACTTCGCGGGCTTTTTGGACTAGCTTTGGCTTATTTTTCAACAGTGGGGACACGGCGTAACGGACTGGCGCTAGGTGTTCTGGCAGCGCCAGATATGTTCGCTGATTGCCATCGATTTCGTCTTCGGTATAGGCGCTGGTCAATACCGCCATCAACGCTCGCTCCACACCGAAGCTTGGTTCAATTACGTGTGGGATAAACTGTTCGTTCGTGCCCTTCACCTGATACTTCATGCTCTTGCCGCTGTTGTCTTCGATATTTTTCAGGTCGAAGTCTGTCCGGTAGGCCAAACCCAATAGCTCATCGCGGCCATGTGGAAAGTCGAAGTTAAAGTCGATAGTCTTCTTTGAATAATGCGCCAATTCGTCGCCGACAACGTCTTCTTCATGGAGTTTTTCTTCGTCTAAACCAAGTTGTTCAACCAAGAATTTCCTGATGTCAGACTGCCAGGTGCTGAACAATTCTTGCCAATCATCTTCACGAATGAAGTACTCAATCTCCATTTGATTAAACTCACGCGAACGAAACACAAAGTCACGTGGGCTGATTTCGTTGCGGAACGCTTTGCCGATTTGGGCGATGCCGAATGGCAAATCTGGATAGAAACTATCAACTACATTTTTATAATTCGTAAAGATGCCCTGTGCCGTTTCAGGACGTAAATAAACCAGCGAGTCATCATCGTGAACCGGACCGGCATTGGTCTCGAACATCATATTAAACTTGCGCTCTTCACTCATCGAATCTGTTTCGCCGCAGGTTGGACACTTGTCAGATTTCAGATGGTCAGCACGGAAACGGCCATTACAGTTACCACACTCGACCAGCGGATCGGTAAAAGTCTCGGTGTGACCGCTAGCTTCCCAGGTCTTTTTGTTCATCAAAATCGCCGCGTCGACACCGAACATGTCGTCGCGTTCATCGACAAACGTCTTCCACCACAGATTCTCAATATTCTTCCGTAGTCTCAAACCAAGTGGACCATAATCCCAGGTGCCGCTGAGCCCGCCGTAGACTTCGCTACCCTGGTAAATAAACCCGCGCTGTTTGGCGAGACTTGCTAGTTTTTCTAATGTGACCTCTGAATTTTTCATATTTCAAAGTATAACAGATGTGATTTATTCGTACAGGTAGTTAAAGAAGCTACGCAAGGCCGGCATACCTGGCTCTACCGCTTCGTCCAGACCGCTAATTGCCATCAGCTGCGTTGGTGTCACGCCAATTAGCACTCGCCAGGCTTTGATAACCTCGCTTGGCAGCGCGCTGGAGCGCTCAGACCGAGCGAACGCGCCTTCTACCACCTGGAACTCATATTGCTCTTCTGAATCCAGCTCGTGCCCTTTACTGTCGGTTTGCAAGTTTGGTCGTTGGCCGTCTTTTTCTAATAACTGCAGGTAAAACCACGCTTCGACTACTTGCACGTTCACTAATTGCCGATCGAGCAGTTGCAACATGTCCAGCGCCAGTTGATAACGATCAGCGCCTTCCTCGTCTTCCGTTAGTTTACTCAGCCAGCGTAGTAAATCTGCCGCAAGCCTCAGCCTATCGTAATCAGCCTGCAAATCATTAAATGTCTGAATCTCTCGTGCTGATGTAATCGTAAATAAATTCGAGCGACCACGCAGCACACCCAGCTCAAGTTCAGCAAACGGTTCGATACCGCCAGCCAGTTTTGACTTCTGCTTACGTGCACCTTTGGCAATCGCACTGATTTTACCCAGTTGTGGAGTAATAAAACGGATAATGCGGTCGGCCTCGGCATAGTTCTGCCGGCCCAGTACGATTCCGTTAACTCGCTCGCGCTGCATCGGCCGTGGTGTCCATGATTAGCTGCTGCAGATGAGATAAGTCTAGTTCAGTTTTATGAATACACTCGACTACGCCGTATTGTTGCCATTGCTCGTCAGATAGTTGAACTCGATCTTCGCCGAGCTGCGTCAACACGATGACCGGAATCTGTTGCCAGTCGCTGTACGAACGCAAATGCTGCAATAATGTTAAGCCGTTATTTTCATTGAGCACAAGTTCGAGAATGATTATATCTGCTCCATTAATATCGAGCTCGTCGACCGCCGTTTGCGCCTGGCCGGAAACGGCAACAGTGCAATCATCTCCTTCTAAGCCATTACGCAACATCTGGGAATAGATGTCGTCACTGTCAACAATTAGCACGTTTACCACCGAGCAGCCTGCCATATTTGTGGTTGATACAATGCCGGCAAGCGCAGTTCATAGCAATTGCCCTTCTGTTTTGGCTCGAACAACAATTCACCGCCTAATCGTTTAGCCAGCTGCATCGCTAAATACAAATCAAATCCACTTTCAACTTGTGGCAGAGGCTGAATCATTGACGCGAATTGATGTGACGACAAACGTTGCCACGACTGACTCGTTAACTGGCAGCCGTAATCTCTAATACGCACGCTTTGTGTTGCACCGTTTTCCTGGAAGCGTATTTCGAGCGGTTTTTGATTGTCATTAGCATTAAATGAAAGTAGTATTTTAATGATTTGGGATATGTGACTGCGATTTACTGATAGCGGTTTTAAAGGTCGAGAGAAGATTTTTAATCGAGACTTTAAATTATTTAGTCCGGCGTCATCTATGGAATCGACTACTACTTCAATCAAATTGACTGTCTGTAAGGCATGAGCGGTTTCATCTGTTCGGAGAATCAATAGCGACTGCACTAAATCGATTGTTCGGCTGCTCAGCTGCTGGAGTAATGCTATTTGTTTCAGGGTATCAGAGTCTAAATCTTTATCTTTACCAGACAACACTTGCGTGCCGAGTTGTATGCTCAACAGAGGCTGCAAAAGTTCTCGACCAACGACGTCGCCGAGCTGATTATCGCTAAGCTGCATTTGTTCGTTAATAGTTGAATCCCCTCACTACCATCAAACATATAGTAACAAATGTTTAATGATTGTCGCGCTAAGATTATGGCTGAAATTTGAGCGATGCGATTGTGCTATTAAACACATCGCGATGTTGCTGAGAGAGATTTGTTAGCGTAATTGTTCGATCACGAACTGGAAGAATTACTTTTACCCCAGTTTGGTCTTGGTCATCGCCAACTACACCGGAAAGCCGGACACCATTTTGACCATTTGATTTAATCGAACTGGCTTTTACTGAACCGTCCTCGATTCCAGAGTCGTACCGAGACACAACCGAGTCGTATGTTTCGTCAAGGACACGTGCGATAATTGCCTCACCACTAACCCCACGACCAACAGCGTTCGGGTGGATTTTTACTTCATACAGTATTGAACTACCTGTGTCGGGATTGTCATAGACGCTCCACTGTTTTGGATACGCGAAATTGAGCGAACCATAGATTGAAGGGCCTTTAAACCGAGTAGTATTTGATTCTTGTTGAGTTTCGAATTCTTCGGTTAGCTCTGCTTCATGCTGCTCGACTGCAGCTTCTACGCGCTCGGCAGCAATCTGGTCAACATTATTCTTCTGTTGTGAATACATGCTAAACAACCAAACCGATACACCTAGCAACACCACGCTCAGCACAGACATCGCGATAATAATCGCAGTCGTACGACGATGATGGTCGCCATTAGATACTCCTGGCACTGAGCCAGATTGTTGATACGGGTTATATTGTTGGTTTGGATCCATACTTAGTGCTTATGGTAGCTTATTTTCAGTATTTTGCGCAACTTGAGGGTACACAACCGATGAACCGACAGTAGTTGCGTTCTGGCGCGACCAAGACATTGGTTGAGGTCCATAAATGACAATCGTCGCATCGTCAGGAAAACGCGATCTTTTAAGATTCTTCAAATGCAAACTAGTCGAAAAAATATAAATAACACTCGCACCCTGCAGATTCGCTAGTTGCCACGGCCACAAGCGAATCGCACTAGTGCTGCGGAGTCGAACCATCGACGCCACCCATAGAATTGGATTGAGTTCATATCCAACAGGCGTAAAGCCGTGATCTCGAGCCGCTGTTAGCACTCTTCCATCACCACTTCCAAGATCTACAAATACTTTTTTACTACCGCTGCCGAGTTCATCAAACAAATTATCAAGATCAGTTTTATGCGCCGGTACAAACGGTGCTCCGGCAATAATCAGCAAGAGTAGCGCACCTGAAACAATTAGCAGTGTCATTCGTCGTCAGACTTTGAGTCTTCGATCTTTTTTTCTGCTGCTTCTAGACGCGAGCGTAGCTCATCGATAATTTTCTCTGCCCTGCTAACCTCGTCCATCAGTTGATCGAGGTCATCTAGTTCACGTGACTCGATTGTAGACTCAAGCTGGCCAAGCTCGTCCATTAATTCTTTGAAGTTGGTTTTTTTGATATCACTGTTACTCATAGCCCTATTGTACCGTAGCTTGGCGGCTATCGTCGTCAAACCGCAATGTAACTGACTGTTTCGATTTCAGATCTTTGGCTCGCGACACTTGCCCTTCATCGCTAGAAACAATTGCGAACCCACGTTCTAACTGCTTTTTTGGTGATGTAGATGACAACATAGCTTGTTGAAGCGCCAAGGCCGAATCTAATCTGCTAATCTGCTGCAGGACACTGGCGGCTAGGCTGTCACTTCGCCCACTCAATTCATCTTTGCTTGTTCGTAGTTTTGAAACAATAGTCCGTCGAATTGTCATAACTTTCGTGGAAATATCCCTGATAAGACTTTGGTTGATTGATGCCAGATAGCGACCGGTAGATGACAGCTCGCGGCGAAGTACCTCTGCCGACGGCACGATCAACTCTGCGGCGTTAGTCGGCGTGATCGCACCGACATCTGCGACTAGCTGGGCAAGTGTTTCATCCTGCTCATGGCCAACCCCGATAACGACAGGATGGTTAGAGGCATAGATATCTCTAACTAACGTCTCGTCATTAAACGCAAATAAACTTTCTTTCGCACCACCACCTCGAACAATTGCAATAACATCAATCTCGTCATTGGCATTCAGACGCCGTAGCGCCTCAATAATCTCCCCTGGAGCGTTGTCGCCCTGAACGGTGACATCTTCAAACTGCATCTGCGCGATTGGCCAGCGCTGGCTAACTTGTTGCCAAAAATCACCCAGACCAGCTGCACCGCTCGAACTAATTACTCCAATTGTCTGCGGATAATGCGGGATAGATTGTTTACGTTCCGGCGCAAATAGTCCTTCTGATTCGAGTTTCTGTTTCAACAATTGATACGCCCGGTCCAATGCGCCTTCGCCGACTGGTTTTACCGACTGAACGTTAACAGAAAATAACCCATATTTACCGTTTAACCTGGGATTTCCAGCTACCACTACATTCATGCCGTCTTCAATCGGCGTATGGAGCTGCCAAACCCCCATAAAACAGCTAACTGTATTGTTTTTATCACGCAACCGAAAACTAACCCATTTATTGCGTGAAACTTTATAGCCGGTTACTTCACCCTCAATCCGCACAAATGGCAGACTATATTCAATTACTTGATTGAGTGTCTCAACAAACTGACTGACAGTGTAGATTTCTTGCTGGTTCATTGCTTTGTTTGACTGGCAATTAGTTTCGAGTAGAGCGTAAAGTTTATAGGCAGGAACACAAATTTAACAAAAATTCTGTACAACAATGTAGCCGAAATCGCCGCTGCGACAGGTGAACCAGTCAACGTCAGCATCGCTACCATCGTGCCTTCGTGAACCCCGAAATCTCCTGGGACTACTGATAGAATTCCAGCTGCGTTTGCAACTGCAAAACTAAATATGAGCGCGCCAGGATTTAGATCATAACCAATCGCCACGAAGCTAAAATAAACAATCAACACATTAGCGACCGACGACAGCAACATTAAACTAATGGGTCCGAGTAGTTTTCGCAAATCACCTCGGAACAGATCAAAGCCATTATAAAATTCCCTGGCGGTCTTGGTAATCAGTTCTTCACCGAATACTTCTTTACCGTCCCTGAATTTTCGACTTAGGTAATCAATTGATCTACCAAGCGCGCCTAGATATTTATCGACTCGATCATATTCTGAAATTGACCATAAAAAGAACGCCCCGAAGGCCACTGCAACGCTCATCAATGTCACCAGATAACCGTAAACCGATTCATTTACCTGTCCCTCTCCATACAACAGGAACAGCAAAGCGGCACCCATGATGAAAAAGTACGACACGTAGCTGATCATGTAACGGCCCAAGTGGGCTAATGTAATTGTTCCGATTTTTAGCTTGCTTCGAAGGCCATATACCAAATATGTCGTACCTGACAGCCCTCCACTCGGTAGCACCTGATCGACAAAGCTCAGGCTCATTACCATACCTAGCATCCGCCAGTAGCGGACTTGTTTTTTAAAGGCTTTGAAAAATTCTTTGTAGTATCCCGCTACTAACATGTAGCTAGTCAGTTGCAACAATGGCAGCAGTAATACAAACCGAAGATTAATGTCTTTGAGCACCTCATAGGTCTCGATTAAAATATCGCGCCGCACGCTAACCAGTGTCAACAATAGCCCGAATCCTATCGCTATCAACACATACTTCCAGAGCGTGCGAGCACTGCGTCGTTGCTTAGTTAATTTTTCTGAACTCATCTAACTGTTAGAATACCACTATGTACATAGCAATTACAGGGAGAGAGCGACAGCTCGCACTAGCCGAACTCGAAGCACTATTCGATTCGTCGCTAATTACACCGTTTTCAAAGCATGCTGCTCTAATTGATGCTGATTCAGCGCCAAAGCTATTCCGTCAAATTGGCAGCTCTATTAAGCTAGCCAAGGTTATCGATATCGTCGATGCTAACGGCTTCAATGTCGACCAATGGCTCGATCAAAACGCTACAAACTCGATTGAACTAACATCTAATCGAAAAATGAACCTCGGTATTAGTTGCTACGGCGCTGACGAACTCCATCGACCACTATTTAAAGGTCTCAACCGAGTACTATCGGCTGCCGACAAAAATGTCAGAACCATCAACCCCAAACACAAAGCTCGAATGTCTAGCGCCCAGGTATTCCACAACAAACTTGATATGCCTCGTAACCTAGAATTTGTCTGTATCAAAAACGGCTCTAAACTCGCGCTTGCCACTACCACTAATGTCCAAAACATCACTGCCTATCGGGTTCGTGATCGCAATCGACCAAAGCGCGACGCGGTAGTCGGCATGTTGCCACCAAAACTGGCCCAAACCTTGGTCAATTTATCAGGAGTTAGCAGTACTGCCGTCGGCAAAACACTACTTGATCCTTTTTGTGGCACCGGTGTAACACTAATCGAGGCCGGACTGATGGGCTTCACACTGCTTGGCTCGGACATCGAACAACGCATGATTGACTACACCGAAGAAAATCTAAAATGGGTTGATAGCGAAAAGAATCTACCAAGCTGGCAACTTGAACGCGGAGATGCTCAAAAGCTACAGTGGCCAAAGCAAGTTGATACGGTTGTGAGTGAAATTTACCTTGGCGACCCGCTTGATGAAACACCTAGCGCCGTCCAGAGATCACGACTTGAATCGGAGGCCCGTGATTTAATTATCAATTTTCTCGAAAATCTTCATTCACAGTTAGAATCAGGCACACCAGTGGTCCTTGCAACACCAGCGTGGCGCAAAAAACAGCAGTTCGAACCCGCTATTACCCTTGACGACCTCGAGAGACTTGGGTACAATCGAATAGATTTTCAACACGTGGATACAACTGAGCTCATTTACGCTCGTCCCAACCAATACGTTGGGCGTAAGATCTTCGTGATGAAGCGTGTATAATTACAAGTGAAATTAAAGGAGTGTCCAGATGGCAAAAACCAAAGCAGGCGGAACAGTAGACAATGTCCATGATTCAGCTGGGCGACGATTAGGCGTTAAACGATTTGGCGGTCAACAAGTAAATGCGGGAGAAATTCTCGTCCGTCAACGTGGCACTGCAAAAATTGCTGGCCCCGGCACAGATGTCGGACGCGACCACACTATCTTTGCAACTCGCGATGGCGTCGTCTCTTTCAAGAAGAAAAAGGTAACAAACTTCACCGGATCAAAAGTCCGACGTACAGAAGTTCAAGTTATTTAGAGCACTACTCAACTTTGGCTTCAGTGACCGCAGTTAATCCGAGTAGTCCTCTAGTTCGTCGTTTAAACCCCTCAAAACGAGTTTCATCTTCTTCAATTGCAACTTCCTCTTTGACGCCCGATTCTTGGTTTACTCTTACCTTAACACCAATATCACCTGTTCCAACTGTTATCTTTCCAGTGTCTTGATTATAACTAATACCGAAGTCTACAGAAGTAAGACCTTCTGGGTCTTTTTCATTAAAGTCAAATCCAGATGTATCGTACTGTTTATCCGCAACATATATACCATAACTTACACTAAAATTCCGACTAGGTCTCACGCCTTTTACGTCTTTTCGCATTTTTTGAATAGGATCTACAGCTTCTCTACCTTCTTTTATTGCAAGCGTCTGTTCTGAGGCTGCCTGAGCAAAGCTCTCACGCGTAAATTCACCTTTTACAAGTAAAAATGGTGCATTAATTCCTGTGTTACGAACATCTAATAATGAATACTCAGCACCTGCAGAATAGTGATTTTCTGAGCTAAAGTTCGCAACGACTGCTATTCCATTTTCGTCTTTAGGGAGATCATCTCGCACATCAAACGATATAGCGGCGTGAACACCGAGTTCATAAGCGACGCTATCCGTAAAGACGCTCTCTCCAAATCCTTCTTTTGAATATGGTGAAGTGAGCGCAGCCGCGTCATCACGCTTAGTTACCTCTCCTATTTTGATCTTTACCGGCGGCTGTTTCGGTTGTCGGTCTGACGATTCATGTGGAGCTGGTGTTGTTGGTGTAGTTTCCATTTTAATTACTATCTATTATTTTGTATGACTATATATTAGCACTATATTGTGCTTATGTCAATATATCATTTTAATAGTCTACCTTCTGGACTTAAAGACAGACGCCAAGTACGATTTTCTGATTGATCTGTTGCCAACAGCGCTCCGGTCTCATCATCTAGAGTTAATCCAATATGAACATCAGACACATTCTCAGACGCCCCAGTAAGCTGCATAGTTGATATTCCCCCTTCTCCTGCTGGATTCGGATTTGCTCCAAACCAGGTAACTTTATCTGAAGCTATAAAGGTTAGTCGACCGTCATAAACAAATTTATTGTTTTTGTGCGAAATCTTATAAGCCGCTACCCCCTCGTGATCATTATCTCTGCTATCAATCTGAGCTACTGCTATAAAATACCCTCCAACGTGAGGATCGATATCGATAATCGTCCTCAGTAGGACTGCTTCTTCAGGAAGACTTACACGCCTGGGGTCAACCCCGTCGAAAGAATAATCATCAATAATAACCTGTTCGCCCTGAGGAATAATGTGGTCATATAGATAGTTGAATGGCAACTGCTCTAAAGTGTCTAGGTTGCCACCCTGACCTTCAATGCTATTCATTTGCTTCCATTTATATTGTTAGTTAGCGAGGTGCCTTCGTACTGTTTCTACTACGTCTGCAATTACAACTTTCGACTTAACCAAATAGTCATCAACACCTAGCTCCTTGGCACGCTCGACGTCTTTTTCTTGGCTCAGCGCAGTCAGCATCACTATTTTTACATTCGACAGTTCGGGAGTGTTCCGGATAATATCGAGCACATCAAAACCTGAGATCTTCGGCATCATCACATCGAGTAATATCAGGGCTGGCTTGAAACTAATCGCAGTGCTGAGTGCGTCTTCGCCGTTCGCCACATGCTTAATCTCGAACCCTTCAGCCTCGAATCGCTGTTTATAAACTGACGCTAGGCCTTCATCATCTTCAACCAGCAGAATTTTTTGCATTTTATCCATTAACAATATTGTACCTGTTGCGCATCAATGGCGCAATCATCTTGTGGGCTAGGCTTCAGGACCGCCAATTTTCGGAACTTTTGTGTAAGTTCGCATCGGTTCTGGGTCAAAGTCAGGGTCTTCAAGTTACTGAGCCAAACTCTCTTGACTGTCAGCGATTGGTGAATCAATTCCTGCTTTTAATGCTGATTAGCCCAATTGTCTTGCCGCAACAGCTGCCACCTTACGAGCTTCTGCTTTTTCTACATCTGCTTCATTCTTGTCAGCAATTCTACGCTCTTCAGCACCTGGAACACTTGTAATTATTTCACTCATTTAGAATTTTTCTTTCTTTTTGTATTTTTTAGAATATGTTTATGCATTAGCACTTTGTTATTTAGTTGTCAATTTTATTATTTAGTTTTTTACAGCTGTTATAAGTCCACTAAACAACGGGTGTGGCGAGTTTGGCTGAGAAGTGAACTCGGGGTGAAACTGACTGGCAATAAAGTATGGATGATCTGGAATTTCGATAATTTCCACTAACGAATCATCTGGTGCCGTACCAGACGGAACAAACCCTGCTTCTGTTAGTTGTTTTCTATACGCATTGTTGAACTCAAACCGATGTCGATGTCGCTCATTGACCAATTCTTTATCATATAGTTTCTGGGCGAGGCTGCCTTTTTTCAGCTGACACGGATAATTACCGAGCCGCATTGTGCCGCCCTTCTTCTTTACTTGTTGCTGGTCGGCCATTAGCGAGATAACAGGATGGTCGCAGTTAGGGTCAATCTCCTCGGTGTTTACGCTGCCATCTAGAATTCTGCGAGCATAGGCAATTGTCGCCACCTGCATACCCAAACACAATCCTAGATACGGAATATCCTTATCCATTGCATATTCGGCTGCGGCAATTTTGCCTTCAATGCCTCTGCTACCAAAACCACCAGGTACCACGATGCCATCATATTGTTTCAACAGATCGACACCTTCTTCTTCAATTTTTTCGGCATCAACCCAGTGAATGTTAAGTTCTACTGATTGATGCCAGGCAGCACTTTTAAGCGCTTCCACTACAGATATATATGTATCGTCGTTGTCGAGATACTTTGCGACCACCCCAACATCAACCTGCTGTGTGTTCTTAGCATTAATTTTATCAACCAACGATTGCCACTGGCTCATGTCTGCTTGTTTTTCTGGCAGCTTCAACTTGCGTGCCACATAGGTGTCGACTTTTTCTGCTGCAACCTTCAGTGGTATTTCATAGACTGAATCTGCGTTCGGCAGCAATACAATACCATCTTTTTCGATACCGCTAAATAGACTCAACTTATCTTTAATCGAAGTTGGTGGTGGAGATTCACTGCGCACCACAAGCAAATCAGGTGTAATGCCCACCGAGCGCAATTGACGAACAGCATTCTGGCTCGGTTTGGTCTTAAATTCACTCGATGCACCCAAATACGGCACGTACACCAAATGTGCATACAAGCAATTCTCGTGACCGACACGATCAGCGAATTCTCTAATAGCTTCAATAAATGCGAGTCCTTCGTAGTCGCCAACCGTGCCGCCAATTTCTACCAAATGAATATCGTAGCCTTTACCGGCTTGTTCAATATAGTCCTGGATTGCATCTGTTACGTGGGGCACCATTTGCACGGTTTTACCCAGGAAGTCACCACGTCGCTCTGCATCGATTACACCCTGCATCACCTGACCGTTCATTAATGCGCTAGTCTTTTTCAGTTCAGTTCCTAGAAACCGTTCGTAGTGACCGAGGTCTAAATCAGTCTCACGACCATCGAATGTTACAAATGTCTCACCGTGCTCCGATGGGTTTAATGTGCCTGCATCAACGTTGAGGTATGGGTCGCATTTTTGGATATTAACTGATAAACCACGAGCTTTTAGCACTGCTCCAATCGATGCAGCGGTAATCCCTTTACCGAGCCCAGACAATACACCCCCTGTTACGAAAATGTATTTTGTCTGCTTTTCAGCCACGACCTGCTATTCCTTACTCTTTGCTTTATACCATTTAACCAAGTTTAGAGACCAGCTACAAACTAGTTATTGTTTCGGAGCTCGTCGAGTGCTGCATCTAGTTGTGGGTCACGATCCTGATCGAAGTCTTCTACAGTTAGTTCTACTTCCTTGTCAGGAGTAATTCCGACATCGCTGACACTATCACCTCCCGGCAAGAACCAACGAGCAATAGTAACCTTCAGCGAGCCATTGTATGGAATGTTTTCAATGACTTGAATACTGCCTTTTCCGAAAGTCTGTTCACCAATCACAGTTGCTTCATTGTAATACTGCAGCGCGCCAGCCACGATTTCACTTGCGCTAGCACTAGCTCCGTTAACTAACACAACCGTCGGGATGTCTGCCAATAACTCCCCGCCATCTGCGCGTAGTTTATACGAGTTCTCAGCAGTGTTTCCTACTTGTTCCACCACGACATCACCATCGAGCCATAAACTCGTGATATCAACTGCAGACGGCAGCAAGCCACCGGTATTGTTTCTAAGGTCAAGTACGATCCCGTCCACTCCTTGTGTCGCAAGGCTTTCAGCAATTTCGTTAATCTCAGTTGTTGCGTCCTTTCCGAAAGTAACAAGTTCAATATAACCAATATTGCCTTCGAGGATTTCACTGGTAGCATTCGGTACGTCTATTTGCTGCCGAGTAACTGTCACTTTGCGTTCCTCATCCTCTCCTTCCCGAAATATTGTTAGTTCAACTTTAGTCCCAGGTTCACCTTTAATCTTACCAGCGGCCACTTGTACTTCTATCCCTAGTGACGACTCACCATCGATTTCCAGAATCAAATCACCAGGCTTTAGTCCTGCTTCTTTGGCTGGCGAATTCGGCAACGGTTTTACAATCTGCAACTGATCGTTCTTTACTGCAATCTCTGCGCCGATACCCGAAAATTCTCCATTAAGTGCGTCGTTAAATGATTCGATTTCATCTGAATTTAGGTAGACAGTGTATGGATCACCAGATGCACGCACTAGTCCCGATTTCAAGCCATCTAACAGCTCATCTTCGTCTAATTCACCATAGTACGTGCTACGCAATTCGTCATAAACTCGTTCGACCGAGCTGTAGTCTAGGTCATCGGGCAAACCATCGGTCGATGCTGGTTCCGAGATAAACTTTGACACAGATTGGCCAAATTGTGTGTCAGCGATTTGAATCCCTACAGCTAGGCTAAGTGCAGCAATAACAACTAAAATACCCACCCAACTGAGTGGACGTAATTGTGTATTTTTTAATCGGTTCTCTAATTTATTGTCAGTATTTTGTTCCACGAATCACAGTATAACGTAACCACTAACAGCCCGCGAATGATTATCTATTAGAATCCGTATGAACCTGAGCATTGCTCATAGTCGCCACTCGGTGGGTTCATGTGGCCATAGACACTAAAGTAGCCATTGTTGTGCTGGATAATAACGCTGTAACCGTAGGCAGGAGTGCCGCCAAAGAATTCTGAATCCTGGGAACACCCGCGGTGAATAACATTGCCTGACGCAATTGCTAGTACAGGCAGTCCAGCTCCGCCATAATCAATACCAGGATGCCGTCCACTTATGTATAAACTACTTCCAACACCGTAGGCTTGGGTTATTCTGGCGGGGTCAACCGGAACGGACCAACCTAGACTGAAAAAGTTATTCGGATTAGTGACAATCGCTTCAGGTGTTCGAACTTCTAAGTGAAGATGTGGACCCGATGAAAATCCAGTACTTCCAACTGTTCCGATTACATCACCCTGAGCAACTGGACCAAGACTCACGAAATTACCTCGAGCCAACCTCGCAGCTAATTCTCGCTGTGCTTCCTTACGCTGGTCATTAAGGCGCTGCGTCAACTGTTCATATGCAGCTTGCTGACCACGTGTTTCCTGTAATAGTTCGTCCTTATCTCTACGAGCCAACACCACTTCATTGCGCTGAGCTTCTTGCTGATTAAGCAATTGAGTTTGTTCCTCCTCCTGGTCTTCGAGGTCGGCTTCTAGTGTTGCAACTTTCTGGGTCGAATCCTGAATACTACTACGTATTCGGTTGAGATATTCTTTTTGATTAAAGAAGTCTGCGAAATTATCGCTATTCATAAAAATCTCGATAGTGGTCAAATTACCAATCTTATAGTGTTCTCGCAAACTGGTGGCTAAAATCGACTTCTGCTGAGCAAGCTCTTCGCGTGTTTCTTCTAGTTTCTCCTTAATTCTCTGAACTTTGAGCCCTGTAAGATCAATCTGTTTCTGAATGCTATTTATTTCACTATTCAGCTCAGCAATCGCATCCTCTAGCTGTGCTGCTTGCCCTTCAAAGTGTTCGGCCTGCTGTTCGCTTTCTGCAATTTCTTGCTCAAGCTGAGCAATCTTTGTTTCAAGGCCACCAGTACTCTGAGCGGATGCTGATTGCTGAGGATAATTCGGATAGACCAAGGCTACCGCTAGCCCTAGAAGTGATAATGTGGCTATGACTGTTTTTGTTTTGGTGAGCATCAGGTGCTCTTTTTGCATATGTAACATCAGTATAACCCTCCGCTATATTATCCGCAAGTAACACGAGGCACTAAGGATAATGCTTTATATGCTTAAGCGCAAATGACGCGCCATTGCCATCAAGCTTGAAAATACTCCAATAATGACCCCACCCAGCATTAGAGCCAAAGTACCTTCAACTATATTGTTTGCCACTAAGTCTTTTGCGCCTACCAAAATGAGCTTATCCCAAGTATCTGGTGCGTTACGCATTACAAAATAGAAAATTGTAGACGCAATAGCTCCAGCAATCACGCCGTACATTGATGACTCGACCAAAAACGGTCCACGAATAAAGTTTTTAGTGGCGCCAATTAGTTTCATCATTCTTATTTCTTCGCGACGTGAGAAAATAGCCATACGAATCGTGTTAAAGATAACCAGCACAGAAATCGCCGTAAACACTCCCGCAACTACAAATCCAACAACCACTACACTATCCTGGAAATCACCAAAACCCTGAGCAGTTGTCAAACGCTCTGTATTATAGCTTTCAACAACATCACTAAAGTCATCTCGCTCGATGATATCTATGAAAGACTCCGGCCGGCTTAAATCTTCAAGCTGCACCTCAAAACTAGAGGGTAACGTGTTACCTACGATTCCTACAGCATCTATTAACTCTTCACTAAAATCATTTTCTGCCAGATAATCTTGTCGCGCCTGCTCTTTACTGATAAATGTCAGGCGAGCGACATTGTCGTCAGACTCAATCACACTCTGAAGCTGTTCGACCTGAGCGTCAGGCGCTTCATCTAGAAGATAGACCGACACCGGTAAATCGAGCGCGAGGTCAGCTAGCGTATCGTTAACTGCCCTGTTAAACAGGAATGTAGTCCCCACGATTAATAGCGTCACCAGCATTATTGATGCAGCTGCAATTGACAGCCACCAGTTCCGAAAGAAACTAACCATTCCAGATTTGATTACACGAGTAAAACTAACACTAGCTCTACGAAGCTTGCGCATCATACCTGATACCTGCCCTTCGCTTCGTCCTTAACTACACGGCCGTTCTTAATTGTCACTACCCTGCGATTTAGCGCGTTAACGATGTCCTGGTTGTGGGTGGTCAATAGTACGGTTGTGCCGTGTTTGTTGATTTTCTTCAGCAATTTAATGATATCCCAAGCATGCTTCGGATCGAGATTACCGGTCGGCTCGTCCGCGACTAGCACTTTCGGCTGCCGAACCAGTGCCCTGGCGATCGACACGCGCTGTCGCTCGCCACCACTCAATTGATGAGGAAAATTATCTTCTTTTCCTTTTAAACCAACTAGCTCAATTACGCGTGGCACATTATTCTTTATTCGGCCTTTGCTGGCTCCAGTAATTTCTAACGCAAACGCTACGTTCTCGGTCACAGTTTTAGTCGGCAACAATTTAAAATCCTGAAACACGGTGCCAATCCTGCGCCGCAAATACGGAATATCCTTTTTGCTCAGAGTGTCATAGTCGATGCCACCTACAATAATCTTGCCGCTGGTTGGTGCTTCTTCTCTGGTAAGTAGCTTTAGGAGTGTTGATTTTCCAGCGCCACTCGGGCCGATTACACAGACAAATTCTCTATCTTCAATATGAATATTAATCCGGCTTAGCGCCGCCTGATTTGTCCCGTAACTCTTGGTAACTCTATCAAGTAAAATCACACGTCAAGTTTAACATAAGTGCGATTTAGTCCTGAACATAGACGGCACATAGGTCTACCCCATATTTTCACGTAAATAAGCTTCTATAAACTGCCTTATATCGCCATTTAGCACGCCGTCTGTATCTGAAGTTTCCTGGCCGGTCCGTGTGTCTTTAACCTGTTTATATGGGTGTAAGACGTAATTTCGGATTTGATTACCCCATGCGGCGTCTGTATCGGGACCTCTTAGTTTATCAATCTGGTCTTGATGTTGTTCAATCTTTAGCTGAGCTAGCTTCGAACGCAACACTTTCATCGCCATTTGCTTGTTTTGTAATTGTGAACGTTCGTTCTGAATTGCGACCACTATGCCGGTCGGCTCATGGGTGATACGTACCGCAGAATCAGTAGTATTGACACTTTGACCGCCACGTCCACCCGCCCGATATACATCAACGCGCAAGTCAGCTTCGTCAACATCGACCTCGTCTGGTTCATCAATTTCCGGCACGACCTCCACCATCGCAAAGCTAGTCTGACGCAAATTATCGGCATTAAATGGGCTCAGTCTCACCAACCTGTGCACACCATGCTCACTCTGTAGTCGACCGTACGCCCAGTCGCCAACAATCCGGAAGCTGCTCCGTTTGATTCCTGCCTCTTCACCTTCACTTCGTTCGATTAGTTCACTTGAATAATCTGATTCAGACTCCACAAACCGCAGGTACATCCGCTCTAGCATCTGCGCCCAATCCTGAGCATCAGTCCCACCAGCGCCGGATTGAATTGAAATAATTGCATTGTGGTCGTCATATTCGCCGTTGAACTTCAGTGTAAAGCTCAATTGTTCATATTTTTGCTGAGCTTGCTGAAATTCACCCCCTAAGTCAGACTCATCTTCACCATCCGACAATAATTCAACGACTGTATCGATCTGGTCTTTTAACTCTAGCCACGGTTCGATTAGCCGAGCTAGCTTAGCCTCGTCTTGGGATACGCGCCGAGCATTGTCCTGATTTTGCCAAAAATCTATCGCTGCCATCTGCTGGCGGTAGCCCTTGAGCGTCTGCTGCTTCTGTTTGATATCTAACTTATCCAGCGCAGTGTCGACTTTGACTTGTAGTTGAGCGGCTTTGTCTTTCATTATGTCCAGTATAAACTACTACGCCCAATCAAAAAGCCCCCAGTTGCCTGGGGGCTTTTGACCTTAACTTTGAGCTAAGAGCGATCAGTCAGGTCTTACTTAGCCTTTAAGAATGTCGCGAAGGCTACGACGACTCTTAACAAAGCTTGTAACAGCCTGTCCAACAGCGCTAGTACCAGTAATCGCCATCAATGCTGATGCGACACCGGTGTTTGCGATAGACCCTGGTTTTCCAGGTTCTTCTGGAGTTTCAGGTTGAACGTTAACAACTAGCGCACAATTTTCGTCGCTAACAGTCTCTGTTTCACCATCAACATCAAACATAACTTCAACACTCACATCGTACTCTCCGTCTGTATCGAAGCTGTACGCTGCTTGTGGCTGATCAGTTACAAACGACTCTTCGCCGTCACCGAAGTCAAAGCTGTACTGCTTTACGCTCGCGCCGTTTTCGGCGGTAGTTTCAACAGTAAAGGTAACTTCTTCGTCGATCATTGGGCTGTTGTTATCAACAGATAGCTGATCACAACTAAACACAGGTTCTACCTGTTGTTCGACTTCACATGTGTCAACGCTAATTACAACGTTTGCCCAGTTTTCGAACTCGTTCATGCCTGCAGGTCGAACTGCAGCTCGGTTTGCAACTTCGTAGTCACCGCATTTCTCGAAAACATTTACGTCATCGATTTGTGCAGTAAACAATACATAGCCAACTGAGCCAGGCATGTAATCACCAACATTAATTCCGCCGCGGGTGATGTTATCGTTTTCGATATCTACACCGCTTGGGTAGTTAGTGTTCATCAGCTTGGTGCTGCCTTCCACGTAAGTGTGGTATTTTGGCAGATCATCACCTACCATAACGTCTTCAAGAATGGTGTTACCCATGTTCTCGAAACGAATTTGGTAGTCGACTTTCGATCCAGGCTTTACATCCTGAAGTCGAGTAGTCCATTCACCACCAGCGTTATCTCGCACAGTTTTGTTAACAGTTACAGTTGGTGCTTTTACGCGAGCCAGGATTGTAACAGTTGCTTCATATGCGAAACATGGGTTGTTCATTTCTTCTAGTACAACGCCGTCAGTAACGACATCGTCGCTGATTGACTCTGTAACGTAACAGTCACTTGGTGCCTGCTCCATCTCAGTTTGACAATCTACGTCGCCAGTTTTACCGGCTTTGTTGTAGCGGAACTCAGCGCTACCTTCGATGTAGTCGAGGTATGCGTGATCAAGCGTGGTGTTCACGGTTGCGCTACTAGAGACAGCATCAGCATTGTCAGCAGAAACTGTGCTCTTTACGACCTGTTCTTTGCCAGGTTCGGTTGGCAGTTCAATCTTCATTCGAAGATTTTCGCCATATTTTTCCGAGTTTGGATCTTCCATGTTGTGATACCAAACTTGGAGTTTTACGATCTCGTCAACTTTTGCGTCAGTTGAGTCTTCGTAGTTGTCTTCTTTCTGAGTTACGTTTAGTACGCCTGAATCGGTTTCAAGTCGGACATCACTTGCTGCTAGCAGGGTTGCTACTGGCAGTAACAGTGCTGCGATAACGAGCACAACTGTGCTTGCTTTTCGCGGAACGTAAGCCAGATATGATGTAAATTGTTTCAACATCGTATCTCCTTTATTTAATGGTTTATTCATTTTTTTCGGTTGCCTTCTTTTAATGTTAAAGTGCGTCGACTCATTTAGAGTCGGTCGTCTCATCAGATCATTACAAGCCACTGGATCGAAATATTAGTTTCAAAAATTTACATTTTTTAATGCAAATATGTAATTGAAAGGTTTTAGGCGCGGAGTGTATGAAGATCTTATAAAGATAAGATGGATGGGGTAAGCCATCACTCATATACTCCGGCCAGTGCGGATTACTATCAGAGCGCTATGCTCTATTGCACCATTGCCGAATGTCCAGTCCTGGGTCTTCGTCTGCTTAGACGAAAAGGTTGTCCAGGACCGGACGCGTGAACCGTATGTGAGCCGTTAAGTCAGGCACACTCACACATCAGCTGAAGCTGACACGGTTCTTCCTGTTGAGGAACGAGGGTGGCTAGAAGCCTCCCGGATCGCCCTCTTCTGCGGCTCCAGCATTGCTGCCATCGCCGTTCGTTCCGCCGTTTCCGTCATCAGACGCCACCGTGCCGGACTCTGTAGAGTCAGCGTCGTTGGTGGTGCCTTCAGAGGTCCCGTCGGACGGCGTTGAACCGTCGTAGTCAGGATTGTCTGGCGCAGACTCTGGTGGTTCGGAAACCACAGATTCTTCGCCGCCACCGCGATCGGAAGCGCCCTGCTCAGAATCTGACACTTCACACCCGTAGGTGGTTGATGTCTGACCGGAGGGGCACTCTTCATTGCGAGTCTCCTGGACTTCCTCGGCGTCGCCGGGTGTGTACCCGTCGGTGGTGCCGTGGTCGTCAGACTCTTCCCTGGGCTGTTGCTCAGGTCCGGAGTCAGAAGCTGCACAAAACTCACTGTCGAAGACCGGCTCGCCCTCGCCGTCCTTAAAGCACTTGGGCTCAGGCGTTGGCGTCGGCTCCGGTGAAGGAGTTGGCGTTGGCGTTGGCGTCGGCTCCGGTGAAGGAGTTGGCGTTGGCGTTGGCGTTGGCGTTGGCGTCGGCTCCGGTGAAGGAGTTGGCGTTGGCTCGGGCTCGGGCTCGGGCTCCGGTACGACACGCCACGGGTTGTGGCAATCGACCAGAACGCCTCCG
>Ga0306869_1000079_pt1 | contig 57534 bp, 54 predicted proteins | sample AntRauTorckE6833_FD_190421 | JGI IMG/M metagenome (GOLD analysis project Ga0306869, IMG submission 190421) | Saline lake microbial communities from Rauer Islands, Antarctica - Metagenome Torckler E6 #833 (v2) (version 2) | ecosystem: Environmental > Aquatic > Non-marine Saline and Alkaline >... | reverse complement strand
GCGATAGTCATAAAATCGACAAAAGTTTCCTGGAATATCACTGGCATAATTATCTCAAACACAAAGCAAGTTCCTCAGAATAATCATCGCACTGATCGTTGCGAAGTGCGTCGACTAGGGGCAGCCAGCATGAGTGTTTTGGGTGCTACTACTGAACATTAAATATGTTTCCGACAATTATACCTACGCTCGTCGCTAAACCTCCGATAATAAGTATCTCTAGAGCGCTTTTGAGCGGTGATACTTTAACAATTCTGCCTTTAAAGTAGCCGAGAACAAACAGTCCAATGAGTGCAGCTACGATGGCTACATTGCGTGAATACTCCATAGGGAATATCAGTATAGGCAGTAGCGGAATCAGCCCCGCCAAGAAGTATGAACCAAACATTATGACACCACTTATGAGAGGTACTTTAAATGCATCTATTTTGTCTAATTGATGCGCTGATTTAGAGCTGGAGTATTGTCCTGCCCCCATGGACAGCGCTTCGACAAGTATTGTGACCACGCCAGCAAGAATCACCACCTCTTTGTTGTTGGTGCCAGTACTGACACCAACTATCACTCCTGTTGTAGACACCAGAGCATCATTGAAGCCGAACATCGCACTTTGTAGGTATTCTTTATCTATAGTTTTCATAAACTAATTGTAGCAGTGAGCACTACTGTAAGGAACTGCTATGTATTGTTTATTTCCTGTATTTCATTGTGCGCTAGCAGTCTCGTAAAGTTCGTGTGTGAAATTTCAGCTTGCCGCACAATGTTTCGGGTCATGATTGCCGATCAAAATTAACGGTTATGCTAAGCTTTAGTTTAGATAATTAAATAGGATAATTTATGAGAAAAAATACTACAAAACAAGGCTTTACAATAGTAGAAATCGTAATCGCACTGGCGGCGATTGTCGCTATTGTGGTGCTAGGCTACTATATTTTTAACCAAGCAACAGATGACACAACTGCGTCATTATCGGTTACTGAAACAGTAGATGATACGAGCGAATCATTTGATGAAATTATGGAACTGGAGCAAATTTCAGAAATTGCTCGACTAGAGCAATCTGGTTCTGAAATAATTGGCATCGAGTTAGAGCAAAATGATGGTCAGCTAGTGTATGTAGTGCATTACTCTGATGGCAGTACTGCAGTGTTTGACGCGATTAGTGGCACACGATCTGAGCTATTAGACAACGATAATGACGAGCTAGATGAGGATAATGATTCAATTCCAGCTAACTTCGTAGCTGGAATAACGCTGCGCGAGGCAATTAATATCGCTAAGGAACGCCGACCTGATAGCACATTACGAAAAGTTGAAGTAGAAGTCGAAGACGGAGTAGTGGTGTACAGTGTTCGATTTACTGATGATTCTAGGGTAGATGTTAATGCCCTTGACGGTACAGTTCAGCGACTCAGGAATGAATCTGGCGATGATGAGATTGAACGTAACGACGACAATGAGTCAGATGACCAAGACGACAATGACGACTCTGATGAACGGGACGAAAACGATGAAGATGAAAGCGAAGATGGCGACGATGACAGCCGGGACGATGATGAAGAAGATGAAGATGATGAAGAAGAAGAAGATGATGAAGAAGAAGAAGATGATGAAGAAGAAGACAACAGCGGTAGTGGTAGCTCAAACTAAATTTATTCAAGCTTAATTAAATTACATTTACATTACGTTAATATGCGTATAAATGTTCGAGTTTAAGCAAAAAGCGGTGATGCACGATATGCTACACGTCAGGAGCGCCCCACTCACTCTTACAGGGATGCAGTTTACCTGGTAGAGGCTTCGTGGTTTTTGTGAGTATGATATCAGGCGCTTCGAAGAGTTTACTGTCAACGATTCAATAATTATCACAGGACTTTTATGCTCGTCGGCAAGAGGTGGGTCGCTAGATAGAGTCGCATAATTAGTTCGCAGTAATGCGATTTAACCCGTGCCATATCTATTCTTTGTAGTGTTGTACACTAGATATAATGATGACAAAAGTTAAAGAGTTAATAAAAAAGCTACTCGGAATCGACAAGGTTTACGAACGAAAATATCGCGGGGCTTATTCTGCCGATTTGTTTATGGCGGCAGTGCTCGGCTTTTTTGTCTATGTGCTGCTTAAAGATAACGCTTCACAACAGGTGGCGCGGATTGTAACCTATGGAGTTGTACTAGTTGTAGTATTCGTTGTCGTGCGAAAGTTGGCCCAGACGCTGTATGTGTCTTGGTTGATTAGTCGCCGTGATTATAAAAATAACCCAGAAACCTCTATCGATTCAGTTATCCGCAAGTCAGCTATTAGTGACGAGTTGGAAGGTGTAGACACAGCCAGGTTGATTCACGAAGCTAATAACTGGAAACTCTATGATGCGACGTTCGACTTTTATCGTAAGACAAAGCACGGTAGCTATAAATCACGCCAAGCCTACTACACTATCTTTGAGATAAAGCTGGCTACATTCGTACCGCATTTAATCTTCGATTCGCTGGTGGGTAAACGGTCGCAATTTAAAAAAATTTATCTTCAGGCACAGCGAGTTTCGTTAGAAGGAAATTTTGATGATTATTTTGAAGTGTACGCGCCGCAGTCGTATCACCTAGACGCGCTAAGCTTTATTACACCAGAAGTGATGGAGGCGATGATAGAGGTAGGTGAATTTGACATTGAATTTCAGGGAGATAGTTTGCTGGTGTTTGCGCCACTATTGCCAGCCAGTCAGATCAAGCATTTTAAGCAAAGGTGTTTGCGCTTGCACAGACATGTAAATGACAATTTGATGACGTATCGTGACAACAGAACTGCCGCAGAACCGCACAATTCGGTTACAGATTTTGGTAAGCGCCTGTTAAACAACCCCGCACGCTACGTGCCGACAGCGCTAATGTCTGGTGTAGGGATAACTGTGCTGGTATTACTAGCAATTCAAGCTCGTAATTTAGAATTTTTAATTAATGAAGTGGCTGTGGCCGCCTACGTTTTCTTTTTTGGTGCTCTATCGAAAATTATTAAAACTCATCGTGAGAACACCAAGCTTGAAGCGCAATTCAGGGCCAAGTATAAGCAGCACCACAGTTGACAGCTAGTAATTAGGTGGTATATTGAGCTTATGCGTAATTTACAGATTCGCACTGGATACAACACATATATTAAGCAACTGGCGGCATTTATGCAGTATTCAGGCTTGTCTGTGAAGATTTAAAACAAATAGATAATTGACTCAGATAAGCCTCCTTACGTGGAGGCTTTTTAAATTCCAAAGTAAGGAGGTTTAACTGATTCAGGTATCCACCGTGGATATTTGGGTCTGTACATCCGATCGAACGAACAAAGGAGAATGTATGTTCGGTCTTGCACTGAGTGTTACACGCGAAACCGGCGAGGACGTTGTTCTCAGGCAGTTCACGCGCGAGGAGGCTACAGCAGCCGCACCGTATCTGGCTGATCCTGACGTCAACCGAACCATCATGATTGGCACGTTCGCTTCTACTGAGCAGAGTGTCGGCGAGTGGTACGACAAGGTCGTTGGGGACCCCGACAAGTTCATATGGGGCATCTATGTCCGAGATGAGCAGGGCAACGAAGTGCGGGTTGGTCACACTGACCTGAACTTCAAGCAGAAGCGTCAGTTGCGCGGCTCCACAGGCTGTGTCATTTTCCGCAAGGACTACTGGGGAGAGGGAATCATTTCTGCCGCCCACCTGGCGCGGACGCTATACGCAGTTGAGGTGCTGGACTTGCTGGCAATTGACAGTGATGTCGTTGTCGGCAACGTCGCATCGCTAAAGGCGCTGAAGCGTGTCGGGTACGCTGTGGTCGGTACGGACTACGGAAAGCACCTTGTCCAGGGTCAGCTCAACGACCTGGATCGTCTGTTGTGGGTTAACCCAACCGAGCACGCCTGGAACTACTTCTGGCGCGAGCGCCCGGTGCCGGAGCACATGGTCCAGGCGCGACTGCAGGCTCTGCAGGCACTCACAGTCGCACGGGACTGCGTCACGTACTACAAGACGTAGTCCAACCCGCCCTGTCAGGCAACTTCACATTAATTTGTGTTTGTTGCTTGGCGGGGCTTTTCTTTTTAAGTGAAGTAATAATTAGGGGCTGTTTTTAAAAACAACAATTTAATCGGGACTGATATTCAGTAGGTCGATTAGTTTTTTGTGTAAATCGTTAACATTGGTTTTTTCGAAGTTGCCAGTCAACGGTTCTTTATGTAGATTTCTTATCGAAGTTTCTTCATTGAAAATCGGAAACAGCCATTCGACACCCGCAAATACAACTGGTGCTTCTGTTTTTTGTAGATATGTAGTCAACGGGTCGTCTAGTTGGCGGAAGTACTGTTTGAGCATGTCTTTGTCTACGTCATTTGCTTCGTGATGGCTGTGGTGTTGGCCGGTGTCACCAGATTTGCCATCATCTCTTGAAGCTCGTGGTGATTCGCCGTGGAATTGATGTGAGTCGGGGTATTCATCAATATTTAGCACCTCTTCCATGCCTCCACTGGGTAGACCTGACACCGTAACTGGTTCAATGTCATAAGGATTGAATTTGAAAAGTTGAACGTGATTGTGAGAGATCGACAGCGCATAGTAAGTTTGGGCATCATCGGCTGCAGCGACTAATGGTTCTAGATAGAATGACTCTTGAATCTGAAAAATCGGTTCAGCTAGCGGCATTGGCAAAAAATAGTACTGCAGCTGTGATTCATCGACGAACACAGCCATTGAACGCATTTTACGCTTCCAAAGCTGATCTGGTTCAGCTTCTATCTGCGTTAGTGGTTTCAACAGCTCGGAGACATCTCCATCGATTTTAGATTTGTGATCTTTTAATACATCAGTTAAGTCACTGATTAGATTTTTTACTCTGATTTGGTTTGCCTTAACTGCATCAGGCGAATCGTTATCAAGTGGGATGTAGGCGCTGATTGCGATTTGAGGGTCGGCTTTAGCGAGTTGGTCGAGTTGCTGTGTGGTTGGTAGTGACATGGTCCTCCTATTTAGTTTGTACGACTAAATAATACCAGTTGGAGCGTTAATTCAGTGCTAACTTTATAGACTATATTTTATAAATGTTATATAATATTTTTAATGAATCAAGAGGTGAGTCTACCGGCATTGGGAGTTCTATTGGTGTTGTTGACACTTGTTGTTGGTTATGGCTGGCTTGAGTTTACAGAGCCTAGTCGAAATCCCGGGCTTGAAAGCGGTAACTCTGAAGTTCTGAAAGCCTCAACTACTCAGTCAAGTACATCGTTTCAGTCTGGTGATGTGTATTACATTGACGAGACAGTCCCTGCTGGCATTGACGGCTGTAATTTAGCTTTTACGCGCGTCGAACTGGGACCGTATTTTACAGATAATTTGCTTAAGTCGGTGTTTATAGAGTTATTGAGTACAACTGAATCATCACGTCCAAACACCTTTAGTGCACTATCAGATTCAGATTTAACGTTTATCGCCAGCAGGGTAGTTGATGGAGTAGTGGCAGTAGAGCTACGAGGCTGGCTACGAGTCGAAGACGCCTGTCAGCAACAGCAAGCAGTAGAACAATTAGAACGGACAATCGAACGAATCGCCGGGACTGATGAGATTGAAATATTTATCAATCAGCGACCATTAATGCAGACGCTGCGATTTGAAGAGCGCTATTGAGCGCGTCCAGTTTTAGAACTATGTAGTTTCATCCGCCCGCAAATGGGTTTCTGTAGTAACGACTCTGTTACGTTGGCTGGTTTTGAGCAGGTCTTATTAGTTGTTAATTTAATCCGAGTAATGGTGGTTACTGCTGTATAGTATTGACATGAATTTGGTACGAAAATATTGGCAGTGGTGGATTCTGGTGTTCGTAACTGTGCCGTTGTTGATTCTGATGGTACAGGGATTATCTTTTAATGATTTGAGCTTTGATGAACTGGGCGCGTTGCGATTGTTTCCGTATCTAGGCATTGGCGCCTGGTCAGTGATGTGGACACACTACACAGCAGGAGTCATCCGACGACAGTGGACAGAATTAAAACCATCAAAGTTATATTCAAAGGTGTCTCATGCATTGGTGACAGTGCTAATCCTGGCTCACCCGGCGTTATTGGCGTTTGCACAATACGAACTAACCGGTCTGACTCCTCCCGCCAGCTATGAGGCATACGTCGGTGCTGGAGCAATGCTTGCTGTCACAGCTGGTTTGATTGCGTTGTTTGTGTTTCTGTCGTACGACGTCTATCGCAAGCTCCAGAAACATGAATTCTGGCAACGGCAACAATGGCTGGTGGCAATTAATCAAAGTCTGGCGATGCTGCTAATTTTCTGGCATGGACTCACGCTCGGTCAAAATCTCAGTAGTGGTTGGTTCCGCTACTGGTGGCTACTGCTCGGTCTAACATTTTTGGTCGGGCAATATAGCGACATTTCGTCTGCATGGAGAAAACGGTTTGGCCAGAACGACGCAAGACTGTAGTGGGTGATAACAAGGAATATTGGTTTAAACGTCGCCGCTATGGGTGGGGCTGGAGACCGGTTAGTTGGCAAGCTTGGACGGCGGTTGGACTGTATTTGTCGGTAGTACTGTTCGGTGCGTGGTTAATTAATGGCAAGCCAGATAATCAATTTACGATAGAGATTGGCATGTATCTGGCTATAGTGGTGGTTGCGAGCATCGTGCTGATAGCTTTCTCTCATAGGCATGGTCCGAGCCCTAAATGGCGATGGGGCGCAAAACTGTCGGACGACCCAAAAAAAGACGCTTAGCGTTTAGTTTTTAGCCCCTGGACGAACAGGGCTGCAAGTTTGTTATAATAGTAGGCAACGATGACAACATCTTCAGACAACACCATCAACGAGGTGCGAGATCAGCTAATTGCAGAGCTCGAAGCCACAGACGACCCTTCGCAAATCCTCAAACACGAACAGCTTAAAAATCTTTATAGCCAAATTCCGCAACTTGATCCGTCTGAGCGAGCTGATTTCGGCCGGAGGGTGAATGAACTAAAAGTAGAACTTGAAAATAAAGTCACTGAAATACAGCAACAGCAAAAGCAAGCCGAGCGAACACCGATCGATGTGACTGCGCCAATGGATGTTAATTCACCCAGACCGATGCCGCTACCGGCTCAGCAGGGTACGTTGCATCCGGTGACTCAGGAGCTGGAAGTCGTAACCGATATTTTTCTGAAAATGGGATTTGACGTGGTTGACTCTCGGTTAATTGACGATGATTTTCATGTGTTTGGTAGTTTGAATTTTCCTGATGATCATCCGGCACGTGACGATTACGATACGTTCACGACGACTGATGGTCTAATTGCCCCTCCGCACACTTCGACAATGCAGCACCGGGTGCTAAAAGCTCGCAAAGACGAGCTGGAGGCCGGTAATCCAATTAGCGTGGTAGTCCCCGGTCGAGTGTTCCGTAACGAAGACGTCGATGCTCGCCATGAACACACGTTCACCCAGGTAGAAGGCATCCATGTTGATAAGGGAGTTAATGTCGGCAATCTCATTGCGACCCTTACGACCATGCTCGAAGCGTATTATCAAAAAGATCTCGACACTCGGATTACACCGTTTTATTTTCCGTTTACCGAACCGAGCTTCGAGTTTAGCTTGAGCTGCCCGTTCTGTCGTGACGGTTGTAAGGTTTGTTCGTATGAGGGCTGGATTGAACTACTCGGCTGCGGCATGATTCATCCGAATGTGCTTGAAGCGGCCGGTATAGACAGTGATACATACAGTGGATTTGCCTGGGGCTTTGGCGTCGAGCGCCTAGTAATGATGAAGCATGATATCGAAGACGTACGACATTTTCACAGTGGTAAATTAAACTTTTTGGAGCAGTTTTAATGAGTAACAATACATCAAATATTCAAATAGTCGACGTAGAGGACGCTCTGCTCGAAGTTAAAGATTATAACGATATTGATTTCAGCAACGATATCTATCGCATCACGGTGTTGTGGGTAGTAGACAGTGAAGACAATGTGCTGGTTACGAAACGTGATTTGCCAATGCTCGATGAGAATGATATCTGGGCGCCATCTGTTGTTGGAGTAGTGGTTGACCGCGAAACCTATCGGACCAATCCACTCAACGAAGCTGCTAATCAGCTGGGTCTAGACGATGTAGAACTGCGAGCTGGACCAAAACAGTTGTTTGAAGGTAGCAAAAAATACTTTTGCCGCTGGTATATGGTCGAATTAGAGGACGAGCAAATGGCAGCAATGTTGATAAATGATGAGGAAATTTCAGATTCAAAATGGGTTAATGTCGACGAACTGGCAAAGGATGTTGCCGAAAACTCCGACGAATACGTGTCGACTATGCAGCAGTCTATTGAAACATTACAGGAGATGATGGCGCCGTGAAGGTCAGTTTAAACTGGGTTAAGCAATACACCGATATTGACGTCCCGATCGAAGAACTGGTCGAATTGGCGGTCGCTAGGCTCGGTGGAGTCGAAGGTTACACTGACCTAAATGAATATTACAAAGACGTGGTGGTTGCAGAGGTTAAATCTTGTGAACCACACCCTAATGCTGATAAATTGTCGCTCTGTCTTGTAGATGACAATGATGCGAACGATGATGTAGACCGTGATGGAGATGGGTATATACAAGTAGTCTGTGGAGCTCCAAATGTGGCCGCTGGCCAGCTAGTAGCATGGATCCCTCCGGCTGCAACTGTACCGTCCACTGCGGATGATAGTGAGCCCTTCGTACTTGACTCGCGTGAGCTACGGGGCGAGATCAGCCATGGAATGATTGCCAGCCCTAAAGAGCTGGGGCTTAGCGATGAGCATGACGGAATTTTAGTGATTGATGAAGTCGGCGCTAAACCAGGCCAAAGTTTTAGTGATCTTTATGAGCTTGATGACGTAATTATCGATATTGAGAACAAGATGTTCACCCATCGGCCTGATGGTTTTGGCCAGCTGGGAGTGGCAAGAGAAATTGCTGGCATCCAGCACCAAGAGTTTAGTTCCCCAGATTGGTACAAAGAGGATATAGATTTGCCAAGTGGTGGCGAGTCGAGTGTGGTTAAAAAGCTCAGCGCTACAGTCGAAAAACCTGAACTATGCCCTCGGTTCACTGCAGTTGTGATCGAGGGTGTAGACGTACAACCAAGCCCACCGTGGCTACAGTCTCGATTGATGCGAGCTGGTGTGACACCGAGAAATAATGTAGTCGATATCACTAACTACATAATGATGCTGACTGCTCAGCCAATTCATGCATTTGATTTTGATAAAGTTTCTGATGATGGCGATGCAAAATTAATAGTTCGAAAACCCAAAGAGGGCGAAACAATTAAGCTGATTAATGGCGGTGTAGTTGAGCCTCATGATGATGCAACTTTAATTTGTAATGAAAACGGTCCGATTTCAATCGCTGGTGTTATGGGTGGTGCTGATTCTGAAATAAGCGACAACACAACTCGGATAATAATCGAGTGTGCGAACTTTAACATGTATAACATTCGACGCACCAGCATGATTCACGGTCTATTCACAGATGCAGTGACACGATTCTCTAAAGGTCAATCACCACGACAGTTATTAGCAGTGCTGGGCCAAACAGTCGAGCTCATGGAAGAGTTAACAGGCGGTTCCGTCGTCGGCCGAGCGATTGATGTTAATCATGCAGATGGTCAGACAAATCCAACAGTCGAAGTTAGCGCTGACTTTGTAAACAAGCTGCTCGGTACGACAATGGCGAGTGACGAGATGGCGCAACTGCTGCGAAATGTTGAATTTGAGGTCAAAGATAGCAACGGCGAACTGCAGGTAACCGCTCCCTTTTGGCGAACCGATATCGAGATTAAGGAAGATATAGTCGAGGAAATTGGTCGCTTACACGGATTCGATCAGTTGCCTCGTAGTTTGCCGACGCGTCGCGCCAATCCGGCGTCTACATCTCAGCTGTGGCAGACACGCGCAACACTACGACAATTACTGAAAGAAACTGGCGCAAATGAGTTTGTGACCCACAGTTTTGTTAATGGAGATTTACTAGAGCAAGCTGAACAGGATTCTGAACAGACGTTTAAAATAGCCAATGCTCTGAGCCGCGAGCTGCAGTATTACCGACTGACACCATTACCGAGCTTGTTGAAACACGTACACCCAAACATCAAAGCCGGGTTCGATGAGTTTACGATATTCGAGCTAGCTGCGACGCATAATCGCGCTAGCCACAAAGACGATGACGATGGCTTGCCGAAAGAGTTGCATTTTCTGGACCTAGTGTATGCTTCGCGTCAGTCACGTGAGGGTGCGGCTTTCTACCAGTTACGTTCAACACTAGACGCATTAGCAAATGGAGCCGGCTTAAATTTTGTGTATAAGCAGATATCGAAAGAAATTGATTATGCTGCAACCGCACCATTCGATCAGTCGCGAAGCGCGCTGATTGAAACAACTGACGGTGCGTTCGTCGGCATGATTGGTGAGCTAAAGCAGTCGGTAATTGATAATTTCAAACTCCCAGATTATTGCGCAGCCGCATCGGTAGATGTGCAGTCTATTTCTGAGGCGATAGCCGCGCAGGACACCAACTATCAGGAATTATCGAAGTACCCGAGCGTGACTCAAGATATTACGCTTCGGAGTCAGGAGTATTCATACCAGCAACTTATGGATAAGTTGGAAAACGCTGTCGAAGATGAATTATCTACGTCGCAGCGAGCACAGTTCGAATTATTAGGCGTATACCAGGCTGACGGTAGTGACGGTAAACGGATGTCCTGGCGGGTTTCAGTTGTTGATCGAGACTCCACGCTCGAAGCCAATCAAGTGAATCAACTCCTCGATAAAGCCGCAGCTACAATAGAGAGTGCTGAGCGAGTTTAACGTAAATTATACAACAGATCTGTGATATAATAATAAGGTAAGTTTAAGGAGGATATATGGGATTATTAAGTTGGATTATTTTGGGTGGACTAGCCGGTTGGCTGGCCTCAAAAGTAACAGGCAAAGATGAATCGATGGGGATTATCGCCAACGTTATCGTTGGTGTTGTTGGTGCTTTCTTGGGTGGTTGGCTATGGCAGATGCTCGGTGGAGAAACCGATGCCTCGTTGGCCGAATTTGACCTTGCAAGTTTCCTAGTGGCATTTGGCGGTGCAGTACTATTGCTGTGGGTCGTCAAAATGTTTAAACGCACATAGTCGAGTCGTTGGTACGTGGCAGTTAGAAAACTACACAATTGGCACTACATAGTACTAGCAGCGATAGTCATTATCCCTGCTAGTTATTTTTTGTATGGGTTGTATCAGAACTCAGAGACTGTACAACGTCAGCCAGAGTCGGTGTCTCAAGCAAACCCTGCTCAATTAGATCCACAACCAGCTCTACCTGAGCTTACTATTAGCGATGACAGTAGTGTGTTGCGATTAATTAATGCTGAACATCGATTAGCTCCTGAGTACGTGCCATCAGATTTAGCCCTGCCTGACGTGTCGCTTGACTCTCGTAACCCAGAGTCTCAATTACGACTGCGGGCCGATGCGGCTCAGGCACTCGAGAGGATGTTTGCAGCAGCTAAGGAAGAGGAAGACCTAGACCTGCAATTAGCTAGTGGTTATCGACCTTATTCAACTCAGGAGGCGATTTATAATTCTGCTGGCGGCGAAAATCAGACATTAGTTGCGGTTCCGGGCGGTAGCGAACATCAATCAGGACTAGCCGCTGATATAAAACGTGAAGACTTTGTGTGTCGACTAGAGGAGTGCTTTGGTAACCAGCCTGAAGGTATATGGTCAGCAGGAAACGCCCATCGATTTGGCTATATCTTGCGATACCCAGAGGGAAAAGAGGATATTACAGGTATTTCTTATGAGGCCTGGCATTTTCGATACGTTGGTGAAGAGCTGGCGAAAATCCTCCATGACGAAAATTTAACTCTCGAAGAATACTACCAGCGTCAGGTACAATAAGTAGCTAGATGTTTCATTTCTTAGATCGAAAAATAATTAACTTTGTCGGGTTTGGCGCGATTTTACTTGTGTTATTTGCTGGAGTATCTACATTATTGCGAATAGATGGCTCTGACCTTAAGACAACTCACCAAGTAACAATTGCTGGTACGGAATTTTCGGTGGCAATTGCTGATACGCAAACGGAACGCTTCAAAGGATTATCAAACTACGAGAAAATCGATGACCGAGAAGGCATGTGGTTCGAATTTGATACACCTAGCGAGTACGGATTTGTGATGCGACAGATGAATTTTCCACTCGATATAATTTGGATTACTGAAGACAAACAGATAGTCGGTGCAGCCGAGAACGCTCAACCCAGCAGCTATCCGGGTACGACCTTCAAACCTCCACAGCCAGTTCGTTATGTATTAGAGTTGCCGGCTGGTAGTGTCGATAGGTATGACATTAATTCTGGCACTACCATAGAAGGTCCAAACTAGATGCAACAATTCCGACGGATCCTTGGGTTTGCTAACCCTTTAAAGAAATACTATATCGGCATTTCGTTGCTAACTCTGCTGATTGCCGGCTTAGCGCAAGTTACGCCGTTTTTAATTAAGGCCATAATCGATCAAATCGTAGCGCAGTTGTCGAGCGGTGGCGGCAGTGTTGGTGTCGAGGTTGTCGTCTGGCCGCTAATTGGGATTGTTATTGTCGAGCTCAGCACCAATCTGATTGATAACATTAAAGGCTACTGGGGTGACTTATTGAGCGCGAAACTGAATCGACTACTGAGCATTCGCTATTATCAACACTTGTTGCGATTGCCACAGAGTTATTTTGACCAGCAGCTATCCGGTAAACTAATCAGTAAACTTCAGCGTGGTATCTCCGAGCTCAGCAATTTTGTTAACGCGATGAGCAATAACTTCATGCAGTTCGCTGCGACGGCGCTCGTAACGCTGACAATTATCTCATTTTATTCACCGGTAATTGCATTGCTGCTACTCTTCCTATTCCCGTTTTATGCTTGGCTGACTCGGCTGTCGAGTAAAAGCTGGAAACAGTCACAAGACATCATCAATCAGCATTCCGATACTGCTACCGGCAGGTTTAACGAAGTGATGACACACATACCGGTGGTACGAGCCTTCATTCAAGAACGCAGGGAGCTGACACTATTTAAAGACGAAACAGATGCGGCAGTTAGCGAGACATATGTACAATCACGACTTTGGCACAAATATGACATTCTGCGCCGGGCTGGCGTTGCGGTAGTGCTGGTTGCATCTTATGGCATCATTACCGTTCGTGCACTGAACGGCGATCTAACCATTGGTGAGTTCACGCTATTGTTGCAGTTAATCGCCCAAGCTAGACAGCCACTATTTGCGATGAGCTTTATTGTAGACCGATTACAGCGGGCTGAAGCCAACTCTAAGGATTACTTTGAGGTTATGGACGTTGATCCGAGTGAATCGATTCAGAAGGATTCTCGTGTCGAGCTGATAGACGACACTCGAATCGAGTTCAAAAAAGTCGATTTTGGTTACGGCAACGAGTCGACGGTGATATCTGATATTTCGTTTACAATCGAACAGGGTAAAAAGTTAGCGCTGGTCGGTGAGAGTGGACAGGGTAAATCAACAATTGCCAACCTGTTAATGAAACTCTATGAGCCAGATTCTGGAACAATTACAATCGGCAACAAGTCAATTGACGAATATGAGGCGAAACGCGTTCGCGGCAACATCGGTGTGGTGTTTCAGGACGCCGGATTATTCTCTGGCACAATTCGTGATAATATCGCTTACGCCAACCCTGGCGCAACGGATGACGAGGTGAAGGCTGCTGCGAAGGCTGCTAACGCCGCTGGATTTATTGAGAAGCTTAGCGACGGCTACGACAGTCAGATTGGTGAGCGTGGCATCCGTCTTAGTGGCGGTCAACAGCAACGAATCTCTATCGCTCGGGCTATTCTGAAAAACCCTCCACTGCTAATTTTAGATGAAGCAACGTCGAGTCTCGACAGTAAAGCCGAAGCCGAAGTGCAGACTGCACTTGATCGACTGATGGAAGGCCGAACGTCGTTGATCATCGCTCATCGATTGAGCACCATCCAGCATGTCGACCAGATTGTGGTGCTAGAAAATGGTACGGTACTTGAATCAGGTTCACCAGCAGAGCTTCGTAAGTCTGATGGGTTATACGCTGAACTGTTGGCGCTTCAAGACCCAACGACCGACAACACTGAACGGCTTAAGAAATACGACATTAGTGCAAATTAGACGTTGAGCTGGTCGGCTTGGCAGTCTATACTTACGCCTATATGGACACGGAGGGACGAGTCGAATATGCACAGGCAGTTGACGCTGACTGGCAAGTACCAACAGCTGCAGTAGCAGTTGCAGTGGTTATTTTTGCGTTTGTGGCGACACTATACAGTCCGTCATCGCAGAATCAACAAGGTTCGGTGCAATCAGCTACTGATCAGTTAGGGCAATTACGCCCATCGCCATCTGCGTTACAACCTAGTGTTGACAGCATTCAACCTGGCGCTACCATTCCGATGGACGCTAGCGGTGGACTGCAGGCTGCAGGTTCGGCTGACGTATATCAACAATTCGAAGGAGGACCAAGTCTATGAATGACCAAATGAAGGTGTCATTGGCGGCTAGTGTAATTATTTTGCTAGCAATCGTAGGATTTGCGGCATGGCAAGGTAATTCAGAGCCGGAGCCAACAGCCCAAACGGCAGAAGAAATCAATCAAAATGAAGGAGAAGACGTGCTACAAGGAAAATTATTAGAAGACTTTGAACCAATTAGTGAAGTCAGTGAACTACAAATTATCGATATCGAAGAGGGCAGCGGGGAAGAAGTAGAAGGCGCAAGCGCTACAGTCAACGCACACTACACTGGGGCAGTCGCTGCAACTGGTGAGATTTTTCAAAGTAGTTATGACAGCGGTAGTCCAGTGGAATTTCCTCTAAATGGTGTAATTGCAGGCTGGACAGAGGGTGTGCCCGGCATGAAAGTTGGTGGAACTCGTCGCCTTATCATTCCTGCCGAGAAAGCATACGCAGATGCACCGCCACCGAACTCGGGAATCCCGGCAAATGCCCCGTTAGTGTTTGATATCACTCTCGAAGGAATCGTTTCGCAATAGTCTTGCATCGTAAGCGCTTAGCGCGTACGATGTTTAAGTAAACACTTAAACATTACAAGGAGAATTATGGCAGCTATAAAAAACATAACCGTCTTTACGACTACTACTTGTGCATATTGCCCAATGGTTAAAGAATGGCTGAGTAAAAAAGGACTTGAATACGAAGAGGCTGTACTGGATAAAGATCCAGCTCGTCAACAAGAAATGATCGACAAATCGGGTGGCATGACTGTTCCAGTAACGCTAGTAACTCGGGAAGATGACACTGAGCAAATCGTTATCGGCTTCAATCCTGGCCAACTCGCTAGCGCAACTGCACAAGGATAGACGATGGCTAAGCAAACAATTTTTTACGGAGCTCATTGGTGCCCTGATTGCGATCGGGTTAAAAAGTGGCTCGGTGAACATGACATTGAATATACATTCAAAAACACTGACGATAGCCAGGACATTGTCGATGAGATGCTTGAAAAAACTGATGGCAAACACTTAATCCCGACATTAGATATTGACGGTACAGTAGTGCAGAATCCATCTGCTAGCGAACTTGCCGAGCTCTACGATGTTAGCGAAGAAGCCACGGAGAATTATCACGATATTGTTACAGTCGGCGCGGGTCCGTCTGCTTTAGCAGCAGCTATCTACACTACACGTGAAGACCTAGATACTGTATTAATCGAAAAAGGTGTAGTCGGCGGATTGGCTGCAGTTACTGATAAAGTCGACAACTACCCTGGTTTTCCTGAAGGAGTAGCTGGCTTGAAACTAGCCGAAGACTTAAGAGCGCAGGCTGAGCGATTTGGGGCACAGATCGAACTTGGTGAAGTAACCGAAATCAAAGATGAAGGCCAGTATAAACGAGTCGTGACTAGCGACGGCGACTTTCTGTCGCGCGCGGTGCTAATCGCAACTGGCAGTGACTATAAAAAGCTCGGCATCCCTGGCGAAGAAGATTTCTACGGCAGAGGAGTGCACTACTGTGCAACCTGTGATGGTGCGTTTTATCGCGACAAGAAGCTAATCGTAGTTGGCGGTGGTAACTCTGCCGCACAAGAGGGTTTGTTCTTAACTAAGTTTGCATCACAAGTCGACATACTCGTCCGTTCTGATCAAATGCGAGCATCAGACGTACTGGTAGAGAAAGTCATGAGCCACGACAAAATTAACGTTCACTTTAACACCACAACTGAAGAAATCGTCGGTGAAGAGAACAAAGTAGTAAAAGTTATCGGCCACGACAAAAAGACAGACAAGGATGTCGAATTTGAGACTGATGGAGTGTTCGTGTTTATTGGCCTGAAGCCAAACACCCAGTTCCTCCAAAACAGCGATGTAGAGTTAGATGACATTGGTTTGATTAAAACGAATCGCACACTCGAAACCGCAATCCCAGGTGTGTTCGCTAGCGGCGATGTTCGTAGCGGCGCTACCATGCAGATCGCATCGGCCGTCGGCGAAGGCGCAACTGCAGCGCTAATGATGCGTGAGTATCTCGAGGCTGGCGATCAGGAGTTATACTCTTAATTTGCCGCAGAACTTACTGAAGCTAGCTTACCGTTGGCGATTAAGATTTTTTATTAAAATGCTCCTCACAACTCGACGTCTCAATTGAGCTCTACTCGCTTTTTGATTGAAGACAGCGCAACTCTTATGAACTTGATGCAGTATGAGGCTAACAGCTACAATGTAGGTAAGGTCTATAAAGTTAAGTGAGAGGGATATATGCCAGATTTTAACAAAGTTTTAAGCCCAGGTAATGACGTCGATAATGGTGAGATTAATGTAGTAGTAGAAATTCCAAAGGGCAGCATGCTTAAGGTTGAGTGGAATCGTGAGCTAGCGGCGTTTGAGTTAGATAGAGTTGAGCCAGGAATTTTTGCTAAGCCAGTTAATTATGGGTTCATCCCACAGACGCTAGATGAAGACGGCGACGAACTGGATGTTCTGTTAGTGACGGCCGAAGGTATTCCAACGGGCGTGTTTACTAAAGCCAAAGTAATTGGCATCGTTAATTTCGAAGACGACGACGAGATGGACCACAAAGTCGTAGCAGTGCCAGCTGACGATCGACATTATGGAAGCATAGATTCAATCGATGAGCTTGGTGAAGCATGGAAAAAACAAATCGAACACCACTTTAACCACTATAAAGACTTGAAACAACCTGGCACAACTGATGTGCAAGGATTCGCTGATACGTCAGCTGCTATTAAAATAATTAACGAATGTATAGATCGTTGGGATGCGTAAGGCTGGCGAAGCTGCAGATAGTGCGAGAGTTGCCCTAGAACGACTTAGCAGCATCAATGAACTATCTCGTAGAGAACGAAAAACGCCAGAAAATATACAGGCTAGGCGTGAGCATATAGCAGAGATTATGTATGGTTTGGCGGGTAGGCATATCGTGTTTGACCCTCATAAAGATCAACCAGAACAGAGAACATATCAAGTACCGGATACAACAAATAAATCAAAAGAGGCGCAACAATTACAGCGTCGACTTGAGCTAACGATTGCTAAAGTTGCAGTAGCCAAAGACACCGAAGTGGTGTCAGAAGCTATAGGAATGTTTGAGGTATGGGGTGAACTGAAGACGCGAATTCTGAAGTCAGATTCCCCTGATGAAGATTACGCACGAAGAGTAATCAGAGAAGATGAAGCTATCCAGATAGAAGGGCGACTTGTTCGCTATGATGACGGTACAGTAGAATTGAACGGAGACCTACTAAGTGGTGCTTCCGAAGTAGTATCCGCTCGTGTTTTAGTCTCTAATGCTGAACATGTGCACTCCCTTAGAGATCCGGACACCATGCGCCAAGATCCAGTAGTTGTATAAAACTCTTGTGCTTATCTGGACACTCTAGTATATTTATTAATAAGCATTCAAAACACAAAAACAAGGAGCAAACATGCCTAAAACACGAATCGCAATTAATGGGTTCGGTCGTATTGGACGAAACGCATTTAAAATTGCGTTCGAACGTGATGATTTAGACATCATCGCTATTAATGACCTGACCGATAATGAAACTCTAGCCCATCTGTTAAAACACGATACGAACTATGGTGCATACGAACACGAAGTCGTAGCCACTAATGATGGCTTGACTGTAGGCGGACGCGAAATTTCTATTACGTCGGAGCCGGACCCGTCAAAGCTACCATGGGGCGACCTTGATGTCGATATCGTCATCGAAAGTACTGGTCGTTTCCGTACGCCAGAAGCAGCTCGACAGCATGTCGAAGCTGGCGCCAGTCGCGTAATTGTTAGCGCCCCCGTCAAAGGTGAAGGTGCTGCAACAGTAGTACTGGGTGTAAACGACGAGGACCTCGAACACGGGACAGAAGTACTATCTAACGCATCATGCACGACTAACTGTATTTCCCCACCAGCGGCTATTATCTCATCAAACTTCGGTATCGAAAAAGCGATGATGACCACTATTCACAGCTACACAGCAGACCAGAACTTGCAAGACGGACCACACAGCGACTTACGTCGTGCTCGGGCCGCAGCTGAAAACATCGTCCCAACTACAACTGGCGCTGCGATCGCTGCAGCTCAGGCGCTGCCACAACTGCAGGGTGTGTTCGATGGCATGGCGATTCGCGTTCCAACCAGTGTTGTCAGTCTGTCTGACTTTACATTCCTGCTAAGCCGAGACGTCACCGTAGAGGAAGTTAACGATGCGTTTCGAGAAGCAGCTGAAATGCCGATGTATCAAGGAATCCTGGCAGTAACGGAAGAACCACTGGTTAGTAGTGACTTTATAGGTAGTAGTTATTCATCAATTGTTGATTTAGGTATGACGAAAGTTGTCGACGGAGATATGCTCAAAATTGTGGCATGGTATGACAACGAATGGGGTTATTCAAATCGCCTCGTGGAAATGGTCGCCGATGTCGGTCGACTGATGAGTGAGTAAAATAAAAAAACAAAGAAAGGCCAAATAATGGCACAACAAGAACTACAAACAAAATACATAAAAGAATCGGTGGTAGAAATTGCGCGGTCGTTTTTCCAACAGCTGGCTCCTGTGCGCATAAACATCAATGAGTAAGACAATTTATGTTGCTGCTGATCACGGTGGCTACGATCTTAAAAACCAGATCGTAAACCATCTTTCTGACAACTACTCAGTCGAAGACCTCGGGCCAGACAAACTACAGCTTGATGATGATTATCCAGATTATGTACTAAAGCTCGTTGAATCAATGCGATCAAACGACAATTCAGTTGGTGTACTGGCGTGTCGAAGTGCAGAAGGCGTGTCGATTGCAGCCAACCGAAATGACTGGATTAGGGCAGCGGTTGTTACTGAGATTGACCAGGCAATAAAAGCCCGTGAACATAACGATGCTAATGTAATCTGTCTATCTGGCGATTTAGTTGCACCAGAACGAAATATAAAATTACTCGAAGCATTTTTAGTAACCGAATTTTCAGACGAGCCACGACACAAGCGTCGAATCGAAAAGATAGAAAAGTACTTCCCGCTGTAATGTCAGCTACAATTACTCCAACTATTCTGGCTCATTCACTCGATGAGTATCGTCAACAACTGGAGAGAATTCCGTTTGCTCGTCGAATCCAAGTTGATATTAGTGACGGTGAGTTTACTGATAAACACACAATCAATGCGATTGAAGCTCACTGGCCAGATGATGTAATTGTTGATTTTCATTTGATGGTCGATAAGCCCCGACAAAACCTCGAAGCAATTGTTGCTAAACAACCAAATCTTGTTATTGTTCATGCCGAGTCCAATCAAGTCGATGACGCGCTAGATTTTCTGGCTGAGCACAAACAACGTACTGGTATCGCATTGTTGCCGCAGACACATGTCGAGTCAATGGCGATGAAGCTCGCTGCGGTAGAGCACTGTCTAATTTTTGGTGGCCAACTCGGCCATATGGGCGGATATGCTGATTTAACCCAGCTTGATAAAATCTCATACATTAAAGAAATAAACCCAGATATCGAAATAGGCTGGGATGGCGGTGCAAATAAAACAAATGTCGCTCGTCTGGCAGAAGCTGGTGTTGATGTCATAAATGTCGGCAGCGCTATCCAAAGTGCGGACAACCCTAAAGACGCCTATGCTACACTACAATCAGTAGTCGAGGGGGTATAAATGAGTGATTCGAAATTAGACAAAAAGGCAAATGCAATTCGCCAAGACATCATTAAGATGCTGGAAGAGGCTGGTTCAGGACACACCGCTGGGCCACTAGGGATGACAGACGTATTTACTGCGCTGTATTTCGGTGATGTTGTACGTTACGACCCGAAAGATCCTGATTGGGACGAACGTGACTATGTGGTACTAAGTAACGGTCACATCGCACCAGTTCTTTACACTGCGTTGGCACATGCCGGATATTTTCCGAAAAAAGAATTAGCTACCTTACGAAAATTCGGTAGTCGCCTGCAAGGTCATCCAGAACGAACTAAATTGCCAGGTATAGAAAACACATCTGGTCCGCTCGGTAACGGGCTTGGACAAGCGGTCGGCATGGCCTATGGGCTGAAGATGGACGATAGGCATAATCAATGGGTCTGGGCGCTGTGTGGTGATGGCGAGCTCGACGAGGGCGTGATATGGGAGGCTGCATTATTTGCCGGCAACAACCATTTATACAATCTAACAGCGTTTATCGATCGCAATAATATTCAAATTGATGGTTTGACTGAAGAAGTCATGCCGCTCGAGGACCTCAAAGCCAAGTGGCAGGCGTTTGGTTGGCATGTAATTGAAGTCGATGGCCACAATATCGAAGATGTAGTTGCTAGTTGCAATATGGCGAAAGCGATTGTTGAAAAACCAGTTGCTATTATTTGCCACACAATTCCGGGTAAGGGTGTAGATTTTATGCAGTTTGATTACCATTGGCACGGCAAGCCACCAGAGCATGGTGAGGCAAAGCAGGCGCTGGAACAGTTGCGTACGTTAGACGGTAAAATCACGGGAGAACACGAATGAGCCTTGTTTCACACGTTGATATGTCAGGAAAAACGGACCCAGAGCCAATCCGTAACGGATTTGGTCGTGGACTATTAGAGGCAGGTAAGAACGATGAAAGCATTGTTGCACTTTGCGCCGATCTGACTGATTCAACTAGGATTAGTTATTTTAAAGAAGAATTCCCTGATCGATTCATTCAGGCCGGTATCTGTGAACAGAATATGGCTTTGCTGTCGGCAGGTCTTGCCAACGTTGGCAAAATTCCTTTTAGTTCCAGTTATGCAGCGTTTCATCCAGGGCGGAGTTTTGATCAAATTCGCACAGCAATTTGCATGGGCGAATTACCGGTAAAGATTGTTGGCTCGCACGCTGGCGTTTCTGTCGGTCCGGATGGTGGCACGCACCAGATGCTCGAAGATGTAGCACTGATGCGTAGCTTGCCGCATATGGTTGTTGTCTGTCCCGGTGACGCCATAGAAGCAGAAAAAGCTACTCAAGCAGTAGCTAAGGATAAAGACCACCCGGCGTACATTCGTCTTGCACGCGAAGCCACTCCAGTATTTACGACTAAAGATTCACCGTTTGATATCGAACAGGCTCATGTGTTTCGAAAAGGTAGCGATATTACACTCGTCGGTACAGGCACGATGACCTATCATTTATTAGCCGCAGCCGAAAAGTTAGCTGGCGACGGCATTGACGCCGAAGTTGTTCATGTGCCTGTGGTTAAACCGCTTGACGCTGCGACAATTGTGGCAAGTGCAACCAAAACTGGTTTAGTAGTGACAGCCGAAGAAGGTCAAGCGGCTGCCGGATTTGGTTCGGCGATATTAGAAGCGCTTAGTGAAGATCACCCGATTCCAGTTAAACGAATTGGCGTGCGTGATCGGTTTGGCGAGTCCGGAACTCCGGACGAATTGATGGAGCACTTTGGACTCGATACTGATAGCGTTTATCAAACTGTAAAAGAATTTTATAACTCAAAGAAAGGGTAAAAAATGACCAACAAAGACCGAACAACCGAAGCTAGAGCGGCGTACAACAAAGCAAAAACGAATGGCTACGCACTCGGGGCGTTCAACATCGATAACCAAGAAACACTGCTAGCTGTCTGCAAAGCTATGCAGGCTCAGAACGCGCCAGCAATGGTCGAAGTTAGCAATACCGAGGTAAAGGCTATTGGGCTAAAGAATATTCGGGATATGGTCGATAACTACAGAGAAGAATATGGCATCGAACTGTACATCAATCTCGACCACAGTCCATCAGTTGAAACTGCAACCGCCGCAATCGATGCTGGCTATGAGTTTATTCATATAGACATCTCGCAAGCAGATAAAGATGCTTCATACGAAGAGATTGTCGCAAAAACAAATGAAGTCGTAGAGTACGCCAAAACAACTGGAGCACTAGTGGAGAGTGAACCGCACTATTTTAGTGGCAGCAGTAATGTCCACGAAGAAGACATTGATTACGATGAAATTCGAAAAGACTTCACAAATCCAGATGATGCGGCAAGGTTTATTGAAGAAACTGGTATCAATACATTTGCGGTGGCAGTTGGTAACTTACACGGTAAATATCCAGTCCCGAAACAATTAGACATTGATTTGCTGAAACAGATCCGCGCTGCTGTACCAGACGAAAGCTTCCTCAGTCTGCATGGAGGGTCAGGTACTCCCGCACATTATTACCGAGAGGCTGTTAAAAACGGCATCTCGAAGGTTAACATCAACTCTGATATGCGCTACACATTTAGAGAAACCCTCGAGAAAGTGCTTCGTGAAAACCCAGATCAATACGCAGTAGTAAAGTTAATGCCTGAAGTAATTGGTGCTGTCCAAGGTGTGGTTGAAGAGAAAATTCAATTGTTTGGTTCGGCTGATAAAGCCTCTTAACCTTTGGCTGCAGCTCGATTTAGTATCTAGCAATTTCTATTTTGACTGTGAAAAGATGAGAGTAAAACTTTGCGCCAACTCATCAGCTGTGAGAATATAAAGCTAATGGTAAAATTTGACATAATTTCACTCGGTGCGGCTGTGCAAGATGTATTCCTCGGCGGAAAAGTCTTAACTCCGAAACACGAAAAAGACGGCTGGGTTGAAGAGTTTCCACTCGGCGCTAAACTAGACCTAGATAGTATCGAATTCGCTACGGGTGGTGGTGCTACCAACGCGGCAGTGACATTTGCCCGTCAGGGCATGTCGAGTGCGCTTATGGGTAAAATCGGTGTTGATCCGGCTGGCTCGGCGGTAAAAACAGCGCTGATGCAAGACGAGGTTGATATAAAATTTCTAACATACTCTGAGCAGTATAAGACCGGCTATTCCGTGCTGCTACTAGCGCCAAATGGTGAACGCACCATCCTTACCTATCGCGGCGCGTCGACCCACTATGAACTTAGTGACTTTAAACTCGACCAAGCTGAAGCTGATTGGCTATATTTGAGCTCTATGTCAGGTAAAATGGAAATTTTAGAAAAAATTGTAAACGAAGCTCATAGTCGTGGCATGAAGATAGCGTGCAACCCAGGCAAAGGTGAACTGAAATATACAGATCGATTGATCAAGCTGCTGCCAAAAATGACTCTACTAAATTTGAATAAAGAAGAAATGATGATGCTTGTTGATTCTGAACAGCCAGAGCAAATCATGCGCGCCATAGCGTCATTCGTAGACTATGCGGTGATGACCGACGGACCAAATGGCTCATGGGCGACTGATGGCAAAAAGCTCGTCAAAGCAGGTATGTACAAAGATGTTGACGTCGCAGATCGGACTGGTGCAGGAGATGCATTTAGCTCTGGTTTTACAGCCTCTATCGCTCGCGGCAAAGGCATCGAACACGCAGTGACATTCGCTAGTGCAAATTCAACCGGTGTAGTGCAACATATTGGCGCTAAAAAAGGAATATTACACGCCGATGCAGAACTAGAAGACATGGATTTAACTGTCACCCAACTAAGCTAAGGAGATTATATGAACAAAGCTACATCTACTAACCTCGCCACCTTGCTGAACGCTCAAGAACCAGTCTTTTCATTGAGTTTGCGCCAGCTTGAAAAGGCCGGCGGACATGGCAGCCAGGATGTTAAACTTCAGGCAGAAATTATAGAAAAGGCCCATGAAGCTACACGTCAATTAGGTCTCGACCCAAAGGATACGACTGGCCCTGAACTGTATGGGGCGCTACTGGCAAAAGCCGAAGAGCATGATAAAAAACTAGCCGAACGTTTAGGTGTCGAGCAGTTTGACGATGTGAAGGAAGTTAATTCACGTGTACTGCAAGTCCCTTCAGAGATGGACGTAAAAATGGACTGCTGGGTGTTAAAGAAATCTATGGCGAAGAAATTCCTCAAAGCCATGCCGCCAAAAGGCATGATGAAAATTCTTGGTTATCGTTCAGTTGATTCAATGCTGAAGAATGAAAATATATCCGAGCTGTTCGGTGCGATTCGTTTTTCTGAGGACGGAGAATGGCTAAATGAATTTAACGAACAGTACAAGACACTGAAGCCGTCCGACTTTGAAACTCGCAAGATTGAAATGATTCACATGGATGTAGAAAAGTGGGGTGATATTGCCGCCCATTTTGTAGAGAAGAAACGGCACTTCCACACGCATTCAAAAGAGATGGGCGTGATTGTAATTGTTCCAACTGCTCTCGAGAAAATGGCAGGCGTAGCAACGAAGAGTTTGCTGTTGACGTTCCACTATATAAACGAAATTCGGCTGTATAGCGCGTTTTTCAAACTCAAACAAGTCGACGCAAAGTTTGGTGAAATTGTGGTAGAAACACTGATTGCCGATCCGAGCGACGCAGCAGTCATGGCCGGCCAGAACATTCACTGGCGCGTGGTACAACGTTACTTCGGTAAGCTTAAAGACGAGTATCACCCGGAAGCCTTCCAGCCACACGTACAGCCAGAAGATTTACATTGGCGAAAAGCAGAAGAAATGATGTTCCAGTTCGACGACAAGTTTGAATTCTGGAAAGACATGGACTACGTCGCAATCGTGCACGACGGTAGACCGACGACATTTAATTTAATGGATGTTAGTTTCGGTTACAGCAATAAAATTCCTTACCAAGAGCGTTATATATATCATTTCCGGGAGGCGTTATGGAACGAATTGTTTATTCGCTACATGGGGCAGGGTTCGCTAGAAGACCAGATCTTAATTCAGCTTGATAACGATATGATTAAACCCGAAGAGCTAGATTACGATGACACGCCAGATGAGCAAGTCTGACTCCAAGCAAATGCAACTGACGGTCGTTGCACCCGATCACGGTAAATTAGTCGAGGAATTGCACTCGCTGTCGTTTGAGCTGGGCGTGGCCGGCGCGAAAGCGGATTGCATATGGCTGCTCCCGACGACGGTCGGATTATCACACCGTGTTGCCCAGGGGGCGAAGAGTGTTGATGGACTTACAGTCGGCATTAGTCCAGCAGACTCCGCAGTATCACATACCGATAAATACCGCCTACCGCAGGCAAACTATGATTCTATTATCTACAGCGGTCTACCGCTAGCAGCTCGTGACCAGACATTAATACGTTCAGCTGATGCTGTCATTTTCGTCGGCGATCGCGCATCGAGCCCACAGCTCTATGCACTAGCAATCGAGTTGGAGTGCACTATAGGTGTGTTACTCGAGACAGAATCGCAGTTGTGGTACGAATCATTTAACGACACGCTCAAAGAACAACTAGGCACAGCGCCACACCCGATATTTGAGCATGAACCAAAGAAGTTAGTTGCTAGACTCAGAAAACAACTAGAACCATAGTCACGAAAATCTTCCTCCAAAATCAACTGCTACAATGTTAGCTATGAGTTTTCAGCTAAAATCCGAATATGAACCAACTGGTGATCAGCCTGCAGCGATTAACAGCCTACTAAACGGTCTGCAGTCTGACACTAAAGAGCAAACCTTGCTCGGTGTGACTGGATCCGGCAAGACCTTTACCATGGCTAATCTAATTGCGAAGAACGATCGACCGACGTTGGTACTGTCACACAACAAAACCTTAGCGGCGCAGTTGTTTAGCGAATTTAAGACCTATTTTCCGGATAATCCAGTGCACTACTTTGTTAGTTACTTTGATTACTACCAGCCGGAAGCGTACATCCCCCAGCGGGACGTGTATATCGAAAAGGACAGCCAAATTAACGAAGAGATAGACAGGTTGCGCCATGCAGCGACATCATCTCTACTGGAGCGAGATGACGTAATAATCGTGGCTAGCGTCAGTGCGATTTATGGCATTGGTTCTGTCCAAGACTATGGAAAGATGGCAATTCAGCTAAAAGTAAACGAAAAACGCCGTCGTGATAAGTTTATTAGACATTTGACCGATATCCAGTATGAACGTAATGACATAGACTTTCACCGCGGAACATTTCGCGTTAGAGGTGACGTAGTTGATGTGTTTCCAGCCAGCAGTGAATCTGCGATACGCGTAGAATTCTTTGGCGATGAATTAGACCAAATCACTCGGCTTGATCCTTTGACTGGTGAAGTATTGACTCGCCCGTCAGAAATATCTATTTTCCCTGCCAGTCACTACGTAACCCCAAAAGACAAGGTCAAAAACGCTCTAGCGCACATCCGAGAAGAGCTAGATCAGCGACTAGAGAAACTGCGTGGCAGCAACAAGCTGCTCGAAGCGCAGCGGCTGGAACAACGCACACGGTTTGATTTAGAAATGCTGGAAGAGACTGGTTTCGTGAAGGGTATCGAGAATTATTCACGCTATCTAACCAATCGTGAACCAGGTGAGCAACCGGCGACGCTACTGGACTATTTTCCTGACGACTATCTAATGCTGATTGACGAATCACACATGACCATTCCACAGTTGCGTGGTATGTATAACGGAGATCGCGCACGTAAAGAAGTACTGGTCGAACATGGATTTCGTTTACCGAGTGCGCTTGATAATCGACCGCTGAACTTTACAGAATTTGAGCGGCACGTTAATAAAGTCATTTATGTGTCTGCTACTCCAGGCGATTACGAATTATCACGATCGGACAATATTGCTGAGCAGATTATTCGACCGACTGGGCTATTAGATCCGAAGATCGAAGTACGACCGATTGATGGTCAGATCGACGACCTGTTAGCGGAAGTAAACGATCGGGTCAAAAAGGGCGAACGCGTATTGGTAACGACTCTGACTAAGCGCATGAGCGAAGACCTTAGTGAATTTCTAGAAGAAAGTGGCATCAAAGTTAACTATTTGCACTCCGATATCGACACGCTGGAGCGAACCGACATCTTGCGAGATCTGCGTCTGGGTGTCTATGACGTACTGGTTGGCATCAACTTGCTACGTGAAGGGTTAGACCTGCCAGAAGTGAGTTTGGTGGCTATTTTAGATGCCGACAAAGAAGGTTTCTTACGCAGCGAGCAAGCACTTGTCCAGACCGTCGGCCGCGCTGCTCGTCATGAGCGAGGCCAGGTTATTATGTATGCCGATCGTGTAACAGGCAGTATGCAAAGAGCAATCGATGAAACAGACAGACGTCGAGACAAACAGCAAGCCTATAATGAAAAACACGGCATTACACCCGCTTCAATTCGCAAGAATATTGACAAAGGAATGCGAGCCAGTCTCCCTGACTCAGAAAAACCTCATGTAGATCCGAATAAAATTCCAAAGGAAGAAATCCCACACTTAATCAAAGACCTGAATAATCAAATGGAGCTAGCGTCACAAAACCTGGAGTTTGAAAAAGCAGCCGAAATTCGCGACCTGATAAAGGAACTGGAGTCAGACTAGTTTTGACAGGAGTAACTTTTCTTAGTTATGCTTATGTTAATTAATAATTAAGCACGTAGGTACATTTGCGTAGGAGTACATCTATGAATATCAAGCCAGCCAATTCATCAAACAACAATGACTCCGATGAATCACCGCCAGATGTAAATAGTGGATCCAACCCACCACCTAAACCTCCTGAAGCGTCTGTTTATCAGCCATCGCAGCCGTCGGTGACTCCGTCTCATTCAGCTTCGGTAAATCCTGAAACTGCATCGTATCAACGTCCATCAACTCAACCTGAACCATTAGGTGGACATGTTTCAGCTGCTAATCATACGAAGTCAAATAACGATTCACAGGATGATAGTAGTTCATCGCTATTTCCACAAGCAGTTGTAAAGATATTTACATCGCGCGGTATAGAGTACTTGTTTCTTTTAGTGGCACTTTTGGTGCTAACGTTCGCTATTTTTGTAATTGGTGAAGACCTAATCAGCTATTTCTTCGGTGACAGAGATGGTAGTTTTTACTCCAGTGGAGTGTTAAGTGTAGACGTGGCAGCAGTGATATCTCTCGGAGCGTTAGCATTTTTTGCAAAGCGCCTAACAACTGCCGAGCAAATGAGCAGTAAACTCCTGGATGACCCTTCTCGAAAACGAGTAACCCAGATTGGGCTTAGGGTTGCTTATGCGGTTCTACTGTATGTGATTGGGCTGTTTATATATAGACTTCTTCGGTATCCAGAAACAAAACTTGGACTGGTTGGTGATTCAGAAGTTGGAATCGGAGAAATATTAGTTGTTAGTATGTTTCAGCTAGTTGTTAGCGTTGTGTTGTTCTGGTATTTGTGGCGAGCAGATCGTGGCAGCGGTCTAAACTTTAAACTACATACATTTGCGCTGGCCGGCTTGGCAGTTCTGGTTGTGGCTTTGGTCGGTATGCAGTACACGCTGCCGGAAGCATTCCGTCGTGACGTTCGAGCAGACCGACAAATTAGCAGCGACCTTGAAGACATTCGTGACGAGATAGAAAGATATCAGCGCGAGGAAAGTGAGCTTCCTGAAGACATTGAAGACCTCGAGCCGAAACCAGTGTTAGAACGCCGTGCAGAAGCGTTCAACTACAGCTATAAACCCGGTTCTGGTCGAAGCTATGAGTTGTGTGCCACATTTAATCTCGACGGTGATGAAATCGAAGATCAATATGCAGTTTTCGAAGGATTGTTCGGTGCGGAAACTACAGACTCAAGCTTCGGTAGCGGTAATAGTGACATTTATTCACCGAGAGACACTGTTGACTTTGATGAACACGACAAAGGTGAAGAATGTTTTGAGCTAGGTTCTACGTCTACTCCTACTCCTACTATCACCCCCTACAACTTTGATAGTTTCGATAGTGATGCATTACGTCGATCGTTACAGCAGTAGTAAAGTTGGCAAACAGCCTGTTAATCACAGGTTAAATTAGCTATACTTTATAACCAAGTTGTGAATAAAATTACAGAAGATGACATACGATATATCGCTGAGCTCTCAAAGTTAGAGTTAACTAATGATGAGGTCGAAAAGTTCCGTAATGAGCTAAGTGCAATTATTGGCTACGTTGAACAACTCGGAGATGCTGATTTAGATAGTGAAGACGTGACACACCAAGTGTCAGGACTGGTTAATCGGATGCGCGAAGACGAAGTAGCCGATCGCAACGGAGCCGATAACTCGCTTCAGCGCGTCAGTAAACAAGAGTTGTTAGATAACACCGCCAATGCGACCAACAGCGGCTATATCCAGGTGGACCGAGTCCTATGAGCCTGAATGAACTTGTCGCAACTCACCAAGATCAAGTAACTGTGTCGGCAACTATTGAGGCGGCCTTATCCGCTGTCGATGACGATCCATACAATGCAGTGATAGCTAGTCTGGCTAATCGTGCTAGAGAGCGAGTGAAGATCGTTGGCAAGCAGCTTGAACAAGGTAAATCGCTACGACTTGCTGGCGTGCCCGTGGTAGTGAAAGACAATTATTTAACATTTGGCGCAGAAACAACTGCCGCCAGCAATATGCTCAAAGGCTTCAATGCGCCATATCAGTCGACGGTAGTTGAGCGCTTAGAAGCAGAGGGTGCAATCATGGTAGCTAAAGCTAATCTGGATGCGTTTGCGCATGGATCATCTACTGAAAACTCTGATTTTGGACCAACTACAAATCCTGTTGACGAAACACGTGTACCTGGTGGCTCATCTGGTGGGTCGGCCGCTGCCGTTGCTGGTAACATCGCTCCTGTTGCATTGGGTAGTGATACAGGCGGATCAATTCGCTTGCCTGCTAGTTTCTGTGGTGTGGTTGGTTACAAACCAAGCTATGGCCTAGTGTCACGCTCGGGCGTAGTGGCGATGGCGAGCTCTACTGATGTAATGGGTCCGTTGACTAAAACAGTTGCTGATACGGCATTAATCTTGGACATCATTGCCGGGCAAGATAGACTTGACGGTACTACAATTCAGCGTGGTAGCGACGACTACACCCAAACTGACAGCGATAAACCTTTAAAAATCGGCGTTGTTAAAGAATTCATGGGTGATGGTGTTAATCCGGAGGTTAAACAAGTAATTACGAATCAACTAGATGCGCTGTCAAACGCTGGACACGAATTAGTGGACATATCCCTACCATCGACTGAACTTGCGTTGGCGTGTTATTACATCGTGGTACCAGCTGAGATTAGTTCAAACTTGGCTCGTTATGATGGTGTACGGTTTGGCCATCACACCGATAGCGCCAAATCACTTGAAGAGTTTTATAAACATAGTCGCAGCGAAGGCTTTGGCGATGAAGCCAAACGCCGGATAATGATTGGTAACTACGTACTTTCGAGCGGTTATTATGATGCATATTACAAAAAAGCACAGCAAGCACGGACTAAATTAACCAATGATTTTGAAGCTGCATTGGACACAGTCGATATATTGGCGGGGCCAGTAGCGCCAACACCGGCGTTTAAGTTTGGTGAAAACACACAAGACCCACTGCAGATGTACCTAGCAGACGTACTGACCGTTGGTGCTAGTTTAGCCGGGTTGCCAGCGATGTCGGTTCCAGCCGGAGAGACTAAAACTGCCGAATTGCCTGTTGGATTGCAATTAATTGGTCGACACAATGATGATGTCACCGTTCTGAAGGCTGGACGTGTGATAGAAGAGGTTAATCAATGAGTATTTATTTCTTGATCGGTATTGTAGTCGTAGTAGGTATTGGTCTGTTAGTCGCAATTTCAATGCACAATCAACCAAAACTAAACAAAGAATTAGTCCGCAGCCGTTGGAAGAAGGTTATTAAATTCGCAAAAGAAGGTGAAGCAGGTCGGCAACAAGCAATTGTTGAAGGTGACAAATTGGTTGATTATGTATTACGGCAATATAAAATCAGCGGAGACACGATGGCGGATCGCATGCGTAGTGCGGAAAGCATGATCCCAAACTACAATCAATTGTGGGAGGCTCATAAACTGAGAAACAAACTTGTCCACGAACAGAACGTGAAGCTGATGAGCAAAGATATTAATCGCAGCCTGAAAACCTACCAAGAAACGCTCAAAGGACTGAAAGCATTATGAAGTATGTCCCGACTATTGGTATCGAATGCCATGTACAGCTAAAGACAAAATCTAAATTATTCGCAGCAGTTGACAATGATGCACGCGCTGCAAAACCCAACGATCTGACTTCACCGATATGCTTTGGTCTACCGGGAACGTTACCAGTGTTAAACGAGCAAGCTGTGGCTCTCGGAATTAAAGCTGGCATAGCACTCAACGCAGAAATTGCGCAACATATGAAGTTCGACCGAAAACATTATTTTTACCCAGACTTGCCAAAGGGATATCAAATTACTCAGTTTGACCAGCCAATCGTCGGCGAGGGGTGGGTAGAGTACGCGGTCGATGGAGAAAAGGTGAAAGTCGGCATAGAACGAGCTCATTTGGAAGAAGATGCCGGTAAGTCTACGCACCCGAACGGAGAAACTTATTCATTAGTTGACTTGAACAGAGCAGGCACCCCTCTTCTGGAGGTCGTTAGTAAACCTGACATGCACTCACCGGCTCAGGCTCGTGGCTATGCTCAGGAGCTATATAACCTAATGAAATTTGCCGAAGTAAGCAATGTCGATCTATATCATGGCAACATGCGATTCGATGTGAATGTCTCGATAGCACCAGTCGAAGCTGGTGAGCTCGGAACTCGTGCTGAAGTAAAGAATCTAAATTCGTTCAAAGCTGTCGAACGTGCGACTGCCTATGAAATCAAACGGCAGACGAAACTGCTCGAGCGTGGCGAGGACATCTTGCAGGAAACTCGTGGCTGGGATGACTCTAAGCAAAAGACAGTCTCACAGCGCAGTAAAGAGAACGCCCATGACTATCGATACTTTCCAGAACCCGATATTCCACCAATCAAAATTACTCAAGCACAGGTAGACGAGATAACAAATAATATGCCAATGATGCCGTCTCAGGTACGTGTGAGGTTAATCGATCAAGGTGTATCGGCAGCCCAGGCAGAAGTCATGATTGGGCAGCGTGAGCTAGCATTAATCGCGACCAAAGTAGCGGTGGTTGAACCTGATGTGACACAAGCTGTAGTTAATTGGCTGGCAACTGACGTGATGGCGACAGTTAACGATGATAATGATTTCGACTGGTCAAATCTGCAACTCGATGCAGGACGATTAATTGAATTAGCACAAATGGTGGCAGACAATAAACTGAGTTCGAACGGTGCCAGTGATGTCGTAAAAGTGATGATGATTTCTAATAAACCTCCAGCAACAATCGCCGACGAAGAGAACCTACTGCAGATTAGTGATGAAGGGCAGATCGAGAAAATTGTCGATGCTGTGATTGAATCAAATCCAGACGCTGCTAATGATGTTCGTAATGGCGAACAAAAAGCTATCGGCTTTTTGGTTGGACAAGTTATGAAGCAATCACAAGGACAAGCAAATCCTAAACAAGCCAAAGACTTACTGACTAAAAAACTTGGCAGTTAATCACTGACACCAACTTGCCAAGCTCGCATACACACATCATACTTATGGGTAATGGATTACAATCAAATTCTGGTTTATATCTTGTCGATTGCGTTGTTAGTGTTAATCGTGCTCAGCATTGTCGTTGTTAGTTATTTGATAAAACTACTTCGATCTGTGCAGCACATCGCTGAAAAAGCAGAGCACGCTAGTGACAACATTGCTTCGTTTTCGAATACAGTTCGTAAAGCGGCAATCCCAACTGGCGCAATAGGTGTATTGAAGGTGTTAACAAAAGAGATTATGAATTATAAGTCAAAGGAGAAAGACAATGAGTAAAGAAGGTCAAGATAAAAGTACGAAAAAAGCAGGATTCATTGGGGCGATAGTTGGTGCGGTTGCCGGTGTGATAGCTGGCGTGTTCGCATTAGCTCCAAAAGGTGCGAAAGAAAATCGTGAAGACGCTAAAACCAAGGCTAATGAACTCAAGGGCGATGCACAGCAAAAACTGCAGGAATTAGAGGCTGAGTTAAAGGCTCAAATTGATGAAGTTAAAGCTCGTGCAAACGAAGCAAAAGGTAAAGCAGAAGTCGAACTACGAGAATTACAAAACAAGCTGGAAGCGAAGAAGTCTGAAGTCAAAGCTGCAATCAAAAATGAAGAACAGGACCAAGATTCTGTGGTTCGTGCAGCGAAAGACCTAATAAAAGCAGTAAAGTCTAAGCTAAACTAGCAACTATGACGGCAAAAAATAGAGAGAAAAAAATAAAAGAACACAAACCTGATGAGAGCCTCACGTCTGCCGATTATGAAAGAATTGGTCGCAGTATTGAGTCGGTCGTGATTCACGGCCATTACTCGAAGCGACGATTATTTTTATTTAATACTTTACGCGGACTATTCTTTGGCCTCGGTTCTGCTGTTGGTGCTACCGTGGTTTTGGTGTTAATTGTGTGGATACTGAACGCTTTTAGCGAAATCCCATTGATTGGTGACCTGTTTGAGTCGGCGCGAACTACTGTCGAAGAAGTCAACGCTAGACCCTAATCTGGTAATAAAAATCACATCACAAAACAGCCGTCACGCTTACGCTGACGTGCTAAAATTGTAGACAATGAGCGAGGATAAAACTACCAACACCCAGTCTTTAGTGGCGTCAGACTTTGTCCACCTACATAACCATACGCACTATAGCTTGCTCGATGGCTTACAGAAGATAGAGCCGATGCTTGACCGTGCCAAAGACCTAGGCATGGAAGCAGTAGCCATGACTGATCATGGCACCCTTAGCGGTGTTGTTGAGTTTTACAAAGCCGCTAAAGACCGCGACATCAACCCTGTCATCGGCATGGAAGCTTACGTCGCCAATCGAAAGCATACCGATAAAGACCCACAAAAAGACCGTGGACGATTCCATATGCTACTGTTTGCGATGAATGACGTCGGCTATAAGAACTTAATGAAATTAAGTTCAATAGCCAATTTGGACGGGTATTACTACAAACCGCGTATCGATGATGAGTTATTAGAAGAATATAACGAAGGTCTGATCGCTACTTCTGGCTGTATTGGCGGAAAGATATCTGACGCTCTGCGACGTGATCAGCCCAAACAGGCCAGAGAGTTTGCTAAAAAATATAAAGACATCTTCGGTGATCGGTTTTACTTTGAAGTGCAGGATTTGGCCCATGAATGGGACGAACAAGCCAAAGTAAACGATCGTTTGATTGCGATGGCGGATGAGATGGACATCCCAGTTGTGGTGACAGCCGATGCTCACTACACGCTGCCAACCGACCAAGAGGCGCACGAAATTCTGCTATGCGTCCAGACCGGCTCTACGATTGACGAACCTAATCGGTTTAGCCTTAAAGACACATCGCTGTATATGAAGACACCTGACGAGATTTTCGAACGCTGGTCTGACAGGCCGGACATCATTAAAAACACCAAACAACTAGCTGATCGTTGCAGTGTAGAACTCGACCTTGGTGGTATTTTGATTCCTAAGTTTGATGTGCCGAAAGATCAGACCGAAAAGTCATTCCTACGACAGCAAGTATTCCGCGGCTTGGTGTGGCGCTATACCGACATGAACCGAGCTGGTACAGAAAAACTCAGTATCGATGAGGCCGAAGCAAAAATAACAGACGAAATTATAGAGCGGGCTGATTATGAGCTCGGTGTGATTTCAAATATGGGCTTCGATGGCTACTTTTTGATTGTGGCTGACTTCATTCAGTGGGGTAAAGACCAAGATATTGTATTTGGTCCTGGTCGTGGTTCAGCTGCTGGTTCAATCGTTGCATATGCGATGAACATTACTGACCTCGACCCGCTAAAATATGATCTACTGTTTGAGAGATTCTTGAACCCAGATCGAATCAGCATGCCTGATATTGATGTTGATATTCAAGATAACCGACGCGATGAGGTAATTGAGTACTGTATCGAAAAGTATGGTCAGGATGCAATCGCACACATTGTGACGTTCGGTAAAATGGCGGCCAGAAATGCAATTCGCGATGTGTCACGAGTACTAAGTGTGCCGTATGCCGAAGCAGACAGATTAGCGAAACTGGTGCCGGCGCCGATTCAGGGGCGACATATTCCGTTGGCAAAATCGATTACAACAGACCCCGAACTAAAAGCTGAATACAATACCAATCAGCAAAGCAAACGAGTAATCGATCAGGCAGTACAGCTTGAGGGCACGATTCGCAGTCACGGTGTTCATGCTGCAGGAGTGGTGATTGCGCCAGATGACATTACGAAATATACACCGCTGGAAATGTCACAGAAGGGTGTCGTGACCACGCAATATGCAATGGGTCCTGTTGAAGAGCTCGGTCTATTAAAGATGGATTTCTTAGGCCTCAGCAACCTGACTATTGTAAAAAACGCCTTGCGAATTATCGAAAAGGTTTACGGCGAAGAAATCGACATTACTAAAATCCCACTTGATGATCAGAAAGTTTATGATTTGTTGGCAGCCGGCGATACTACCGGAATCTTTCAGTTTGAATCAGGAGGAATGAAGAGATATCTCAAAGCGTTAAAGCCTGATACTTTTGAAGACATCATCGCCATGGGTGCCCTGTATCGTCCTGGGCCGCTAACTGCCGGACTAACCGATCAGTATATTGCGCGTAAAAATGGTGAAGAGGCAGTGCACTACGATCATCCGACGATGGAACCAGCCCTTAACACTACCTATGGTGTAATTGTTTACCAAGAGCAGGTGATGCAGATTGTTCGTGACATGTGTGGCTTTACTGGCGGTGAAGCAGATACGTTACGTAAGGCTGTAGGTAAGAAAAAACGCAAGATGATGGCTAAGATGAAGGACAAAGTTATTGACGGTGCTGTCAAAAACGATGTCCCCAAGGAAGTCGCAGACAAGTTCTGGACTGACCTCGAAGGCTTTGCTGACTATGCGTTCAACAAATCACACTCTGCTTGTTATGCGATGATCAGTTACTGGACAGCTTATCTAAAGGCGCACTATCCGCGCAGTTTTATGGCAGCGTTAATGACTAGCGATAGTGGTGATACCGATCGACTGATGATAGAGATTAGTGAATGCCGTCATATGGGCATTCCTGTCTTGCAACCTGACGTGAACGAAAGTTTCCTAGAGTTTGGCGTTACGCCAAAGGAAGAGAACATACGCTACGGCATGGGAGCAGTTAAAAATGTCGGCGGTGGTGCGGTGGAAGAGATTTTGCGGGCGCGTGAGGCTGATGGGCCGTTCGAGTCGATTGAAGACTTCGTGTCGCGTGTTAGTACTCGTCTCGTCAATCGCAAGGCGTGGGAAAGCTTAATCAAAGCCGGTGCGTTTGATTCGATTGAACCACAGCGCGGCAAACTGCTACTAAATCTAGATATCATCCTTAGTTTTGGTCAGCGTTTACAAAAGGAAATTGCCAGTGGTCAACAGGGGTTATTTGCGTCTGATGACAGTAAAGTTGAACTGCCAGGGTTGCAGCTGGAGTCGGTGCAGCAAGATGTGCCAGACCGTGAAAAATTACTATGGGAGCGTGAATTGCTGGGAATTTATCTATCTTCACATCCACTGCAGCAATATGAAACGTATCTTAAAGAAAACACTATGCCAATGAATGAGCTGACGACCGATAATGACAATCAAAAGGCTGATATCGGTGGCATATTGACCACCAAGCGAGAGATTACAACAAAGAATGGTGCACGCATGGCATTCATCGGTATTGAAGACATGGGTGGCGAACTGGAATTAGTAGTATTTCCAAAAGCGTACGAAGAGCATCGCGATCTCTGGGAGCAGGACAAAGTCGTGCGAGTAAAGGGTAAGTTCAACGCCAAGGATCGTGACGGCAATGTTGCGGAGCTAAAAGTGCTAGTTGATAGCGCCGAAGAGATTACAGAGCAAATGGTAGACGGCTACGAGTCGACTGGCGATGAGCGTAAACCACCGAAGAAACGTTCCAAGTCGAGCGGTGGCTCACGCGGGTCGTCGAAGGCTTCAAAGCCCAAACAATCAAGGCCGCAGCCGCCGCGACTCTACGTAAAACTAAAAGACCCTGATGACAACCAAGCACTGCTAGACCTCAAACAGAATTTAAATGAGTACCCTGGTGAAGCTGAAGTAATTGTGGTGATTGACCGTGATAAACGTCAGGCAATTCGGCTCAGTGAAACAGTCGAACCTAACGAGTCGCTTCTAAGTGAGCTAAGACAGATTTTTAGCGAATCTAACGTTATTTTGAAGCCAGCGCAGGCAATTGAGTAAATATAGGCTATTTTGCACTATCCAAATGCTAAAGCAGTTTTAGCTTTTCTTCTTTAAAAAAGCTTATTATTTGCAAAATACTTAAATAAAAACAGGAGAGCATATAACTCTCCTGTTTTTGACTATAAGTAGTACTATCTACTCGTCATTACCGCCACGACGGGCAATTATCAACCAGAGACTACCGAGGATTGCGGCTAGAATTAGTAGCCACCACCACACTGGTAGGCCGTCATTTTCTCCATTAGCTGCATCATCAGCGTCATCTGGCTGGTCGCTAGTTGCCTGTAGCGTGTCGCCATCTTCGTCGCTGTCTTGAACACCGAGTACTTCGACCTGATCGTCATCATCTGCATCAGGCACAGCAGCTTGTGCGAATTGTTCGCCGGCAGTGATAGCTGCGAATTCGACCGGGCCGGTTTCGTTGCCTGCTGGCACTGCGTCGTCGTCTTGTTGTTCGTCGTTATCACTGAGAGCTGCCTCGGGGTCACCAACGCCTACTAGATTGTCTTCTAAGGTTATCTCAGTGTCTGGACCATCGTCAGTTTCGTTGCCGCTGGCGTCTGTAGCATTTGCAACGATGGTGTATGTTCCTGGCGCGAGAGGGCCGACAGTAGCAGTCCACGTGCCGTCAGGATCTTCAACTACGTCTTCGTCCGCGTCGTCACCAAAGACTTCTCCGCCAACGGTAAATGTAACTGCGTTAGCGGTGCCGTCATCTTCGACAGTTAGGGTTACGGTGTCGTTTTCGTTTTCGATAGCAGTTAAGCCACTGAGAATGGGCGCAGTGTTATCGATGGTAAATTCCCAAACGCTACTCCAGTCCGAGCAGTTACCAGCTTGGTCACATGCACGAATTTTCCAGAAATATGTGTCTTCAGGTGTTCCAGGGGCGAATCCGCTGCTTGGGTGTCGTGTTGAACCGGTGTAATCCTCTTCGAAACGGCTGTCATCAGAGCTGTCTTCATAGTTATTTGCATCTATTTCATCCAAGAAAAGTCGGTATTCATAACTAATATCGTTTTGATCTGTGAAGTTGTCGGTTGATTCGCTCCAATCAACGAACAAGTCGCTACTGTTTAGGGCTGCTCCATCTCCAGGGGAAAGATTGCTAGGTACACTTGGTGCTGAGCCATCAACTGTAAAGTCATCAGTCCAACCAGCAGAAGCTGTATTTCCCGCACGGTCAACTACCGAAACATGAGCCGCATAGTCGCCATCAGGCAAGTTCATTACATTCGCGTTATAAGTCTTTGACCAGTTAGAACTGGCACCTTCACCAATTAGGTGGATAGTGGCGCCGCCATACCGCTTATTATCCTGGCGATTAACTAACTGAATGTAAACCCGATTTAGTGACAGGTTATCTGTGGCGGTGCCACCTACAGTGAACTCATGGTCTGTAAGTCGATTTGCGTTGTCTTCAAAACCACCTACAACAATATTTGTTGCAGGGTTGGTGCTGTCGTAGTAGTAGTGGACAGATTCACTCCAAGACCCAATATTTCCAGCGTTATCTACTGCACGGACCCAGAGCGTAACTCCCATTTGTTCGCTGGCTGCAGGTGTGTGGTTTCGTGACGTATTGCTGGTGTTGCGGCATCCACTGAGTGTTTCGCCGTTTATTTCCTCACCAGGACATGTACTGTTGCTGAATGTGTGACCGTCGTCGTAGCGGTATGCAACTTGGTAGTAGTCGATACCACTCTGGTCAGTGACCGAAGTCCAACTGTTGACTATAGGGGTGCTTCGATGCCATGTGCGTGATCCAGGGTTGGTAATGGTTGGTGCGCTAACTGGTGCTTCGCGATCTAGCGTTACTCCACACCATTCTGACCACTCACTAACATCTCCATTTGAATTCACAGCTTGAACTCGGAAACTATATGTCGCATCGTTGTTTCGAAGTGTGCCTGAAAATTCTGAGTCTGTGGAAGTTCTGTCGTGATCAACACCTTCTGCTATGTTGTCTGTCAACTGATAGTTGTAACTGAAAGCACCATTAACATCATTCCAGCTACGTGTAATGTCACGTTGATTTGTAACGCCATTACAACCAAAATCTACACCATCTTGAGTAACTGTAAGACCCTGAGGCTGGCCGATTACTTCAAAGTCGAAGGTGGTTTGTGTAGTGGCCTTTGTTAGCACCACATTATCGAAGTAGCCATCGAGCCCTGCGTCGTTATCAGAACTATCTCCGAGATTGATTGCAACCGCACGTATTGTAGCTTTTGCCCCCATGGCTAGTGGTCTGTCTGGGCAGTTCGTTCCTGTTACATTACCAGTGCTAGTTATTGCTTCTGCCGGATTAAATGTGACTGTTGTCCAATTACTAGTTGAACCAATTTCTGGGACTACATCATATTTGCAGTTGTAGTAATCGCTCGTATTTCCTGGAAAATTAGCGTACACATTCATATAAAATTCGTTAGCGTCAGAGGAGTCGCCACCGCTACCAATCATGAAGTTGTAGCTAATAGATTCGATGTTGCGCATTTCATCGAGCACAAAGTATTCACCTATGAATTTCGCATCTGGGTTGCTGGTGCCTGCTAGCGGTAATACGTATATTGAGCCGTCACCAATACTTGCCTCACCTTCTGTGAATTCAATAGGTGTTGCGTTGTCGACATCACGATTAATCCACCAGCCTTCTTGGTCGTAGCCAGGAGCAGTCATTTGGGTTACCACTTCTTCAGTTGTTTCTGCTCTGCTTGGTCCGGCATTAAGTGTCCCTAGAAGGGCAATGTTGCCACGGAATGACACTTCATTTAAGAAGTATTGATTATCGGCATCATTAATAGTGATTTCACTGTCAGTTGCATCATCCTGAAACAAGTGTGGAACAGTAGAACCATCAATAAAGTCGTTTGTCGGATCTGGCGAGTTTTCAGCGTGAGAATTTTCACCTTCAATTGTTACGTTCGACCCAGGGAGGCTCGAGTCACTGCTGCGGTCAACATTGATTGCATGCCAGATATTTCCACTCGTTGTAATATTGCGAATTGTGCCCGTGGAGCTCACGTAGAGCAAACCACTACGGAAATTGCTTGACGAAACATCTTTAACTACAACGTTTGTTGAATTGAATACATTTATGCCATGTAAGTCACTTGATGCCGGGTTCTGCTGTCCAATAACTGACAGCTCACTTATAACTACGTTGTTAGCCTGTACGCCAAGTGCGGAGTTGTTGTCGTTAGTTGTTTTTATAAAATCCGCAGTCAGCGTGAAGTTATTGCCGTCGATTGTGAGTTCTTTATCAACGGTAACCTGTTCTGTTGTGGTAAGATCTTCGTTCATTTCAATGATGTCACCATTACTAGTATTGCTATCATCAATTGCGTCTTGAAGATTAGTGAAATTTTCGCCTGTGCTTTGATTAGCGACTGCTGGTGTGGATGCAGCTTGAACCGGCACAAGCGACACTAGTGGCATCATCGGATTGAAAGCAAGTGCTAAGACGGCCATTACTGACAGCGTGCGTCGGAATTTACTGGTTAATTTTTGAATAGCAGATATTGCTGCAGACATGAGAGCCTCCTAAAGAAAGGTCATTAATTTACTTTTCTCACCCATGTTCGTTTGTGTAGATTATAGCATATCGGAATTAAGTGATATAATAATCTTAGTCATAAAGACACAAAAACATGAACAAAAAACTACACCACTACTTTGTGGCAACCGCTGATAACGTTTATCATCCGCACTTACTGCGTTGGTGGTCTCTGGCGGTGTTTGGTTTCTTAGTCATACTTGCTCAAATTGCTTTTAACGTTACTGCTGCCCAGCCTTCGATACTTGGCTTCGCGACCGATGTTAGGGAAGAAGCAGTAGTCGATTTTACCAATCAGCAACGAGCTCAATTTGGCGCAGAACCATTAACCGTTAATCGTAAACTGGCATCAGCAGCTCGCGAAAAGGCGCAGCATATGTTCGATAATAATTACTGGGCCCATGTTGCTCCAGATGGTACTCAGCCGTGGGACTTTTTCCGTGACCAAAATTATTCCTATATATATGCTGGGGAAAATCTAGCGAAAAACTTTGCCACTAGTGCTGGTGTGGTAGATGGCTGGATGAACAGTCAGGGCCACCGAGAGAATTTGCTAAACACTGATTACAATGAAATAGGTATCGCAGCGGTCAATGGTCGGCTAGAAGGTGAAGACACGACGTTAGTTGTAGCGCTCTACGGCCGCTCTACAGACGCTGTGACCGAAGACGGCAATGAGTTGACTGTTACGCCAACATCAATACCTACAACTACACAGCAACCATCGCAGCAGGTTGCACCAATCCCAGACGCAAGCCAGCCAACAACAGTTCTAGGTGTTAATGCGCAGGCGTTGACATGGGTGCAACGCGCTTCGTTGCCGGTGTTTGGCTTTATCGCACTACTCTACATCGGTCAGCATATGGTAGTACGTCGCAGTAAGATGCGCTGGGATCACGCCGCCCATCCACGACCGCTACTGCAGGCTGGAGTCATGATTGGGTTGATGGTGGCGGTAGTAATTAGCGGACAAGGAATCGTATTATGAGACTAATTTCCGAAATTCTACTAATTATCGCTCTACCACTTACAGCATTATTGCTGCGTGGCCAGTCGACGCTGCTAGTTGTAGCAGTGATGGGTAGTCTCGGGGTTGCCCTGGTGGTGATGCTGAGCGTTACTCATCACGCTGAGAATGGAAAATTGCATGTCGGTAAATTTTCTGAGTATTCGATATTAGCCCTGTTAGCGGTCGTGAGTTATCTATTATTGGTGTAGCTGCCAGATAGCGACTGCGGCGGCGATAGTGACGTTGAATGATTGCTTTTGTCCGAGCATCGGAATTTGCCAGTGCTGATCCACAAGTTCGAGTGTTTCGGTATCAATACCGTCTACTTCGTGACCGACGATAAGCGCCCAGTTTTGTGGGGGTTTGATGTTCGCGATATTAGTGGCATCGTCAGTTTGTTCGAGCGCTCCGACTGTGTAGCCGTCGCTGATTAATTGTTCGATTGTTTCTGGTAACGATTCACTATGACTCCAATTTACTGATTGCTCGGCGCCGAGGGCGGTCTTTGCAATCTGTTTGTGCGCCCGCTCTGCTACGTGCGGTAAACGTGGGTCTTTGTCTAGTGCAGGAAAGGGCGTTGTGCCGGTCATCATCATGTCTACACCTAAGCCATCGCATGTTCGCAGTAGCGAACCGACGTTGTAGCATGAGCGTAAATTGTGGGCTATAAGTATGTTATTCATCAGATAAAATTATTGCAGATTTCTCCTGCACGTGTTAGATTGTACCAGTTATGCAATCAATTATTTCACAAGTCGAAGACAAACAACGCAAGCACCACATCGTGCCAGTCCGTACTGGCGATACTGTCCGAGTCTCACAACGAATCGAAGAGGGCGGAAAATCTCGTATCCAGGTGTTTGAAGGTTTGGTTATTCGTACTCGCCGCTTGAACTCTCTGAGTGCGGTGATTACAGTTCGACGCATCGCCAGCGGTATCGGTGTCGAAAAGACATTCCCGCTGCATAGTCCACTGGTAGAGAAAGTAGAAGTGGTTAAACGAAGCAATACTCGCCGCAAATATCTAAGCTTCATGCGAGAACGAACCGGTAAACGTGCACGACTGTCATCTGTTTCGTTTGATCGCGCCGGCATCAACTACGTTCCAGACCCAACAAGCGAAGACCTACCGGAAGAAGCCAAAGAAGCTATCGAAACTGCGGAAGCAGAAGTCGAACCAGAAGAAACTGACGCACAGGAAACTGACAACAAGGCCAAAGAGAAGGATCAAACAGAAACCAAGAGCGACAAGTCCGAAAAGAAAACTGAAGATAAAACTGAAAAAGCAGATAAAGACGCAGACAACTCGGACGAAGATAAAAAGTAACCTTCAACCTTCATGAAAAACAAACTAATCGCGGCCATCCATGCCGCGATTGTTGTTGCTGCGTATAGTTCACCTTTTTGGCTTAATTGGCAATTAATGGCCCTGGGTGTTGTTATTTATTGGTTGCAGATTGCAGTCTTTAAAGCCTGCGTGCTGACGATTGCTGAATTTGGAACTACCAACATCTCATTTGTCGGTATGTACGCAGAAAAAATTCTATCTAATTTTGAGATCGAAATCGACCAACACAAAGTAAAAATATTTCTTGATTGGGTCTTGCCGCCATCATTACTTGCGATTGCATATGCAATCCAAACGTAAGTTACGATGTTAGGTATGACTGCAGGATTCGATGAAGTTGGTCGAGGTGCATGGGCCGGCCCGCTGGTAGTGGCAGGTGTTGCGCTTGCAGGTGATACGGATACAAATTTCCGCGACTCTAAGCATTACTCTAAATCTGCCCGTGAGGCGGTATTATTAGAGGTGTATGCTGTTGCCGATCAGATTTCGATTAGCGTAATCCAGCCGCAGCGTATTGACGAGATAGGTCTGGGATCTGCATTAAAGCTGGCATTCAATCAAGCGGCAAGTGGCTTGCGTAGAGATGTCGATGAGTACATTGTCGATGGTGCGATTGATTATTTGAAGTTGCCCAATTCCCGGGCGGAGCCGAAAGCTGACGACAACTATCAGTCGGTAGCAGCTAGTTCAATAATTGCTAAAGTCCACCGAGACTGGTACATGCAACGATTGAATAGCGTCGGAATTGATTACGGGTTTGATCGGCATTTTGGCTATGGCACTAAATTGCACAAACAGAATTTATTGCAGTTTGGTGTTGGTTTGCACCATCGCCGCAGCTTTAAGCCGATACAAAAGCTTTTATGAAATCGATAAGTGATGAGGGCAAAAATTGAGCTATTTAACATCTGCGCAGTAGCGGACTCAAGATTATAGACAGAAATTGGTGGATAGACGACGGCGAAATAAACATCATCGCTCGATGTAGAAACAGATACATTTTGTAGAGGTCAAAGCACGTAAATCAGGTATGAACGACACCTTGTCAGCGGTTGGCGCTCGCAAGCAGCAGTGCCTAATCAGAGCTGCGAGGCTGTGGATTACAGAAAATAGTAGATCCAAGTCGAGCTATCAGTTTGATGTGGTCGGTGTTAGTGGCGGAGATATCTCGAAGCTACAAAACGTAATTGATGCTTAGGAATTGTATTCTTTAAGCCAGGCGCGTGTCGGTTTGATGTCGCGGGCAATCCAGGCTGATTTAGTTTCGATTTGCTCGACGGCCTGTTTGAGTGTGGCTTCAAGTCCTGCGGTGTCTATGTCTTTAAAGAATTCGTTAATTTCTTTGACGCGAGATTCGTCATTAAAGAAGCCGAGAATCTGCGCCAGATAGCTGTAGATGTGACCTTGGTTGAATTGGGTGTAGAGCCAATCCCAGTCTTGACGATACCAGTTCCAGGTTGCAGCTTGAGTGTGTGGATTGCGCAGCAGACCAGCAAGCCAACTGATAACGTCTTGCTGACGTACGTCATTTGTTTTTATCAACTCTAAGCTACGATGCGCAGCTGCCTCGTCTTCGATAGCGGTGATAGCACGAGTGAACCGTAGCTTCTCTTCGTTTAAGGTCTGCTTTTTGTATAGTTTGAGCAGTGTGTCGTAGTCAGATAGTTGTGTTCGCCCTGCGTAACCATACACGACCGCACGCAGGTCGGGGTGCATTGGTTTGTCGTGGTTGACGAAGTCATCCCAGAGTTTCTTGGCGGTGTCTACTGAGTCAAACAATTCATACCGCAGTGCCAGCGCAATCACCACCCGGCGGATTTTTTGCTCTGCGTCTGTGTCGCTATCGCTTGGATTCCAGCCTAGTTGTTCGTATTTTTCGTTAATTAATTGTTCGACAAACGGTGCTAACAAATCTTGATGCTTGTCGCCCAGTAGGTGCTGGCGAATAGCACCGAGTTCTGCACCAATTGTTCCCCAAACATAGGCAGATGGTTCGCTCGCCATATCTTTAACCAGCTCCAGTCCGTCAGCCGACGATACTTCGCCGCTCATCGCAATTGCGAACACGTCGCTGATTAGGCCTACGCGGTCTGCTGCATTAAGTGTGTCATCACTCATCGCATTCGCGAGACGTTGGTAATGTTCTTTGTCATAACCAACTCTGATAAAGCTCGACTGTTCGGAGTTGATAGTTAACGGTAAATCCCCGGCGTAGGTTATAGATTGCTCATTCAATAAGATTTCGCCATCAGTAGTGGTGAGTGGAATTTGCCAGACAGTGTCTTCGGGGGCTTTTTTAGGGTGTGGCAGGAAGTGTTGTTGGGTAATAGTTTTATCTTTAGCTGTAACGAGCGGGAAGCCGCGCCGGTTAATCCAGTTGTCCATAAAGTCTGCAACATTTATGTTTGTGACTGCTGATAGACTTTGCCATAGATCATCGGTCACGGTGTTTTTGTAGGCGAATTTTCGAATGTATTGCTGTAGGCCAGTTCTGAATTGCTTCGACCCCATGTAGTCGTGCAGCATACGGATGACACTCGGACCTTTACGATAGGTGACTGTGTCAAAGATTTCGTTGATTTCCTGTGGGTCGTCGACTGCCTGAACGATTGGGTGTGACGAATTGAGTGAGTCAGCATCGAGTCCACCTTGATAATCGGCGGCTACGAATTCGGTCCAGACGTCCCATTCGGGAAACAGTTCGTCAACTACGAGGTTTTCTATCCAGCTGGCAAAGCCTTCGTTTAGCCATAAATCATCCCACCAGCTCATCGTGACTAAGTTACCGAACCATTGGTGTGCGAGTTCGTGGGCGATAACGTGGGCGACGTATTGTTTGTTTTGATTCGAGCTATTGTCTTTGTCAATTAGGAGAGCAGTTTCCCGGTATGTGATTAGTCCCCAGTTTTCCATAGCGCCAGCTGCAAACTCTGGGATAGCCACCATGTCACATTTCTGCAAGGGGTATTCAACACCAAAGTATTTTTCGTAAAAATCCAGGATTCTCACTGATGTTTCGAGAGCAAACTGTAAATGTTTTACATCTCGCGGTGGAGCGAAAACTCTAACTAGCGTTCCATTAGCAGATTCTGACTCCAGTTGACCAAGCTCACCGCTAACCAGAGCCAACAAGTATGTTGACATAATCGGGGTTGGTTCAAATGTAGTTTTAATTCGACCATCATCGACTTCACCCAGCTCGGCTTCTGGTGTATTGCTCAACGCAGGTTGTGAGCTGATTACACTTAATTCAAATGTGGCCTTTGCTGCTGGTTCATCGATACAAGGGAAAACTTCACGAGCGTGATGTGATTCGAACTGAGTTGATATGATACGTTTTTGTTCGCTATCTTCGTTGTAGTCACTGTAGTACAGGCCGTGCATTGTTGCGGTAATGTCGCCACTGAATGTCATTTCGATAACTTGGTTGCCGGTAATTTCTTCGTCGACTGTCAGCGTGAGTGTCTGATCGGCCTCATTGATTGTTACGGTAGCATCGTCTTCTGCAATAAGGGCTTTGTCGATGACTAGGCCGTTGCCGTGAAAGGTTAGCTGGTTCGTTGACTCAACGACCTCGCCGCTAATAGCGACATGACCTTTAAAATGTAAATTCTCTTCATCTATATCGAGTTCAAGCTGATAGTGCTCGGGTATATATTGTTTGAGTAGTCTTGCTGCACGTTTCATACCTGCCCAGTATGGCAATCATTGGCTTCGACCTCAAGCTTGAAATTATTTCAATAAATGGGTATTCTATTGGTGTAAGTTCCGGCCGGCAGGTCGGATTTTTTATTAGTAAGTCAAGGGAGAAACAGCGATGGAAATTAAAGTAAAACAGCTCGTACTGGGAGTACAGACACTCGCGGATGAAAAGAATTTGGAGAAGGAAGCAGTCCAAGAAGCAGTTGAACAGGCGATGGCCGCGGCTTGGCGCAAGGATTATGGCGAGCGCGAAATGAACGTAACTGCGAAACTTAACCAAAAAACTGGTGAGTTAACAGTGTTTGTACACAAAAACGTCATCGAGGAAGTAGAAGACGAAATAACACAGATTTCTCTAAAAGATGCTAAGAAAATTAATGAAGATGCTGAACTCGAGCAAGACATTATCGTGAAGAGTGAAAAGCCGACTACGTTTGGCCGTGTGGCTGCACAGACAGCAAAACAGGTGCTATTGCAGCGCCTGCGTGAGTCTGAGAGAGAAGTGGTAATGGAAGAATACGAAGACAAAATCGGCAGCGTTGTTAACGGTACCGTTGCTCGAGTAGAGTCGCGACTAGTGCGGGTTGATCTTGGTCGCGGTCAGGGAATTATGCCGATCAGTGAACAGATTCGTGGTGAATACTATTCAGTCGGCCAACGGATTAAAGTGTATCTAAAAGACATTGACCGTGAAGGTCATAACCCACAGCTAATATTAAGCCGTGCTAATACTAAATTTATTGAACACCTGTTTCAGAACGAAGTGCCTGAAATGGAAAATGGTGCTGTTGTGATTAAGGAAATCGCTCGTGAAGCTGGTGTCCGCACTAAGCTAGCCGTTGATTCAACTGTGCCGGGTGTTGATGCGGTTGGTACCTTTGTCGGTGGTCACGGTATTCGTGTCCAAGCTGTTATGAGTGAAATAGGCGATAGTGAGAAAATAGATATTATTCCATTCGATGAAGATAAGAAAACCTTTATCACTAATGCGCTCAGCCCGACAGAAGTTGGCGAAGTACGACTAAACGAAGAAGATAAGCGCGCTGAAGTGTTTGTGCGTGAGGATCAGTTGTCAATTGCGATTGGCAAGCAGGGCCAAAATGTTCGTATTGCAAGTAAGCTAGCAGGCTATGACATTGACATTAAAGAGCTTAAAAAAGAATCAGAAGACGTTGTAGCACCGGAAGAAGCTAGCAGCGAAGACGCTGGTAACACCAAAAAGCCAGCCAAGAAGAAGAAAAGTTACGTGCCAAAGGCCGAACTCGAGGAGAGTTTATTGTCTACACTCGAGCAGAACGGTGAAGACGACACAACAGACACTGAAGAAGAGTAATAGTTTGGAGTTGCCGCCGCCATCAAGTCCACATCGACCCTGTGAAATGGATTACGATACCGAGTATTCTTTGAACTTTGGCAGCGACCCGCAGTTGCCTGTTGCCTGTATGGAGCAATGCAGCTCAGCGTTCCTAGATTCATTACAGGATCCGGCGGTTCGCCATAAAGCTGCCGACAATGAACCATTAGACTGCAGCGCTAAGGTCACGTTTGGTAATATTGCAGTTAGGCGCGCAGTCGGAATTAGCCGTAATGTAACGGTCACGGAACATTGTACGGACCACAGGCAATTGTCAGGTGAGACGACGCATCGTAGTAGATGCCAAAACCCAACGGAGCAACTTCAAGTTATAACTCAAGCCTGTTAGTAATGAGTGTGTTAGCACTCTTGACCAGTGAGTGCTAAGGCGATAAGATAACTATACATGACGTTAATAGGTAAAGAGGGTACAATTTAGACAATGGCGCTGTATGATTTCTCGCATTTAAACGACAAACTTACCGACAATGCTCAAGCCAGCTTGAAGAATGCTGACGAGATTGCTCGTGGTTTGGGCAGTAGCTATATCGGAACTGAGCATCTACTACTAGGTCTGTTGAACCAGAGAACATCCGTTGGTGCAAAGATGCTCAAGACCGCCGGCATTACCTATGATCGTGCAAAAACTGTATTAAACCTAACGCCAAAGACATTGTTAACTAACACGTCAAGCAAAGGATTAAGCGCGACTGCTAAATTAACGATAAAGATGAGCTGGCAGATTGCACAGGAGTTTGATCAAGAATATACAGGCACTGAGCATATTTTGTTTAGTTTGTTAGCGCAGAAAGATTCTCGAGCATCCAAATTGCTGCATGATATGGATATAAACATGAATGAACTTCGTGGTGAAATCGAAGATTATCTCAATTCACAACAAAGCAATTTCGGAGATGGTGCAACTATCAAGATTTCTCGTCGTCAACGTAAAGGCGGTTCAATCCTCAGTTACTTTGGCACCAATCTAACTGAGCAAGCAGCTGAAAATGAGCTAGATCCGTTGATTGGCCGCGACAAACAGTTGAAGCGGATGGTGACTATCTTGAGTCGACGCACAAAGAATAACCCTGTTTTAATTGGTGAACCTGGTGTCGGCAAGACTGCAATTGTCGAGGGTCTAGCGCAGCGAATTGTCAGTGATGACGTGCCAGAATCGTTGATTGATACTCGGTTAATTACCCTCGATTTGGCAGGGATGATTGCTGGCACGAAATATCGAGGTGAGTTCGAAGAGCGTTTGAAGCGTGTAATGAAAGAACTGGATGGTGGCCCGGAAACTATTCTGTTTATCGATGAAATGCATTTGCTCGTCGGAGCGGGAGCAGCAGAGGGAGCGATTGACGCCGGCAATATATTAAAACCAGCGCTCGCACGCGGTAATATCAGGGTCATAGGGGCAACTACAATTGATGAATATAACAAGTACATCGAAACAGATGCTGCGCTTGAGAGACGGTTTCAGTCAGTATTGGTTCCAGAAGCAACAAAGCCAGAAGCGCTAGCGATTTTACGAGGACTCAAGAAGTATTACGAAGAGTTCCATGGTGTAAGTATTGCCGACGAGGTGATTGACGAGGCGGTTATGTTGTCGAAACGATACGTCGCTGATCGTTTTTTGCCAGATAAAGCGATAGATCTGATCGACGAGGCCGCTGCACATGCACGGATTGAGCGCGGCAAAGTCCCCGAAGAGCAGCGCAAACTTCAGCGTTCAATCAAGCTGGCTTCTGTACGGCTAGACCAGGCAGTAGAAGATGAAGACTTCGAACGAGCTCAGATTCATAAAACTAGACTTACTCAATTGAACGATAAGCTTGAATCTGCTCGAGCTGAACGCAACAAGAAAAGCGGGGTCACGCTAAAAAGTGAAGATATCGCAGAAATCATATCTACAATGACGGGTGTTCCTTTAACCAAAGTACTACGCACAGAAGCAAAAGATTTGTTGAACCTCGAATCTGAACTAAAAAAACATGTGGTAGGCCAGACTGAAGCAGTCAAGGCTGTGTCGAAAGCTATTCGACGAAATCGAAGCGGTATAAGTGCTCCAAATCGACCGATTGGCTCATTTATTTTTCTTGGTCCGTCTGGTGTTGGCAAGACTGAGCTCGCTCGGGCAATTACAAAGATTATGTACGACCGAGAAGACGCTCTGATTAAGATCGACATGAGTGAATTCAGTGAAAAGCATACAGTAGCTCGATTAGTTGGTGCTCCCGCTGGTTATGTCGGATATGGTGAGGGTGGTCAGCTGACAGAGAAAGTCCGTCGCAACCCATACAGTCTGGTATTATTCGACGAAATCGAAAAAGCCCACCCTGAAGTGTTCAATATGTTGCTTCAAATCCTTGAAGACGGTCAGTTGACCGACGCAAAAGGTCGAAGTGTTGATTTTAGTAACACTATCGTAATTATGACCAGCAATATCGGCGCACAGCAGCTGAAGAAAGAAGCAAGCTTAGGTTTTCGCGTTACGAGCGATGACGAACAAGAAGAGCTAGAACAGGTCCATCAAGCTACTACTCAAAAAGTACTTGATGACTTAAAGTCGAGCATGCGACCAGAACTGTTAAACCGGATCGATAAGACCATCGTCTTTAGGGCATTAACGAAGGATGACATCGAAAATATACTCGATATTCAGCTGAAAGAGTTTGAACAGCGCCTCGGAGAACAAAAAATTGGCTTCGAGATAACTCGTGCAGGTAAACAACGGTTAATTGAAAACGGTTATGACGGTAAAGAAGGAGCGCGTCCACTGCGCCGTGCTATTCAGGACATGCTAGAAGACCCAATTGCGGTGAAGCTGCTAGAAAGTGAAATTAGTGAAGGTGACGTCGTAAAGGTAGGGTCGAATAATAAAGAACTCTACATTGAAAAGGTTGTTGAATAGCTATGGCGGAGGGCGAAGGCGCCTCAAACAGACTTAGGATTAAATCGTTGATTCGAAACACGATTCGATTGCTAGGTGTTGCAGTTGTGATAGCGTTGGTTGCGATTGCGGTTGCTGTATGGCAAGAACCACTGCGGTGGCGTTTGTTTGCCCAAGATTACTTCACCCTTGCTACATATGAGTCTTCTACTCAGGAGCAGCGCTGGTCTGACGACTTGCAGTTAACCCAGCACGGCGAAGATATCTTCTTCGCCACACGACCAGAGATAATTGAAAGTAAAGAGTTCGCTGATTTTTGTCCAACTAAAGAAGAAACTAATGTTCTGGGCTGCTACCTAACGTCATCAAAAATCTATGTTCTAGATGTTGAAGTTGAGGAGATTGAAGAAGTTGAGGAAGTTACCTTGGCTCACGAAATCTTACACGGTGTATGGGATCGTTTATCGAATGACACAAAGTCAACATTAGAGCGACAGTTGCTAGAATATTACCGGGAAATTGATGATGATGGACTGAACCAGCTGATTGCTGGCTACCGCCGCTCTGCACCAACCGGTCAGGCCGACACAGTTACCGCCACAGAACTACATTCGATTTTAGGCACTGAATATTCTGACTTGCCACAAGAGCTTGAAAATCACTATGCACAATATTTTAAAGATCGATCAGTAGTTGTTAAGCTCTATAAGTCTTATGATGATGAATTTGAATCACGCCAAGACCGCGCCTCAGAGCTTTCAAACAGATTAAACCAGCTCAACGAAGAAATATCTCAGAAGAATAATCTTATCGACCAACAGATTGCTCGGAATAAGCGGATTGTAAACGAAATCGATCAATTGCGAAGTGAAGGTCGCAATGAAGAATCCAATGAGCTAGTGCCTGTTCAGAATCAGCTTGTTGATCAGATTAATGCTAACATCAGCGACCTAAACCAAATGATCGAACGCTTCAACAGCATTCAGCGCAGCTATGAGCAGTTGTCATTCGAGTTAAATGAACTCTACGACAGTCTCGACACCCGGAGCCCTGTTCAGTAATGGCTAAAGCTAAAACACAATACGTCTGCAATGATTGTGGCGACTCGTTTCCTCGTTGGTCTGGTCGTTGTGACAGCTGTGGTGCGTGGAATTCATTAAGCCAATTTCGTGAATCAAAAGCACAACAGAAAACGAGCGACGGAAAACAGCTCGATTTAGCATCGCTTGATCAGATTGATGAAAGTGTACAGCAACAGAGAGTGCTAACAGGGATAGATGAGGTCGATGAAGTGCTTGGCGGTGGCATTGTTGCTGGGTCGGTGAGTTTGTTGGCCGGTCAGCCCGGCATCGGTAAATCAACGTTATTGACTCAGTTGGCGGCAACAATATCAAGCAAACACACTGTCATATACGTCAGCGGTGAGGAATCGGTCTCGCAGATATCGCTTCGAGCTAAACGTCTGATTGGTAACAGCGATCAGCTGTCGCTGGCTGCTAGTACATCGACTGATGACACCGTCGCTACAATATCGAGCGGTAAAGCAGATGTAGTAATGATTGACTCTATCCAAACCATGCAGCTTAGTTCGGTTGACAGTAACCCCGGATCAACCACACAAATTGCTCAGAGTGCCCACGCTATCATTGATGCTGCCAAGAGATCCAATACAGCAGTAATTATCGTCGGCCATGTTACGAAGGACGGCTCGATTGCTGGTCCAAAGATCCTTGAGCACATCGTTGATGTGGTGTTACAGCTAGAAGGTGACCGTTATGGTGGTTTTAAGACCCTACGGAGTGTTAAGAACCGTTTTGGCTCTACGAATAACATGGCAATCTTTGAAATGAAGGATAGCGGCTTAGAAGTTGTCGAAAATCCATCAGAAGCGATGCTGGCTGAACGTCAGGTGGCCGACGGTTCGGTAGTTCTGGCAACGATGGAGGGTAGTCGGCCAATGCTAGTTGAAGTTCAAGCGTTAGTAAATCGTACAAATTTTGGTTACCCGAAGCGCACGGCGTCAGGGTTTGATCTAAATCGCTTAAACCTGCTTTCTGCAGTTCTGGACAGACGCACCAAACTCGATCTGAATGATCAAGATATCTACATTAACATTGTCGGGGGTGTACGAATCCAAGAGCCTGCAGCGGACTTAGCGGTGGCGATGGCGATTGCCTCGGCAGCTAAATCTGTCACGTTAGCGGACGATGCTGTGGTGTTTGGAGAGGTTGGATTATCAGGCGAGTTACGGCACGTGCCAAATATCGACAAACGTATCGCCGAGGCCAAAAAACTTGGCTTCAAAAAAGTCGTTGGGCCTAAAGCTAAAACACAAAGTAAGTTTTACGAACCATACAGAGATTTGCGACAAGCGCTAAATAGTCTGGTTACAAAGTAGCATTCTGCAGATTATCAGCGTTACGGTGTACTGATTTCAAATGGTGGTCCTGATTCGCCATTAACTGTCCAGGTGTAGTCGCCATCATCTAGACTAGTAAATGTTTCATTATCGTTGCCAGAACTCTCTGACTTACAGCTTCCACCATCTCGACAGATTTCAACAAAGTATGGTTTATCTCCGCCGCTCCAGCTGAGGTTTACTGTGTTTCCGATGGTGGTAGGTGTATCAAATTCTATGTCTTCATCGCTGCTGCCACTTATGGTGATGTCTTGACTTGAGGTATCACTGTAAAGACCTTTATCGATTATTTCGGCTGTGATTTTATAGGTGCCGCTCGACTTATTGATTACGACTGATCGAGTCGCTGAGCTTCCACTAACATCAAATGATCCACCTGATACAACCTGACCATTAAGTTTAATCAACAGTCGGTCGAGATTAAGAGTTCCTTTTTTAGCAGAAACTGTGACTTGTCTATCTGATTCGTTGTAGTCGAGGCTGGTAATCTCAGGAGGCCTGTCATTGCATTTGTGGACATCATCTTCTTGAGTTGGTTTGACCGCGATTCCGTCACCACCAATGCTTGAGTTGCCAAGATAGCTGCGTAGTGCTGCATTCCAGCGTGCGTAGGCAGGGTCTGATGGCGGAATTTCAGGAGCGATACCACCAATCCTTACTTCTTTACGAGCTGCTTCTGGTGTACATTCTGTTGCAAGCAGACCCGACACAGTGTCAATTACGAATGGATCAGTGTCGCTCGATGAAGGAGCTTTGTACCAGCTCGGGAAGATGTCGGTAACCGTGCTCGAGCTGCCTTCGACCGGAACTCGTCCAGTGTAACGATCAAGTGTTACGGTTTTCACGCCGCTTGGTCGATCAAACTCACCGGGGCTATCGTAGTCATCGCTATTTTGAATGTAATCGTGGGAGCTGCGTGCATACTGTCTAAACATAGGACCAGCGAGACGTGAAGTGGTTGAATACATTGGATTGTTGTCGCTGTGCCCAACCCAAACACCTAATGCTAGCTCGGTTGAACTACCCATAATTACGCCGTCACGCTGCGCGTTTGTGCTACCTGTTTTGACTATGAAGTCGACGCCAGGAACAATGAAGTAATCAAGGTAGCCAAATGTAGGGCGTCGCGCCTCTGCGTCACTAAGCATGTCTTGGATGATATAGGCTACCTCCTCGTCGAGTACTCGTTCGCCTTTGTTTTCCTGCCACTCTTCGATGACTTCTCCCTGAGAGTTTTCAATTTTTAGAATGTAAGTCTTTTCTTGGTAGACCCCATCATTGGCGAATGTACCGAACCCTCCGACGTGATCAACTTGTTTGATATCAGCAGCACCAAGTGCAGAAGATAAACCGTAGTTGCTGCGACTGCCAGCAATTGATACACCCATTGATTCGACCTGATCGAGGACTTTATCTACACCAGCGATGTAATTAGCTTTTACTGCTGGAATGTTTCGTGATTCCGCCAAAGCTTGACGAATAGAAAGTGGGCCGCGTGATGAATTATCAAAGTTATTAGGTTCATAGGGGTTGCTTGACGTGCCGAAGTTCATACCGTTTATGTCATAGAACACAGAACCTGCTCCATAGTTTTCTTGCATCAATGTTGCGTACACGTATGGCTTGAAACTAGAGCCAGGTTGGCGTCGTGCAGTTGCAACGTTAAATGCTCCAAACCCTTCATAGAAAAAGTCTCTACTGCCCGCCATGGCTAGAATCTGACCAGTACCAGGGTCGATGCTAGTGATAGAGGCATTGTTGCCACCTCCGGCTTCTACGGTCGAGATGTTGTCCTTGATTGCCTGTTCTGCTCTCTTCTGGAGTTCTAGGTCAACAGTTGTTATGACCTGTAGGCCTCCTTGTGCCACAGTGTCAGCACCGTACTTTTCTTCGAGTAATTGACGTGCTTCAAGTACGAAATGAGGTGCTTTGATACCACGATATTGGTCTCGGTCAAACCGCATATCTTTTGTGGTCTCTTTCTCTTTGGCTTTATCAGCTTGTTCTTGGGTGATAAAACCTTGGTCTACCATTTGTTCCAGCACAAAGCCTTTACGTGCTTCGAGCTGGTCGAGGTTCTTAATAAAGAAGGTGGGTCGCTGAGGCAGTGCCGCTAGGACTGCAGCTTGATCGAGTGTTAAATCTTTAGCGCTGGTTCTGAAGTAGTTTTCCGCAGCGGCCTGAACTCCATAGCTAGTGCCACCATAGGGTGCTTCATTTAGATAGAATTGCAGAATTTCTTGTTTCGAATAGACTCGCTCTAGCTCGACTGCTAAGATTGCCTCTTTAATCTTGCGGTCAAAGCTTTGCTCGTCTGTTAAGAGTGACTTTTTAATAAATTGCTGTGTAATAGTCGAACCACCTTGAGTGATTTCGCCGCGATTAACAACGTAAGCTATTCCAGCTCGGGTAATTGCGGTTAGATCTATACCCCAGTGGTCATAAAAGTTTTGGTCTTCGACTGCGACTGTTGCATCTTTAAGATTATCGCTGATCTCGTCCCATTCGACGACAGTCCTGTCTTCATCACCAAACGTCTCATACAGCAGAGTTTCTCCAGTTCGGTCATAAAACTGAGTACTTTGCGATAGTAGCCTGTTTCGAATCTCTTCAGGGCCTGGCAGCTGACGGGAGTAGTAGCCATATATACCCAATCCGAACAACAAGCCTGCAGCGAGACCAAATACAGCGATTTTACCTGTTAGTTTCAGGCCATGCTTAGAAAACCAAAATTTAAACTGTCGCTTTGGATGCATTAACCATAGAGTGCGTTTAAGTCGGCCTTTAGGCGCGTCCTTATAGAACTTCTGGTGCCATTCACTCCGGCGTTTTTTTTCAGCAAGTTTCTTCCGGCTGCGGCCATGAATCTTCTTTAGTCTTCCGCTGGTGTCTTTTGCGCCCACATCACTCCCTCCGCTTGATTTTACGGTTGCAATTACGCGTTTTACGCGCTTCTTTACATCAGTTAGTTCAGATTTAATTTTATCAAACATTATTCCACCTGCTCCCGTTAATTGGACATCGATAAGTATAACATTTTTTCATTCAAAAATTAGAGTTTGCTAAACTTTATGTATGGATAACAAAATGACCTTATCAGAAGAGCTACAATGGCGCGGATTCGTTAATCAAACAACGCTTGATGATATCGAAGTACTTAACGACGGCGACATGACATTTTACTGGGGCGTTGATCCGAGTGGACCGGGAATGACGATTGGTCATTTAGCAGTAGCAATGATGATAAAAATGTTTATCGATACTGGCCATGATGCGATCTTGCTGGTCGGAGGTGCAACTGGTGTTATTGGTGACCCAGACGGCAAGAAGCAAGAACGCGACCTTAAAACACTCGAAGAAATCGAAGCAAACAAACAAGCGATTGCAGCGCAATATCGGCGAATCTTTGATGGCTTAAGTTTTGATATCGTCGACAATTATGACTGGTTCAAAGATGTTAATTACTTGGATTTCTTACGTGAAGTTGGCAAAAACATGTCAATGACGCAGCTACTAGATAGAGAGTTTGTACAGTCACGAGTCGGTGAGGGTGGCTCGGGAATTAGTTACGCTGAGTTTAGTTATAGTTTGATCCAGGGTTATGATTTTCTACATTTGCTCCGAGAGCGCGGC
>Ga0306869_1000077_pt1 | contig 58682 bp, 109 predicted proteins | sample AntRauTorckE6833_FD_190421 | JGI IMG/M metagenome (GOLD analysis project Ga0306869, IMG submission 190421) | Saline lake microbial communities from Rauer Islands, Antarctica - Metagenome Torckler E6 #833 (v2) (version 2) | ecosystem: Environmental > Aquatic > Non-marine Saline and Alkaline >... | reverse complement strand
GCCGGCGTCCAGAAGCTGCGACAGGCTCACGTCGCCCTGCTCGACGCCGTGCTGCGCGCGTATGGATGGCACGACCTCGCCGATGAGACCCGCGACGGTGGCTGGGGCTTCGAGCACCCGTGGCTCGACCGTAGCCAACGATTCGTGCCGCCCGAGCCGGTGCGCGCCGAGCTGTTCGTCCGCATCGACCAACTCAATTCAGAGCGGTACTTCCAGGAACTCGATATACTCGGCGAGCGTGTGCTCGGGGTGGTGGCCGAGGCGAAGCGCACACCTAAGCAGCACTATCTGGCGACACTTGAGAGTGGACTGGAGCTCGACCGGGAGACGTTCGACCTGGTGATGGAGCACCTCTACGAGAAAGCTCTCGTAATTCGCTCTGGGACCAGCGGCAATTCGAATTGGTGGAAGAAGTAGGCTGACCTGTCACGTCGGCACTCACCAAAGGTTGGATTTTGCGTCGTGACGGTTGTTGCGTGTGGGCCGAGGGGCTGGACGGGTCTCGGAATAAGTGATATGGTTTTTTTAGATATCAATTTCGATCAGGGCGTAATTTACGAGCGCCTTTACGAAAAAGACGGGTCCAGACCGGACCGCTTTCGTTTGATTCATATCAACGAAGTGGCGGCGTTCGAGTCCAAAATCAAAGAAATGGAGCCGGAGCCGGATTACGAAATGTCTTATGAACTGATTTTCCATTTGAAAAGCGGGCATACCATTACGTTCGATGTGCGTGGTGCTGTCAAAAATTACGAAGATTTCTGTACGCAGATTCAACGGGCTGTGTTCGGTTTAGGTGCGGAAAGTAAACCCAATTTGCGACCAGTGAAATGAAACCTTCGCATAAGGAACTTGCATGAGTGACGAAAAACCCAATGCCCTAGCCCTCGACGGTTTGGAAAATGTCGCATGTGCTATGTATTTCACGGCGCATTACCACGCATCACACAGGCTCATGGCCCGTGATCTTCACGAAAAACACCCGGACGAGTGGTCTACTTTCGAAGAGGCGCTGGAGCATGTCGAAAGGGGTATGGCTCAAGAGAACGTAGATCGCGAAGAATCCGAAAAGCGGAGACGCACAGCACACATGCGGCTTTGCATGATGGGCGGATTTGGTGATCTTTCCGAAAAGGATATCCCATGAGCAAGAAAAAGGTCGTGACGGTTACGCAAGCGGAATTCCACGAGAACCCTCGTAAGGTGTTGGCGGACGCCGGTGATGCGGATGTGTGTATCGTCGACGAAGATGGCAACAGAAAGGCTTACATGGGCACTGTGAGCACGACCCGTTGGGATTTCACGCCGTTCACACGGGAAGAGTACGACCGGCTGGTCAACGAATTGCAAAACGACCCTAGTGTTCGGCGTTCTTCTTATGCCCAAAAGGCGATGGAGCATCCGGCCTATCGCGATATGGTAGACGCCGGGGAAACCGCATTGCCGTTCATTTTCGAAGGTCTGGAAAACGATACGGTGTTTCACCTGTGGTCTTTCCCGGCCATCCAAGCTATCCTTGGTGAAGGCCCGGAGGTCCCCGATGAGGACCGAGGCAAGATCGAGAAGATGCGTAAGATTTACGTTCAGTGGGGCAAGGATATGGGGTATTTGTAATGCCAAAGCGTGTGAAACCAAAAAGTTTTGATGGCTGGAGCATGTCGATATTTCAGCTATTCGGTTCTGGGCCGAAATTTACGATTACCTGTGGCAACTGTTCGGCCACCTTTCAGGAACGGGTGCCGATGGTCCACAAGCCGGGGATACCTTGCCCGAACTGCAGAGCCGTGAATGTGTTACCCGTAACGGTTGAATGATAAGCCCTTGACACGTCCGATACGTAGTGATAGGAATAGAGGGGTGGGGCCATTGGTTCCATCTTTAACGGACCGTAAGGGTTCGTGAAGGCCCGTAACTCAATTGGAAGAGTAACACCCCGATAAGGTGTAAGTTGTCGGTTCGAGTCCGACCGGGCCTACTTTACATTTCCAACCAGATCTCGTACCATCCGTCTCCGTAGCATTTCCCCAATGTACGGAGGCTTCTTTTATGTGGGACCACTTCCTTTCAGCCGAACAAATCGACCGCAAACGTCTGTGTTTACTCTTTGATAAAGTGCAGACAATGCGCATTCACCAACCTTACTTACAAGGTCGTGTTGTCGCGTGCCTTTTTTACGAGCCTTCCACCCGGACGGCCCGATCATTTGAAACAGCGGTAAAGCGCACTGGCGGCAATGTCCTGATGGTCAGTGATCTGGAATCGACGTCGGTTGCCAAGGGCGAATCTTTTGCGGATACGATTCGTACTTTCAATCAGTACGCCGACGCAATCGTGATTCGTCACCCACGTCAAGGGGCTGCCCTTGAAGCGGCCAATGTTTCTACAGTGCCCGTGGTAAATGCGGGCGATGGGGCTAACGAGCATCCCACACAGGCACTTCTCGATGCGTACACGATAGCTGAACACCACGAACGTCTGGATGGGCTTAGAATCACTGTGGTGGGTGATCTTAAATACGGTCGTACCGTACATTCGTTGTCGCTCCTCCTGTCCAAGTTTAATGTGGAGTTTAAGTACGTCCGCCCGGAAACGTTGAAAATGCCGTCCGGCTATCCCGAGGGCGAAACTCATACGCATCTGACGCCAGAGGTGTTGGCTGAAACCGATGTGCTTTACATGACTCGTATCCAGCGGGAACGCTTTGCTTTACGTGGTGATCCCCACCCGGAAATCTTGGTGAAGGGTTGCCACCTCACACCGGAGTTGGTGAAGCATTTGCCCGAAGAGTCTTGCATCCTTCACCCTTTCCCACGGGTGGAGGAATTGGACCTGGCGATAGATGAGGACCCCAGAGCCTTGTATTTCAAACAGATGGCAAACGGGGTACCTATGCGTGCGGCCTTGATTAATACCCTCATACACCACGGCCAGACCCGTTCGCTTGTGGGGCATGGTTCGAAATGGTCGACTGAAGACCCGTGGGGCATCAAGGGTACGGATTCATTTTGACGGCTTACATTACGTGTGGTATAAGGGCTAGGTATTGATACGAAACCCTTTTGTAATGGAGGTTTAGGGATGGATTCATCCAAAGTCGCACTTGTGGTAGTGCTATCTGTCTTGGCTCTGTTGGGCCTTGGCTTCTTTTCGTACATCGGCACCACGAACAGTGAGGTCCGGTTGCGCAACCAAGTGGAAGCCCAGCAGCAAGTGCTGGAAAGCCACCACGACAAGATGTGGAAGATCCTGCAGCAGAAGGCTGGGGTAGCTTCCGAGTACAAAGACACCTTCGCCGAGGTTTACCCGGACCTTATTTCCGGGCGATACGACGGTGAAGGCGGCGCTAAGATGGTGCTGGCCAAGATGGTCAAAGAGGATAACCCGGATTTCGATACGTCTCTGTACAAAGAGCTATCACGGGCTATCGAAGCACACCGTACTTCTTTCCACCACGAACAGACCAAGCTGTTAGACCTTCACCGGGAGCATAAGGATCTCCTACAGACGTTCCCCGGCAACACCATGTTGGCAGGTCGTGAACCAGTGGACATTACCATCATCACAAGTTCGCGGTCTAAGCAAGCAATCGAAACCGGTGTCGGGAAAGGCACAGCGTAAATTCCAGCTAATCAACGGGTACATGGGCCGGTCGAAGCAACTCCGGGTCTGGGTTTTGTTGTTCAAAAACCAACCCCGAGACGCGGGGCATTTGCAAGAGGCGCTGTGGATTGGTGCGAACAAAAACGAATTCGTCATTACAATCGGCGTGGATAGCCAGTACAATGTGGAATGGTCGCATGTCTTTTCGTGGACGGAAACCGAGCGCCTTAAAATCGACACGAGGTATTATGTCGAGGAACAAGAGGAGCTAGACCTTGTGGCATTAGCGGATTGGCTCAAGCCCCGGTTGCGCAAGCAATGGGAACGCCGTGAGTTTGCTGAGTTCGATTACCTCAAGGTGGAGCCGCCTACATGGGCTGTGGTCCTGATTTTCTTTTTGACGATCTTAGCGAACGTCGCCGTGTCCGCATACGTGGTAATGAACCAGTACTCAGAGTCCTACCGGTATGGTAGCGATGATTATTCACCGTGGAAAAGTAAACCTTGGGAGCGATGGTAATGAGTGACATTCAAGAAAAGCGCAAACTTCGTGGGCAAGAAGTTTCGGAATCCGCCGCCCGCATGATGAAGTCTTTTGTCGTGCTGGAGCAGAGCATCGAAACCGACCTCAAAGACCTGTTGGGTTCGGACATTACGCACGTGGCCGTCGAGATAGGTCTGGATACCGGGATGTACGCTAGCGTCTATGTGATATACGTGGCGGAAGATGAGCGTGAAAGGACCATCAACGCCTGTGACCGGGACGTAGAGGAATTGCTTACCCAATACGGGCTAGGCAACCGCCGTTCCATTTTTGAAAAGCGCACAAGCACGCTCTGGCGGTTCTATCATAAGAACGCGGACACCGACCGAGGACTACATCGTTATGGCGGGTAACGTAGCAGCCTATCCGGGGTCCTTCGATCCCTTTACGCTGGGGCACATGGATATCCTTCAGCGGGCGTCCAAGCTCTTTGAAACGGTGTATGTGGTGGTGGCGCACAATGCCAACAAAAGCCACCTTTTCAGCGGGGACCAGCGTCTTGAAATCGTTGAAAGGTCGGTAACACACCTCCGGGACCATTACCGAATGCCCGAAGAGGCGGACATTCGCGTTCGTTTGCACACTGGAATCACTTCCGATTTTTTGGATGAGCACAACGTGGATGTTGTGATCCGGGGCATTCGAAACGCTACCGATCTCGACCATGAAATCAAGCTGGAACAGTATCTTCGGCGCACGTCCACTGCGGAAACGGTTTACTTGACGCCGAGGACCCGGAACCTCAATACTAGCTCGACGCTGGTACGGATGTTTTTGCAAACGGGGAAGTTCGAGGAAGCCGGGCGATACATGTCGACCGAGGCCCAGAAATACATCGTCGATACCCTAACTTAACAGTACGGGGTGGATATCTAAATGATTTCATTACCTACCAGATTTCAGCCTTCTGTATCGTTTGGGGGCGCTGAGATACAGCGCACCGAAGATGGGCGTTGGCGCACGGAGTTCGAACATCGCGGCTCCAAGATGGAGTTGTTCGCCGATTCCATGTTCGCCCTGCGGGATACTTTGTTGGAGTTGAAAAAGACGCAAACCCCGCTGGAAGAGTGCCTCGAAAAGATGGACGACTGGTCATACCTACGCCTTTACGAGGTCTATACGACAAGGCCAACCGAAGGTCCGTGGCACCAGCGAAAAGACGAATGGCTTTTGCTTAACGGCTTGGTGTTTTACGGCGTCAAGCATGAAAAATGGGAAAGCACTTGGCCCGCGTCTAACCCGGAACGTTACCCGCTTTCGCTTACGGAAAAGGGGAGCGAAGTATGCTCCAAACTGTTTTTCGAACCGAAACAAGATCTCGATTATAAAGAGAAACAAGCACTCCATGCAGACCTCCGGGGCCGCATGGTCGAAAGCATCTATTCCGCCCCTGTGGGTTACGAGAGGCCCTCTGACGTGTTTGTGGCTTTGCATTGGGGGCACAAGGTGCTCGCAATATCTGAGAGCCGTGACGGCGCTTTCAAGGCGCTTTTGCGGGACACCAAATGTGGGGAATGTGAAAACACCACGATGCGCCTTATCAAAGTTAAAAAAGATTACCGTATCCCGCCGATGGAAAAGATTCGGGTGTCGGATTATTGGGTCAAGTATTGCACAGAGCTTTTGTGGGAGAAAAAATGGGGTACTATAGTCAACGAAGAAGGCCCGGAAGATTTGGTAGCGGTAGCGGGTAGAATTACTACTTGACGGGAATGCTTTTAGTACGTATGATGTTTAGAACATATACAGGCCCGTAGCTCAGTCTGGATAGAGCACGGCGCTACGAACGCCGGATAGTCGGGGGTTCGAATCCCTCCGGGCCTGCTAACCCTTAATGCTTTGATACGACCACCCTAGTGTAATTTAACGTAGGGAGGTCGCGATGAAACGCATCGGGTTGAAGCTGTTTTATTATTTGGTCGTTGTACCGGTATCGTGGTTAGGGACAGAGTGGGCACTTCGAGTGTACCACAAAACCCATGACCGCATCTGGCCGGAAAAATCGACTGAACTTATGCTCTACCGGTCGGAAGCAATTCAGACCATGATGGGCATGGGGTATTGCCTTCAGTTGCGGGGCAATCAAATATGGGCCTTTAATTTTTCGACGGAAGATTTCCTTCTGGCGGAGCATGAGGATCCAAAGGAACGTTGGAAACTAGCACTACGAGCTGCTCATGACCATAAAACAAACGTTCTGGAAGGTGGTGCATAACGCAGTAGCGCACCCCCTCCTCGCCATCGACGATCTTATCCGTGCGGAATGGACTGTTGATTTCCACGACTGGACGTCGGATTTAGCTTGGCCGCCCGAGGAGGGTGGTGGCTACGATCCAAACAACCTCGAAGTTCGCCTCGGTGAACATCGTGAGCACATGGATATCGCCGGTCATCTTTTGACCGACGCCGGATTGGGGGATGAGTTCAGAGCTATCCTCAAGGAATCCGAAATGAAAGTTGACGAACTATACGAAGAACGTGTAGGATCTAAGTAGCAAGTTACGGGGCCGTAACTCAGTTGGTCAGAGTGCCATCCTTACAAGTTGGAAGTCGACAGTTCGAGTCTGTCCGGCCCCATTAGCCCCCGGATCTTTTAAGGTCTGGGGGCTTTTCTATATGGAGATCACGTGCTAAAATCACTCGTGAAAGCGATGAGGCGTCAGAAAAAGGGCACCAAATCAATCGAACATCTGCACCATTTCCAGTGTGCCGCTTGCCAAAAGTGGTGGTCTATTGGTGACGCCCCCGATCGCAAGAAGTGGTTTTGCCCGTGGTGTGGAACAGAACAGGAATTTGAAAATCATGAATGATAAAACGACCGAAACATCTGACCTGATCACAGACGCATTTGCCAAAGTAGGTTCCTCTTTCCTCCGGGCCGGAAACCACCGGTTCCCTTTTGATGAGCTTCAGGATTACCGGCTCGTCAACAACCCCCGTGACACGGACCTTTGGTACGTAGAGTTGACGTATAGAACGCTGTCTGATATAAAACGAATCGAGGTATCATTCGATTCGCAATTGGAAGCCAAAGAGGCTGCTTCCCAACTGGATGCGCTTGTAGCGGAACAGTGGGAGGAAAAACGCTGGTAAGGCATTATGGCTGACGCCTACACAAAGGAAGATAAGATAAGGTTCACGGCCCTTGCGGTGGTGGGCCTTTTTCTTTTTGCGTCATGGGCGACAGGATTTTTGCGCTACATTGACCGCACTCTGTTTGTGAGTGACACTGGCCCTGTATGTGTCGAAGAGCAGTATATTCAGTGCTGTAGTTTTGCGGAAGATGCAAAGCCCCTCATCAAGCAAGGCTTTGTGATGGAGGATGATATGGGCCGCGTGTGGACGCTTGAGCGGCAAGTCCCGTGTGATAAATACGGCAACCCGGCACCCCCGAACTGATGGAAAAGATAACGACAACGGGCGTCCTGACTTACGTGGGGGAGTGGGCGATACTCCAGTGCGATTTGGAAACGGTCGTTTATTACCATTGGTGGTTAGAGCGTTTTGGGGTCAAGGTAAACCTTCCCGTCTGGAAATCACACGTATCAGTGGTTCGTGGTGAAGAGTTACCAAACCCGGAGGCATGGGGCGATTACCAAGACGAAGAAATTGAATTTTGGTATAGCCCTAGCGAAATTTACTGGAACGGCGAATATTGGTGGATTGACGTCTATAGTCCCCGACTGGAGGCGATTCGCCAAGAGCTAGGTCTCTCGCCCCAACCCGAATACTCATTGCACTGGACAATAGGCAAAGAGTACGAACGGCGGTGGGGATGTAAACTTGGTGTGGAGTGCTATAACCCATGAAATGGCTTTGTAAAATCGGTATCCATCTGTTCCGGCATATTTCGTCGCACGGCAGCACCATGTCGGCGCTCAAGGGCCACAAAGAGAAACACACCCGGAATTACCGTGTGCCTGTGGTCGCCGTCACAAGACGGTTGAGGTGTTCAAGAATTGGGAATACAACGAACAGTGGACGACAATAACGATCAAAAAGGGTAAACCGATAGGCGGGGCACCCTCTATGCGAAGAATGAGGAACGAATGAGTAAAGAGGATCTCCCAACCGAAAAGATACGGCAGTGGATTGACGAAGAACTGGATCCCAAAGTAGACGGGCAAAGTACCCCGCGTGACTGGATCCGGGAAGCGGCTAAGATGTCTATTCACGACAGCAAGCGACCTTTGGGTAACAGTGAGTGGGCTTACAATTTGGCGGTCACGATGGTTCCGGCTTTCCCGGAGATCGTGCTGGACGTCAAAGAGTACAACGACAACGACATCGAATTCACATTCGATTGGGAAAAGTTCGACGCTATCCTTAACGGGACCATCGACGCTTTGATCAACGAGGATATGGATTTTTCAATGTCTAAGCCGGAAGTCAAATGCAGCACTTGCGGTGCGAAACCTTATGGCCCTCGATGCCCTACTAAATGCGACGAGTATCACTAATGAGTGAACCGAAAGAAGTGCTGATTGACGGCGTGCGTTATGTACCGGCCCGCGAAACCCAGATGGATATCCGGGAAGCTGTAACCCGCGAAATATCGGCCCTGTTCTGGGGGTCACTCCCGGATGAGGGGTGGCAAGAAGAATTCGACAAGTGGTGTTCCGACGTGTGGATCCGACCTAACGAGGAAGGGCACGGTATGAGGATGCACGAATTCGTGGACCGGGTAGTTGCTCGTAGCGTACACAAGGGTGAGGATTGATACATGGCTTTTCTTAGGATTGGCAGAGATGTGATGTTGGACAGCCGGATCAACAAGGTGTCGGTTCAGCCGTTGGGGTCGGGTACTTACGCTCTACGTATCAACAACCGTAAGGCTTCTTACGAGGGCACCAAAGAGGCGTGCGAAACTTTACGGGAACGGGTGGTCGAATACCTCATGGCCGAGCACAACTTGCTGTTGATTGACATGAACGAGGATTTGCTTGAAAATGATGGACCTGATTGGCAACCCCTGTAACTGGATAAGCGATGGCACCAATACTCCCTACAGATTTGAATCCCGGCATTCAACGCACCGTCAAGTGGCTCAACGATGGGGGCTATCCCACCGTTGACAGCGGTGACGGAAAGACGCATGATCACGAATGTGACAGGGAAGACCCGTATGTTGTGGTGCAAGTAAGCGCCGTAGACACCTCCCCTGAATTGCTGGTAGTTTGGGCCAACAGCCTCAAAAAGGCGCTGGAAACTATTGGGGTTGAGGTAGGTCCGGTAGGTAAAGGTCCCGTGTGGCTACAGGCAAATTACGACCCCTGTAACGGGTATGCTTTCATCGATATAACCGGTATCCACGACGGTATGCTACCCGAGGATCTCACCGATGGTTGATATGTCAGAAAAGTTCAAAGGATGCATCTTGGGCCTTGCCGTGGGTGACGCTGTAGGGGCACCTGTAGAGAAGGCTTCCATCGAGAATACTCGGCAGTACCTCGAAGATCGGGTCAAGCCTAAGAATTTCGACGGCGTGGTGCGTAGCGCTTTCGAAGAATTACCTTTCGGCCACTACACCGACGACACACAGTTGGCACGCGAGCTTATGATCTCGCTTGTGGATTGCGAGGGTAGGTTTGACCCTGCAGACTATGCGGACCGTATCCGGGTGATGTTCGAAGACGACCTGATGGTGGGTTCGGGTGGTACAACACGCCGAGCGGCCCAGCGTTTAATAAAAGGCACGCCGTGGAACCAAGCCGGTGACATGAAATCAGCGGGTAACGGTTCCGTTATGCGGGTAGCTCCGTTGGCGCTGGCCTTTAAGTCTAACCGTGATGGGGATCTCGCCTCTAAGTCCTTTTTGGATACTGCTAGGGATCTTGTTGACGCCGCCAATGACCAGTCCCGTATCACACATAGTCATATAGATTCCCGTGCTTCTTCGATCGTGTTGGCTATGTTTGTTTACATGGCGCTGCACACCGAAGAGGTAAAGCCGGTTAGTTGGTGTGTGTGGGCGGCCATGCGGCTTGAAAAATTTGAAAAATTCAAGCCATTTTCGTACCATGTCCGGGAGTTGGGGCGTTTCGTCGGGTTGGATAGAAGCCCACATGAAGTTTACCGGTGGGTTAAGTCGATGCAGAACAAGACGAATTGGGAAGGTATCAGTCCGTATGCCAAATCCTCGGTCCTGTGGGCCATCTATTCGTTTTTGACTTCACCCGATGATTACTGGAAAACCATTGAGACGGCTTTGTGGCCCGGTGGTGACGTTGACACCATCGCGGCTATGGCTGGCGCTATATCCGGTGCTCGAAACGGCTTAGAAGGGATACCAGACGTTGTGACGGCCAAACTCAATGATAAAGGCAAGTGGAATGCTGCTGAACTCAGCCAGCTAGCCGAACGTCTGTACGAGGCTGTGTATGAGTGATCAGGGCGATAGAATCATCGAATCGATGCGTGAAGCGATCGAATGGTCGAAAGGTAAAACCAAGGCACGGGTAACGCAATTCTTTACGTGCCCGGAATGTGAAGAGGATGTTCGGCAAGAGGGCATGAAGTCGAAAGATGAAACCGAAATGACGACATGCCCTCATTGCGGGTGGACGGGTGATCAATCCCCGTAAATAACCCGTTGCTTATAGCTTTTGTACTGCGGGGTCTTTTTAAGGGTGTCCATCAATTCCGCAAGCCGCTCGGCCCCCAAGGCTTCCGATAGTTCTGATTTCATTTTGTGTACTTCGGCGGGTTCAGCTTTTTGGATGAATCCGGCCAACTCGGAAATGGCGACCGGGGTATCTACCTCTTGAAGCTCCACCACCCGACCGACTAGACCGCCGTTACTTTTATATTGTGTGGGCGTGGGGACGGGTTTAGGTTCCGGTGTCACGGGTTCGGGTTCCGGCTCAGGTGCTGCTGGTTCAGGTGCTGGTTTGGTTTCAACCGCGCCATCCCCCAAGCCTTTCTGGAGTATTTCCAAGGCGTAGGCGGAGTAGGTTTTACCTTCCGCTTCAGCCAACTCCTTGACTTTGTTGATGGTGGCGACACCTTCGGGCGTCTTGGCTCTTACTACGAGTTGTGCTTTGTACTCCATTTATCCATCCTCGTGCTCAGGGTTCTTTACCGTGTTTGTCACAGGCAAAGTAAGCGCCGGTGGTGGGGAAGTCAACAATCGTTAGGAATAGCTTGACGGCCCCAATACGTTATGATACTTAGCAGTACGAACTGGAAACAGCCGGTTCAAACGAGGTTACGATGGAATGGTTTCTGGTAGGTATATGCGGGATCTTGGCGATCCTTTTGCTGTTGGCCTTTGTGTTTGGTCGTGACCGAACAGATTACAAAGCCATGCAACCGGTGGAACAGTTGTATTCGCCGGGCGAAAAGTTGGTTTACCCCGGTGAGTATGTAGAGGTCGATAAGAAAAATGGCCTCTTGATCCCGGACGGAAAACAAGTTACGATGGAGCCGGGCGACGAGAAGTTCCCGCCTACTTCGGCACCGAACAGAGGCTGGAAACGGATTGAATCTCAAGAAAGTTCTTGACAAGTTGGAATAAGGTCTATAATCTATTTGTAGACATTGGGAATGTGCGGCAATGAAGCCGCCACCAAAAGGAACACACAATGTACGTCATGCATCCAGAAAATTTTAATTATGAACCTACGAGGTCTGGTCTCGTGACGTAAGCGTATGTCTACACATTCGCAGTCAGTCGAGGCCGGATCCCCAGAGGGTTCGGCCTTTTTGTTTGTGTGGTAGGTATTCCGGGGTAGCTCAGTGGTAGAGCAGTCGGCTGTTAACCGACTTGTCGTGGGTTCGACCCCCACCCCCGGAGCTAGAGCATCTTTGACAATTGAATATGATCTCGTTAGTATGGACGGGTAGCTCAGTTGGTAGAGCGGTTGGTTGAAGCCCAGCGCGTCGTCGGTTCGATTCCGGCCCCGTCCACTTTATGCGCCGATTGGGCAACTGGTGGCCCGCCTGACTGTAAATCAGGTCTCTTAGAGCTTGCAGGTTCGAATCCTGCTCGGCGCACTTTTTCAAATACCGGGTGACCCCCGGTAGAGGTCGGGTTTAGTCCCCCGGCCCACACGAGGTGTCGAAGGAATCGCAGGGTGCGAAACCCTTGCAGGGCCTTAGATACGATAGAAGACACCTCGTTAGCTGGGTGAGGGCCATTTGGTAGGCCGCCTGCTTTGGGAGCAGGACTTCGTGTGGGTTCGAGTCCCACCACCCAGACTTTAACGCGATGCCATGAAAGTATCCCGATAACTTTCGATTTTGTCCATCACAAGATGTGCATGTTGACTATGTACATACCTCCTTGATTGGATCGAATACAGGAGGTACGATTTACAAGTAGATTATTGGTTAGACTTTACGGGATATGGCGCAGTCTGGTAGCGCGCTCGTCTGGGGGACGAGAGGTTTCGCAGGTTCAAATCCTGCTATCCCGATTGAAGCACAGCCAACCTTAGTCACGTTGGTCAAATGGAAGAAAGGATCTTGTATCCGATACGAGGTAAAGCCTAAGACGGACAAGGGGTGACGCCCCTCAGAGGTTTTAGGTGAGCCAACCTTTAGTATTGGACGCAACTCTTTCTGATAGCCCCTGCGCGCTACCTAGAGTGGTATGAAGGCGGGCGGAGCTTCTTAAATCCTATCGCCTTCGGGCGACGGGTCAGCTTAGGTCTTACGGGATACGGCTGTTGAAAGGCAAGAGACGTAGCTCAGTCTGGTAGAGCGCCGCCCCAAAAGGCGGAAGTCACGGGTTCAAATCCTGTCGTCTCTTTTGAGATTCATTTGCGCACCGTCGTTAAGAGACGGGAGGCGGGGTGGATCTCGTTAAGATAGGGCGTAGCTCAGTCTGGTAGAGCGGGGACGCCGACGTCGCAGGTTCAAATCCTGCCGTCCTATCTTATGGTGTCCGTAGCTCAGTTGGTAGAGCGCCAGCTTGTGGTGCTGGTCGTCGCCGGTTCGATCCCGGTCGGACACCCTTGTTTGCCGCCATCGTCTAATGGTTAGGACGCTGGGTTCTCAACTCGGAAACCGTGGGTTCGACTCCCCGTGGCGGCACTGGAACAGGTACTGGTGACATGCACGGTGCATGGCCTGATACCGGTGTTGGAGGGTTCGAGTCCCCCCGGACCTCTTTTGAGGCCCGTAAACCCAAGAGGGCGGTTCGAATCCCCCCACCTGTTCCTTTCTGGCCCCTTCATCTAATGGTTAGGATACCGGGTTTTCAACCCGGCAACGCGGGATCGATACCCGCAGGGGCTACTTGGCTTCCATCATCTTCGGAAAGGGTGGAGTGGAAGCCTGTACGCCCCCTCCCCTGTAGTGGGGGAGGGGTTGTATTTTATCGGAATGCTGAGTAACGGGAATTTTATGCCGAATTACAAATTGTACGATGCGGATGGGATTTACGTCTGTGATTGTAACGCTGATATCTGGGAAAAAGAGCCTGACGATACATTAGGAGATTCATCGGTACTGATGGATGTTCCGTTTTCAGGGGAAAGCAATCGCGTATTGGATAGTGCATTACAAGACGACGATGGGTTTGTTACGCTTGAAGATCAAGAGGGCAATTCAAGGGATGTGGGGGTGTTTGGTATCAACTTGTCAAGTTCTGGCTTGAGAGTTAAGGGATACGTATTAAAATAAACTCAGCGATTCCGACCCGACCCACTTTCATCTCCCCTTTGACACCCGCCGAAATAGCTGATAAGTAGTTAATACGTAGCTGCATTAAGCCACTATTACCCTAAACTACGGACAGACTATGACGGCAAGTAGAACCACAAGCAAGGGCATGGAAGTTTACAGGGAAACAATCGGCCCGGAAAAAGCCGAAGAGTACCTGAAAGCGAACACCAAAAACCGCAATCTCCGTAAGACCTTGGTCAAGCGTTACGCTCGCGAAATGCAAGAAGGCCGATGGGATTTTAACGGGGAGGCGCTCAAGTTCGATACGGATGGAACGCTGTTGGACGGTCAGCACCGTCTGACTGCCGTCGTCTTGGCCGAAGTTGAGTTGGAGTTCCTTGTGATTCGCAACTTGCACCCGGAAACCCGGCAAACCATCGACACGGGTGGTCCTCGTCGTGCGTCGGATGTTCTGACTTTCAACGGATACAAAAACCATGCAGCATCTTTGGCGTCCGCCGCCAAATACCTCCATTCGCATTTGAATGGAACGCTGACCTCTTACGCTTCCAACAATCGGGAAGTGGCGGCCACCAACCAAGAGGTTTTGGATATTGTCCAAGATCATTCTGGTCTGGAAGAGAGCATCGAATACATCTATTCTTTGAATCGTTTGCGGGGCTTTTATCCCGCAGGCATGGCGTCTTTTCTGCACTTTGTGTTCCGCAAAGAGGATCCTGAACTGGCTGATAGCTTTTTCAGGGGACTGTATGAGGGCGTTGGCCTAGAGGCTGACACAGGTCTGTACCATCTTCGGAATAGGCTTCTGACTGTTGCACAGAGCAACGAGCGGTTGCCACCCAAAGATAAGATTGCCCTCGTAGCAAAAGCGTGGAACAAGACCCGTAACGATGAAACCGTGAAGGTTCTTCGGTGGGGTGGTAACGAGTCTTTCCCGGAAATTGGATGAAAATTCAAACCACTGATATCGAACCATTGCTGGAAACCGCCCACGAAAAGCTCCGTAATGTTTACGGGGATAGCGTGGGAGCCGTCGAATATCTCGATTGGTATGGTTGGCCCCAGACATGGCCGAACTCCACTTGCGGGTTCCCCGGTGGGTTGGCGATGCAAGCATTTTTCCGGGCGCAAACCGTCATGGTCCAGTGCGGTTACGGCAATGCTTGCGTCGTGTTTATCCGGGGTAAGTTTGCTTACATGGTCGAAGACCCTACAGAGGCGTTCGAAACCATGCTGGCGGACCTGAAAGTGCCCGGTCTTGGTGAGTTCCAACGTGAACCGGGTAAGTACGACGCAGCCGCACAAGATTCGTAAAAGGTTTTTGACGCTTCTTACTTTCTGTGGTATGGATAGTTGCTACCATGTCATTCACACGAAAGGTAAACAATGACGACCGAAGCCTGCTACGAATTGGAAGTTTGCGATGAATGCGATTACCAGTGGACGGAAGGTACCAAGCCTGTTCACCGGGAAACCTGTTCGCAAGTCGAAGAAGATAATTTTTTCGACAGCGAAGAATATAAAGAATAAACCCCTTGACGGGGTACATTACGTATTGCTATAATACGTAAGTCGCGATCAAGATCCTAGCTGACCTCCATGTCCCTAGCATGTGATCGTGGCGATACATACGAAAACCGAAGTGTACGGTTATCCACCCGTGAACGTGGGTTCGAATCCCACCTTATCCTTCGGGATAAGTAGCCAAGCGGCAAGGCAACAGGCCAAGTCCCGTGCGCGATCACTTGTTTTCGTATGTCAATCCGGGGTAGTTCAGTGGTAGAACGGCGCACTGTTAATGCGCTTGTCGCAGGTTCGATCCCTGCCCCCGGAGCTATTGGAAGGAAATTATGGAAGGATTCGAATTGGCGATAGGGATATGGCTGGAGGCTCATTGGCGTAAACACGCCGAGCCAAAAGGTGAATCCCGTCAAGCCTATTACGACCGTTACGGCTACCTCGCTGTGGATACGTTACGGTTGCTATCCCGCCTCCCTGTTTGACACCTTTCAGGGTGGGTGCCGCGATGTATCCCAAAGGTGAGGTGCTTTCGGAAAAGCGGTATTACCATGTCGCCCGCCAAATCCCCTTGGAATATCGCAGGTATAAGCCGAGTTGATGGATGGCTTTTTTCGCCGACAAGAGTAAAAAGACGCGGTGGTTTGTCGTCCAAGACGGGGAAGGCGACACACACCTCCTGACGTGGCTGGAGTTCAATTGCGATTGGGTGCAAGCCGGTTACATACCTGTGGATTGGTTCAAGGCCAATAGCCGCCCTGTGGCACGTGTCAAAATGCAAGCTAGAGGAAACCAGCGTGGATATCTTAGTCCGAGTACCTAAAGCCGAAAAAGATCACTTTTGGGAAGAGGTGCCTTCTACGAACATTTCGTGGTGGACCCTCCATGTCAAGCCCAAAAACCTCGCAGCCGGGGACTACATCTATTTCTTGCTGGGTGATAAAGTCGAGGCCCGCGCCAAGGTGGATTCGGTTCAGGAGGGCCAGCTTGACTGTGATTCAACCGGTAGGACGTGGAAGGGTATCCATGTGTGTTGGTTGGCTCAAGACCTTGAGCGGCTGTCTGAGCCGCTTACAGGGCATAGTATAACTAGGGGTTTCAAGTATTTCGACCCATCTTCTTGACAAAAGCTCCTACGGGGTGGTACGTATCAAGCAGGCAACTTTGCCTGCGACCACTTACTATTCTGTAGGAGCAGCACGTGAAAGAAGGCACTAGAGTACGAGCTACGACACGCATCGTAGAGGAAGACGCCCAACCTAACCCGGACGCGGGACCTTGCGAACCGGGGTGGGTACACGCCAATGAAGGTGATGTGGGTGAGGTGGTGTTCGTCGAGCCTGACTATACGGTCATTGGCGACGACGGCAAGATGGAAAAAGAGGAAGGCCCGGCAGTGACTGTGCGTTTCGATCACACCGAAACCGCCACTCTGGTTTTTCCCAACGAAGTCGAAGAGATTTGATATTGTGGTGAACCGAAGGGTGTCGGTTATCTCTCCGCCATATAAGCGTTGGCGGCCTCTGAGCCTCTGACGTGGGGACTACAACCCGATGCTCGATCACTTGTTCACCGCCTTTTTGGACTAGTAAAATGCCGATTATCTTTCCTCTGCGCATCAAAGCCTCTTCCGTCGTGCAAACATGCAATGCGTGCCCGTCTCAGTGGAACGCTGAGACGTTCGACGGTGAGTACGTGTATGTTCGGTACCGTTGGGGCCATCTTCGCATTGACGTGGCCCCTAGCTTCGAAGATTGGAAAAAGCACAACGAGGTACGCTGTGCCTATGGGGAAAGCCTTGGCGACGATTACGAGGGCTTTTGCTCATGGGCCGAGGTCGTAGATAACGCAAACATCATAATGGTTAATGACGATGGCACACCTAGACAGTGAAAAAGTTGTAGCCCGTATTCTTCTTGTGAATGGCGCTGATCGTTCGGAACCCGTCACGTTTGAACTTGACGGGGAAGACCATGAGATTCCCGTGGGTTATAGCAACGGGTTGTTCCTTGACGTGGGGGACCATATCGAGGTTAAATACGTATCAGAAGATCGTCTGGAAATTGTGACGATTAAGAATGGTGCGGACGAGGAATCTTGATGTACATGATTGGTTACAATAGGTCGACCACGACAGGGAGCCATTTCGTGGCTTACCGGTGCTCGCATTGTGGTTCCCTTCCAACCGGAGGGACGCACCAGATGGATTGCCCCATGTCCAGTTACCGGACCGTTGAGTACAAGACGGTTGAAGTGGACGGGGTGATTATCAAGTCGCCAGCCGAAGATGGGCCTTCGATCGAATGCCCCAAGTGTGGTATGGAATCGTACCATGCGAAAGACATTCAACATCGCTATTGTGGTAATTGCCACCAGTTCCACGACATGATGGAGTTGGACGGCCAACTAAACGGACTGTTCGAATGAGTTGCGATTGGGACGCCGCAAAAGCAATCCAGACGTTTTTCAAGGAGCCGGAAGATTGCGAAATCTATACGTTCAAGGCTCTTGCACTACTGGAACATGCGGTAGTCCATCACCCTCCCGAAAGAAAGGTGATCGGGTATCGCAATCCCGTCAAAAAAGTGATAGGGTGTTATTGCCCGGAAGACAAAATGATCTGGCAAGTGAAGATCGAAAACCTCGTCGAAGGTGAATTAGGTCTTGCCACCAATTTCCGGGCGCACGCAGAGTTGATAGCTGAAATCCGTAAACCAGTTCCTGAAAACGAATAAGAGGTATGTTATGCTTGACCCGTTATATGATCGAGTCCTTGTGAAAGTAGAACCCAAACCCAAAAAGACCGCTTCTGGCCTACACTTGCCGGGGTCCGACAATAAGAACGCCCCCAAGAAAGGCACTGTGATCTGCTTCGGTGAGGGTCACCTTCTACAGGACGGTCAAATTCGCCCCTTGCTGGTTGAAGAAGGCGACACCGTTTTGTTCAAGGGGATGGTCGGGACCGAAATTGAGGTCGAGGACCAAGAAGGCGAGTTCGTGATCCTCCGGGAAAGCGAACTGTTGGCCCGTTTCAAGTAAGGCCATCGGGGTAGATGTCTTACCCCGAAACGCGGTGTAGCTCAGTTGGTTTAGAGCGTTCGGCTCATATCCGAAAGGTCGCTGGTTCGATCCCAGCCACCGCGATTGCATAAGGTTTTCATGCCACACGAAAGTACAAAGAAACTCCTCGACCGGCTCCTTGCAAAAGGTGAGAAGGCTCTGCAACAGATCATTAACGAAGAGTGTTGGACGACCGAAGAGTTCGAAGCTATCACGGGGCACGATGAAAAGACGCTTTTCCTCATGGCTGAGGAGGGCGTCTTTTTTTATGCCGAACACGACGGCATCCCGTATTGGCCTAAGTTCCAAATCGTTGGTGATCAAAAAACCACACCTGACGGTTTCAATGTGGTCATGGCCTTGCTTCGAGAAAGAGGACATAAGCAATGGGGCATCTATACGTTCTGGACCACCTCAAGCGTCCGCTGGAACGACCCTACCACACCCTTTGACCTCCTACGGCAAGACCGACTTCAAGACGCTCTATGGGACGCTCGTACCTATTGGGAACACGGGGCTAAATAATGGGCCTCAGAATCACCGGATTGTATCGTGCCGAATGTGCCGCATGTGCCCGACAGAACCGAGGCACCTGCTCGATGTGGCAATATGATATCGAGGGTTCCGAAGCTCTTGTGTGTGCTTATTGTACCCATAAATCCACCAAGACCCTAGTGTCGATGATCAAAGAGCGCCGACGCAAGAGGGAAGAAGAAAAGCGGAGATGGCGACAGCACGGTTTTAATCCGCTGAGTTTCACTGCTGGTGAAGCGATCTCAGAAAACGATGCCGTTTTTCTGGACCTTTCTGACGGCGAAATTTACAAAGCAACCGTTGACCTTATCGACAACACCCATTTCTTTTTGGGTATTGCGGCAGCCTCAGCAGCGGAAAATGCTTCGGTAGCAGTTTATACGCAAGGGCAAATCGATTTTACCGTCGATGGGGCTGTTGGTGAAGACCTGTATTTGACCTCCGATCCGGGTGTGGTCGCTACCAACCCCACTTTCCCTTACGCTGTTGTTGTGGGGAGATCACAGACACTAATGTGATCGAGATTTACGAAACCGAAATCAACACCGAGGGTAAGGGGTCGGCAGAGTTTTCTGGACCGGTATTCGTCTATGCAGGTGATGAAGACTACATCGTCACGAAAATCGACACCGAAGGTGATGAGGTGTGGGCCGAAACGATGCCTGCGGGTGAATACATCTATTCCATTGCGGTTGATCCCGATGGGAATGTCTATGTGGGGGACGGAAATCCTACTGTTTACAAGCTAGACCCTGACGGTAATGAACTCTGGTCTTATGATACGGGTGGGTATTATATTTACGGTATTGCAGTCGACGCCGATGGGAATGTGTATGCCGCAGACGAAGATTACCGCATTATTAAGCTAGACGCCGATGGGGATCACGTCTGGACATTTGCTACGACTGACTACGCTCTTTGCGTTGCTGTTGACACAGAGGGCTATGTATACGCGGGTGATGAAGACAACAAAGTCTACAAGATCGATTCCGATGGGGATTCAGTTTGGACATGGACTGGAACCGACTACATACATAGTGTCGCTGTAGACACAGAGGGTAATTCCTATTGGGGAAGTGCCGATCATAGAGTCTACAAGATAGACAGAGATGGGAACTTTGTTTGGAGGACAGCGGAACAGGACGAGGCCGTTCTGTGTACAGCGGTTGATACATCTGGATATGTGTACTCAGGAAGCAGTGATCCTTCGAGCGGTACTGTTGGTATTACTGTGGAGAAATATAATGCTAACGATGGTTCTCCAGTCTGGTCTTTTACCGGACACACTGCCCGAATATTGCGAATTGCTGTAGATCAAGCAGGTAATGTTTACACGGTTTCCGAAGATAACACTGCGCGAAAGATAGATAGTGCAGGTAACGAGGTGTGGTCACATACCGAGGCAGGATGGGTGCGAGGTGTGGCGGTAGATCCAGAGGGCAGTGTCTATATAACTTCTGGTAGTACAGTGAAAAAACTAGATGGGACAGTAGCAACTCCTACCGTAACTTGGACTTACACCGCATCCGCATACACCACTGACATATTCGTAGACACCTACGGCTACCTCTATGTGAAAGTGGGTTCAGGAAATGTTGCAAAACTAGATCCCGGCGGCAACTTAATTTGGTCCTTTGATGTTGACGCTAATACAATGGTCAGCACCGCACCGCTTTACGGAGCTTTCCCGGAGGAATGGGAATGAAATATTTGATGAAAGGTTACGATACCAACTTGGCGTCAACTGTTTACTGGTCTGCAAACACATTGGATGTAGATGGGCTGGAATACGGGTCAACTGCCAATCTGGATCTAACTACGGTCGAGCGGGTACGTTGCCACCTAACCTCACAAGGTGGCAACGTCACACACTTGATGAAAGGTTACGACACCAACCTCGCGTCAACCGTCTATTGGACAGCATCTTACGTCGACATTGACGGGACTGAATACGGGTCTACGGCAGACCTAGACCTTACTACCATTGACGGTCTGCGTATCAAAGGTGGTTGACACCCCTAGCACCTCGTGATATCCTTACCTATTGATACGTATCAAACGGGCCGTTAGCTCAGTTGGTCAGAGCCGCGTACTCATAATGCGAAGGTCGTCGGTTCAAGTCCGACACGGCCCATATAATTCGGTGTACCCGGACAGTTCCTATGTTTTACGAGCATTTAAGTGCCCTAATGCAGATGGGGAACATACGGCAATTCAAGCCATTGGAGTTTGATCAGGACCTTTGTCTGAGCGTCCAAGCACACTATGCTGTATATTGTAAACCCAGACGCACTCTTGACGACTTAACTAAATACACGGCGTGGGAGCTTGGCCTTTTATACAAAAACGCTCTCACGCCCCCCAAAGACGTCCCGTTTCTCGGATTCCGAGAGGAATGGTTAGAACTCTGGGGCGGTGATTCAGTGGCTGGATATGTACCTACTAAAACGGTTCAAGAGATTTACGAGTATCTCGATCACACGTTCGCTCTATGTGGTAGCGTGGGTTATCGAGCATTACCACACCACCGGTTCGAAAACCGAATCGAAACCAAACCCGACCTCACCCCCACTATCCACATCAATACGAGAATCTTCAGGAGTTCCGATGAGTAAGACACTAGAGGACTTGGCCGGTGATCTAAAGTCCACTTACGACGACCAATACGAACGGTTCATTGATTCGTTCATCCAAAATAAGGCCCGGCCCGCAGTGATGATATACATGCGGGACTGGTTCGATGAAGAAGTTATCCCGGCTCTTCGAGACTCCTATTCGGACGGTGATCAAGAGGCTCTAGCCAACCGCCTCGGTCAATTGTTCGCGGGGTTGGACAAGGGCCTCCGTGCTTTCGTTCAGGATATCGACAGCGACCCCCCAGAGCCACGTACACCGGCTATTGAGGTCAACGAGGTGCAAGGGTCTGTCTCCGACGCCAAAAGGCTTATGGCGGCCATTCAGCACGCCACAAACAACCATAATTACCCTTACCTGAACCAGCCCCTACTGACACGCATCACGGGGATTGAGGAACGGACGTTGTTTCGTTTGCTCAATGACCTCGAAAATTCGGGATACTTGCTTCGTGAGTCACCGGAAAAAACCCCTCCGGGGATTCATCATCGGCGCAAAGCCTACCGGGTCTTGCGTGAGGTTCCCAATGCGGAAAACCTCATAGACCCCGACACTGTGGCTGGGGTGATGGAAGAGGTTGCTTTTGACCTTCACCAAAGGCGTCAAAAGCAGCACAAAAAGAAAGACATCAAAACACTGTTGCATGAGTTTCGGAACGTCGCAGACGATGTACGGGCAGCTCCCTTGGAAATACGACGCAAAGCCGAAGAGCGGCTAGCAGAACTACAGGCCAAATTAAGCGATGAGTGACATGTTTTCGTCGGTACCCGTCGAGTCCACCATACAGACTTCGCTGGTAAACGCATCGGGATTAACGCGGGTACTACAAGACATCAACGAGCGCGGGTACCGGCCAAAAAACTTCTTGGTTGGGAAGACCATGTACCGGACGCTTGTTACGCTCAGTGGGATAACCCCACCGGAAAGCGTGGAGGCGGGCCTCAAAGGGCGAATCTTTGGGGTCCGTCTTTATGTATTAGACGAAGATTCAAACGGATCATTTCACATTCATGCCGCCTCCAAAAACCGGGACGTTAGATTTCGGGTTTCGGTGGTAGGCGTTGAAGAGGATCAATCATGTTGAAAACACTACTCAGCAAAGCCTTCGACTATTTTGTTGGACAAGGGGAATCAGTGCCCCGGTCCGAAGCCCCAACAGTCGACGCCTATGACGCCGTTAATCCTTTCGAGGATTTGGGGTCATGGGAAAATTTCGTTATGGCTTGTATTACGCTTCAGGTTCAGGCCGCCCAAAAAACAACCGGCTTGAAAGTAACCTATGATTTTGTGCGGGAGTGTGCGCAAGATTTTGGGGGTGATTTTACGAGCTACCGCAAGATCAAAGAGGCGTTTGATTCGTTGGAGGAAAAAGGGTTCATCGCACGCACGACCGAAGGTCGCTCAAATCTGTTCGAAGCAAAGCGTGTGCTCGCAAATGCCCGCAGCCAGTTTTACTTGTTTGATACGGAATGGGAAAACCTTGTAGCGCGTACCCAACGACAGTACCAAGAGTAAACCGGGGGCGGTAATCTCCCTATAAGCCTTTTCAATATGGGAGATCACGATAACACAGACACGTTATTGCCCTCAGATACATCGCTTAATGGGATACTAACTCTGGAAGAGCCAACCACTCTTACCTTAGAGGAGTATTCTGATGACGGCCTGAATGTACCGCTGGGCACGCTCAAAGCTGCTGTTGACCGGTTTTTTCTAAACCGGGAGGCATCTTTTTTGTGCCGTGGTTTGCCCTATATTGATCGGGTTTTTTATGATCTCGACCTTGGATGCCCACACATGTGGATGAAACTCAAGGTTCCGATTCAGGAGCCCTCTAAAGCGACCATCGAAGGTGTTCGCGACGAATTGGAAATACTCGCAATCAAAGTGCAGATGTATTTCAACGAAGGGGTGGCCGTATCAGCCCAGCTTAATTAACGGAGTTTACTGTGGTATTACAAGTAGTTGGCACTTTCGCACAATCGCTCGTCATCCTCTGGCGGGCCGTCACCAAATTGGTTGCCATCGGTGCATGGCTGGGCAACCCTACCTGCAGCGTCCTACACAAATGGCTCACCGAGCCGGTGAAGTTCCCCGAAATTTACGGATAGCTTTGACGGACCTACGTGTTTGGGGTATAAGCTAATATCCAATCCACACGGAGGACGGCATGAGCGACCAGACCTACGACATTGCCAGTATCGACGAACCGGTGTTTGTAACCGAAGAAGATGCGGTCAAATACCGTGATGAAAACGGCATCGAAGATTTCGACGGGGAAGGTTGGTACATCCAAACCGAAATACGTATTGACGAAGGGTCCTACAACGAGTATCGTACCGGTTCCGTAGCGCCGAAGTATTTCGGCCCTTACGAATCCGAACAGGAAGCGCTAGAAGCTATCCCGTCGATTGCGCCGGGAATTTTCGTGCGCTTGAAATAAGGTACGAGGGTGCGATGTTGTACCCTTTACCAATGCGGCTGTAGCTCAGTTTGGTAGAGCGTCTCGTTGCCAACGAGACGGTTCGAGGGTTCAAGTCCCTTCAGCCGCTTTGTTTGAAAGTCTTTGACAAGTGAAGAGGAAGGTCTTTTAGGGGCGTAGCTCCAATGGTAGAGCATCGGATTCCAAATCCGAGTGTTGGGGGTTCGAATCCCTCCGCCCCTGTTGTTCAAATGCGAGTTGACATGATCTGATCTCGCACGTATCATCCGTAAGTATCACAGCGTGATCTCGCGCTGGCAATAACGCAACACAACTTACGGAGTTCCGATGTACTTTGAAGATTTAGGTTTACAGGTGCCCGAGTCAATGGCCGAAGGCGAAGATAAGGTCCTTCAGTTGACTCACGAAATCGAAAGCATTGAAAGCCAGTTGGAAAAGAACACCGAACCTAAACCAGACCAGACTGACGAGGCTTTTCACGAATGGCGTACAAACGCCGAGAAAGCCCTCAGCATCAAGAAGCGTCAGCAAGACGCGATGAGCCAGTGGGTTGCTTTACATAAGACGAAAGTCGAAAACGCACAACCTGACGTACTGGTCTATGAAGCGTTTCAAGTGTTCAGCCGCCTCAAAGATAGGGGCGTCCCCTTGGAACGCGATGAGCGCACTTTCATGAGTGTTCTGGAGTGTTATCTTCGGGACCGTACTGGAATGGTTTCGTGATCAGGTAGGTTAAATGGTGGGGCCGCTAAAAAACCCAAAAAAGGTGTTGACGGCCCCACCGAGTTAGAGATATAAAGGTTGTCCCGAAACGGGAAGCGGTACCAAAGCAGAACGTATCGAAAAAGATACGAAACAGCACTTGACACCGTTTTCGATTAGGGTAACATCAGTTTGGCAATACAAAACGTATTGCGTGTTGCGGGGTAGAGCAGCTAGGTAGCTCGTCGGCCTCATAAGCCGAAGGTCGTCGGTTCGAATCCGATCCCCGCTACTAGGGAAAGCGACAGAACTAAGTCAATAACAACTCTGAGGGAGTTTGTTGTTGTTTAGTCGCAAGTCTTTCCCTTCGATCCCTATTTAGATGGGGATCGTCAAGGCGCGTAGCTTGGAAGTGATATACGATACTAGTTATTGCATATCACTCATGAGCCAAAAGCAACTTTCGGCTCGGGTTTCCCATTCATTTGGGGATCCGATAACGACTGAAAGAAAGACGCAGGTGCAGAGCCTGCCGCGCCTATTGAAACCAGAAGGTGAAAGTCCTACAATGCCCGGTTCAAGTCCGGCCCGTGTTTCACGCTACGGTCCCAGCGTAAAGGGACCACTTGTTGCGGAATAGAGCAGAGGTAGCTCGCTTGGCTCATAACCAAGAGGTCGGTGGTTCGATTCCACTTTCCGCTATTGGAAACATCGCTAGGGTGTCAAACCGACCCCTACCACCCGGTAGCCGTGAACTGACACGGATGCAGCGATAAGGGTTCCGTTTCCCTGCCGTAAGAAGGCTCTCAGGACACTTTAATTGGTGGTCTGGGTAGGACCGAGGAACGAAGTCAGGTCGATGTTTCCTGTTAGGCGAAGTCGTCTGGAAAGAAACGATAGGGTATACACTATCGGAGTAAGCACGGCCAAGACAACCAAGATGGGATAGCTTCCATTTTGCTCAGAACGCAGGTTCAAGTCCTGCCTTCGCCATTGTAACGAGGACGGCAGTCCGGGTTCGTCCCGGTGACTGAAGTTGAAGACGATCCGCAAGGGTCGAAATCGAAAGGCGACTTTAACCGTTACTATCATGCTTGACACGTGTCACATACCCGTGGTACTTATTAAGCATACGCTGCTGAAAGGGGGATGCCCCGTGAAACCACAGCAGAGTAGGAAGCCAAGGTATCGTAAACGGCGTAACCTACAGACCGTAAGGGATAAAAGCTCTAGGCGAGCTGCGGAACGTGAAAGGTCGGACACGACGCATCATGGAACCGTGTGTGTTGATTCGATTCCAACTATCCCTTCTGGGACACTCCCCAAACCCTCGACCGTCTTCGGACACGAGGGGGCGAAGGGGAGACCGTCCCTTTAGTCGAGGTAGCTCAGTTGTAGAGCGCCAGAAGATGATGCGGGTTAGCGTTGTGTCTGTGACTAGTCCAGTACCAACGTCACCAGAATCCCGCCACTCCCATAGAGCGTGAGTGTAGCTTAACGAAAGCACTTCACAGGAGCGGGTAGCTCCCGCACAAGGGTTCATCATTTGATAGGGTTAGCGCCCAATCTAAATGATTGGATCTGGAAGGGTCGCAGGTTCAAATCCTGCCCTCGGCACTAGGAACTTCGGTTCCTAACCAGCTTGAAAAGTTGGTACGTACTAGTTACGAACCTCCTTGACAAGCTAACCTGACTACCGTAAGGTTATCAGGTGACTTGATGGAAAGGTCAAGAAGTAGGTAAGAGCGTGAGGGATAGAGGGTCTTGAACCCTACTAAACTTCTAGCACTAGCGCCGCCGATCCACTTGTCAAACTTTCGTACTAGTTACGAAAGCCCTTGACAAGCGTTACCAACGACGTTACAGTTGGGGTGCCGCAAAGCGCCCGCCCCGAGATGGCTAATAACTCGCTCTGGAGGGAGGGTGTTCTACACCCCCTTCGCTTTGCAGCTTGAGCGTTATCAAGCTGCTGGACTGCCCGCTGGACCTTCGGGTCCCGGAAAGTCGCTTTGCCACCTGAGCGTAATCAAGTGGCTGGAGGAGACAGCCTTGCAAAAGGCTACTACCCCCGTAAGTTACCGACGTTACAGGTAGCACGCTGGTGAGCGGAATGTACGGCGACTTACCCGGTCACGATAGACTAGTTCTATCGGTAAACGGGAGATGAGCAGCCCACGAGACCGTGAAGCTCTTAAATAGCATGTGTAGCTGCGCACATGTTAGCCAGCATTTATGATTGGTGCTCAAAATCCTACGGCATTCCACCTGCCTGACGGCAGGAGCGGTTGGTTCACAAGACCGGAGCATTAACGAGGATCGCCGGGTATCCTCGACCAATCATCTTTTACAGCAGTAGCTCAAGTGATCCGAAGCATCGGATACGAGGCAGAGCACTTCGGTGGAAGCGATCGTACTAGTTACGAAGCGCCCATTGGAGGGGTTGCAAGTGCGAGGCTTGCCTGCTGTACTGACGGTAGCGACGTGGAAAGACACGTAACCCTCTACCGTGCTCTATTCCCCCAGAGTTAACCCGCAAGGGACCCCGCAAGGGATGTGTGCATAAACGGGGTCGTGTAAGGGCATAAGACGGCACGGGAAGCCCTCACACATTAGCCGCTTGCAACATGCGGCATACCGTCAACCCTTTGCTTGACAGAGCAACGCAATTGAAACTACTTGCAGGTGGAGTCGACGCGGGAAGTTCTGTCAAGCAAAATGGTTCGTTAGTTCAACTGGCTAGAGCACCTGCCTGTCACGCAGGAAGCTACGGGTTCGAGTCCCGTACGAACCGCTGGAAGCAGGAATGCCCTTTAGGGGCAACCTTCGTAGGGGTAGTGTCCGCGAGGTACTTCCTGCTTCCCCTTTGAGCCTTGATCTCGAAGAGACGTAAGAGTGTCAACTGCCTACCATGTACCAGTTACACGGTAGGTTCCCTTCGAGTCAGGTTCCAAGCTACCTCAAATAGCGACGGATTGCTTATGGCGAGCCGTATAGCCGATTGAGGTAGCATACAGGCGCTCAGGGTGTCCCCCTCTTGGCTCTTAGAACCAATGAAGGCCCCTGCTCTACTCATACTAGTTAAAGGGTAGAGGACTCCGGGCGGGTTGCCATTTAAGGCAGCCACGTGGAGGCTAGCAGGCAGGCACTGAAAAGGTGCCTTGCTTTTTTGCGGGTGTCGCCCAACTGGTAGGGCACCAGCCTTCCAAGCTGGCAGCTTAATCGCTATTGTGGGTTCGAGTCCCATCACCCGCTTGGTAACGAACCGATGGTGTAGTCGGTTATCGCTATTGGGAAGCCGTGGTTGCGGGTTCGAGTCCCGTTCAGTGCGCCATTAACGCTTACGCATCCTCTCAGATGTAAAGCCAGCGCTGGTAGCTCAATTGGTAGAGCGCGTACATATCCCGACCTCCAACACTTGTTCGTTACCTTTTTTTGCAGCACCACATAGCATAGCATAGCGAACCGCAGAGTCACGGTTATCGCCTATCACGCCGGAAACGCAGGTTCAAATCCTGCTCTCCCCACTTTTACGGGGAGGTCGTCTAGTCAGGTCTAGGACGCCGTAAACCCCGTACTCACTACTTGTTCGCTATGCTTATTTGATACGAAGAATACCCTTGACGTACTGGAGTAGTAGCTGGTACGATCTGAGGGAAGGAAGCGACGAACCGAAGGTATGTCGGTTATCCATTACAAGGACGAGGTTGCAGGTTCGAGTCCTGCCTCCCCAATGCCGGGGAGTAGCTCAATTGGTTAGAGCGCGTAATCCCGATTGCTATCACTTGTTCGTTGCTTCATCATATATTTAGCTGGACCGAAGTAGATAGGTTATCCTAATCCGTGGGTTGCGGGTTCGAGTCCCGTCGATCCTCTTTAGATAGAGGACGTAGCTCAATTGGAAGAGCAATGGAACACAATCCCTATTTGCATCAACTTGTCCAGCTTATTTTTGAGAAGAACCGCTGTATCGGGTTATCCTACTCACGGCCCTAAGGTAGCTTAGTAGGGAGCGATCTCTACCGCGATTGCCAGTGTGGGACTCACGTAGTCGACCATGCTGTCTGCCCAATGCTGGGACCGGACTCTGTCGCTGACCAGTCATGGAGGCCATATACCGAAACCCCGGTACGCCACTTGTTTCTTCTCATATAGGAGCATAGCTCAGCGGAAGAGCGTCTCGCTTACACCGAGAGGGTCGGGGGTTCAAATCCCTCTGCTCCTACTAGGCCCTTGGTCTAACTCAAGGCGTCCGATGATTCCAGATTAGATCTACTGGATAGGAAGATGCAGTATGGAATCTGCAGGGCCTGCCATTCCCCTCACGGGGTTCTGCTGGTGATATTCGTTCAGTTGCCGCCAGTCGACCTAACAAACTGATCCGCTTTTGGTACTGGAGTGTTATCAAGTACCTACGGGTGTCGGAGGTAGGAAGACCGGCCCTAAGCCTAATATACCTACCAGCTCGCAGGGGAGCTAAATCCCCTGCTATCAGGGCGAGTAGCTCAGTTGGGAGAGCGTCGGCTTTGCAAGTCGAGGGTCAAGGGTTCGAGTCCCTTCTTGTCCATTTGATTACCTGCAGGACCCTTATGTTGAAGTGGTTCAAAAACCTGTTCCGACGTAAGTGCGACTGTAAGGCGATCGGGAGCCATACGGAATTTCATACCCTGAAAGCCCTTGATGCTTTGGGCCGTGGTGAAGATATTTCTGATATGCCCCGTGGCTACACACGTACTTGTGTGTATGCTTGTCAAAAGCGCAGTGACCGCATATGCCGGGCGGGTCACGACGAGCGCTTCATGTTTCCGGCCAAAGACACAGGAGAGTAACCATGTTGTAGGTACAACCAACAGATCGACTCTACGTAGTTACACGACAAGACCTTCCTCCGGGCCTACAAGCGGCCCAAGCACTTCACGCAGCCATTGAATTTGGCTACGAGCATCCTTCGCTCATGCGTGAGTGGCACGATGTATCCAATTACATCGTCATTCTGGCAGTCCCTGACGAGACCTCTCTGACGAGGTTCGTTGGCCGGGTTGATACCAGAACGATCCCTCATTCGACATTCCAAGAGCCCGACCTTAACGACGCCCTTACGGCTGTCGCTGTGGCTCCCTGTGCGGAATCCAGACGGCTTTGTAGCTCTTTGCCCCTAGCCTTGCGTGACTTGCAAGAAGGAGCGGCGCTATGAGCTTCTCAGAACGCTTTGATTCCTATCGCTCATTCGATAATTGGGTCCAACGGTGCGTACGGAAGTTCTACTACCACCTTCGGGACAATCAAGTCGAGCTTTCCGACCCTAGATACCCCACAAGAGCCCCTTCGGCCTTTCGGCCCCGGTGGCGCTTCGAGGGTTACGAGTTCGGTGAAGATGGACTCGTTCTCCACGGGTGCGAATACCATATGGGAGATTACATAGGCGGCAAGGGTGTCGTACCTATGTGCGATTTCCTAGAGTTCGCAGAGCACCAGTGGGAGCTGGATAATTTCGACCAGAAGCTGGGGGAGGACACCGATGGGTAAGGTACCACTCGTTTGTCGCCGCTGTTGGTGGCAGGAGGGAGGTGCGTGCTTCAACGAGGATCTAGGTCCTATCTCCAAAGACCCTGAAACGGGTCTGCGGGTAGGTCACGACCTCAGTGAAGAGCACCTAGCTAAGTGTGGGAAGGCCACACGTACTATGCCCTACCTGAAAGGGAAGGCAAAGAAGGACAAAAAGAAGGGACCGGTCAACCGGTTCGTACTGTTAATGAACAACTCACGTAGAGAAGAGAAGGAGAGCACAATGGAGAAGCAAGCAACCGGAATTTCACTCTTGAAAACCACCATCAAAGACGGCGCTACCCGAGCCAAGAGGCTGCGGGCCGAACTTCTGGAGGACCCCACCTCGACGGCGGCGGGCACCATTCAGTGGCGTCAGTTTTCCACCCGTCAGTCGGTGCGCCACCTCAATCTGGCATACGGCTTCCTCCGAGGCACTTCGTACGCCGAGATGGAGCGGACGTCCCGAGAAGAGCCCAACTGGAAGGTGGTGAAGAAGCTGGTCGAAGAGTACGGTGTGCGGGTTAACCACCTGCTCCCACGCTACGATGCGAGGAAGACACTCGCCAAGGGACAGGAAGAGCAAGAGAGCCGCTGGGAATCGTGGCTGGAAGAGGCCAAGGTCCACTTTGAAGACAACCGAATCAAATAATCCTTGACGCCTACGTACCACTAGGGTAGTAGTACGTAGCAGGAGACGGAAGATATGCTTGACACACTGAAAATACGACTCGCAGAACCGGAAGACTTCGATGGTGCTATGTACCATCTGGGTCAGGTGCTAGGTATCTTTGATGAAGATACCGAGTTCAGGACGGTCAAGCATATCTTCTGGTCCCGTAACGAGCTGTGTGAATTCCTAGCTCGTACTCTCCGCTCCCTTGCGGAACAAGGGTATCTCGTCTACCATGACGAACTCGATGCCTTTCAATGGAAGGGAGTGGAGAATAAGTCCCCGTAACTCAGTTGGCAGAGTTCTGGATTCTAAATCCGGCAGTCGTGGGTTCGAGCCCCACCGGGGGCACTTTGTGTGCCTAAATACCTAACACGCCCGGAGGAGGGAGTGATGGAGAAGTTAATTTGGATGATGATGGCTGTGCTGACCCTTTCGGCCTGTGCAGACACAGGGGGGAATCCCAACTCCAAAGGGTCTTCTTGTGAATCTCCACACGTCATATCGGAAGGGGTTGGTGAGATCGAAGTCTTTGCCTATGGGGATAATGATTCCGTATCCCCTAAGACTTATTTGACCTTTTGTAGTATGAATTCGAGGTTGGCAGTTGAATCTATCACGGTTGTTGATAACACCCCTACAGGTGGGGTTATGCAACAAACCCTTGAGGGTCATAGTCTAGAGCTTCAGGAAACATTGGAGGTGTTGTGCGTAGGATCGGATGGTTGCAACATAACGGTGCGGCGTGGTGTCGAAGGTGCTCCAATTAGATTTATGACATCTAGAAGCGAGCCAACAGAACAAGTAGCACGCATTACGAGCCTTTCAATATCACCTTCCGAAGTGTCTCAGAGTTCTCTGGGAATGACGGGTGATGGATTGGAAATAAGCCTTACTTTTGAAAACTTCGACCCTATTGTAGATGTTGATGTGTTTGTGCAGTTGCCGGGAGGGGATCGTTTTGCCGTAAAACGCACCTTTGAAGTCTGGGGCAATTCCGTTGATGTTGTAGGGGTGAGGACAGATTTGTTCTTCAATTTAGAGCTAGGTGAATACCAATTAGGGGCCATCATAGAAGATGAGTCGGGCCGTAGGGTTAGGGAAGAAAACCTCTCGTCCGTTACAGTCATCGAATAACACACAGCGCCGCCATCCTCGTTCCCGAGGTAGTGAGGGTCGGCTCTAATGCGACCTCGACGTTTTTATTGTAATGAGCACCCTCTGACAGGAGATCCCGTATGGGAATGGATATGCACGTGTATGTGAAGACAGCGGTGGAGCTGGATACTGCTGACTTCTTCGAGCACTATGAGGCGATCCCTACCCGCTTCGGCGGGTGGTGTGATCATCAAGAGCTGTTCGAGGAGGACACCAAGTTCTGCCCTGAGTGCGGGAAGGAGAGGCCAAAGCCTCGTACCTTCTCTCGTACCAGAGAGGATGCTCCGTGGCCCCCTGAGTTTCTGGACGCCCTCCGGGACGAAGGTACCTACAGTAGGTTGGAAGATTACGTGGCGAATCCCGACTCTATGGAAGGGGAGCTAGGCAGTGTAGGCGGCCTCTGCTTCTTTACGATCCCTGCAGAGGATGACGATGACGAGTGGCCTCGTCTGTTTATTGGAAGAGGGCTCGTATCCTTTAGCCGGTTCGATGGGGAGGCTCAGCACGTTTGGAACCTAGAAGGCCTTGACCTCATTATGGAGGACGTCACTGAGAAGGTGAATGCTCTGGGCTTTGGGGGCTCTGCGAGGCTCCTCGTCTACAACAAGTGGTGGTAAGCCGATGGGCTTCAACTGGTTCTCAAATTCAAAGCCTCTCGATTGGGGTGTAATCTCCACCAATGCCGACAGTTCCGAGGAGAAGAAGCTCAAGGCTAAGCTGAAAGAGCTGCGGGGGAAGTTCGCCAAGGCAGTGGGAAACCCTGTCCCCTACCGATACGAGATCGTGCGGTGGGAGGAAGTAGCGTCCCCAGACACCGAGGCGATTGTCGTGGAGGTGCGGTACGAAGACTGCCAGAACTACGACGGGCATAAGGTACTACTCTACGATGATGCTCCAGCCTTCTGGGCGTTGGTAGAAGACGAGGGTGCTCTCGACCCTCATTTCTTAGAGAAGGGCTTGGCACCGGTCGCACGGTTTGAGCCCACAGAAAGAGGCTGGAGTCTCGCTATCACAACCGCAAAAGGGATGATCTGATGGGAGAGCTACTCAAAAAGAAGTTCGAGGTTCTAGAGAAGATCTCGAAGGTCGTGCAAGAGGCCGATGACGATGACGAGAGCTTCGTACAACAGTGTGAGGAGTGAGCCTTGGAGATACTGGCCCCACGTAGCAGTGCCGGTCACAGCGTACTTAGCAGCATCCGGGTGTATATCAGCTTTAAGGAAAAGGACGTAGAAGAGGACAGCACTGCCCTCCGGGAGCTGGAGACAGAACTCGAAGAGCTGAATGCTATTTACCACCCTTGACGAGGGGTAAGATCTGTGATCTACTAGGCCTCAGGACGGACCGAAGTAGTTGGTTATCCAAGAGCCGGAGGCCCCGGTTGAACTCCGGGACCCGTTATCACAATGGGTTGGAGTAACGAGAACTCACCGGCCACATCTCCGATTGCGACCACTTGTCCGCCCCACACATACATACCTCTAGATCACGGAAACCAAATGTCTGAAATGGAAGAGTTCCAACAGTTCATGCAACAGAAAATGCAAGGACAGTTGGCGATGGAAAAGTTGCTCCAAGAAAAGTTGCCTGATATCTTGGGGATCCCGGTTCCCGGAAGCATCGTCGCAGTGGACGGCACCGAGTATCGGATGCTCGAAGGCTTTGATTCGGTCGTAGGCTACGCCCTGTGCGTTCCCCTCAGCGATGAAGGTGGCAATGAGCGTAAGGTCATGGAACCTGTGATCCTTTACTTGCCGGAAACGGTGAAATTCGCTGAAGAAGTCGCCAACAATCCAATGGCCCTTCTGCAAAAACTCACGGCCCTAGCCGATACTGAGGGTATTCCGGCAGCCGTTCGTGACGAGTTGGGGGATGTAGAAAGCATCCTCAATTTGCTTGCCCAATCCTAAAGGAGATCACATGTCTACAGCACCTATTTCGTACACTTGCCGCAGCACTTTCGACACTGCTGGCTTGGCCGATGCATTCGCAGAGATTGAGAAGCATGATGAACGTGTGTCGTCGGTTACTATGCACCCTGATAGTTTGCATTCGTTTTACGATAAAGAAGCTCGCGAGATCTTCGATATCGACGGTGACGAAATCGAAGACTTTATGATCACCAGCCTTGCAGACCTGAAAGCCCAGATTAATCGTGGGGAAATCGACCCCACTAAACTCGCGGCACGTGTCGACAATGACTGTATCAGTTTCGACTACGAAGGTGAGTATGATGATGAGGGAAGGGAAAAGGTAGGCCCCGGCGTTCGTCGTGAACGCGGCTGGGACCCCAATCCCCGTGTCGCTCTCGAAGAGGCTCTCCAACTGTTGCTAGGCTGTGAAATCCACCCTGTCTGAGTCCTGTGCCTATGTCCCACGAACTACATACGATCGTACTTACTGGAGGCCCGTGTGGCGGTAAGACGTCCTGTAAGGCTTTCTTAACCGAGCGTCTGGAGGCCGAAGGCTATCGGGTATTCCATGTCCCGGAAGTCGCTACGCTTTTGTCTGAGGGAGGCGCACCCCCTACAGGCTTTTTGGACGAGATGCAAAAATACGAGTTCAGCTATCTCAAGGTCCAGATGGAACTGGAACAAGCCTTTATGGACATAGCCTATCTTACCGGTGAACCTTCGGTCGTGATATGTGATCGGGGTACGGTCGATGCGGCGGTGTACCTCAAAGATTACGAGTGGACTGAAATCATGGAAACGATGTGGTGGTCCGATGAATTCATCTCTCACAACCGTTACGATCTCGTGTTGCATCTGGTGACGGCGGCTATCGGGGCGGAGGCGTTTTACACGACAGAGAACAACGAGGCCCGGACGGAGACGTTGGAAGAGGCTCGTGCCTTGGATCACAAGTTTCGGGAGGTGTGGGCGGACCACCCGAACCGGCTTATCATTGACAACGAAGGTAATTTCGAAGATAAACTGGAGCAAATGTGGGAAGGTTTACAGGTGCTCTTACAGAGTCAAGATGATGAGTAAGGTCAAGAAGATAAGTGAAGACGTCGTAGCCTATCAGTTTGCGTTCATTAGGTTTTACCGCGAATGGTCCGGTGAACTTTTGAACGTAGGTTTGGTTATGACTACCGAAGAAGGTGATTTTTGGGTTTACCTACGACCCGACACCGAGCGCATGAAAGCCTGTTGGCCGGATTTTAATGATGGCACATGGGCCAGCATAAGAGATGCTTGGCTTGGCCAAATACGGGGTTTTCTGGAAGATTCAGAAACGCCCACGGTAGAGGAACTTCTGGAAACGTTTGATTTGGAACAAGACAAAAAACTTATCCAGACGAGCCACGTCATGAGTGGTATCCACATAAGACCCGAAGAACGGTTTGCCCACCTCCGGTCGATACACGTCGACCACGACTAATCCGTCTATAATCCGGGGGTTATGTGGCCGAATCTCGCCCGCTTTTAGCTACGGCGGAGTCGCACACGTCGGGATCGTGGTAAACCACACGACCCGAGGGATAAACGACTTTTTCAACCGGAGCTACGTCCCGGCTATCGTCGCAGTACCATTGCCACTGATCGGATTCGGCTTCTTCGATGATAGCCGCTTCGAAAACCGACTTGAAAACCGTTTCTGGTTCCGGCATGGGTTCGCTGTCTGGTCCGAAAAAGATGAAAAAAGCGACCACAGAATGTTTCGCAAGCGTCTTGAGCATGGTAAGATCACCGCTAAGTTAATGTAACTTGATCTAGCCCCACATAGCCCTTATGTATCAAATAACAACCGAACTTGATCTTAGTCCCCACGTCATTCGGCATTGGAAAGACCGGGGTTTTTGTGTGCATGGGGAAGTGGCTGTCTACGGCAAGTCGATTTTCATCGACCACGTGGCACACAAAGGGCCTTGCGATGATCCTACGTATGTCGTCGCTATTGAAATGAAACGTGGCGCTTCCAAATCCCTCCGCAGCCAGATGTGGACTATCGACAGGCGGCATGTCTCCGATGAGATCTGGGGCGTGACGATTGCAACTCCCCGTTCTTCGACACTCAAAAAATGGGATAATGCGAAAAGGCAGGCGAATTGGATTAAGCCCGGCTTGCTATCGTGGACCGGGGATGGGTTCAGTAAGCACCGTAAGTCGCATGTAACCTTGCGTGATTACCACAAGAGGTATTACCGCAAGAAAAGTTACCAGTTGCTTTTAGTGCCTGAGAATAAGGGATGTCTCGCCGGATACCCTAGCGGTGAACAGGAGTACATTACGCATTGGTCTCTGGGGTGTGATCGCATCCTGAAATGGGCCAGACAAAAGACTTCCGGCTTTACAACCCAAGACTTGTACGATAACTTACCAAAGGTACTGAATGCTTACAGAAAACGCCGTTCTGCTATGAACCGAATGCTCCGATATTTGGAGGAAGAAGGCCATCTGGCCAAGACGGGAAAAGCGGGACGCTTCAACAAATACGCAGCAGTAGATTATGACTGAAGTCCATCCGCACCTTGCCTGTTTAGAAAGCATGGATGTCCCCGAGGAAACCTCGGATATCGCCCACAAGCTAGAGCTATTTGTGATCCGGGGCCAACCTCGGTCCGCTTTACGGTTTTGGCAGATAGTCACGCACAAGCTGGCTGAAGACGACCGCCGCCTCGATGTGACCTTTTACGAAGACTTGCATTTCAGGTTTTGTCGTATGGCAATGGAGTCGGCTCGGTTGGACATGATGAAGGCCGCCCTAGAAGATGTACCCGAAGCGTTCCGTGAGCACCCTACTTACCGGATCCTTTGGCATCTGTTAGGCCATTACCGCATGGCTGACCGGAGGCGCTCTTTCTTCCCCCTGAACGTCCCTTACGACCAGATACATGATGGCCCTCACCTGTTTTATGACCCCGATGATGGTCGGGAAATCACGCGGTGGGCGGCGGGCCGTGTAGAGGATATAGAGAACGACACCCTTTATGTGATCATATGTGACCATGCCGAAGATGGTCGCCGCGAAGGTCGTATGACAATCCCTCCCGGCACCCTTGAAAAATGGCATTCGGATCAGCCGGAAGATGAAATCGAAGAAGGTGACTTTTTCGAATTTGTCGCTTATGACGGGGACGAGGAAAACCCGCACATAAAATGGTGGGGACGGGAATGGGATGGATGGGAAGATTTACCTCCATTACGTACTGACCCGAATCGTTACCCACGTCAGTGGGGTTGGGTCCATGAAGGCCAGACGTTTATCGAAAAGTGCATCCGAGGCGAAACCCGCCTTGATGAAATCGACGAATACGTGCGCCAGTGGCATGATGGTGGTGAGTGCGAATGGTCTGTGGCATGGACATTAGCAGACCATTTGGGTATGTTACCGGAAGAGTATGCACAGTGGGTAGAGGATTCGGACACACTTGAGTCCATCATCGAAAAACGCCGTGCCTTGTGGAAAGAGCACGGTTACTATCGCGAGGAATGGGATGATTAAGCAAGTAATCGTGTTACGAAAGGATCTTAATATGCGGAAAGGGAAAATGTGTGCGCAGGCAAGCCATGCCTCCATGAAGATCTTCTTCGACCGTGCCAAGTTCCATTCTAATGAGCACGGGACGGGGTTGCCCTGTGAAATGCGCACTCCCTTGGACAAAGAAATGGAGGTCTGGGCCAAAGGTACGTTTGCCAAAATCGTCCTCGGCGTTGAGTCCGAAGAGGAGTTGCTACAGGCGTATGCCGACGCACAGGAAGCGGGGTTGCCCTGTGCCCTTATCACGGATGTAGGTCGCACCGAATTCCACGGTGAGCCTACCAACACGGCTATCGCTATCGGACCGGCAAAGGCCGAAGATATCGACCCCATTACAGGCTCGATGAAATTGCTATGACAGGAATGGTGTATCTGATACGCGCGGGTGAAACCGACCTTTATAAGATCGGTTTCACCTCCAAGACCCCCGATGAGCGCCGCGCATCTTTACAGACAGGCAATCCACACCGCCTAGAGGTCGTGGCGGCTTGGGTAGGTACACCAGACGATGAGCGTCGAATACACGGCCTCCTAGACGACCATCGCCGGGAAGGTGAATGGTTCGAACTGACTATCCCCAACCTGATCGCCCTCCTTTGCCAGTACGACGTGGCTTCCGAAATCGAACAGTCAGATACGGGGCCTGTGGACGATGAAACGTTCAAAGACCAGATCAGGCGGGATATCCGGGATTTGTATTTAGATCACGGCCCTCAAGACGACGGTGGCGTGGTCGATTTATCGGTTCAGTTGAGCAGTTTATTACAGCGGAGAATCATCAATTGCCGTGTGTGGGAATGGTTGGATATCGACGCTTTGTATCGGGCCGTACCGTTCGAACGGGGTGAGGCGGTAAACGGGGTGGACTGTCTGGACTATTGTGTGACCGAAGGTTATGTTGAGCAAGATGGCGATAAGTACCGGGTTGATCCGGCGCTATCGCAAGAGGGATACGATTTCTTTATGGAGTTATGGCAACCATGATCGAGCAACACCAGACAGTGTTTGGCTACCCTAACGGCAATTGCTTTTCGACCTGTGTAGCGTGCCTGTTGGATGTGCCGGTAGAGGACGTACCAAATTTCGTCGCCGACAATGACCACTGGTTCCACGCCTTGGAAAAGTGGCTCGTACCACAAGGTCTGATACCCTTGTGTGTACCTGTTGAAGACCGCCTGTGCCAATATGATGAGGTTACGAACGCCTTGTCAATTGCTACCGGCCCTAGCCCACGTGGTGATTTTTACCATTCGGTGGTTTGGAAAGATGGTGACTTGCGTTGGGATACTCACCCGGAGGGGAAAGGGATTGACGGCGAACCCCAGCATTACATCCTTATATTACCCATGAAACCTGTAGGAGACGACGATGAGTGAACACCAAGACATTGATTTAGCTGGTGAACGTGTCTATGAAGCGCTGGAACTGGCGTCCAAGATCACGTATTGTAAAAAGAGCCATGAGGATACCCGTGATATTGCTCGGATGATCCTGTGGGAAGCCCGGAAAGGGAGTCCCCAAGACGTTCCTGAAAACGAGGGGCACGACCAAGAATATGACGAACTGATGGAAACTGAATGGTAAATTTCATTTTGACGGAGACGTACCCTATGTGTATCATCTGTGTAGAATTCCAGAAGCAGCGGCTTACCGTTGCAGAAGCACGGCGTAATCTTGGCGAAATGGTTGAAGATTTAGACGACGACCATCTTGAAGAGGTCGAAGAACTACTAGACGAGTACGACGATGCCGACGTTTACGAAAAAACACCACAACATGATACGGACGGGTCGTAAATACACCCCGTCAGAAGTATTGCAGCATTTCGAAAAGGACTATATCTACGCCCGTGGCAAGTCGCGCATCGATTTCGACGGGCATAGTATTAAGATGGGGTCGCACCGATACTGGACCTTTGCTGAGAAGGGAACCACCTGTGTCTCCTGTGGTTTGGAAGGTAGATTTTTCGTCAAAGAGAAGCACAGCCATGTGCAGGGTGAAAAATATCATTTCAATCTGTACGGCATTGACGAGGAAGGCGATGAGGTCCTCTTTACAAAGGATCATATCGTCCCGAAGCGGCGAGGTAATGGGAGCAAAGGCGGCTCCGACCATATCGACAATTACCAGACCATGTGCAAGCCTTGTAATGAGGCTAAGGGACATGCAGCCGAGCCAATAAAAAACGCTGTAGCGGTCACACCTCTTGCGAAGAAACTCGAAAAGCTGTTCCACACACGGGAGTTGGAAAATGTGGAAAGCCACTATTGGGGGTTTTTCTTCGATATGGCAGGCGGTATCTCACGGAACCGCCTTGAAACTCTTTCCAAGGAGTTCGGTACTTCGGTGGTCCAATGTCAAGGCGTAGGTCGTGGGCGTATCCGCATCAAGGTCGTGATTAATCCAACTACCGCTTGACGGGATAGTGTAGGTTTGGTACAAGTTCTATACGTAACCGATGGGGTGTGGCGCAATTGGCCACTTAATCGGGATTGGTGTAATGGGCAACACGGTGGGATCTGACCCCGCTACTCTAGGTTCGAGTCCTAGATCCCGAATTCAATGATTTTTGATTCTTTTTCTAACAGCATTATCGGAGACGCCAAGTTCCCTACCTACTTCGCAATAGCTGGTCCTCTTTACCCGTTCAATTAGTTCATCAGTAGGGGGCCAATCAGCTTTAGTGGGGCGTATATGTTTACCGGCACAGGATTTACAGCGGGTGGATTGGCGATTGATCCGGGTATCACAATCAATGCAGTGGTTGGGCTGGGCTCTACCTACTTTTTGCCTACTAAAAGTTTCAGTTTGGCTGTGGCAATTAGGGCAAAGCAGACGTAGGTTCTCGATTCTGTTATCCCTCCGTTTGCCGTTGATGTGATCAAGCTGTAGGGTTAGGGGTTTTCCTCGCCACTCCGATTTGTCACACCACGCACAGGCATAGGTGAGGAGGCCCTCGTTCAGGAGCCTCTCTTTAAGTTTGATCTGAGCCGTAAAGCAAATCCGCAAAAAGGTTAAGAAGAACAAGTAAAAGGTTACCCCTAACCGGGTGGCCTTTTCTTTTGACACCCTTTATAGTCTGTGGTATGACTTAGTGCCAACAGAACTCCTACGACGAGGATAACGACTATGCGATGCTACGACCCGAACGACAAGTATGATGTCGAAGAAGCGGCCCTCCTCCATGCGGAACAGTGGCAGCTTGATATGCTCAAGCTCAACCCCGGCTACGTTCATTGGGGGCCGTATGAGGATTACATGGGTGGTAGTGGCGGCTGGAGTGAGCCGATTCTCTACGACACGTGGGACGAGTTCGAAATCGAACTGGACGAACTCAATGAGGTCGTCAATTTCTATTTCCACGTCCGTCGTAACGGCGAAAGCTGCGATTCGTGCAACCGTCGTGGCTACAACCCCGAAACCACAGAGATTGCGGAAGGGTTCTACGATCTCGACGGTCGGATCGGGGAAGAGTGGAACGACAAGATTACGCCTGATGAATGTCAAGCGCTAATCGACGCAAACCGCCTCCGCAGCTTCACCCACGAGTATCTCGAAAATGAGGGTTGGGTTGAAAAGGACGACCTGCCGCCCATCGACGAACTGACTGAACAGGTCAACGAATGGCAGCGTGGTAGGAGTTTGGGCCACGATGCTATCAACCGTGGGATCCTCGTCGAAACCCGTGCCAAGCGTGAAGGCGTCTATGGCCTGTGCGAAACTTGCGAAGGCCGGGGACACTACTACTTCGAAGACGAAGGGCCTCAGTTGGCCGTGACCATGTGGCTGATTCACCCGAGAAAGGGTGCGGGCCGTGGCGTCGAAGTTAAGAGCGTCCAGCGCGAAGAGGTACCCGAGGTACTGGAGTTCCTGCGGGAAGCCAATGAGCGCAACGTCAGCCGCTTCAGAAAGGCTGTTGAGTTCGCCTCCGCCTTCGCGGTGGACGATGTGGAAGACGGTTTCGAATCTTTGAACGAATTGCCACATGCCAACGAGTAAAAATATGCCACACCGGGTAAGAGCCATTTTCGACGCAGCATCGGCCCGGTTGGCCTCCGACTCTACCGGAATCATTACGGTTGCACACCCGAGTGCATGGGATCTTATCGACCTCATGCACTCGGGTTCCGGTTTTTGTGTTCGAGTTGGAGACCAACGGATCGCACTGCCGCAAGCTATCGACGCCGAATACCAAGCCACAGGTCTCTTTCCTTATGTGGTGTCGGTAATCCATGATTTAGCTATAAAGGAAGCACGAGCTACGGTAAGGGCCTCGCGTTACACAAACGCTATGGAAGCCGTAGCGTGGGCGATGGGTGCCTCTAAAAGCGCCCCAAGTCCCGGAGGTCTACGGGACCCTATGGCTTTCGCGGAAGCCGCTTTACAGCAAGCCAGAGGCAACCTCCAGAAGCCCGAGGCATTATCGAACTACGTGGATATCGTCTGTGACGCTTTGGACGTTGATGGCTTGATGGTCACGACACTGGTATCCATCACCGATGTGTCTCAGAATGTTTTGCAAGACCTGAAACGGATGCACCGAATCAAGCGACTGATTCCTCTGGTTCTGTGCCCTATGCCGGTTGTCGCCGAACATTTAACTTCGGCAAGTTATCAATCTTTGGATTTCCGAGAGTAGCAATATGTACTTTGTATTCGACGTAGAGGCGCTTGGCTTGTATGGGCTTGGCTTCTCGGTGGGTTGGGTTGTTGTTGACGATCACGGGAAAGAGCACGACGAAGGGTACCTCGCTTGCCCGTATCATGAGGCCCTGCATTCAGGAACAGACCCGGACGATGTGAAATGGGTGGAAGAGAACGTACTCCCCCACCTGCCCGATCCGAATTGTGAGGCTCTCCCGCATCTTTACGACCGTTTCTGGGAACATTGGATGCGTTGGAAAGAGGCGGGTGCTACAATGGTTGCCGATTGCGTTTACCCTGTCGAGGCGAATTTCTTGCGGGCTTGCGTCATGAACAACCGTGATCGCAAATGGGAAGCACCCTACCCGCTTATAGACTTGGCGGGTGTGTTGCTGGCCAAGGGTTATGACCCTATCGGTTCGTTCGGGCGCACAGAGGATGAACTACCCGAACACCAGCCGGTCAATGATGCACGGCAAAGCGCACGGGTACTTATCCAAGCGCTCGAAGGCACTCTAGACACCCCAAAAGATTCATGATACGTTTTGGTACGTAAGGGACCGTATGTCCGAGTGGAAAAGTCGAATCGTTTCGAACAAACAGGTCGTGGGCGGAAGACCTAGTTTTCGAGGGACGCGAATATCCGTCGAGTTTATCCTTTCCCTGATGGGGTCTGGTTGGTCCGACGAGGCTATTCGGAAAGAGTACCCGAAACTAGAACAAGAAGACCTCAATGCGGCCAAGCAATGCGCTTACCACCTGATGCACCATTGGGTGAACGCTGGGCGTCACGAAAGGTTTTTCGAAACACATGAAAACAACGACTGTTCGCCCTCGTTGGAAGAGATTTCCACCGATGCCGAAGAAGTGGCCCCGGACAAGGAATTCGACCTTTTCGAAGCCTCCGAGGTTGCTGAAGAAACGAGAATTGTAAATGGTACAGGGACTGACTTTAGATTGGTGGATAGGATTCCTGACGGGGATGGTGTTCACGTTCCTCCTTCTGTTGCTTCTGGCGATAAAGGAGATACAGAATAAAAGGAAAGGCCCTTTCGACTTTTACGATTTCGGCGACGACGATGAGGACAAGGACGAGGAATGAGCTTTTGGTGTAAAATCGGTTTCCACAAGCGTGATCAGATTACCATCGAGTCTTACTTTTTTGGTTCATTCACACAGTGGACCAAGTGCTTGCGTTGTGGAGATTGGGAACGCCATTATGTCTCGGGCATTGGGGATTATACCAAAATGGTTCCCGCATCTGAGGTACCCGAACAGGTAATCAATACATACCACGAGGAACGCGACGGTGGCTAACTTTTTCGAAGACGACGATGCCCTGTACACCGTTTTCATATTTTACCCCCTCTGGATCCTGCTTACCTACGGGATCGGTTGGTGTTTGGGCTGGGGAATCGAAGCGGTCTTTATTGGCGAACCTTACGAAACCGCTATTGGCCTCGATTTGAAGGTTGTTATCGGCATCATAATTGGGCTATGGTGGGGCATACTTCACGGTGCCGCCATATTACTAGGGACTTACCGATGAGCTACGAATACTTCCAAGAGCGTTACATCTTCCGCATCCATACGAACAAGTATGGTGGTAATTTCGAGCGCCAAATGGGGGCTTACATCACGGCCCGCCACGACGGCACGCACGGCAAAGACTTGGCCCAATGGGTCGAAGAAAACGAACCAGAACTCGTTGAACGTTTCGACGACGTGGTGATACCGTACCCGGATGATAACGGCTATCACCGGTACGCTACCATTGTGCCTTCGGCCTATTACGCCAATGACGGTTACGGCAATGTCTGGCCCGTTGACGAATGGCTTTCCGAGGAATGCGTTCAGACGTACCGGGAAACGGTCATCGAGCGCAATAAGGAACGCGAAGAAAAGGGCTACCCCCTCTACGAAATCAAGAAAGTGCCGGAACGCAACGATGCGTATTACAGCGTGGGCCTTTACCTGACGAAAGCGGTGCCTGCCGAAACCCTCCAGTTCATGGAGGACCGAGCGCAAGAGTTCATCGACCGCCTGAAAGCAGGTGACTTGGATGACGCTTGCCGGATGGCCGAGTTCATGCCCAAGGACATTGTGATCCACGGCACCGATGTAGTGCGAATCAAACCCCAGACGGAAGTCTTATGGAAGAGTTCAACGTCGAAGAACTAATCGAAATGCTCCAAGAGCGGCATGATGATTACGGATGGGGAAGAGCCGTCCAAGCACAGGCTAATAGGCAGCAACGCACGGTCGATGATCTCCTTGCCGATGCGGATGATTTGCTACAGTCTCAAGAGCAAAAGTGGCGCAACGTGACCACTAAATTGGTGCAGCTCAAGTACAGCCGTCAAGTCGAAATCCTTATGTCCTCACGCCGCCCGGACGTGGATATTTATTTCGACGATCAAGACGGCAAGCGGCATTTTCTGGTCCGCAACCACGAAAGCAAGACCCCGTGGCAAGATGCTTTTGGAGTCTTACGGGAAGCGGTTCGTGACAACCAGAAATTAACGGTTCGCAAAAAGGATAACTCCCGTATCGGGAAAGCCCTCTTCAAATCATAATGGCTGAAGACGAAGTGAAATATCAGCCGGATCTCGTGAAGAGTCCGGGTCAAGTATTGCGTGAAACCCTCGATGATCTGGGGATATCACACGCCGGTTTTATCAAAGTGGCTGGAATCGACTCCGACTACTTTTACAAGTTCTTGGCAGGCAAAGCACGCCTGTCGGATGAAATGGCCGAAAGGCTGGAAAAATGGGCCAAGCTACCAGCTTGGCTCTGGTGGCGACACGAAAAGAAATACGTAAAACACCTCGAACAGAAAAAGGATCAGACATGAGTCGTAGCATCAACAATTTCGAAATCACCGTCGACAAAACAGTTTTGCTTGAAGCGGTCAAAAACAACCGTCAAGAGCATATCGCCAATTACAATGCGGCTATGGAGGTCTACGAAAAGGAGTGTGAAGACGCTCTTGTCGACCGCCTCCATGAACTGCAAGCAGGTGAGGCCGGGGACCCCTCAAGCTATTTGAGTTTCAGCGTAGATACGCCGGTGACTTACGCCCATGTGTACGACCAGCTTATCGCCATGCTGGATTTGACAGATGCCGATACGTTGACTATCAATGGTAGTCAGTATCGGAACTGGATGCAGGATGATTGGGACTGGTCCTCGACGTACAGCGCACGCACCCTGAGCAAGCTAGGATAAGCACAAATGGTAGAGACATTGGTATTAGTTGTGGGCGGCATCACCCTTGTCGCTACTATCTGGATCTACGTGACCCTCAGACGCCAACTGAAAGAGAGGCATAAGCGGGAGCGTGCTGAGATGGAAGCGAGGCACGAACGGGAGAGGGCCGAACTGGAAGCTCTCCATGACTATGCCAAGTCTCTATCTCCAGACAAAGGGCTGGCCCTACTACATCGTGAGGCCCGCACCTATGCCCGAGCCCGTGACACCTCTGGGGCTAGCATATCAGAGGCTTGGGGAGATGTGGGAGATGCGTGGCAAGCTGTAGGGGTGGTGATACCGAGAGAACCTACGGTTCAGGTCTTGGAGGCTACCGGGATGCTCTGGGTGATCAGATAGACCTCCTGCGTGAGATGGCCTCTGAGAAGTCGGAGGCCCACCAACAATTACTGGAACATCTGGAGTCCTGAATGAGTCTTACCGAAGAGCTACAGTGGTACTTCTACGACTGGCAGTGGCGTCAAGTTAAACCCGAGCTACAAGAGGCACGAGACGAAGATCGTCTCACACGAGAGGAGTACGTTGAGATCCGTGATGGGTGGAGGGAGGAATCCCTTGATCGTCGAAAGCAGATCCCCCACCTCTTATCTACCAAGGCCAGTGCGGTTTACCCATCGAAGGATTGGGGTCCCGTTATTAAGTCCTCTGTTACTGCAATCGGTGGGTATATGTACAGTCCTCGTGGGGATCGCCAATACGTAAATCTAGGGGGCGACCTCTGGGGCGGTATACAAGGCTACACTAAAGGAAAGTACCGTCGCAGGTTCCCCGATGAATTAGAGGACGTAACCGACGATACGGTGATCTGGATCTGTAAATCCTTTAGCTACGGGGGTGGTACGCATTCTCAAAATATCATGGGAATAGGGTTTGGTGTTGACGGCTGGGAGGATGCACTGCTAGACAATATCGAGCGGTCGGTAGATTTCCTAGAAGGTACGATCAATAAGTACGCCTCCTTCCTGAATGTGGTAAGGCGCAACCAATAAGGCACCAAATGACTGTTGAAATCGAAGAGCACCTCTTCTACTCCCTGTGTGATCTGGTCCTACCGGGCCAGACGAATAGCCACGGCACACTCTTTGGTGGCATGGCCCTTGCGATGATGGACAAGGCCGCTGCTATCGTAGCTCTCAAACACGCCAAGATGGACGTGGTGACGGCAGCGATGGAGTCTGTAGCTTTCGAGAATCCCATCTACGAAGCTGAAATGGTGGAGGTCGTAGCACGTCTCGTGAAGGTAGGTTCCTCTTCGATGCACATCGAGGTTGACCTCTTCGGGGAGAATCCCAAAACAGGGGAGCGTCGTAAGTGCACCACCGGGAAGTTCGTGATGGTGGCTATCGGCCCCGACAAGACACCGGCCACCGTTCCTTCGATCCTCACGTCCTTGCCAGACCGTGAAAAGAAGCGGATACTGGACGAGGCTGATACGTTTCAGGAATGGTCTGATATGTACCAGCAGATGCACCCGAAAGAGAAGCACATTAGCGTGCCGGAGAGATTCGTCACTAACAAGGCCTAATAGGCCCCACTATGAAGGACTGGAGAAGATATGGAGAAGTTGTTGATTGTGTTAGGCGTTTTGCTATCACTGGCCGTAGTACCGATCACGGGGTGCTGGGAAGAAGATAACGATCGGGAATGCCGAGATGACTGGCAGTGTCGAGATGACGAGAAGTGTGATAGCATCTATGGTGACTGTATCCCCAAAACTGACGAAGAGATCAGACGGGATAACGGGGAATGTGAATCCGATTGGGACTGTCCCTATCGAGAAGACTACAATGAATCGTGCGTGGACTATCAGTGTGTGTATGAGGAAGATATTCGCGGGGATAAAGGGTGCTGCGAGGTCTTGCGGTATTATGAGTGCTCCGATGGGCCACCTCCGTCACTAGTGAACTCCTTTGACTCCACAGAGTGTCGCTCAGGGAGACTGGAATACTTCACCCGTGAAGGTCAAGAGCAGTGCCCTTCCGAGGGCGGCATTCCCGAATTTGATCCTTACGCTTCCCGTTGTGCCTGTGTACCTCTAGCAGGTCAACCTCCCGGAAGCCGTTGCTGGTAGGAAGGGTATTCCCCTTTACACAAGACCAACGCTTTGGTACCGTACCTGATTCCATCCGGTACGTATCGTAGGGTACCAAAGCGTTAGTATACACGGAGGGTTGACAGAGCGGTAATGTGCCACCTTGGAACGGTGAGGCGTCGGGAAACCGGCACGTGGGTTCAATTCCCACACCCTCCTTACCCCGCCTTAGAAAATCACACCACAAGTAATAGGAGTTGAGTATGCCTGATGACAGCTATATCTACAAAGAGGGGACCACCCCCGCTACCGTCGTAAACCACGACGAAGCTGTTGACCAGATTAACAGCCGTCTTCTGGCCGCCGATACTGTCATGGTGTCGGAGCGCAAGATTATGGCCGATGGGGAACAGGTCGGACTGGTCCAGAGCATGGAAATCGTCCTCACGAACGGCGGCGGTTCCGATGTGGTCAAGTTCAAGGTCGGTCAACCGGATGGCAAACAAGTAGAGGTGGTCCGGGGACCCCTCAAGCTATTTGAGTTTCAGCGTAGATACGCCGGTGACTTACGCCCATGTTTACGACCGGCTTATCGCTATGATAGATATGACGGAAGCGATATCGCTTACCATCAACGGTGAGCAATACCGCAACTGGGTCGAAGACGAATGGGATTGGTCTTCGCGTTATTACGCAAGCACTATGAGCAAGTTGTGATAAGTTATGGTTGAAGCCTTGGCATGGGTATTGTTCGGTATCACGGCGATTGGCGCTCTAGGTACGTGGAGTTACTTTTACGTGAAGATGTTGGAGCGTCATCGCCGTAACCGCGCTGAAATGAAAGCCCGGCATAAACGGGAAATGGCCGAAATGGAAACCCGTCACGATGCTATTCTTAACGCTTCCCGAAATTTGTCCCCGCGCCAATCTCGGGCTTTACTTCGTCATATAGGCCGCTCATACCAACTCTCTGGCGAAACAATCGGGGATGCGTGGCGTAAGGTAGGCCAGACCATGCAAGACGTTCTGGATGCTTGTCCGCCCCTCGAAGAGGCCGAACACATGTCGGTCACAGAGTTCGAAGACGCACTTGACCGAAACCTACGCCTCCTGAATGAAAAAGACGTTGACCCTCTGGCGATGGAAAAGCGGCGTAGGCTAATCGAGTCTGGAACGCTTGACGCCGTAGAAAGAGCAAACCAAACACGACGCAGGATGAACGAGATGCGCCGTGAATGGAAAGAGCGCCACGGGGATAGCGAATGACAGAGACGCTTCGGGACGGACTGCAGTGGTTTTTCCTTGATTGGAACCCTTCCAGAGAAGGACGGGAACAGAATAAGGAGGCGATCTTATTGATCGCCCATGCTCTGTGTCAAGAGGCCAAGACGTTTGTTCCAATAAATTGGCGACCTTCCAATTACCCATGCTTGTTAACCACTCGGGGGATTGAGTTGAATATTCAAGCACACGTAAAACCTAAACCCGATCTGGAGGCTTTTGTTACCCTTTCAGGTAGGTCTTCCGGTCAAGCAACGCCGGTGTGGGTTGCTAATTTCCATTGCTTTGGGTACGGACATGAGTGCCGGTATGCTGTCGAGGGCTTGGAAGCGTATGACGACGTTCTTTTGGAAAGTTTAGACGCTGCTATTGATTTTCTGAACAAGCGTATTAGTCGTGATGTGCTTTTCCTCGATCACTTGCAAAAATTTTGATGCTTGTCACTGTCAAAGCAACGCACGAACTGAAAGAGGGGGATGTCCTTGTTCAGAGTTACCAACGTCGTATCCACCGTTACATCTTACAAGAAGATCCTGTTCAAATTCATCGGTATGCGTTACAGCACTCCGACTTACAGCCTGTAACCAATGAAGAATCGGAAGATGAATTTGAACTCCGGTTGATCCGTTATGATGGCACACAGAGAGAGCATGTAGCTTGGCGGCGAAACGACGAACATGTAGTACTCCTGACTGGTGGTGCAATTACAACCCAAAGGTAAACCAAATGAAAAATGTAATCGTAGCAATTTTATTGGCGCTCTTCGCGGTGCTGATCACAGGCTGTGCGGAAGAAAGAGAATGTCGTGACGATTGGCAATGTGGCGACAATGAAGAATGTGATGGCGTCTACGGGGAGTGCATCCCCAAAGAGCCTGAGCCGGAATGCAGATCGAATTTCGATTGCGACGATCGGGAAGGCTATTGGGGCATGTGTGTTGGCAACGAGTGCCGCTACGAGGAAGAAAGTTCAGGGCACGCTTGCTGTACCATTTTCCGGGAACATGGTTGCGAGGACGGGTTCCCTTCACCCTCGGGACGGCGTTTTGAGGACCCCGAATGCCTGAGTGGATATGCCGAATACGTGCCTCGTGAAGATCAACCGATGTGTCCCGCTAAGGATGGGTTCCCTGAATTCCGACCTTACGAATCACAGTGCGTGTGTTCCCATTCATGTGATGAACCGGACCCCGAGTGCAGTTCTAAGGCGTGGGCCGGGCAAGTTGTGTGTGCTCCTCTTTCCCCGGATCGCAACCCGTAACCGGACCCTGCGGCCCCGTTACTAGTGGGGATATCCAGTATTGTGGTGCGGATGGATCAATCGCTTTCGACGCTGATTTCCTCAATTACCTGCATACTAATTTCGGTGCGTTGGCCCCTACAATCCTGTTCGCCCACGAATGGGGACACATGAATTTGAATTCGTTAGGGGTATCTTATAGTGCTACGCGGGCTGCTTGTCATGCCGGTGTTTTCGTGGCCTATGAAAAAAGCGAAGGTCGTGTGTTGGTGACGAATCCCGTGGAGTTCTTTTCAAGTCTATGCACCAGTGGGGCGCAACAGCAGTTCCCGTGGTTTCTCCGTGATTCCTGTGTCTCTAAGGAAACCGGCTTTGCTCACGGTTACAATCAAGGTACCGAGCGGCTTTCCACTCTTTGTACAAATCCGATACAAGTAGTGCGGGACATTTGCGAGCCTTGAAAACAGCTTAACACCGTGGTACCTTTGATACGTATTGAGCGGAATCATACTAGGTACCACGGTGTTGAGTTTGTCGTTGCTTACACTTATCCACATAGTGGGTATCACCCTGACTTCGGTTTTGGTGCTGGGGTCGTGCAACCGGGGCGATAAGGTCGTGTATGACTCCTACAACACACCCAAAATGCCACAAGTCAAACTGAATTATGTAGAAGAACAACGGATACGGGGTGCAACACAAGAGCCTGTGTTTCACGACGACATGTCCTTTGCGGCCTTGGGGCAAGACCTTTTCAATTTCCACGGGATCGGAGGCGATTCAGATGAGTAGTTTGCGAGACAAATACGGCGTGATGGATAAGATATCAGAATGCGTCGAAGCCGTTGATGTGGCGTCGAAAGATGATGGGTTCGAAGACTTACCTGATTCTATCCAAGACGTGATCACCAAACTAGGCCCTGCCCTCCGGGGAGTGGCCCATGTTTTGATTGACCTTGAAGAAAAGCACCAACAGTTAGAAACCCAAGTTGAAGACATGGAAGGTTACTGATGAAATTTGATTTTTCAAAGAGAATTGCTTCGCTGTGCCGAAAAGCCGTCGTCGAAGCTGTCCGCAATCCCGTCCCTATTTCCGACACCCATTCGGTTGATCTCGAAGCCATTTTCAACAAAGAGATCGGCAAAGGGTGGCACCGGTCCATGAAATTGCGGGTCGCTAAGATCCACAAGAAGGTCAACGAGGATATCAAGGAAAACCGTATCAATTTGGACACGCCCGATAACCCGGTGCGGTTCATCGTGAACAGCGTGGCTATCCATACGCTGGAACAGATGCTTGTTAGCGCGGGGCTTTTCGAAAGTGTCCACGAGCTTCGCAAAGCCGATTACCACGATCACTTGCACAAGCATGTCGAGGCCCTTGAACTGTGATTTACTTATCCAAGTACCTCAAAAGTATTCAGGATCGCCCCGGTATGTATATCGGGCCGGAAACCCCCGCCAACCTCGAAACTTTCATTGCGGGTTTTGATGCTGCGCACCCTATCGACTATGTTACTCCCATCTTACGTAATCGGGGTGTGGGTTCCAAAGGCATTTCCGGTTACGATAGTTTCGAGCGTGCTTTTCAAGTAGCCCTTGAAGGAGCTATCGAAGCTGAAAAACTTTTTGACATGTCGTAAGTGCTAGGGTATACATAAGTACACGGGGCGTCGGACCCCACAGGACAATAGAAATGTTTTTGCTGCCGAAGGGCTGGGAGAACACAATGTCGATCGGGGGTTAAACACCCCGTAGAAAGGCCCCGTAACAGGGGTCTTTCTTTTTTGACGATACCCCAAATCTAGGGTATAAAAGGTGGACCAACACCGGAGACGTCATGTTTGATTCACCCTATAGTGCGCGCCCCCTTCCCGTGCGTGTCAAAGACCTACAGAGGGTCAACGACCCATTCGATACTGTCGTGTGGTGGAAAGACCTTGACGAACCGCTGACCACCGAAGAAATTGAAACAGCCGTCGAAAGGGGTGATCTCCAGCCACCCGATAGTGACCGCTATTGTGTAGATCAGCCTTGTTCCCGCCAAAAGCATATCGAACGCATAGCATGGCTCGTAGTCAACGGCTGGAACCAACCCCTTAACATGGACGTAGGCGTAGTTGGTATGGCCTTAGAACCGACGTGGTTCGTCACAGACGGCAATCACAGGTTCGCTGCAGCTATTGTAAGGGGTGACGATTTCGTGTATGCCTATATTCAGGGCGACATGGGTCGTCTGCAAGAATTGGTTTACTCGTAGGAGATATGTATGGGAAGGGTAGCGACTGCTTATGTGGGGTGGGGCGTCAAGCTCCCCGAAGATATGCATTGGGGTGAACTCGAAGAGGCCCTTGGTGGTGAAGATAATTTCCTTACGTACACATGGTGGGAAGACGAGGTAAACGAACACCTCGTTATTGTGGACGGAGGCTGGGACGGCGAGGAACAGTACGCCCTTTGTTGGCGGCCCGCTACTCAAAAGGGCGACGAATACGACAAGGTAACTGCGTTAGGCGTCCCAGAAACACCTTCCAAAGAGGAATGGGCCGAACACGCCGGACCACTGTTGGAAACCCTTGGCGTGACCGATATACCGGACCCGCAATGGATCCTTGTAGTAAATAACATTTGACGCAACCTTAACGGTAGGCCATACAGTAATGGACGGTTGGAAAAACATCTGTGCGGCAATCGCTTTCGGCGGGTGTGCTTTCCGTCTGGACGTAGCGCCCTTACTGAAGCTCAACGAACGGCTGTTGTGGCGACGGGCGAAACTCCTGACCGACCATTATGACGCTGGTTCGGACGTCTTGGCCGTCTTGAAAACACGACTATCTGATAGGGGCTGTTGATATGGAAGGGATTACCAATATGAACTTCGAAGCGATGGATATCGCCGCCGAGTGCGAAATCCACGAGGGTATTCTTCGTTTGCGCGGTGACGGCGACCCGGACATGGGTGGATACACTTTCACTATCGAAGAGCCGGGTGAGGACGAACGTGTTGCTATCTTTGGCGACTATACGTATCCCAAACGAACCAAGGCGGAGTGGAAAGTGCTCACCGGCGAAGACCTCGTTCTGACAGATATCGTCAAGCGAACCAACGTTACTTACGAGGCCCTTATCGAGGTTACGGTACCGCTGAAAGGGACCGATAAAGGTCTTCGTGCCGATGATGCGGTAAAGGGGCTTGGCCCTAGCCTCGAAGAGGTCTACGCGACGCTCCTCGACGCAAAAGAAAAGATGGAAGCCATCGGTGGTACCCTGAGGCAAGTCAATCTCTGGCGGTCGAGTGACCAAGAATACCGCCAGCGCATATTCGGCTGTGGGGATACCTCGTTCAAGGACCCTTTCCCCGAAAGTTTCGAAGAATTCGAGGCCCGTTCGCTAGGTCGCATGAAAGCGATGCGGAAGGTCATTGAATCCTACGACTTCGGGGCCAAGGTCACTGACACTAGCTCTTGGCATATCCAGCGGAAAGACTGTTACAAAGTTTCGGTGGACCTCGAAGCCCAAGTGGGTAACGTGGCTACCAAGACTTTCGGGGTGACGATGCAGATTCACTTCAAGTCCCGTTCGGATGAAGTGGAAAAGGTCGAGGTGTCCTGAGATGCCCGGTTGGTCAAACATGGAAGACAAAGGCACTGGCTGGAACTGGTTGGGCCGTCTCATGTTAAGGATACCACCCATACGGAGGTGGATCTTTTACCAAGAAGAGCTTTACGACCTTCGGGGATATTTTCGAAAGTACGAACGCATTTTGCGTGACCAAACCCGCAGGGGCCGGAGACAAGAAAGGGCTACAGAAGATCTCGTCCGGCTTAAAGAGATTACTGACAACGATTGGTACCTGTTACCGTAAGGGATAGACACGATGGCTACGACAATCAAAACCGAAGGACAGCTTGCCGTCTACCTTTTCTGTGACCAGACCGACGACGGCTGGGGGGTTACGAAGGTCAAGTATTTCAAAAACGGTCTAGAGGCAGGACGGTTCGTGAGTTCGGCGAACATCGTCGCTACGGACCGGGCAAAGCAAGAGTTCGAAGCCTACCTCAAAGATCCCGAGGCCGCCGCCGAAGGCCAGACGTACCTCGACTTGTTGCAAGGGGTGATGGCCGAATTCGAAATGAAAATCAGCGAGGCAAAGTAACTTATGTTTAAGCGCACCCTCATTTTGGCATCCCCCGTCCTTTTTATTGGGGCGGTCGTGCTGTGGCTTTCTAGCTGTGACGATAAAGTCCGTTACTATCAAGAGCCTCGTTGCATGATCGCCAGCGAAAAGGAAAAGCTGGCTGACTGGACTCTCCGATGTATCGAAAGGGGCAACCCCATGTCCGACGAGGAAGGGGAAGACTTGGTAGAACAGTGCGAGGAGTCCGGTGTGCGGATCGTATGCCCCCTGAAATGTATCAAAACCGTCACTAAAAGGCCCAGCGGTCTCACAGACAGATATGTGATCCCCTGTGACCAGTACGAAAAGGAACACCAACCGTGACTGATCTCTTGTTGACCGACGAAGAAATCGAATTCGCCCGTGCCCGCCGCGATGATCTCAATGAGTTCGTGGATTTCCCGCTGGAATGGGATGGTGGTATTGAGGTTGAAGAGGAACTGGACGAGTATGCGGGGGAAGCAACTGTTTACCGCTACGTCTACGTCTCTGAGTGCTCTTATTTGGGCGACACGACGGTCATGAATGCCGACGTAGCCGAAGGTAGCGGAAACGTCTGTGAGTACGTTCAGACGGCTTGTAACATGCTCCCCAGAGCGCTCGATACAGTCGAAGAGCTAGAGCGACGTAGGGCCTCATGGCAAGATGCTTACGAGAAGCTGGTAGGTCAATCGGCCAAAAAGAACCTCAAGGCCCACAAAAAAATCGAATCGCTCAAAGCACGTATCGCTGAATTAGAAAACCAACAGGAATGATAAAATGGCCAAGACACATTACAGCCCCGAAGAAATAGCCCGGACGCAAGAATACTGGCGAAAAAAGAAGGCCGGGCTCGCCAAGGTTCAGGAAAAGACTTTGGAGATCCTCCGAGAGGACACCCCTTTCCAATGGGAACATGAAAAGGGTATCACCCTTTACCTCAGGGATGACGAAGGGGAGGAAGTCATGCGGGTGTCCGTTAGTGTCTCTCCCAAAAAAGGCCCACGACACGCTAGTATCCACCTGCTCTCTAAAGATTATCTGATCCATAGCATGAGTGCTGTGGATACCCCGAAGATGCGGGAGCTACAAAAAGAGGGCGACCTAGTGGGACAGGTCTATGAGGCGCTCCGGGTTGCTGCGGAGAGGCTCCAGACTATTCAGAAGAGAGGTGAGAAGGCAGAGGATCAACTGAACTTCTTGAGGGAAAAGGCCCCTAACTTGTTTGACGGCGCTTAATCTCTGTGGTACTAGTCGGTACAGCGGCTACACTTGATGAAGGGAAGGGCTCCGGGAGAACAAGATGTTCATGATTATAGGTATCATCGTAGGGTCCATTTTTGCGTACAGCTTTATGTGGGGTGTGACAACAGTTTTACTGTTTGGCCGGGCGACTGAGCGCTGTGAAATAGAGTACCACCGCGATTCTGAGGGTTACAAGCGGGAGAAGGCTATCAAGATGGTGAACTCTTGGGGTATGATATGGCCGATTGCACTACCCTTTGCTTTGGGCATCACTATTGCCAGCAGATTTAGCCCCGAGCAGTCGCACAGGCGTAGAATCGAGGCTAAGGAAAAGAAGAGAAAGCGGTTGGAAGAGCTGGCCCAGAAGGAGAAAGAGGTGGACCAACAGCTCAAGGAACTGACGGGGTAAGCGGCCTATCGGGGAAAGTAGTTTGACACCATCCCGTAACTAGGGTATTACCTATTGCACACGATAATAACTTGAGAGGGAACAGATGAAACGACTAGCCGGATTGTTTATTGTAGGCTGCTTGATGCTACTGGTACACCCGGTGCAGGCCCATGATGGGTTGCGGAACGCACAGGGCTGCCACACTGATAATGATGGTACCAACTACCACTGCCATGAAACAGAGGAGGCGGCAGAGGGAGAAGAGGCAGCGGGAGAAGAGGCAGCGGGAGAAGAGGCAGAGGAGACAGAGGATACGTCTACGGAAGAGGTGGAAGCACCTTCTGTCGGATCGCCACGTACCTCTTCCGATGTTGTGAATAAAATCAAGCAACGAGCGGAGTCCTTAGCATGGGCTGTTTCTTCCGATGAAAACTCCAAATATACCACTTTACAGCGCGGCCCCTACTCTGTGACTGTGCGGCCATCTAGTGTGGATGGCGATGGTATCTATCGTAGATTGACCAATGGCTCGCAGTACCGGGAAGGGGCGCAAGAGGAGATTACCGCTTTTGGGGAAACCATTAAGGTTCAAACCGCCAAAGGTGTTGTAGATAGTATCTACGTGATGTCTATACCAGCTCGTGATGCTAACCTGCTCATAACTGCTGAGTTCGATAATGACATGGCACAAGATACACTCCTCGCCATGAAACAACTACTCAATCCTTCTACCTCACAGGAGAACGCTGCTAAGGTTGACGCGGCAATCGCGGAGAACGCTAAAAAAGGATTAAAGTTTCAGAAAAGGTGCAAAGCACTAATCGAAAGCAATACGGATCGAGTTACAGGTAAGACTATTACCCAAGGACGTGACCCGATTGTGGTGGCTAACAAAGCTAAAACGGAGGGCTTTGTCTCTCTCCTCCTGTTAGCTAAGGACGGGGAGTCTGTAATATGGTCGCTGACAGCGGTGGGTGCCTCAGCTTGTGTGGATGATGATAGTAAAGCCTATGTCCTATTCACGGATGGTACCCGGCTCTCTGTGATAAACGACGCTGATTTTAACTGTGATAGGGAATTCACTACATACTACGGCGATGTTTTTGAGGGCGATGCCGCATTAAGTCAGCTCGCATCTAAGACCATCGAGATTCTCCGGGTAGAAACCCTCGACGGGTATGTAGAACGGAAGTTCTCGAAAAAGCAAGCGGATACCCTGCGGGATTCATTACAGTGTTTGCAAGCAGAAATGAAGTAAAGCATTTGGGTAGTTGTGAAGGCTACCCCCTACCAATATAAAGGACAATACTATGAAGAATCTACTTAGTTTCGAGACGTTGATAACCGGCGAAATCATCCGCATCCTATGGGTCACGTATAATGGGGCTGGTTGCGGGCGGCGTAATTCTCACCGTTGTCTCCACTTTTATCGGAACCGGAATCTGTGGGACATTCGGGCATGAAGGCTTCCATTTCTGCGCACCCTCGACTTGGGAGTTCATAGGAGTAGCTGTAGGTTCTGTGATTGCAGCAGCGGTTGGTATTCTTATCACGCGGGTTATGGCAGAATTTGTTGTCGTCATTTTCCGCATTTATGCAGAGCTTCGTAAATTGAACAGTTGACGCCATGACCGACTACTACAAATACCCTCGTACACCACACCTCCATTTTTCTGGAGGGGCTACAACGGATGACCGCACGTACAGTCGTGAGGAAGGCCTTGCCACCCCACTTGCTCAGTGCGGCGAGATTGTTGTTACTGAGAAGATGGACGGCGAAGCAACCAGCATCTACCGGGACCATACCCATGCACGCTCCATCGACTCTAGGCACCACCCGAGCCGGAATTGGGTGAAGCAACTACAGGGCCAGATTGGGCACCTTATCCCAGAGCAGTGGAAGGTAGCCGGGGAAAATCTCTATGCAGTCCACACCGTTGAATATAGGGACCTACCTTCCTACTTCATGGTGTACTCCATCTGGGATGAAAACCGGGTAGCCCTCTCATGGGACAGGACTGTGGAGTGGACCCAGCTTCTGGGCCTGCATCACGTACCGGTGCTTTATCGTGGCCCCTTCGATCTCGACGTACTCGAAGCGCTAGCTGACGACCTCGACCCTTTGACGCAGGAAGGATTTGTGGTACGCACGGCCAGCGGGTTCCCGCACAACGAATTTGACCAGCACGTAGCTAAATACGTGACGGCCCACTTCAAAGCAGAGCTGGCCGAGTCGGACGAACACTGGATGCACACGGAAGTAGTACCTAACCAACTTAAAGACGACTAGACTAGGAGAACAAGATGGGTATCAGCGTAGACGTATATTCGTTCTGGGGCGTACAGCTTGATGACAACCGCTTTGCCGGTGTATATGAGCATGAGCCCGAACTCTTGGAGGGTGCCGCCCGTGAAGCGGGCCTTAAGATCGTGAACACAGGAGACCTCGATCTCATTGACAGCGTGACGGTGGCCCCGCACTCGCGGGGATAGTCCTTTGACTCACACCGCCTCTGCGCTTCCAAAGCAGGTGGCCCCGCACTCGCGGGGATAGTCCCGCTCTTAGTGTAGAACGCGGGCAGTGGATGCCGGTGGCCCCGCACTCGCGGGGATAGTCCTGCTAGGGAATCTGCTGTTACAAGGTCTGTTACGGTGGCCCCGCACTCGCGGGGATAGTCCCGGATTTCGACATACCGCTCACGGGTGGCAGCAGGTGGCCCCGCACTCGCGGGGATAGTCCCACGGTATTTACTGATTCAACCCAATATTTTACGGTGGCCCCGCACTCGCGGGGATAGTCCCCCGCCCGAACATGGCCCAGAGGGTCGCCAAGCCGGATACATTAGGGACCGTCTCAAGCAATTCCAAGCCCTATTCAAGCAAGCCGCCGACAACGAGTG
>Ga0306869_1000075_pt1 | contig 59390 bp, 44 predicted proteins | sample AntRauTorckE6833_FD_190421 | JGI IMG/M metagenome (GOLD analysis project Ga0306869, IMG submission 190421) | Saline lake microbial communities from Rauer Islands, Antarctica - Metagenome Torckler E6 #833 (v2) (version 2) | ecosystem: Environmental > Aquatic > Non-marine Saline and Alkaline >... | reverse complement strand
TCCGTACCACTTTGCTTGATAGCTCGGATCAACTTTCATAAAAAAAACCTCCAATTTATTTACTTGAAGGTATTATACTATCTATTTATAATAAATTGTAGGTACCGTTGGTTTGACGCTTACCCAACATCAATACCTCTTGTCGGTTCATCTAGAATTAGTATCTTAGGTTCGGCAAATAGCCATTTAGCAATTTGAACCTTTTGTTGATTTCCCCCACTGAGATTTCTAAGTTTTTGATAAATGGATGGGGTTTTAATAGATAAATCTTTTACATATTTATCTGCAAAGAATGCTTGTTTGAAAAAATTAATGAATCCTCGATTAGAAATTTTTGGTAAAGATGAAACACAAATATTTTCACCAATATCATTTATTAAAATCAAACCATCTCTTTTTCTATCTTCTGATACATAAGAGAGACCATTACTTATTGCTTTATTTGGATGAGTTAGTCGAACTTGATTTCCGTTAACCATAATACTACCTGTTAACTTATAATTCTTTACATTCCCAAAAATAGTATGTGCTAACTCAGTTCTCCCAGCACCCATTAATCCTGCAAGTCCAACGACTTCACCCTTTTTCAAAGTGATATTAATATCATTTAAAACATATCGATTAACCGAGCTATCAAATGAACTTAAATGCACAGTTTCTAAAACAACTTCGCCATCATTAAATTTTGGTCTCTTAGGAAAAATATTGTCAATAGATCTCCCTACCATGTGTTTAATAATTTCGTTTTGATTGATTTCACTTCTATCCATTCTCGTGATAACCTTACCATCTCGAATGACTGTAACAGAATCAGCAATGGCTTCTACCTCTTTTAACTTGTGAGATATCATAATTGAAGTGATTCCTTTTTTCTCTTTAAGTTCTACTAATAAATTTAATAAGTTTTCACTATCGTTTTCATTTAAAGCTGCTGTTGGCTCATCTAGAATAAGTAGTTTAACATCTTGACTTAAAGCCTTAGCAATTTCAATTAATTGTTGCTTCCCAACGCCAAGTGTTCTTACATTTTGATCCAAGTCTACTTTTAAACCAACCATGTCTAAATATTTCTTAGCTTGGTTTTTCGTTTCAACCCAATCAACAAAACCTTTGTTTTTTGTTATCTCATGTCCAACAAAAACATTTTCAAAAACTGATAAATCCGGAAAAAGTGCTAATTCTTGGTTAATAATAACAATGCCTTTTTTCACAGAATCCTTAATACTACTAAAATGCTGAATTTCTCCATTGAAAACAATGTCACCAGAATAATTACCATGTGAATATATACCACTCAGCACTTTCATTAAAGTCGATTTACCAGCACCATTTTCTCCAACAATGAAATGAATTTCGCCTTCATCAACATGAATATCAACACTGTCCAAAGCTTTAACTCCTGGAAACGTTTTTGTAATAGATCTCATCACAAGTATTTTGTTTTTTTCAGACAATTCATTCACCTCTAATTCTCATAATTTGTGTAAAGCGTTTTCACTCTTGGGTATATTATAACAAATTTTTCGTACTTTTTATTAAAAATATTAATGTTTTTATTATTTTGTTTATAAAGTTTACCTAATTTAACTATATTTCTACAAGCTTCTTGAACACTTTTGTATAATCCATCACCAACCATGGCTAATATTGCTGCGCCTAATGCTGGTCCTTCTTCATTTTTCATTGTATAAACTTCTACATTCAATATGTCCGCTATCATTTGAGCCCATATTTCACTTTTAGCTCCACCACCTGTAATTCTTACAGACGGAATGTCTATCCCTAAATCTTTAATCTTATCAAATGATTGTCTTAATGCAAAAGTAATACCTTCAATAACAGCTCTATCTAAATCTCTTTTAGAATGAGATAAATCTAATCCTAAAAACACACCTTGTGCATTCGGGTCATTTATTGGTGCTCTTTCTCCACTTAAATATGGAAGAAAAAATAAATTATTATGAATCGATGCTTCTTGAACACCATCAAAAAATGAATTGTAATCATCATCTGTAAATATTTTTTCTGACCACCATTTCAGTGCACCGGCAGCATTAAGCATAACACTCATTATATGGTAACTTCCGTTTGCATGACAATAAGATTGAAAATGAGATTTTGTATCTACTTTAAATTCATCTGAAGCAACAAATATAACGCCGCTTGTTCCTAATGAAATACTAGCTTTACCATCTTCTACAATACCAACACCAACAGCACCTACAGCTTGATCTCCACCACCAATTATGATATTAACATCATTGTCTATCTTTAAATCATTTTTCAGTTCTTCTTTTAATAAACCTATTTTTTCATAGCTTTCGAACACTTGAGGGAGTTGAGAAGGAGCAACTCCCATCGTGTTCAATAAATCTCGGCTATATTTTTTGTTTTTTACATCATAGTATAAAGTACCTGAAACATCAGAAACATCTGTTGCAAAAACACCGCTTAATTTATATGCAAGATAATCTTTTGGTAACATTATCTTTGAAATTCGCTTAAATACTTCCGGTTCATGTTTTTTAACCCACAAAATTTTAGGCGCAGTTAATCCAGTTAAAGCAATATTCCCAGTTTCTTCTAATAGTTTTTCTATACCATATTCATTATTTAGATAATCTACTTCATCTACTGTTCGTTGATCATTCCATAAAATAGCTGGCCTAAGCACTTTATCATTTTTATCTAAAATGACTAAACCATGCATCTGTCCTGAGAAACTGATTGCTTTTATTTGGTTTTCAAAACCTTTGACTAATTCTTTAAGTCCATCAAGGCTTTCTTTATACCAAAGATTTGGATTTTGTTCTGTCCATGTACTTTTTGGAATTATTAAATCATAACTTCTTGTGACTGATTTTTTGACATTACCAGTCTCATCAGTTAAAAGCAATTTAACCCCAGAGGTCCCTAAATCAATACCGATATACATAGTCAGTTATCCTATAATATATTGATTAATTATAGATTCTATTAATTCTTGTCTGCCTGAATCATTTTTATTAAGTTCTTTTTTATCTAAAATATATTTTTCTAATTCTTTAAATCCTACTTTTTTATTAACGATATCTAAACCAATACCATCTGTATAAGATGCATATCTTTTTTCTAGTATATCTTCTATAACATTGTCTTCCCATAACTTAGCAGCTACTTTTAGTCCGATAGCATATGTATCCATACCAGCAATATGTGCATAAACTAAATCTTCAACTGTGAATGAACTTCTTCTAACTTTTGAATCAAAGTTCAATCCACCAGTAGTAAATCCACCACCTCTAATGACTTCATACATTGTTAAAGTTGTATCATATACATTGGTAGGGAACTGGTCTGTGTCCCATCCTAATAATAAGTCTCCTTGATTTGCATCAACACTACCAAGTGAATCATTATCTACTGCTAAACGAATTTCATGATTCATTGTATGAGTTGCTAAAGTCGCATGATTTGTTTCAATATTTAATTTAAAGTGACCCATTAGATCATATTTTCTTAAAAACGCTAATACTGTTGCACTATCAAAATCATATTGATGTTTTGTTGGTTCTTTTGGTTTTGGTTCTATATAAAATTGGCCTTTAAAACCAATTTCTTTTGCATAATCAACAGCCATATGTAAAAATCTAGCAAAATTATCTTGTTCTAGTTTCATATCAGTGTTTAATAGAGTTTCATAACCTTCTCTACCACCCCAGAAAGTATATCCAGCACCACCTAAACGATGTGTAATCTCCATAGCTTTCTTAACTTGAGCGGCAGCAAAAGCAAAGATATCAGCATTTGGACTTGTTGAAGCACCGTTTACAAATCTTTTATTGGCGAATAAATTTGCAGTACCCCATAACAATTTAATACCAGTTCTTTTCATTTCTGCTTCAATAATATCGACAATAACATCTAAGTTTTTATTTGACTCTTCTAAAGTTTCTCCTTGAGGTGCAATATCTCTGTCATGGAAAGCAAAGTATTCAATACCCATTTTTTCCATAAATTCAAACGCCACTTTAACACGTTTTTTTGCACGTTCCATTGGGTCTTTTGCATCATCATCCCATGGACGCTCCATCGTTCCATCACCAAACGGATCTGAACCATCAGCTGTTAAAGTATGCCAATAGGCCATTGAAAACTTAAGATGATCTTTCATTTTTTTACCCATTATTTTTTCTTCTGGGTTGTAATACTTGTAAGCAAAAGGGTTCTTACTTTTTGATCCCTCAAATTTAATTTTTGGTATTTCTTTTAAATATTCCATTTTCTTCTCCTTTATTTATTTATAATTTTTTACAATTGAATAACTTATTTTTTTGTGATATATTCGATTTATCAAGCACCTGTTGAAAGGAATGATTTTATGAAAACACATAATTCGAAATTTAATAAAATTCAAAATAGAAAACTTGTTATTGAAAAACTAGTTGAATTACGAGAAACTTCACGGGTTGAATTAGCCAAAACAACTACATTGAATAAAGCAACCGTATCATCAGTCGTTACTGAATTAATCGACAAAAACATCATCATTGAAACAGATGAAAAACTAAAAACAAGTGGTCGTAGTGCCAAAGTCATTGCTTTGAATAAGAATGCAGGACGTATTATTAGTATAGAGTTACTTACAAATGCAGTTTATGGTGTCGTTGCTAATCTTTATGGTGAAATATTATATGAGAAAACAACACCGGTAACAAACACTGATTTTAGTGATTATCTAAAAGATATTCTTTATACTATTGATGAACTCAAGGACAACACTTACGATTCAACATATGGTGTTATCGGTATTGGTGTTGCTGTATACGGTATTTTATCTAAAAATAAGAAAATTAAATTCGCTACTTTCACTTCTTGGAAAGATATTGAACTTAAAAAGATAATTGAAGATTACACAGGCCTCAAAACTTATGTTGAAAATGAAGCTAATATATCTGCTTTGGGCGAAAAAACAATTGCCTTTCACTACCCAAATTTAGTGACTTTAAATATTGGTATTGGTGTTGGAGCTGGAATCATTATAGAAGATAAGCTCTATACCGGCCATGATGGTTATGCAGGTGAAATTGGTCATACTACTTTAGTTCCAAATGGAAAATCATGTGTCTGTGGTAATAGTGGCTGCCTGGAAAGATATATTTCAGATACAGCTATTATCGAAAGATACAAAGAACTAACCAATGAAGAAGTCAGTATCCATGAAATTATTAAACGGTATCTCAATAAAGATAAAAGCGCTATCATTTTATATAAAGAATTTATAAAATATATCAGTGCAACCATACATAATATAAGTATATTTTTAAATCCACAAGCAGTGATTATTAAAAGCAAAATGATAAATGGTATTCCGGAATCTATTTCCTTGATAAAAAACAATTTAAAATCACATATTATGAATCTCGAAATCCTTACGACATCTTCTTTTCATAAAAAAACAAATGTTTTAGGATTAACCCATATTTTAATACAAGATTTTTTAGATATTGATAATTATAAGGTCCCACAAAACATTTAAACATAACTTAGTTTATCATTTAAATTAAGTTTTGTAAATAATGATTTTTAAATAAATTTAATCATTCGCCATAAATAAATATGTCTTTTATTTTTTTTATTTAAACTCGTAAATCTTAATGCTTATAAATTGATTATTAAAAAAACCTATGTTATCATTTATTTATAATCAAAGGAGATGAATATTATTATGAAGTACAGAAAATTTGGAAAAATTGAAATTGAAATATCAGAAATTTCATTAGGAACGTGGCAGTTAGGTGGCAAATGGGGAGACAAGTTTGATAATGAGGTTGCTCAAAAAACTTTATCATCTGCCACTGATAAAGGTATTAACTGTTTTGATACAGCAGATGTATATCAAGATCAAAATAGCGAGAAGGCAATTGGGAAGTTTATGAATAGCCTTGAAAATAAACCTTTTGTAATTACAAAGTCAGGTAGACAATTAGATCCTCACACAGCTGAAGGTTACAATGAAGAAAATATCAAAAATTTTATCAATCAATCCAGAGAGAGAATGGGTGTTGATGCTTTGGATATGGTTTTGTTGCATTGTCCACCTACTGATGTATACTATCAACCAGAAGTCTTTGAATTTATGGACAAGTTTAAGGAGCAAGGTTTAATAAAACATTATGGAGTCAGTGTTGAGCGTATTGAAGAAGGATTAAAAGCCATGAATTATCCTGGTGTTGAAGCAATTGAAATTATTTTTAATATGTTTAGACTTAGACCAACAGAACTTTTCTTTGAAGAAGCTAAGAAAAATAATATTGGCGTTATTGTCCGTGTACCTTTAGCCAGTGGATTATTAACAGGTAAATTTGATGAAAACTCAACATTTGGACCTGATGATCACCGTACTTTTAATAGAAACGGAGAAGCATTCGACAAAGGTGAAACCTTTAGTGGTGTAGAATTTAAAAAAGGGTTAAAAGCTGTTTCAGAATTGAAAAAAGTGTTTGGAACTGATCAGTTAGCGCCTTATGCGCTTAAGTATATTTTAATGTTTGATGCAGTAAGTACTGTTATTCCTGGAGCAAGTAAAGAATCACATATTGTCAGTAATGTAGAAGCTGTTGACATGCCAGACTTAACAAAAGAACAGATGAATGAAGTTAAACGTATATATGATACATATATAAAAAATCCAGTCCATCATTTATGGTAATTTATACCTGATTACTTAAAAGATTATTTGTTATTCAAATAATCTTTTTTTTTGCAAAGATTAACATTTCTATGATATGATTGTTATTGATGATTTAAAAAAGAAGATTCTTGGGAGGAATACAAATGCTTAAATTAAAATACTTTTTAACAAATAAAAAATCTAGTATTGCTTTTTACATATCAGGGTTTTTAGTTCTAGGTTTCGCTGTAAATACTATGAATGCATCTAACTTAGGAAACGGTGCATGGGATACTGTATTTATAAATGTTAGTAAATTTTTCAATATGAATCTCGGCATAGAATGGGTAACAATGGGCATGGTCTCTTTTGTAGTTGCTTTTATTATTATGGCCATTATACTTTCATATAGAAAGAATTTAAAATATTTATTTATGATTTTCCCCATATTCTTGGTTGCCTTGTCTTTGGATTTTTGGAATTTTACTTTATTTCATGATAGACAAGCTGACCAACTTATATTTCAAATCATATTATATATAGTTGGTATACTTCTTCTTCCATTAGGATTGACAATGATTGTAAAATCTAAGTTTCCTGCTTACGTTTTTGATGAACTAATGCTAATGTTTGTTAAAATTACCAAGGCAAGGAAGATTACTTATGTTAGATTAACCATTGAAATACTTGGTATATCAATTGGTGCTATCTTTGGTTATTTAACTTATTATCATATTGATCAAAGTTTTGGCGCAGTTAATATTGGCAGTTTCATTATTACAATTTTACTGAGCCCAATTATGGCATTCTATTTTAAATTATTTTCAATAGATAATAAATCATAACAAGGAGGAAAGAAATGTATAAAGTAGAGAATGGAGAATTTTTTACTTCAATTTTTGTCGAAACAAAAGATTTGAAAGTTGAATTTATTGATTATGGTGCCACAATCAAACAGATACAAACACCAAACCATAAAGGTGTATTCGAAGACTTGTTATTAGAATATAAAAACTCTGGTGATTATATCAATAATAGTATTTACTTAAATGCAACTGTTGGCCCTATTTCTGGACGTGTAAAAGATGGAATCATCGATACCAATAATCATCAATATCAACTTGAAAAAAACCAAAATGACAAACATGCATTGCATAGTTCGAATCTAGCCTTATCTTTTAAAAGATTTGACCATCAAATCATTGAAAATATTCATGAGACTAAAGTCATTTTTACTTATATTGAAACTGATTTTGAAGATCTCAATTATAGAGTTAGTATAACTTATACAGTTGTTAAAAATACTATTAGAGTTCATTTTAATGTTAAAACAAAAACTGACTTCTTCTTCAACTTAACCAATCATGCTTACTTTAATCTTTCCGGTAACCTAAAAAATGATATTACAAATCATGAAGTTACCATTCACACTAATACTCATCACAAATTAGACAAGGACTTAATAAGCACTTATCAATTACTTCAAGATGAACTTTATGATTTCACTAATTCCAAGTCTTTAAAAGATCCTTTGTTAAGGTTAAAAGGCCATCCAAATAATGGTTATGATGATATATATTATTTTTTAAACTCTGATAAGACCATTCCAAAAGCATCTATTTATGAACCAAAAAGTAAACGTCAACTTAAAATATATTCAACATATGATCATATGGTTTTTTACACTCATAATAATGTTAATAATTTACCATTAAAACATTTAAATAATCATATCAAACATTATGGACTATGCTTTGAGTTCCAAAAAAGTCCTCATGGATTTCATGATGGTAAATCATCAAAAACTTATTTAAAGAAGAACCAAGTATATAATGAAGAAATATTATTTGAATTTTCTTTAGAAGACTAAACAACCATTAAAAAAGTTGATATATGTATCAATATTGTTTATAATAAAATTAAGACAAATATAGCGAGGTTATTATGAGTAAAAGAAAAGATTTAATTATAAAACTAAAAGATAAAGATCCGAGTGATTATAAAATGCTATTAGGATTCGATGGTTTTGTTGATGAAATCATTCATGTTGTGGACAAACGGCAAGATCCTGAGAACTTTACGCGTGTCAAAACCATTAAAGAGTTCGCAAAGAAAATAGAGCGAGCAAGTGGTCTTTCGTCTAACATAGAGTTTGTTCCTATCAATACCAAACTTGGTGGTAATGGACCAATCATGTGTAACGCTCTTTCAAAACATAATCCGGATTTAACCTATATAGGAACATTAGGATATCCTAATATACACTCTGTTTTTGTGCCTTTAACAAAAAAAGCTAAAGTATATACCATTGAAAAGTATGGAGATACTCAAGCTGTTGAGTTCAATGATGGTAAATTAATTGTTGGAAAAATGAATACTTTAACCAATGTCAACTATGATCACCTATTAGATATTGTTGGTGAAGAAACTTTAGTTGAATTACTTAATATATCTGATTTATTCGCAACTGTTAACTGGTCAATGTTACCTTATATGACTGATATTTGGAAAAACATCATCAAAAATATATTACCAAAATTAGAAAAAAAAGAAGTTTCACCAATTATGTTTGTTGATTTAGCTGACCCAGAAAAAAGAGAACCTCAAGATATTATAGACGCTTTAAATTTACTTAAACAATTTAAATCATATTTTAGAGTTGTATTAGGACTTAACAAAAAAGAAGCTTATGATGTTGCTAGTATTTTAGGCTTATTCACTGAAAAAGAGGTCAATGATAAATCGCTTCAAGAAGTGAATGAAGCACTTTATAATTATTTACAAATTGATTATGTTGTCGTACACCCTGTAGAACGTTCTAGTGTTGTTTTTAAAGGGCAATATTACGAAGAAGATGGTCCTTACATTGCTGAACCAAAACTTACTACTGGTGCTGGAGATAACTTTAATGCTGGATTTGTCACAGGATTACTACTTGGTTTAGAACCTAACGAAGCTTTATTAACAGGTATGTCTACTAGTGGTTATTATGTTAGAAACGCTGACAGCCCAAATTATGATGAACTCATTCAATTTATTGATGATTGGACAAACAATAAAATATAATAATAAAAAGTCTCCCTCGGGAGACTTTTTTTATGTGATTATTTATTTTTTAATTCTTAATTTTGTTTCTGGATCAAAGAAATGTGCTTTTTCCATGTTAAGTGCTAAATGAAGATCATCGCCAATTTGAATATCAGCTCTTGCATCAATCATAGCTGTTACATCATTATTTCCTACTTTTGCAAAAACACTTGTTTCAGATCCTAATAACTCAGCAACATCAACAGTAAACTTAACAATTGAGTCTTTATATTTTTCTTTAGACTTAGCATCGTCATATAAATCTTCAGGTCTAATCCCAAGAATTATATCTTTGCCCAAGTAGTTAAGTTCTTTTAACAACTTAATATGCTTTTTAGAAGCTTGAACATTAATACCCTCAGAAGTAAACACACCTTCTTCATCAATTCTCCCCTCAATAAAGTTCATTGGTGGTGTTCCAATAAATCCACCAACAAATACATTATCAGGATAATCATAAATGTCTTTTGGAGCTCCAACTTGTTGGATATAACCATCTTTCATGACCACAATTCTGCTTGCCATTGTCATTGCTTCAATTTGATCATGGGTTACATAGATAGTTGTTGTTTCTATTTTTTTATGAAGTTTTATAATTTCTCCACGCATTTGTACACGTAATTTCGCATCAAGATTTGATAATGGCTCATCCATTAAGAATACCTTTGCATTTCTTACAATCGCACGACCTAAAGCCACACGTTGTCTTTGCCCACCAGATAAAGCTTTTGGTTTACGATCTAAATACTCAGTTAAACCAAGTATAGCTGCAGCATTTCTAACTTTTTCGTCAATCATGTCTTTTGGTTCTTTTCTCAATTTTAAACCAAAGGCCATGTTGTTATAAACTGTCATATGTGGATACAATGCATATGATTGGAAAACCATCGCAATGTTTCTATTCTTAGGTGCAACATCATTGACCAAAACATCATCAATGTATAGATTACCTTCAGTAATTTCTTCAAGTCCAGCAACCATTCTTAAAGTCGTTGATTTTCCACAACCTGATGGTCCTACGAAAACAACAAATTCTTTATCTTTAATTTCTAAATTAAAGTCAACAACTGCAGGTGGATCACCTGGAGTATAAATCTTTTTAATATTCTTAAACGTTAATGTAGCCATTTAACCACTCTCCTAATTAATTTTGATTATATTATACTGTTTTATTGTCATTATATCTATGGTCAAAGTGCACAAATTATTCATCAAAAATATTGACAAAAGCTCGCAGACCCCTAAATGTTTTCACATTTATTTCTGTTTTATTTAATATTTTATCCAAACGATAATTTAATGAATTCCTGTGCATAAAAAGTTTCTTAGCAGTTATTGAAAAATTCATATTACATTTTGCAATCATAAGGATTGTTTTAATGTAATCTTGTCCTAATAAAGCAACGAACTGTCTTTTTAGAAAATCCCTTTTATTGCGATAATGTCCGAGTTCAATGATGTATCCTGTAACATCATATGCTTTGTGATCTAATAGTTTTATATCATCAAAAATTACTTCTTCAGGAATGAAATCTAAGATTTTTTCATGTATATAAAGTAATTTAGTATCAACATTGAAATCACTAACAATTGAAGAATGTATCATATTAAAATCAACTAACTCTTCGTTTTCATTCAAACTCAATGAAATTTTTATAATTGAATCATTCAATGAATATATTTCAGTGTTATTTGATAATTTATCAAATATTTCAACTAAATCCTCTGTAATTCTATTTTGATAAATATAAATATGATAAATCATAATCTTCTCCTTAAGAGCAATCATCCACCACTTTTATTGTTTTTTCAATTAAGTCTCTTGAATTCGGTCCGACTTTTACTTTGTATTTTCGTTGTTCTGCAGTCCAATCCATATTCAAATTGTAAGTTCTAAAATCTTCAATTGATAACTCAAATTCAATGATTTTCTTTTCAAATGGCTTAAATGCTACTCTTTTAAATGATTTTAATTCGTTCACTGGTCTTGAAACACTAAAGGTTAGTGCTTCAATATAGCATTGAACAATTTCCTCAACAGCATATTTGCTATCATTTTCAACAGTTACTTTTATAATTAGTTTATCATATTTATTTAGAATTTGTTTATCAATTTCAAAATCTATATATTTAAAATTACCAAATGACAGTCCATATCCGAATGGATATAAAGGTTCATTAGGGCAATCAATATACCTTGAATTATAACGGTATGTTGGTCTTTCACTATCAAATGGTCTACCCGTATTATAATGGTTATAATAAATAGGAATTTGACCTTCATGATGAGGGAAAGACATTGTTAATTTAGCACTTGGACTTACTTCACCAGTCACCAAATTATAAATTGCATTTCCAGATTCCATTCCTGGTTGATATGCATATAATATTGCTTTAGCTTTTTCTTGATAATGAGTCATAATCAATGGTCTGCCTGTAAATACTACTAAAACAATATTTGGATTTATTTTTCTGATTGAATCAAAGTAATCTTTTTGACTATCATCTATATATATCTTTGTTTTACTATTACCTTCACCAGCATGAGATCCGGGTTCACCCAACGCCATTAGAATTATATCAGCATTTTTAAGATCTTTTTTTTGTTTATCATCTAGAAAAGGATGTTTCTTTCTAGTAAAGGCTTCTTTTATGGTTGTTACATCATCTTTCTTACACAAGGCAGCCCATTCACCCAAAACATCCTTTGAATCAATGTATGGACCACATAGAACGATTTTTTTATTTTTAGACACTGGTAAAATACCATCGTTTTTTAACATCACAATACTTTTTTCCGCAGCTTCTCTTGATAAATTTAATGTTTCCTCGTTCAATAAATATTGTTCACTGTTTTCATATAGATACCCATATGGATTTTCAAACAATCCTAAATCATATTTTAAAGTCAAAATTCTTTTGACAGATTCATCAATGTCGTTTTCAGATACCTTATTCTCATTAACCAACTCTTCTAAGTGGCTAATAAAAGACTCTGAAACCATTTCATGCTCTAATCCTGCGTTAAAACATTGCTCTGCCACATCTTTTAAATTTTCTGCGACTTTATGACTTATGATTTCCTCAGTAGATGTGTAATCCGAAATCACCACACCTTTATATTTCAACTCATCCCTTAATATATCTTTTAATAAGTATTTGTTTGAGCTTGCTGGCACATCAAAAACTGTATTAAAAGATGTCATGACCATAGAAACACCTGACTCTATAGCTGCTTTAAAGGGCGGTAAATACATATTATAAAGAACACGTTTTGATAAATCAACTGTGTTATATTCTCTTCCTGCTTCTACTTGTCCATAAGCAATAAAATGTTTTGCACAAGCAGCAACTGTATTCTTATTAGATAAATCATTTTGTTGATAACCTTCAACATAAGCCTTACCTAAAACACTTGATAAATACGGGTCCTCACCATTGCTTTCCATGACTCTACCCCATCTAGGGTCTCTTACTAAATCTAACATTGGAGAAAAAGTTAAATGCAGTCCTCTATGAGAAGTTTCGTAAGCAACTGCCTTTGAAACTTTCTTTATCAATGTTGGATCCCATGAATTAGACAAGGCAAGATTAATTGGAAAAGAAGTCTTATATCCATGAATAACATCAAATGCAAACAGTAAAGGAATACCTAAACGACTTTCTTCTACTGCAGTTTTTTGTAAGTTTCGAATAACTGTTTCATCATGCACACTTAAAATAGATCCAACCATGCCTCCTTTAATTCGTTGATTGGTTTTACTTGAATCAAAACTATGACCAGTAACAACATCACTATAAAAGGGCGCTTGAAAAAGTTGCCCTATTTTTTCTTTCAATGTCATTTTTTTTAATAAATCATTTACAAAATTATTATAAGATTGATTATTGTTAACACTCATTACAAACCTTCTTTATTGTTCTTCAATGTTAATTGATTGGATTACAAATTGTTGAGGAAACATAGTCATATCAATTTCTCCACCTAGAGTTCCACCAATCGCTAGGTTCATTATCAAATAAAATGGCTGATCAAACGGCCATCCTTTATGCGTTGAATCTTTTTCATCCTCACCCTTCAAGTAAGTATGTTCCTTCTTTCCATCAATATAGTAAGTAATTGAATTTGGTGTCCATTCAAAACCATATGTATGAAATTGATCAGCAATATTCTCTTTTTGAATTGTATAAAAATATTGGTCTTTTCTTATATGGTTATATTTTTCAGTATGGATGCATAAATACAATAAATCTTTTTGATTACCTGTATGTTCCATGATATCTATTTCACCACTCTTAGGCCAATGACCAAATTCATTGTTTTGTGGCATCATCCAAAGTGCTGGCCAGGTGCCTTTCCCACTAGGAACTTTAGCAACAATTTCACCTCTACCATATTGAAAATAAAACTTATCTCTTGTATGAATACGAGCACTTCTAATAATATGATCATTTAAGGTCGCTTGTATTACAAGTCCCATATCATTAAAAAATATATTTTCTTTTAAGTCTGTGTTTTGTTGAGCTTCATCATTTGCCCACTTTTCACCAATAGCAATATTCCATATATTTGGATCTAGTATTTGTTCTTTTCTAAAGTCGATTGATAATTTATTTTTCATGTTTACTCCTCTAATTTTTCAGTACTCTTGTTGATTCACCGTTGATTAAATATGTATCAACAGTGATGACATCTCCATTTTGATTCCCATTTTGATTATCAAAAAATTGGAAAGTTTTTCTTGCCGCAATCTCACCCATTTTTCTTGCATCTTGTCGGATTGTTGTTAATCTTGGTGAAATCAGTTGCCCAATATCGACGCCATCAAACCCAACAATAGAATAATCATCAGGAACTTTTTTTCCACAATCTTTAATGGCTTGAATAGCACCAATAGCTAACATATCTGATGCACAAAAAACTGCTGTTGGGTGTTCTTCTAAGGCCAATATTTTTTGCATGGCTTGATAACCATCCTCTTTAGAAAAATATTCACCTGAAACCAGAAACTCATCGACTAAAGGTAATCCACATTTCTTCATAGAATTCTCAAAAGCTAATTTCCTTTGACCACCAATATAAGTGTGTCTATCACCATAAATATGGGCAATTTTTTTGTGTCCTAAGTCACATAAAAATTTAACACCTTGTTCCATACCTTGATCATTATTTGAAGTTACAGTTACTGCAGTTGGAACAATATAATCTATGACAATGATTGGAATTTTTGATTTATAAAGTTCAATCATTTCTTCACTGTTGAAATCTTCACATAAAACTAGTATTGCATCAACTTGTTTTCTCATTGAATGTTGTAAATATGATCCTTGCTGTTTACCCATGCTCTTTGCAAGAAACATAATATCATAGCCTCTTGTTTCCACAAATTTTTTATAACTCTCCAAAACTTTAGAAAACAATGGATGTTGTAATCCATAATTAGTGATGTCTTCAAATATGATACCAATTGTAAATGATTGATGTGTCTTTAAAGAGCGTGCTGAAGAATTAGGGACATAACCCATATCTTTAGCCATATTTTGAATTAATACTTTTGTTTTTTTTGAGATGTCAGGATAATCATTCAATGCTTTAGAAACTGTTGCAACACTTACCCCTGATTTCTTAGATATATCTTTTATAGTTACCATTATTCTACCTTTTCTATATCAAAATAATTTAAATTAAAACCACCTGATTCAGCGAGTATTCTAAATGCTAAAACACCTTCTTGTAAAGTAAATACATCACTTGTTACTGTTGTCCATTGTTGCCAACCACCTGTTGCATCAAAACTCAATGTAAATAGTGGAAAGCGATTTAAAGTAAATAATTTTACAGTTCAACCTTCTGTTTCACTAGCAACTCTTAGGTTCATTCTATATTCTCCAGCCTCTTCAACTTTTAAGAGGTATACCATATAATCCCCATCGTCTATAAACCCAACATTTAAAGTTCCATCTGTGTCTTCAGACTGTTCAGTTTGAACACCTGAAGCCTCATCATAATCTTCAGCTTGGATTTTTCCTATTGCTAAAGGTACATCCTCAGTTGTAATGGTCATTTGAGAGAGATCAGAACGATTACCATCAAAGTCTTCTGCTTGTATATGAATGTCATAAGTCGTATTTGGCTCTAAATCATAAATTCTGATAGCATTTAAGGTTGTTGAATCAACCAATTGATCATTAACGAAAATGTTATAGTGAGAAACCATAATATCGTCTTCAGAATGATCCCATTTTAAACGTACACTATTATAGGTGCGATCCTGTAAAACTAATCTAGTGGGTTCTGTTGGTGCTTCTTGATCCATGCCAGCGTAATCTTTTTGGAATACTCTTACATAATCAACTTGGAAAGTTTGAGGAAAAATAGAATCATCTATACCCCGAGAACCTCCCCAGTCACCACCAACTGCAAGATTTAATATAAGATGGAATGTATCATCAAATGGCCAAGCATCACTATTTTTTATATCAATATTAATATCAGGATTATATCCGAAAATCGCAAATTGTACACCATCAATAAATAATTTAATACTAGAAGGTTCCCAAATCATTTCGTAGACATGAAACTCCTCTTCAGCAGTTGGAATAGTTTTTGAATAGCCAATTTGTGTTCCTAAACCATGATTGTAAGCGCCCGTATGAATAGTTCCATGGATTGTATCCGGATCATATCCGACATATTCCATAATATCTATTTCACCACTATATGGCCATCCACCATAGCTCCAATTGGTTGGCAACATCCATACAGCTGGCCACAATCCTCTACCTTCAGGCAATTTTGCTCTTACTTGGATTCTTCCATACTCCCAATCACCTCTATATTTAGTCACCAATCTTGCAGATGTATAGTTATTATCGCCCATTTGTTCCTTTATTGCTTTAATATTTAAAATACCATCTTGAACAAAAGCATTGTCTAAATCAGCATTTGTATAATATTGTAACTCATTATTTCCCCAGCCGTTTCCACCAACATCATAGGCCCAGTGATCAGAACTCGGTAAGCCATCAACATCAAACTCATCACACCAAACTGGTTGCCAATCATCATCAAGATTATTTATAGTTTGACACTCTTCAGCAACTAAACCACGACTGTCATAAGGTTCTGAGGTCGTTGGTGTTTGTGTTGTTGTATTTTCAGTTGTATTTTCAGTTGTATTTTCATCTGTAGTTACATCAGCAGTTGGCTGATCAGTTGTCAGGACATCCTGACAACTGATGACCGAAACTGACAACAAAAGTATCGTTACTATTCCTAATATTTTTTTCATATCTATTCTCCTGTAATTCCTGTTCTATCAATTGCCTCAACAAAATATTTTTGAGTAAAGAAAAATAAGATAAGTAAAGGCAAAATCGCTAATATATTTCCAGCTAATTTAGCTGATTGCATTAATTCTCTTGCAGTCGATCCCTCTGGATACATACTTGCATAATTTACCATGAACTGTTCAACCCTTAAAGGTAGTGTTAACATGTCACTTCCTCTTAAGAATAGTCCTGATAAATATGTTTCATTATAATACCATACAAAGCTAAATAAGAAAACAATTATTATCGCTGGCACGGCCAAAGGTATTGCTATTTTTGTGAATATTTTCATTGGACCTGCACCATCTAATTGTGCTGATTCCATCAAGCTGTTTGGTATCATCTTAAAGAATGAGTAGAAAATTAAAATATAAATTGCACCATTAAAACCTTGTCCTAAAATGGCAGGATAAATAAATGACATAATTGAGCCAATCAAATTATAATCCGCATACAATCTAATGGTAGGTATCATGGTGATTTGAGGTGGTACGATAAAAGTTAAAATCATCAACGCCATCAAAATCTTTTTAAACGGAAAATCGAATTTCGCAAAGCCATACCCAATCAAAGCACTTGAAACCGTAGCTGATATCGCTGGTAAACCAGCTAAAACAACTGCATCCACCAATGCTTTTGGATAATTGATTGCTTCCCAAACAATTCTATAATTTTCAAAAGTTAATTTCGAAGGCACCCAATTAACTGAGACATCAATAATATCATTCATTGTCATAAAACTATAAGATAGCATATACATCATTGGGTATAAATATATATATCCAAGTCCAATCAACATTGTATAAATGGCAACTTTATAAACAAAGCCATCAATGAATTTCATTCCAAAGAGAAATCGTTTAAATTTAGATTTTGTATGGCCTTTATCTTTCTTAGTAAATTCTTGATATCTATTTTTAATATTAGAGAATATATTCATATTAATTACCCTTCCTTCCTCTAATATTTAGAGCACCTACAAAAATAAGAATAATTAAAGTCATTACAATAAAGAATATCCATGAAATGGTTGATGTATATCCCCAACCTGTTGTAAGAGCATCTGTTGATATACCTAAATATTTATCCCTAATAAAATTAGTAACGGGGTTTAAACTAAAGATACTCATTGAAACAACAGTATAAATAATTGAAATTGTAATTAATGGCTTAATAGATGGTAAAGTAATCTTCCAAAAGGCTTCCCATGGACTAGCACCATCTATCATTGCCGCTTCATATATTGATTTATCAATTTTTTGTAAGCCAGCTAAGAATATTAATATCTGAATTCCAGCAAACCATAATACAAAAAGAATTTGATCAAATAAGGCTTGAATTGGATTTGCTAAAAATGATCCAACATTATTAACAATCATATCAATAAATTGGTATTCATCAATTGATGGTAAGGTTGTCGCCCCTTGATTCATTAATTCGCCAATGACTGGACCTGATGCAATAATGACAGGCAAGAAAAAGATGGTTCTCCAAATACCTTTCCCTCGAATATTTTGATTAATTAAAAGCGCTATAATCAATGCAAAAACAATGGTTACAGGCACATTTAATAACATTGATAAGGAATAGTTTATCAATAACTCAACAAAATTGGTATCTGATAAAAATGCTGCACGGTAATTGTTAAACCATACAAACTCTGTACCAATACCATCTATCGCTTGTGTAACCTTAAAAAAACTTAAATAAAAACTATTGAACACTGGATATAAAGAAAAAATCAAATAGCCAACAATCCAGATGAAAATAAAACTCAACCCAGCAACTGCTTGTCTTCGTTTATTGGTTCTTTTTATTTTAAAGTGCTCAAAAAGTTCTATATGCGTATATGACATATATATAAATTTATTATGAAACATTCTATGAAAAAATCTTCTTGTTGGTTGAAAAATATATTTATTTAATGGCGGTAAAAGTGTATCTCTTCTAAATACTTCTATTTTATTTATAATATTTTTAAATATCTTTTTCATGCTATACACCCCTTACTAGATAACTTATAGGTTGTACAGTTTGATCATCATAAATATAAGTATTATTTGTATAATTTATAACAATTTCTACACCGTTTGAATAACCAATAACCACTATTCCTTCATCAGGAATATCTCTTGAGGTAATTTCTTCACCTTGAACATGCATCAAGGCTTGATTAATCCATTCATATTCTTCAATAATGGTTTGATTCCACACATCAAATTCAGAACTATAAAAACTCTCTAAATCAGTACCAGCCAATTTAGATGGTCTTTCTTGAGTCAATAAATAAGAAGGATAAATATTAAAATCAATCATCATCAAAAGTTGTTGTTTATCAAGACTATTGAAATTTAAATGACTTGAAAACATTTCTACGTATCCACTCAAAACAATAGGTAACACCGGAACTAAGTCATCGAAATAACTGTATTGGTTGTTGTAAAGCGGCATATCATAGTAACTCTCTAAACCTGAAAAAGCATATGCATTTGGTTGCGAGTATTGAGCGTTATCTTGATACGCTTCTATAATCGATTGATATATATCTAGAGCATCTTTTCTAGAATATATTTCATCATCAAAATAACTAAATAAGATGGAACCCATTGATTGAAACATCACATCAACGCCTATATCTTGATAATTTTCTAAGTCACTCATTGCTCTATTATATGAAAACTCAGGATAAAGTAAATAAGCCTTATCATAAACACAAATTTCGCAAGTTCTTTCTAACTTAAATCGATCAATTGCTTCAGCTACATTTCTTCCGTAATTTAAACTATAAGTATTATTAGAACCTATCGCATAATTATTCACTAGCAGCAATTCGTTCTCTTCTTCTATTTTATCAATTAAATCATAAAATAATGAATTTCTTCCTAATCTATACTCAAAATCGACATCACTTGGTAGATGACCACTAAAACCTCCATCATTCCACCCTAAAAGTGAAACACGCTGATTTAAAAGATTATTATCCATAAAGAAATCATACATTGTGCTAACTTCGTTCACATCTGTCATTTCAATCAGTTCTTTCCCTATAAAACGCGCTCTAGAATCTGCCATTAGATATTGTAAATGTATTGGAATTTGTGACATTTGCGGATTCATCGGATTTAATATATCATCTTCAATCAATGAATTTTGGTAAGCTTGTGCCATACCAACATAATTTGCTTGCTCATTTTCTAGAAAATCAAAATTAATTTTTATATCTTCATCCATTGATTCATAAACTCTTAAAGCCCCACTTGTTCTATCAGTTGTAAAACTTTGTGTGTATACCTGTTTAAAATCAAATTTATTGAAAATCAGATTATAATTAACATTTGTTGCGCCATTCGGAAAAGCAAATAAACGTGCCATCGTTGAACCTGATTCAATCATACCAACAAATGCATTTTGATTAACACCATGTACAGCCCCAAAGATTGGTAAAGATAACCTATATTGATTCAAACGTGAGAAATTATCACCCACACCAAAATCACTTCCAAAATACCTTGCTTGATATGGTCTAACATATCTATTTTCATTATCTTCGTATCTAATTAATGCTCCTACACCATCAGGCACCATCATATAACCTGGAATGTCGTCTAAATAAGTTGCACCCATTCCCGGAAAAACTATAATACTAGATAATTGAATTTTATCAGAATCACCTTCATAAATTGATTCAACTGGCATAAAAAATTCAATACCTTCATCTGTTAAAGACACTTCAAACGAGAAACCTAAATCTAGAATTGAATAACCATATTCACTAATCATTTGATCTAAAGTTATTAATCCATCTAAATAGAACTGGTAATTACGTTGGCATAATCGAGTTTGACATGTTCCATCTATGTTTACATCAAATTTAATGGTTTGGTCTTCTACGCTTGATTCTACTCTAAACTGAGTATCAGAAATACCAATATTAGTTGGATTGTTATAGTTTTGTTCAACATTAAAATACTCAAAACCAATCCCACTTTGAAGCAGACCAGTAAATGTACCAGCTAGAGCATTATCCACAGCGGTATTCCATACATAGTTGGTGTCTTTATTTAAAACTTTAATCCCCAAGTTTTCTTCATTGAGATATAAAGCGAAATTATCATTTTCTAACATTTTTTCGTCTCTATTGGTGATATTTATAAATTCATCACTATCAACAATGGTTAAATCATCAGGGTGTGAATATCTTGATGAGTGAAAAATTAAATCATCAACAATAGAATTTGTATCTTCTATTAATTCAACATCATTATTGGTATTTGAAGTTTCTACAATTACAAATGTTGTTGTTACTAAACCAAGTACTATAAATAATTTTTTAGCTATTTGTAACACGATAGAACACCTCCATAATAACGTCTTTTATAAGTATAACTAATTCGTTAAGTAAAATATATAGAATGAAAACACCTAAGAGCATCATCACCATGGTAAAACCTGAAATTAAAATAGATTTTATAGTATCTTTAACATTATAAAAATGTGTTTCCTTCACCATAAAGAAGAAGTATACAACAGTCAGTAATATCGCTATTGTATTAGCGAATGATACAATAAATTCTTCGTTATAGGTCAATCCTTGAGAAACAATAGCTATAACTGGTAATAAAAGAAAATATGGTGCCAAAGAATAAATAGTTGTTATATAAACATCTTTAAGTCTTCCTTCACCTTCTCTAATAGTACCAATTAGGAAATTAGCAATAACCCATACTAATATTGGTAGAACAATTTTAATCAATTCTTCAACAACATTTATGTTTTCAATTTGTCTAAAATTAAATAAGAATCCTAAATTATATATATAGAATATATAACATAAGAAATATATACCTAATAAGATTGTAACTGGGAAGACTTGAATTCTATTCTTTCTTTTAATTTCATATGTTTTATCAGCTGGATTTCTTAAGTATGAAAAAACAAATAGTATCTGATCAATGATTTTAGATTTTTTTCTTGTCCAACTGATACCTTTTTTTATAGGATTTGTTGCATACGATACAATCTTAATTCTAATGTTAATGACAAAAATAACTAATAGAACGAAAAATATAGCAACAAAAGTTGGCGCATAGTCAATCATCCATGCATTTCTAACTTCCCAAAAAGCATCACTATAACCGCCTCTATCGTTAGCAATATAATACTCTTCTAAGGCTTCATCATATTCCCCTAGACTAAAATGCGCATTGGCCATCCCTTTATGAGCAAGGTCAAAGAAATCATTCATCTTTAATACTTCGCTCCAAGGCTCTTGTGATTGAATATATTGTCCATCTTGATAATCTCTTAATGCTTCATGAACATAGTCTGTAAAAATAGTTGGATAGTATACCTTTAATGTTCCACTGCCTCTATCAAGCACATAAATATTGGATGAATCATCAACTGCAATTGATGATGGTTGATTCATCAATCCTTGAACTTGATTGGTAATGTCATTCCCACCAAAAGCAAACAATAAATTACCATCAATGTCATATTCAAAAATCATACCTTCTCTACTTACAGTAAAGACATTGCCCAAAGGTCCAATATAAACATCAACCAAGTTTTGTGCAACAAACATCTCTGGTAATAAATTATCACCACTAATATTTAATCTCTTAACATTGTTACCACCATCACCGAGTGATACTGTATGTATCAAGCCACGATTATCAATGGCCATGTTAGAAACTTCAGGTGGAGTCAAGTTGAAAAGATTATTAAGTTGTTCTTCAGTAAAAAATGTATATTGTAAAACAGTTCTTAAGGTTGGTGTGATAGTATTCGAACCAAAATAAGCTAGAAAATCACCATCATTTGTAAACTGAGCCAACCCTTTGACACCTAAATTTAAAATATAAACATTTCCACGAGCATCTGAGATAATCTTTTTTGGTTTAAAAGCTTCTTCACCAAACAATGGAGAATCAGGTTTTGTATAAGTCACTAAAACATTACCTGCTCCATCTAACTTATAGGCTGCTTGTGTATCTTGGTCTGAAACATATATAAATCCATCTTCTGTTGCAAAAACTCCTGTTGGATTGATGAGGAAATCAGAACCTATTACGCTGGCTGTTTTTGTTTGATTATCATAGACAATGATTTTACCTACACTGCCGGTTGTAGATGCAATATACATTTTGTCACCAACAATATCGATATCCATCGGGGTGTCTAAACTAACTCCATCTAATTCATATATATCTCCAACTGGAATATAAGCTATTTGAGTTCGGACAAGTCGCCCATCACTCAAAGTATATGTATTATAGTTTACACCATTTTCTGCATTTACCCTTGTGCCTAAAAGTAAAGCAAATAGTATTAATACAAGTGAAAAAGATAATATCTTTTTCATTACTTAATACCTGAATGCGCCATGGTATTCATGACTCTACTTTGCAAGAAGATAAACAATACAATGTTAGGCACAAACATTATAAAACTTGCTGCAGCCAACATACCTTGACCAGCAACAGGGTTACCAACAAGTGATGCTAATGTTGAAAAGTAAAATGGTAATGTTTTTAAACTTTCACTGTCAACATACAAAGATGAACCAATAACATCATTCCAGATGAGCTGGAATGACAAAATACCAACAGTGGCAACTGCTGGTGCTATAATTGGCATAATAATCTTCAAAAATATCTGCATTTCACTGGCACCATCAATCTTCGCAGATTCAATAATTTCATTTGGAGTTTGATCAATGAATTGCTTAACCAAAAACAATCCAACTGGTATGGCAATTAAAGGCAGTATCAAAGCAAAATATGTATCAATAATACCAATGTTTGTCATGGTTAAATACCTAGGAATTGTTACTGCAATCGGCACAAACATTAATGCCAATGTATTTATTTCAAATAATAGTTTTTTTCCTTTAAACTTAAGTTTTGATAAACCATAAGCAGCTAAAGATGTAATTAAGATACTTAAAAATACTCCAACAACAGTCACTAATATACTATTGAACAAATATCGACTAAAAGGTATACCAGATTCTGCGGCTAAGTCTACCAAATTTTTAAAGTTATCAAAAGTAGGTCTTTTTACAAAAAATCTTGGTGGCCAAGCATATAATTCGTTGGTCGGTTTAAAAGCATGACTAATGATAAAGACAATTGGCAAGCCAACAAAGATAGCCATAGGAATAAGAACAGCAAAAAACTTTATCTGACTTTTATGGAATTTTTTAGGATTAATTTTAGTTCCACTAAATTTTGACATTATTCATACCTCCTATTCTTTTTCACCAAGCACATTAAAGGTTACTTTAGAAATACTATATATCATGATTAACAGCACAACACTAACGGCTGATGCATAGCCCATTAGATAACGAATAAACCCAAAGTCTTCAATATGGTTAACCATCAATTGGCCTGCGTATTGAGGCGTTGGATTAGCCCCGGATAGTTGGACACCTATGGCACCAACAGTAAATGTACCCACCACAGACATTACAGCCCCAAACAACATCTGGGGTTTCATGGATGGAATGGTGATATAGAATATTTCTTGCCAACGGTTTTTCATACCATCAACATAAGCAGCTTCGTATAAACTTTGATCTATGTTTAAAATACCAGCAAGCATCGCTAAAAAGCCAACACCCATAGAACCCCATAATGACACTATAATCATAATGTTCATCAAATATTCAGGAGACTGTAAGAACTGTATGGGTTCTTGGATAAAGCCCCAGTTAATCAACAAGGAATTGATATAACCCGTGGAGTTACCGGAAAAAATAACGGTCCAAACAACAGCCATGGCAATACCAGCTGTCATTGAAGGACTGTATAAAACAATCGCAAAAATCGTTCTTGCACGATGTGGTATTTGAGCAAGCATCCAAGCCAATATAAAACTTAAAAAGTACCCTACTGGACCTACAATAAATGCAAATTTAATCGTATTTGGTAAAACATTTTGCATAAATACTTCATCTCTTGTTAATAATTCAATATAGTTTCTTAACCCAACAAATTCTGGTGTCTCAATTGTATTAAAATATGTAAAAGACAATAAAATTGCAATAAGAACTGGAATGATAATAAAGGTTAAAAATAACATCACATACGGTGTTATGAACCATAAAGGAGAATTCATTTTATTCGTCATTTGTATGCTCCTTTAACCAAAGATCTATATTGTATATCGTTGGAACAATATAAGGCTTAACAACTTCACCATTGTCCACATAACCAAATTCTTCCATACGATAAATAATTTCTCTATTTGCTGTTTTCACAGCTTCATCTAATGCAATCCTTGGATTTGCATCATCAAAAATAATGGTATTCCACGCATTAGAAATCTCACGTTCAACCATATATGCCCCAGGAATTCTAGAGGCTTCTAAAGCATATTCCCACTGTGCTAAAATAACTTCTAGATGCTCTTCTGGTAGTGATGTTTGAGCAAAGGCTTCAAGGTTTGCTGTATTCCATAAGAACTCAGTACCATATGTTGTTTGTAGTCTTTGAGCAAACTGCACTTGAATTTCAGTACTCATCCACCATCTGACAAATGACCAAGATTCGTCAGGTAGTTCAGTATCGGCTAAAATCATCAAAGATTGTGCGCCACTTGCTGCCCATCTTTCAACTTCACCTGTTTCTTCATTATAAACACCAGGGTGTGGTGCTATGCTCCATTTACCAGCAATTTCAGGAGCGGCAATGGTTAATTGTAGATAGGTTGCTAAGTCACCAATACCAATAGGTAATGTACCAGCTCTAAAATGATTATAAAAGTTTGGTACTTGTTTTGGTAAATCATAAATTGTGAATAAATCAGTCATCATTCTCATACCACGTAGATTTTCTTCACTATTAATGAGTGTGGTCATACCATCATCTGCATAAAGTGTTCCGCCAAATTGATAAATAAAAGGAATGGTCGCAACAAAAGGCTTGAATCCCCCAAATTGAGCAAGTGGTTCAAAGTAGTTCATACCATAACGTTGTAATTCAGGTAGTGACTCAATTACTTCTTCCCATGTATCAGGAACATGGATTTCGTCGCCTTCTCTAAAAGAACCAAGTTCTCCCAATATATCTTCGCGGTAGAATGTTACCCAAAAGTTTTGAGTCTGAGGTAACCCATATACACCATCTTCAAATACATAAGGTATAACAACTCCAGGTGAAAAATGACTTACAAGTTCTTCATAACCTTCAAATTGTCTTAAGTCGAGACTTGCATTACGAATAGCAAACTCATATGGAATCCAGTGATTAACACCTAAAGCAATATCAGGTGGTCTATTGGCTGCATTTGCTAAAATCAATTTATTCTCATCAGGCATCAATGATAGTTTCACAGGAATGCCAGTTTCAGCAGTAAATTCGCTATCAATAATCTGTTGCATGATTTCAATATATTGTCTTGGATAATTCACCCATATTTCAATAACATCTTCATCGACAGATTCAACCGCATAATCACTTTCTCTAAATGATAAGAAAAAACGTTTAACACCCTCTGTCATTCTCACAAAAAAGTTTGCATTTGCATTAGGCACTTCATCTAAATCATTAACAATATTAATTTGTTCTAAATCCAAACCATTTTGTAAAAATATTTGTGCCAATGTCCCTAGTAATTGGGCTGTAGAAGAATCACCATCAGCTAACATTAACATATTATTTGGTATATCATTTACATCATCGACTAATTTCTTTAACTGACTGATTGCTAATGATACATTAGTTAGTTCTCCTGGTTCTTCATAGATTGTATAAGTTAACAATCCTGTTTGAATCATTTCTAATGTATTAATCCATCTATTTATTCTTTGTGAGACATCAGGTATATATGTTTCTAAATCCCAATTCCGGTAATTATCAACAGTGTTACCAGTTAATTTTTTTATTTCTAAACTTAAAGCTGTAATTTCATCCATAATTGTAACAATATGTTCATATGCATTTCTATATGGATCTAATACTACTCTAAGTGATAATTCGTTTTTACCTTCTTCAAGGTAAATTTTAAAAGCTTCTTCATCATTACTTAAGACTAAGTTTTCGAAGTCATTTGTGTATTGAAAAGCCACCATTGTTAATTCATCAAATGGCACTTGACCGTTAATCATAATCTCTCTAAAAACAGGCATCTGCATCAAGAAATTTTGTCTATATTTTAAATTAATATAATAAAATCCTGCTTCTTTAACTTCAATATCATATGTAATCATGTCATTACCTGTTCTAAAACTATAACCTTCTACTGAGTTCAATAATCTATATTGAGCATCATAAGTTGTAGCAGAAGGATCGTTGATACTTCTTAATCGTGTTGATGGATTGGTTTTCGAAGTGAATGACTCAGCACCGATTGTGATCAGTTCTTCATTTCCCATTTCTTTATTTGAATGTAATGCCAAATACTCTTGGTATGAAGGTACATTTTCAACGCTTTCAATAATTAGTGATTGAATTAAAAATTCACCACCTTCATGAATTAGTTCAATCGTATTAAGACCTTCTTCAAATTTGAATTGCAATGGACGGCTATTTAGAGCCGTAGAGTCATAAAGCTTATTTGAATAAAACCCACTAAACTTAGCTGAATTTGGTAAAATCTCATTACCATATCTGTCTCTTGTAAATTCATCCTTAGTAAATTTCCAGATAGTTGTTAATTCAATATTTCTAGCTTCATCATATAAATATACACCATTTATCTTAAGTCCAAGAATATTTGGTAAAATACTTGTCGATATATCCTTTTGATTAATAGTAATCTCATAAACACCAGCTTCATCGATTAAAATCGGGATTGTTGTTACATCATCTTTATTCATATGAACCAAATCTTCATCAAATCCAAAATCTGCACCATCTACAACATTACCTTGCATATCTTCAACACTTATTTCTTCATAGTATCCTGAAACAACATCATTTTTCCATGATGGTTTTATATGAGAATAATGATCCGAAAATTCCTCAGTTGGTGTAATTAGAGACATATCTATAGTCGCATTTTTTATACTGCTACTATTCACAATAAAAAGAATTGTGATTATAAGTAGTATCGCTAGAATGACTATTGTTTTAGGTTTTTTAATATAATTTATAAATTTCATAGCTCACCTCGAAAAGCAATAAGACTTGACAAAACATCAAGTCTTATTAAATTTTTTTATTCGTATTCTTCTAATGCTTCATTAACAAATTCGTTAATTTTTGTTTCCCATTCAGAAGCGAAAACATCAGGTGTGATTAGACCATCACCAATTCTTGTCCAATAATCATTATCATCATTGCCTACCCATTCCCAGAATGAAGCATATCCTGGTAACCATTTATCAACATCTGGTTTTGAGTATTCTAATAATTCAATGCTTTCTAAAACACCTTCTATATAGAATACCAAGTCACTTGGTAATCCACTATCATCATACATTATTCTATCCCATACATCATCATAATCAGCAACAGGGAATCTATCAAGATAAGTAATGCCTTGATCTTCTAAAGCATCAATTCTGTTTAACCAACCTTCTCTACCAAAAGACATCCATTTAGCAAGTAAATAAGCTTCCTCTGGGTGATCAGTTTGAGATGATACAACAATGTAGTCTAAAATTGTTGGTGGGAATTGTCCAGCATCTCCACCAGGATATGGCCAAAAGCCAACTTCATATCCATAGTCTGCCATTGTATCAACATAATGCATTTCATAAGAACCTTGAATACTCATACCAACGTACCCTTGTATAAATGCAGATCCGCCACCATATTCAAGTGTTTCTTCATCGCTTAAATTTCCATAATCAATAATAACATCATTTGCCCATAAATCTAACTTGGCTTGATAAGCATCAATCCATGCTTGTGATGAAAAATTAAATTGAGTACCATCCCAAGTTTGATATCCAATATCAGCGGCATCTTGTGTTGGCCAAATTGCTTCAAAATCAACATCGCTATTATAGTGAACCGGTTCAATACCATAAACAAAATCATCAATACCAGCTTGTCTTAATTGAGTAGCAACTGTTACAAACTCATCATATGTCCAATCTTTTTCAGGTATTGTAATATTGTATTGATTCAATAATGTTAAATTAATGAAAACGCCCTTGATAAATTGGAACGATGGCATAGCATATCTAACCCCGTTATATACAGCAGTATCTTGAATATTCGGGTATACTAAATCAGTTTCAGGATCGTTGTCCCAATATTCAGTGATGTCTAATAACATACCATTTGAATAACCAACTGGAACATTATCTATGGCAAACACATCGGGGACAACTCCGGCTGCTTGTGCATTTAATAAGTTTTCAGTAAATGCGCCACCATGCCCAGTAATATCTGTCCTTAAAACAACATTTATATTAGGATATTTTTCCATAAATGCATCAATTAATAATTGATTAACAACAGGATCTCCCCAATCCGCATAACTTAAAGATATTTGTTTTGCTGGTGTTTGAGTCGTAGCTTCTTCAGTTGTTGTTGGAGTTTCTGTTGTAGAAGCTTCAGTAGTTGACGATTCTGTTGTTGGTGCTTCTGTAGTAACAACAGTACCTTCTCCATTACATCCGATGATTGCAATACTAAAAACAACCATTAAACCAAATAATAATATTTTTTTCATATTAATTCCTTTCTAATTAATTTAGTGAAGAGGCAGAGAGATTTCACCTTGCCTCCCACTAAACCAAGTATAACAATAATTATATCTTTAATTCTCTAAAAAATAAAATATAAAGTCTTATTCTGTAACAGTATATTGAACTATTCCAGATATATCAGAATCTGTATAATCTACACCATCTCCGATTGCTTTAATAGTTACGTCATATGTACCAGATGCCAAAGACAATGTTGCTAAATCAAATGAATAGGTTCCAGCCGCAACTGCGAATGGTGATCCAGTAACGCCATCAACATAAACTTCAAAACTTGATGCATTTGCCATTGCTCCCCACTGTACTATACCTTGTGGGCTAATCACTATACCAAATGGTGTTTGTAATTGTGTTGGTCCATCAGTTACAGTGTAATCTACTGCACCACTCATTGCTGAATCCAAATAATCTACGCCATCACCAATGGCTTTTATTGAAACACTATATGTCCCAGCAGCTAAATCTAATGCTGCTAAATTATAATTATATGTACCAGCTACTACTGTGAAAGGTGAGCCTGCAACACCATCAACATATACTTCAAAGCTTGAAGCGTTTTCAATTGCACCCCATGCTAATACACCATCATTAATTACAATTCCAAACGGTGTAGCTAATGTAGTTGAGCTTTCAACAACAGTTGCATAATCCCATCCTGCAATATTAATTGTTCCGGTTGCAGCTTCAGTTTTAGCAAATATGATTATTAAATCTAAACCGTTTCTTTCTTCTTCAGTCATAGTTGATAAATCTAATACAACGGTTTGTTCAGAACCTGTAGCTGTTACTGATACTTCAGCTGCTGCTTCCCCGCCTTCAATTTTAAATAAATAATCTTGGCCAGCTTCACCAGTGAATGTAAATTCAATTCCGTTGTTAGTGCCATCAAAATTTTCTACAGTTCCCTGAACATTAAATTCCCACCAATTTGTTGGAACAGCACTATAAGTAATATCGAATCCAGTCGTTGCTTCTGTAATTGTCATGTCTCCATAAGAAACCCATGTAGGGTAACTATATCCTTCATATTGAATAGTACCAGTAGCAGCTTCTGTTTTAGCAAAAATGATTACTAAATCTAAGCCTGCTAATTCATCCATTGTCATACTAGACAAATCCATTGAAACAACTTGTTGAGAACCAGTTGCTGTTACTGTAACTTCTGCAGATATATATCCATCAGTATTTACAGTAGATGAATCTTCGATTTTAAATACATAGTCTTGTCCTGCTTCGCCAGTGAATGTGAATTCTATTTCGTTTTTAGTTTCATCAAAATCAGCGATAACAGCTTGAGTATTCGTATTCCACCATTCAGTTGGAACGGCTCCATAAGCGATATTATAAACTAAAGACATATCTCCATAAGCATGCCATTCAGCAACTAAACCATCCACATCTTCAATCATCAGTGTTCCAGTTAATCCTGTAGATTTAGCAAAGATAATTACTAAGTCTAATCCAGCTCTTTCTTCTTCAGTCATAGATGATAAATCAATTGTTGCAGTTTGTTGATTCCCATCAGCTAATACCGTAATTTCTGCAGATATATACCCATCAGTATTTACAGTAGATGAATCTTCGATTTTAAATACATAATCTTGTCCTGCTTCACCTACAAATGTAAATACAATGCTATCTTTAGTTTCATCAAAGTCACTTAGCATTCCTTGAACATTATATTCCCACCAATTAGTAGGAATTGCACCATAAGTAATCTCATAGTCTAAATTCATATCACCGTATGTGATAACCGTTTCTAATGCAACTTCATCTTCGTCCACAACTACAACATTATAATTTCTGAAAATATTAATGTTATCCATTGTAACAACTGTTGCTACAGATGAAGTGCTAATGTTACCTAACTCAAAATCTAATTTACCACTTGTTGCTGTACCATCATAAGTAAATTCAAAAGTAAATGTTTGCATTTCAGTTGTTAAACTAAATACTTGTCTAAATTCTTTATTGTTAGCATCAATAAATACAAAGTTCATGTCTCTTGCGACAGCTGCTTTTGCATCAAATGTAACAACATAAGTTGTACCTTGTACAACATCAATACCTTCTTGAAGAATTTGAATATTCCAGAACGCAGTACCGATATTAGTTACATCAATAACTAATTCTCCATTGACAATATCCATAGACATGTCTGCACCATCTTCTGCATGAGCATAATAACCCCATCCAACAATTTGTTCAAAATCGCCATTGACAACGTTAACCGGATTAGTATCATCAGCCATTGCAACATTATCAAATGTTACATTGCCAGCTGTGGCAGAACCAATTAGGCCTAATTCAAAATCAATTTTACCTGATGTGGCTGTACCATCATAAGTAAATGTATAAGTAAATGTTTGCATTTCTGTAGTTAATGATGCAACGTATAAGAATTCTTTACCATTTGCATCAATAAATTTAAGATTAATATCTCTTGCTGAGTCAGCTTTTGCATCAAATGTAATTGTATATTCAGTACCTTCAACTACACTTAGATTTTCTTGGAATAATTGGATTGAATAATTATAATCGCCTAATGCACCAATTGTAACTACCATTTCATCATTAACTATTTCATAGCTTGCTGAAGCAAGTCCATTTCCTTCATCCCAATCTTGGAACCATAAGTTCCAACCATTGTTTTCAAAATCTCCATTAACAACCATTTCTTCTTGTTGTAATACATTTAAAGCAACATCATCTATCGTTACTTCGCTAGCTGCATAATTAGTTGTATTCCCTAATAAGAACATAACTCTAGCATCTGTACGATCTGCACCTTCATATGTGAACATAAACTCAAATGTTGTTGGTGTTGAAGTTAAACTAAATGTTTCAGAATAATCATCAGTTATTTTAACAGTCATGTCTCTGTCAACTGTAGATGAAACTGTGAAAACTAATTGATACGTTTGTCCTTGAACTAAGGAAATACCTTTTTGTTTTAATGCAACGCCCCAATCTTCATTTCCTGGAGAAGTTACATCAATAACAGCTGCACCATCAGAAATTGTAAATGTAGCTGCAGCACTTTCATGACCTGCAACATAATAGTACCAGATGTCTTCAGCTGTAATATCTGCATAACCATTGCCAGCATCTTGTACTTCTGCAGTAATATCTGTTGTAGTTGTAAATGTTCCATCAATAATTTCACTAGTAGTATTAAAAACCATTCCCACAACAGTTATTGTAATAGTTTCAGTAACTGTGTTACCTGCTGTATCAGATACAGTGTATACAACTGTATATTCTCCTGGAGTTGAAGTATCTACATCACTTGTGTAATGAGATGCATCTAAAGTAATTTCACCATCTTTAACATCAGCTGCTGTAACACCTGTTAATGGATCAAAATCAGTCCCTACTTCAATAGTTTTATCTAATGCACCGTTGATAATTGGCGCTTCTGTGTCAGGATCTGGTGTTGATTCTGCAATTGTAATATCATCATAATATACAACTGTTGTAAAATTAGCCTCTGGATAGTCTATATCACTTTCAATAGTTGCTCCATGTCCAAATAACAATTGACCTTCTAAAATCGTTCCAGCAGTTTCCTCTTGATTCATGGTGAATTTGAAAGAGAATGTTTGCCATTCAGTTGTTAAATCATATACAATAGCACCTCTAACCGGCATGTAATTCGCAAACCAAGGTGATGCATCTAGTAAGGCTCCAACTTGTACCCATATAGGTCTCGCTGCATCTGCTTTCGCACTGAAAGTAACTTCATAAGTTTGGCCATTTTCAAGATCCATTACATTACTTTCTAAACGCGGTGGTGTAGGTGACCAACCTGGAGTTACATCAATTACTCCTACGCCATCCACTACACTAAAATCGCCAATACCACCTTCATATTCACCAATGGTCCAAATACCTGCGCCTAAACTAAAATCTCCGTTTTGTAGCATATCGTCACCGATTGTACTTGGATCAATAACCACAGTGATATATCTTGTTTGTTCTACAAGATTACCCGCACTGTCTTCAATAGAATACTTTAAGAAGTATTCACCGGTCTTACTTGTATCAAGTAAAGTCAATCCTGATACTTCAATCTCGTCTGTAATATCTCCATCCACATCATCAATGGCAGTAACGCCTTCTAATGGATCGAAATCTACATTCAAGAAAATTTCTTTATCTTCTACACCGGTTAATACAGGGGCTGTTGTATCCGCTGTAGTTGGTGCATCTGTTGTTGGCGCCTCTGTTGTTGGCGCCTCTGTTGTTGGCGCTCCTGTTGTAGGCGACTCTGTCGTTAAATTGTCTGTTGTAAGTGTACCATCACAAGCAACTAAAGCAACAGCAAACATCGACATTAATAATAAAGCTAAAAACTTTTTCATTCTTTTACTTCCTCCTTATTTTACTTTATATATATATTTAAATTCTCATAAAGCCCTTCTCTAATGTCTGAAGCCATCTTACCTTGAATAAATGAACCATTTATAGTAGTAAGCTCACCATCTTTTTCGGCTTCAATCTTATATATTTCACAATCATCATAAGTATTTTTTAATGACTGATTGATATAAGTTACTTTTATACTCTTTAAGAATTTAAACGATAATGTTTTATCTTCCTTAAAGAATGTATGGTGTAGTTTTGGTTCTAGTTCTAACCTTAAATGCCCATCAACATATTTAAATGGTTGTCCACCCGTTGTCATTACCGACCACATGTTCACTGCTTCTACAGTTGAACCACTAAGTCTCGCAAAGAACCCTTTACCGTGTAATGAAGAATCAGGATTGTTAGATGTTGCAATAAAACTAGAATTTTCTAATGTACTTCTCTTATATATTTCTGGGTCCATAAAACAAACTAGATTGTCCTTTATCTCTTCGAAGAAGGCATCATATAATCCTGCTTTTAAAAGGCCGAGTAAATACTTGTATGTCATATGTAAGAAATTACTTTCTCTCTCCAACCATCCTTTTGTAAATGCATGAATTCTTCCAATTTCATGAGACTCATCATTTAAACAAGCACTTGTTTTATACATGTGTAATTCATGGTCATATAAATCTGAATGTTTGATTTTTTCATGCATCTTTAATAATTTATCTTTCCCTATAGATGTTTTTAATAACCTTGCTGGTGCTTCTAAAAATGGTGTCAAGGCATCTCGCTTATAATCTAAAGGTTCAACTAATTTATATCCATTATGATACATAGTTTCTTCATGGTTATCTTTACGTACATCGAATTTGTCAACATCGTATTTCAAGAAAGTTGGAATAATATAATCAGATTGTTCATATAGTTCTGTAATACTATCTTGAATATTTTGTTTTAAACGAAATAAATACGCCTCTACATCTTTAATCGGTAATTTTTCATATTCACCTTTTAGACCAAAACGGATTCTCTCTCTGTAGAGTTCTCTTGAGGATACTCTAGATTCATATGAGACATCCTGATTTAACTCCTCAAAGAAACTATATACTTCAGTTGGTAATTTTAAAGGACCATTATCAATATGATCTAATAAAAAGTCAACAATTCTAAGCAACTCAATACTTTCACTTACACCTGATCCAAGTAAACCAGGTAATCCATTCATTGCATCGTTCCACCCAGGCTTTTCAGCTTCCATTTCGATTCCAATACTGTCAGGATCTAGCAAACTATGTTTATTAAGAACAAGTATTAATAACTTAGTAAATAAATTTGATTTGTAATTACTACCATTAATTTTGCTCCAGTTTGTTGTATGAGGATTCATTTTTAGTTTTTTGATTTTATCTTTATCGAAATGAATCAAACTTCCATATTGCCTAACATTACCTTCATCATTTAAAACAATTTTTTCACTTTTATTTCTTACAGTTACAGGCGAATCATAATAATAGTAATTTTCATTTTTAAATAACAACGATTTCATTTGATCAGGATAAATACTTTCATATGTTTCAACTAAATCTAATACATACGTAAAGTGATCTATCCAAAAGCCTTCACCAAATACCGCTTGAATAAATGGTTCGGAATTTTCTATAATCTCATCAAGATAAGCAGCTGTAGCTTTTTTATGTTTGATTTTATTTTGTTCAATGTAGTTAACAATAGTTCCTGGAGTAAAAGACTTACTCAGTAAATCAACTATTTTTTCGTGATTATCTTCGAAAAGACTGTTTACTAATTCTAAAACGTTGATATCTTTTTTTATTTGATAGGTAATACCATCAATTGATAATGGATTATATCCGTCTAACTGTATTAAACTCATGAAATGTTGAATATTGAAATCTTTAACTTCCTTATTAAAATAAGTATCTAGTCTTCTGTTTTGACAAACATCCCTGAAATTTCCATTACCTTGTGAATAATATTCTGGTGCTAAACTAAAGAAGTTGTAATCTCTTTCTAAATCGCCATGTCTTCTAGAGTATAAATGATAAACTGTATCACCTATATTTAGTGGGTATCCACCACGTAATATATTGTCCAGATAATTCTGCTTAATATAATTATCAAATATAGGAAATGCTGAGTGAGTATCAACATCATCTAGCATTTTTGTAATTTCTTCATTAGACTCAATAAGCTTTTTATTCATGTAGTCATTTTCTATAACGTTCTTAGAGAAATCTTTAAGTATATCAAAACTTTTTGCGTGTCCACTAACTGCATAAAAACTTATAGTTTCATTTGATTTAATTAATTTAGAGACAGGCATAAATGCACATCCAAATTTGTTTGTTGTCACTTGAGGTTTAATTAATAATTCTTTAATAGATAACTCTTCAAAACCATTTGCTTTAGTTTTCGCTGTGTTATAACTAAACACGAGTTCGGGATCAACAATTGGTGTAATCAATTCATCATCTATAAAACCAAAATAATAGTTGCCTGCTTCTACTTTTTTCACTTCACTTGAATCACCTGTAGATGCTCTTAAAGTGAAAAATGGTAATTTGTCATCAATATGCTTAACATCTGCCCAACTTGATAAAATATTTGATGAGGATTTAAATCCTGCATTTTCAATGCCAGAAGGCAATATTTCTGCTATTCCATCTAATATTTCTAAATCAAGGTCTATATCATTCAAGTTGGTTAATTCAACTTTACGAACCAAGCCACCTAGTGATTCATTTGGTAACCCAAAATAAGTCACCTTTATTTTTAGATTTAATTCTTGAATCAATTCCTCAATTGAAAAAGATGAGTAATCAATTGACATTTTATGGTTATTTCTAGAATCAACATGAAATGCTTCTATTACTTTACCTTGGTATTTTATGAAGGTCCTAAAGCCTGTAATAGGAGTTGTCTCATACGCTTTATTAGCTGGCGTGAAAGCCATGATAGGATGGTTTTTATCTTGAAGACCATAGCCACTTATGCCTTGACCTCTATTAGTGTAAAACACCCATAACGGAATCCCCATCTTGCCAGCAACACCTGGCAAGAAGTTTGCAAAAGGACTTTGCTGATTGTAGTTATATACAACAAACTTATTGTCTATATAGTCATAATTTTTCATATTTTCTCTCCTTGTAAAATGATGGTCGATATACTATGCGGTTTTATATTAAAATTATGTTTTGATTCTGTTGTAATAGAAACAACCTCTGCTGTTTCCGTTTCATTCTGAATTACAATAACAATATCCCCATTTGGATTCATAAAAGTTACATGATTCACAGCCTTAGAATCAAGTTTTGATTCAATCCTTATTGCTCCAGGTTTTATATGCTTACTAAAGTGACCAATTGCAAAATATGAACTATTATAATGTAAGATATCATTTTCTCGATCATAAATAATTGGCGCATCACAAAAATTTCCAACATGATTTGGACCGCCTTCTTCATTTAACAAGAGGTTCCAATCAATATATCCTTCACTGTAATTATTGAAATCACCAATCATATTACGTGCATATCTTTCTCCAGTATGAAATTGATTCAAATGAACGCCGTTTTCTATCGTGCCTTCAGTGAACAATAAATGTTTATCAGGAAATAGCTCATGAACTTTTGAAAGATTTTCAAACTCTTCTGATACATACCAATGATATCCAACGCCCCATACATAATCATTAGCAATTGGGTCATCTAATACACCTTTCGCTCTTTCAACCAACAAATCTCTATTATGGTCCCAAATCAAAAGTTTTACATCTTTAAACTCGCTATTCACTAATTTAGGTCCTAAATAGTTCTTGATAAAGTCTCTTTCTTCTTCTGCGGTATACAAGCATGAATCCCATACTTGTTTAGCTGCTGGTTCATTTTGAACAGTCAAAGCGAAAATATTAACGTTTACATTTTTATAAGCAATTAAAAATTTAATATAGTATTTGCTCCAAGCCTCTTTATATTCGTCTAATAACTTACCGCCATGGTTCATATCATTGTTTGTTTTCATCCATGCAGGCGGACTCCATGGAGATGCTAATATATCAATTTCATCTTTACGAACAGCTTGTGCTTCTTTAATCATCGGAACAACAAACTTTAAATCTCTTTCAATAGAAAAGGTTTTAAGTTCTTTATCATTTTCTTCAACATATGTATAATTTTCCAAAGAAAAATCACAACTATGAATAGAAACTCTTCCAAGATTATACCCTAATCCTGATTCTATATTAAAATATGCATTGATTACTTCGTTTCTTTTTTCTAATGGCATTTGATAAAACGTATAAGCTGCTGCTTCTGTAAAAGCACCACCAAAACCTTTTATCTCTTGATATGTTTTACCCTTATTTATGGCTATTTCTGAGCCACTAATAGTTAAATCATCTTCTACTAATTGATGATAATAGTTATCATTTTTTGATGTTTGATAATGTTTTATCATATTGACCTCCGAACAACTTAAACGTTTTCGAAAATAGTATATCATAAATGATAGCGTTTTACTATAACGTTTTCGTAAAATGTATAAAAAAAAATTTCGATTCATTATTTTCATAAATTTACATAAATTACATCATTAAAAATATCATTAATGAGATTAAAGATTGATTTAGATTTGAAAATGGTATTTAATTATAAGATTGTCAAAACGATTATTATAAAAGCTGTTTAGCAAACCAATTGCTAAACAGCTTTTATATTATTTATTCATAATATCGATAAAAACTTCTGTGATATAAGGATCAAATTGTGTTCCTGAACAATCTTTAAGTTCTTTTATTGCAGCTTCTTTTGTAAATGAAGAACGATACGGTCTACTTAACGTCATCGCATCATAGGCATCAACAATTGAAATTATCCTTGAATTTAAAGGTATATCTTCTCCTCCTAAACCTCTTGGATAGCCTTTGCCATTATAATGCTCATGATGGTGTAAAATATCTTTAGCAACCTCAATGTACTGTGAAGAGGTTGATAATATTCGATAGCCTATTTCAGGATGTTTTTTAATCCTCTCATATTCATGATTTGTAAGCTTACCAGGTTTATCTAAAATATTATCTGATATGGCAATTTTACCAATATCATGTAGCATGCCTGCAACTCTTAATGAGTTTATTTTGTCTTTAGGTAACTTGAGTGCCTCACCTACTAAAGTACAATACTTAGAAACTCTTTGTGAATGTGATTCTTCTCTTGGGTTTTTTTCATATAAGCTCTTCATGATGGTGTTAATTGTTTCGTTATTAGTGCTAGTTTGTTCAAATAGTTTATTTTTATACATATTATCTTCAGCCGTTTTAAAAGCATCATTAATTGGATTGCTTTCATCAATGATGTCATAACCAATTGACATAGATAATCTCACGCCCGCTATGGTTTTATTGCTTAACTGTTTAAATATGTCATTGATTATATTTTCTGCCATTTGTGCATTTGTATTCTTTAATACAGCAACAAACTCATCTCCACCGATTCTCGAAACAAATCCTTTTTCTTGAACGACATCTTTTAAAACTGAAGCTGTTTCTATTAGCATATGGTCACCCTTCTCATGACCAAATGCATCATTCACAGTTTTTAAAGCATCAACATCACCCAGTAAAATACATAAAGGATAATATTCAGGATTGTCTAAATCAAGTAATTTTTCATTATAGTATCGTCTATTATAAACATCAGTTAAAGTATCGTGATAATTTAAGTATTGGAGGTTTTTTTCATACTGTTTTCTCTTTGTAACATCGTAAGCAAAAATTCCAACACCAATTACATTATCATGATCATCTTCTATTGGTGTAAACATACTCTCATAAAATTTTCCTTTAGTTGTTTCTACTTCATCAATGGTGGTATATTCAATACCCTGTAAAGCCTTTGATATTTGAGACCTAAAACGCGAATACATTTCTGAATTTTTTATATGCTCTAGAAACGAATCTCCGACCTTAATATCCATTCCATAGTATAAGTTCATACAATACTTATGGTATGAATTAAAAGCCAAGTATTTAAAATCTTTATCTAATACATATATTTCCATAACTTTTGGACTATCTATTGAAGCTTGTAATAGTTTCTTTTGAGACTTAATAATATTTCTTAAATTTGCAGCTTTATCTTGTTGGTCAATAATAAGAGATAAAACAAATGTTAAAATAGGCAAAGCAATAATATAGTATGAAATAAAAAACCATATAAAATCTATGAATAAATCACTTGCAAAACCAACGATTAAAACAAAAGGTAAGACTCCAGATAGAAGTGAAAAGACTATTAATTCATATACTTTTTTGACTTTAATTTTATGAGAAATATAATGTCTCCAAATCAATCCATATGCACCTGAAAATATAATCGTGACAACGCCTAATAAAGCCCCACTAGATCCAATATAAAGTCTATATAAGCTCGCAAAAATAACCATAATAACTGTGGGTACAAAGCCAAGAAACATACCTGCTAAACTTAGTACAACAGTTCTTGTATCAAATATATAGCCTTCAGCAATCTCAAAAGGAATTGTCATAAGCGCAATGACAATTACACTAAATAAAAAAGTTAATACTACCTTTTCCGCTATTTTATTCTTTAAAAATCCACCTGTGAAAGCTGCATAAACTGTACCAACCCAAACAAGTACCATGGCATTTATAAATAAAACTTCTAAGTCAATATTTGGTAAAATTGCCATTAAATAAAATGTCATATTATATCCTCCGCTAACAGTTACCCCTATTATATATAAAATGCTAAATATAAGCAATTAAAAAAAACAGATATCATTGTAAATATCTGTTTACTTCCTTTATCTCCTGAAAACTTCCTGACCGGCCATGTCCTGGTAAAATCATCTTATTATTTGATATATTCTCTTTAATCATATTAATAGATCTTCTAATTGCATTAAAGTTCCCACTAAATAAATCAGTTCTACCAATGCTATCATAAAAAATTGTATCCCCTGAAAAGATATACTTATTATACTCATACATAACTGAACCCAAAGTATGACCAGGTGTGTGAATAACTACAAAACTTTCATTTAAGATATTGATTCTTTCTTTATCAGTTATTGTTGATATTTCAATCAATTTACTCATTTTAAAACTAGACCCAAAGGTCTTAGAATAATTTACATTAGGATCATATAATGCATTCAAATCGTCTTGGTGAATAAATACTTTGCAAGCATTGTTTTTAACAAGCATTTCTACATCTCTTATATGATCATAGTGTCCATGGGTCAATAAAATTGACTGAAGGTTGTAATTTTTCTCTTCAACCAAGTCCAATATTGCTTTGCCATTAAAACCAGGATCTATAACAATTATATCGCTTTTTTTAATTAATAAATATGAGTTCATATCCATTTGGGCATGATTAATTGTTTTTATTCTAAACATTTATATTTCCTTTCATAAAGAAAAAGTATCCAATTTGGATACCCTTAGAAATTATTTTCTTTCTTTATGTACTGTATGCTTTTTGCAAGTTGGACAGTACTTCTTTACTTCCATTTTATCTGGATGTGTGGTTTTATTTTTTCTATAACGGTAATTCTCCGATTTACATTCTTCACATCTCAAAGTGAATTGTTGTTCCATAATGCATTCCTCCAATCAACGTATCTATTGTATAATTAATTCCGTAAAAAATCAAGTGTTTTTCATTGCTTTGGGAAAGTATCTATAAAATAAATCATTACAGGTTCTCCTTGAATTTTTCCACCTTTCCCCATAACACCTAAATTAATCAGACTACCATCTTTTTTTATAAAATCAGTTCTGATGATATTTGTTGCATGAGCCATATCATTATAAACTTCTTCAACAGTTTCTTTTGTATAATCATTTAGAATAGTCCAAGAAAACTGATGATGTAACTCATAAGGTTTATAACCCAATAATTTACAAAAGGTATTGTTAGTTCTAATAATACTATGTTTAGAATTCACCATAAAAATACCAATTAAAGCGTCATCTAACATTCTTTGCGTATCTAATTCTCTCATTAAAAGATCATCAACTTGTTTTTCCATACTTGATAAAGAATTTATAATAGCATATCCATATATTTGTTTAGATTCCGATTCAAGACATGAAAGAGATATATTAAACAATACTTCATTATTATCAATATCGATGGTTTTTGTAAACTCTATATTTTTTTGAAGTTCTAAATGATCAATAATATACTCTCTTAAATTTAGTATTTCTATTAAATTAGCCTCAAGCAAATTTGAATGATTATTACTAAACAATTTAGAAAAAAAGTGATTATAATATAAAATCTCTCCTGATTTATCGAAAAAGACAAATCCTGATTTTATTTTTTCAATCACATTTGATAATTGTTTATCTAAATCTTTTTGTTTGATCTTATGTAGACTCATAAAATCACCTCAACTTTTAATAGATTACAATAACTAAGATAAAAAGTAAATAGCTTTATTTAAATTTAAGAATAAAATGCCTAATCAATTGATTAGGCATTCAGTTAATTATTTTATAGTTCTAATTTTAAAGATATTATCTGTTTTATTTAAATCATCAAGTAAATCATTTGGCATATGCTTGTCTAAATCAAACACATAGTAAGCATAATCGCCTCTTACTTTGGATGTTTTCGACTTAATTGCATCCGATAGTTTATTCATGATAGCATCAATTGACCGTGCACTTGATGGGTCATTTTTAGCTAAAATAGTTAAGCGTTCTTTATCCATCAATCGTTCTAAATGTACGTTTGGATAGTTTACTGAATTAACAATTTCGCCTTTATCAACAAAGTTCATTAGTTGATGAACTGCCATAGTTGCACAGTTCTCTTCTGATTCGGCAGTTGATGCACCTAAATGAGGAAAATAAATAACATTATCTAAATTAGCTACAAAATGATTAGGGAAATCAGTAACGTATTTTTTTACAATACCTTTTTCAATTGCAACTTTTAAATCTTCGTTTTTAACTAAAAGATCTCTGGCATAATTTAATATTACAACACCAGGTTTACATAACTCAAAAACAACTTCATTTATAAAATGTTTAGTTGAATCAATTAAAGGTAGATGTAAACTAATAAAATCCGCTTCCGGATATGCCTTATTTAATTCATCAATTATTTCAACTTTATTATCTAAATTTCTTCTAGCATTTTCACTAAGATACGGATCGAATCCTAGAACTTTAACACCGAGAGAAACCGCAGCGTTAGCCACTTTTCCACCAACAGCACCTAAACCAATTACAAGTAAAGTTTTCCCTAAAATTTCATTTCCACCATATGCTTTTTTCGCTTTTTCAATACTCTTTAAAATATCCTTGTCATCCTTGTTTTCTTTAACCCATTGGTTACCACCAATAAGATCTCTAGAAGACATTAACATACCTGCAATAACCAATTCTTTTACAGCGTTGCTATTGGCACCCGGTGTATTAAAAACCACGACACCTTCTTCAGCCATTTTATCCAATGGAATATTATTAACACCAGCACCCGCTCTTGCAACCGCTAATAGGTTATCATTAATCTTATAATCATGCATTTTAGCACTTCTAACAAGAATTAAATCACTATCATTATTATCTTCTATAAGTTGATATTCAGATGTAAAATGTTTTATACCTTTTTTTGATATATTGTTTAAACAACTAACCTTCATTAGAGATTCTCCTTTTCAAATGCTTTCATAAACTCAACTAAAGTTTCAACACCTTCAATTGACATTGCATTGTATATTGAAGCTCTCATGCCACCCACTGAACGGTGACCTTTAAGATTTTCTAAGCCTTTTGCTTTTGCTTTTTCAATAAATATTTTATTCAAATCGTCATCACCTGTATTGAAAGTAACATTCATTAAAGAACGATCATTTTTCACAACAGTTGGTTTAAAGAGTTTAGACTGATCTAAATAGTCATATAAAATAGCGGCTTTCTTCTTATTATGTTCATAAATTGCTTCTACACCACCAGTTTCTAGTAAATGCTTAAAGACTAATCCACACATATATATACCATAAGTAGGTGGTGTATTAAACATAGAGTCTTTATCAGCATGTGTTTTATATTGTAACATTAGAGGTGTGTAATCAGGATAATTTTCAGTAATTAAATCCTTTCTAATAATAACAATTGTAGTTCCTGCTGGCCCAATATTTTTTTGTGCCCCTGCATAAATTAAAGCATATTTACTTACATCAATTGGTTCAGATAAAATACACGAAGACATATCAGATACCAAGTCTACGCCTTTTGTATCAGGTAATTGATGGTATTTAGTCCCATAAATCGTATTATTTTCACAGATATGAACATAATCGGCTTCAGGATCAAAGTTTAGCCCATCAAAACCTGGAATATAACTAAACATTTTATCTTCTGAAGATGCTAGTTCATTTGTTTTTAAATACTTTTTCGCCTCTTTCAAAGCCTTTTTTGCCCAAGATCCTGTTGTGATAAAATCAGCTTTTTTATTTTTCATTAAGTTAAGCGGAATCATAGAAAACTGAGTATGAGCACCACCTTGTAAGAATAATATCTTATAATTATCAGGTACATTCATTAGTTTTCTTAAATTAGCTTCAGCTTCAGTAATAATTGCAAGGAAGTCTTTTGATCGATGTGACATTTCCATTACAGACATGCCAGTATTCTTATAAATAAATAATTCTTCTGCAGCTTTTTTTAACACAGCTTCAGGAAGGACGGCCGGTCCTGCTGAAAAGTTATACACTCTTTTCATTAAAATCACTCCTATTTTAATATTTTTTTACTTTCCATATAATAACGTTTTTCAACCGCTTCTCCCAAAGAAAAAGACTTTCTTGGTAAGACACCGTTTTCTCTAATATATGGTAATAACATGTCTCTTTTTAATGCTGGCATAGTAATTCCAACACTTTCTCTATTATTTTTAACAATTTTTTTTAGGCTGTCTATTCCATGAACGAAATCTATCTCAATATATTTGTTGCGAGAAATATATTCATCAAGAATATCTTGAATTTGCTGTATTGCCAAAAACGGATTATCTGGTACATTAATTTTGTAAGTTACACTATTATAGTAAATATCTAAAGTTGAACCACCGAACATATTATTTTGTAATGTTTTAATAAGGTTAATATCTGCATTAAATAAAACACGGTGAATTGGTTCAAAAGTAAGTCCATCATCATACAAGCTAATCAATTCAACTAAGGCATATCTAGCCGGATGATTTGATTGTTCTGATTCAGGTAAATTTTTCTTGATATTTTCCCAGCATACCTTTGCAGAAGCTAATGAATGATTTCCATCACCCACAATTAAGTTAACATCTTCAGAAGGATTTTCAATCTTTTTAATCACATGTTGAGTATCTTTAACTTCATATCCTTTTAAGTGTCCACCATTCATATTAAGTTTAAAATCATACAATTTTTTTAATTTACTCTTTTGTTTATATAGATTTGAGATGATGTTTTCTTCTTTATCATCAATTAAAACTAAAACATGTGGCAATTCAATCGGGGCTCTTTCTCTAATTTTTACACGAGGTGGAATACGTTCAGGCACTGTTTTTTCAGTTGCCTTTATTTTTCCGTCTTTACCTTCTTCATATTCATACTGCTCTAAATCAATGGCAATCACCAAACCTAATCTTCTTTTAGCGTATGGTGTTTGTCTTTCTACTAAAACAAATCCTTCATGTTCTTCAAACAAGTGGTTTTTAAGATATAAATCCATATTATAATTTACTTTTTCAACTTTATGAGAAGGATCATCATCTAAATATGCTTCTGGTAAGATCAAATGGTAAGTTGATGGAACATTATCCACTAAAGTTTTTAGTTCATCCCAGTATTCCGGTTCAGATGTGAATTGATCACAAGCAATAACTGCCCATTTCTCTTTGTCTATTGAAGAAACCGGTAATAATATTTTTGGGGTGACTACATAAGACATTAGATAACTCCTTGAGCTACCATAGCTTCATATACTCTCATAAATCCGGCAACATTAGCCCCAACAACAAGATTACGAGGGTCAGCATATCTTTCTGCAGCTTCATATGATTTTTCGAAAATAGACTTCATTGTTAATTTAAGTTTTTCATCTAATTCTTTATATGTCCAAGGTGTATGCATTGCATTCTGAGTCATCTCTAACCCAGAAACAGCAACTCCACCTGCATTTGCAGCTTTACCAGGCGCAAATAAAATGTCCTTTTCTTGTAAATAATGTGTTGCATCTAGAGTCGTTGGCATATTAGCACCTTCAGCAACTAAATAACAACCATTTTTAACCAATTCTTTTGCTGATTCTAAAGGCAACTCATTTTGTGTAGCACAAGGTAATGCAATATCCGTTGGTTTTGACCAAATATCAGTTGGATTTTCTCCATATTCTGCACCACTATGATAATCTTTATATTGAGTTGAAAATTCAGGAGAATTATCAGTTAATTTAGAAATTAATGATATATCTAGACCATTTTTATGATAAACATATCCATTAATATCAGACATAGCAACGACAGTTGCTCCTAACTCTCTGGCTTTCATTGCAGCGTGAATAGCAACTTTTCCTGCACCTGAAATAACTACTTTTTTACCTTCAATTGTTTCATCACGGTATTTGCTTAACATTTCTTCAACGAAATATAATAAACCATAACCAGTTGCTTCTTTTCTTACTAAAGAACCACCATATGTTAATCCTTTACCAGTTAAAACACCTGTGTTTTCGTTTCTTATCTTTCTATACATTCCGTACATGTATCCGATTTCTCTATAACCAACGCCAATATCTCCTGCAGGTACATCAGTATCTGGCCCAATATGACGATAAAGTTCTTGCATAAAGTTTTGGCAGAATCTCATAATCTCAGCATCGCTTTTTCCTCTCGAATCAAAGTCAGCGCCACCTTTTCCACCACCCATTGGTAATCCTGTTAATGAGTTTTTGAAAGTTTGTTCGAAACCTAAAAATTTAAGAATTGATTCATTAACTGAAGGATGGAATCTAATTCCACCTTTGTATGGTCCAATTGCAGAGTTAAATTGAATTCTATATCCCCTATTAACGTTAATCTTTCCATCGTCAGCAACCCAAGTCACCTTAAACTTAATAATTCTTTCAGCTTCAATTAATCTTTCCATAATTGCATTTTTTTCAATATTCGGATCTTCAATCACAATTGGATCCATTGCATCAAAAAACTCTTCTACTGCTTGTAAAAATTCTGGTTGAGTTGCATAACGTGCTTTGGTTTCCTCAAACAAATTTTTTAAATATTTACTTTTAAACAATTTCTTCGCCTCACTTATTTTTTATTTAAACAACCTAGTTGTTTATCGTCTAAAATTAATATTTGTCACACAAAAAAAACAATAAACTTTTAGTCTACGATTTTATAAATTGATTCTTTTGTATAACCATTAATGATTATACAATGAAAGCGCTTTTAAAACAAGGGTAAATTAATAATATTTCAAATTATTTTCTTATAGAGTAAAAATATATAAAGTAAACCATTTTTAGCGCTAATTCCAATATAAAAGGAGCGGTTAAACCGCTCCAAAAATTTATTCTATTGTCATGATCCAACCTTCTGGTGCTTTTATATCGCCAAAATATATTCCATTTAAAGTGTCATATAATTTTTTAGTTACTGGTCCGACTTCAGTCTCACTATAAAATACATGCTTTTCTCCATGATAATCAATTCTACCAATTGGTGTAATAACGGCAGCTGTTCCACAAGCTCCGGCTTCCTTAAACTCATCTAAATTGTTAATATTAGCATCACGAATTTCAACTTCCATATCAAGGTAATTTTTCGCTAAATATATAAGGCTTTTCTTTGTAATACTTGGCAAAATCGAAGGTGAATCTGGTGTAAGAAATTTATTGTCTTTTGTAATCGCAAAAAAGTTTGCTGCACCAACTTCATCAATTTTAGTATGTGTTAATGGATCCAGGTATATACAATCTGCATATCCTTGTTCTACTGCTCTTTGATGACTCAATAAACTTGCAGCATAGTTCCCACCAACTTTTACGTCTCCTGTTCCATTAGGTGCTGCTCTATCTCTATCAGTTACTATAAAATTAACTGGCTCTAACCCACCTTTAAAATAACTTCCCACTGGTGAACATAAAACACCAAATATATACTCTGGTGCAGGTTTAACACCTAAGTTTCTACCGACGCCAATTACATAAGGTCTTAAATATAGTGAAGCACCATGACCATATGGGGGAATTAAATCTTCATTGGCTTTTACAACCTGGGTAATAGCTTCAATGAACTTTTCTCTAGGAACTATTGGCATTAATATTTTTTCACATGAAGATTGTAATCTTTTTGCATTTTCTTCAGGTCTAAACACTTGAATCTTTCCATCTTTAGTACGATAAGCTTTTAACCCTTCAAAAGCCTGTTGACCATAATGCAAAGCTGTTGAAAAAGCAGAAATTGTCAATGTATCTTCTTTTTGGATTTTTCCTTCATCCCATTTACCATCTTTGAAATAAGAAATATAATTCCCATTAGTATCTTGCACTTTAAATCCTAAATTTTTAAAATTCTCCAATATTACTACCTCCAGTATTTTTTATTCATTTATATTATATGCTATGTAAGCCCTTTCTTCAAGCCCAATACAATATAAATTTTATTTTTATATTATTTATAATGATTGCATTCCCTTTTATTAATTTATACAATTTGGTATAATTAATTATCATTTTATAAGAAGGGATTACATAATGTTTACAAGAAAACAAACCAAAGAAATTTTTGTTAATGATATAAAGATAGGGGGCAACAACCCTGTTGTCATTCAATCAATGACTAATACTAAAACCAAAGATGTAAAAGCAACAGTCGACCAAATTAATAGACTTGAAAAAGTTGGCTGTCAAATTGTCAGAGTTTCTGTTTTGACGTTTGCTGATGCTGATGCTATAAAAGAAATTAAAAAACAGATTAACATTCCTATTGTCGCTGATATACATTTTGATTATAAACTCGCTTTAAGAGCAATTGAATCAGGTGTAGATAAGATTAGAATCAATCCAGGTAATATTGGTGATGAAGACAAAATTAAATCTGTTGTTGATGCTTGTAAAGCCAATAACATACCCATTCGTATTGGAATTAATTCAGGATCATTGGAAAAACATATCCTAATGAAATACGGTAAACCAACACCTGAAGCAATGGTTGAATCAGCTAAATTTCATGTTGATTTATTAGAAAAATATGGATTTGAAGACATTATTATTTCCTTGAAAGCTTCTAATGTTTTAACGACAATCGAAGCCAATAGGTTAGCGGCTCAAACATTTAAGTACCCCTTACATATTGGCATTACTGAAGCTGGAACAAATTTCTCAGGGACCATTTCTTCTTCTATTGGTTTAGGTATTTTATTGAGTGAGGGCATTGGTTCAACCATTAGAGTATCCCTAACAGCCAGCCCTGAAGAAGAGATTTACGTCGCTAAAGAAATATTATCAAACTTAAACCTGTATAAGAAACCCAAGCTTATATCTTGCCCAACATGTGGTAGGATTCAATATGATATGATTCCGATTGTAACTGAAATCGAAAAATTCTTACATACCATAAATAAAGACATTACCGTCGCTATCATGGGTTGTATTGTTAATGGTCCTGGCGAAGCTAAAGAAGCTGACATCGCAGTAGCTGGTGGCAAAAATGAAGCTTTACTTTTTATTAATGGTAAAAAAGTTAAGAAAGTTAAACAAGAAGATTTGGTTGAAGTTTTAAAGGAATTAATTAATAATTACTAGGAGGAAAATATAATGAAAAATTTATCAAAAAAACTTAGACTTGCTTTATTTTCTCTAATTTTCATTTTTATTCTTATAGTATCTATATTTTTTTCAACTGAAAACCAAAGAATTTCAACAAGTTCTCCTCAAGCTTTTAATGATGGATGGGAAGTCTATATAAATGATAGCTACCTTAAAGAGTTAACTTTACCTGAAAAAGTAATAGCTGATAAAAATGATATAGTTACAATCCAACAAGTTCTAGATGGTAATTTCGACCATGAACAAGTTGTATTAATTAGAGGTTCACTTCAAAATGTTTTGGTTGAGTTAAATGGACAAATTCTCTATCAAAAGGATTTTGAAGATAACGCCTTTAATACATACGCTAGTTTATATCATTTTGTAACTATACCTGATAATTCTGAAGGGAAAACAATCTCAATTACATTAATAGCGCCCTATAATAGCATGTCAGGCACCATTAACGAAATATACTATGGTAATCAATCCGTTTTAAGGGATTTTTTACTTAATCAACATGAGTTTAAACTTTATGTTTCTATTTTCTTATTTACAATTTCACTTTTATTTATTATTGCAAACTTTGTTTACTTCAAACACCAACAGTATCATCAAATATATTTAGGTGTCTTTGGTTTATTTATAGCATTATGGTTATTTGCAGAAAGCAAAATTGCTCAACTTTTCTTTAACAATGACTTTTTAATTGGTTCACTCGCTTATCTATCATTGGCAACTGCGCCAATTGCTGCAGCATCTTACTTAAAGTATTACATCTTTGATGATAAAAAGAAAATATATGCTTATTTATGTGTTATTTATTCAGCTAACTTACTTATAATTTCTATTTTACATATTTTCCAAATATATGCGTTTTTCGAAACTGTTCCAATCACACTTTCTCTTATAACTATTGGATTTTTCATTACATTCATTATTCTAACCTTAGAATATCTCCAAACTAAAAACATAAAATATAGAAACTATGCACTTGTTCTATTTGTTTTTTCTGGCTTTATTTTATTAGAAGTTATTAATTTTGCAAATGGAAAATTTTTAACAATTGCAAACTTTGCATCAACCGGTATCTCCGCTATTTTAATAATTATATTTATTTTTAATGTCATCAATCTTATAAAAAAAGTAAAATTTAGTTTTCAACAACAAATATATGAAGAAATTGCTAATACCGATCAACTTACAAAAGCAGGCAGTCGTTTTGCTTTTGAAAAGGAATTTGATAAATTATTTTATGATTCAAAAAAGGGAATTTCGCTTGTCTATTTTGATTTCGATGATTTAAAGTATATTAATGATGAGTATGGACATATAGAAGGCGATATCACTTTAATCGAAGGATATAACGCTATAAAGCAGATATTCGGAAACTATGGTCGATGTTACCGAATCGGTGGCGATGAGTTTGCCTGTCTCATAGAAAATTTAAATAAAGATTCTTATATGACACTTTACAATAAACTAAATGATTTATTAAAAAGGGTTCTTCTCGATAAACCTTATAGTTTAAATATATCAAGCGGTTACACTAAATTAAATTTAAATATTGATAAAAAGCCATCCGATTTAATTTTAAGAGCTGATAAAGAAATGTATTTAAATAAAAAAGCAAAAAAAACGCAAGCTAATTAAAAGCTTGCGTTTTACTTATTATCTAATTACAGCTGCAAAAATATTTATGATAAACCTAAAAATATTATTATTATACAGCCATTTTGAAAGTCTAAAGCTTTCGGAATCTAATTGCATATCAACATAAACAAAATCACCTATCAAATTATTAATTCCAGGAATTGCTAAAGCAAAACTAAGAATTAAAAGCAAAATGAAAATAATCATTGTAGCTTTAAATAATCCGAACAAGGCACCAAGTACTTTATCAACTTGTTTGATGATAGGTATTTTTGTAACCATTCTTGATAGTATCTTTAAGAAAAAGAATATAATCATCGAACCAATAAATAAACTCAAAAAAGCGATAACAATCAAGACCAATGTTTTAAATAATGGTGAAATTGCGTTAATCATTGATTGTGTTGCCGCTTCATAGTCAATTGATTCAGCAACCCATTTTGTTATAAAATCTGGCATACTCATATCTTCTAAAGCAGCCCTTAACCTAGGTTCTGTTAAATTTTGACTAAGTTCAGGATTTTTTTCTAAAAAGTAGATATTTATTCTTTCTTGAATTTCTGCACCAAACCATTTATCCAATACTCTTGAAAATGGTCTGGTCAACAAAATCGAGGCTATTAAGCCAAATAATCCCGATGCTATTTCAACAATCTTTAGTAAGAATCCTTTTTGCCAACCAATCATAACTAATGCTATTACACTTATAACAATTAATACATCGATAACTCCAAAAAGATTCAAAATATTCATTTTACTGATCTCTTTCTTCTATATAAGCTAAATAATCTTTATATGAGAATATCATCTCTTTAGCAGCAAACACTTCATCAGTTCTTCTGATTGGTGTTCTCGTTGGTGCATCTTTTAGCTTATCTGGATTTTCTTTTGCCTCAATAGCAATTTTGTGCATGATATTAATAAACTCATCTAAAGTTTGTAGTGACTCTGTTTCAGTTGGTTCTATCATGATTGCTTGAGGGAATAATAATGGAAAATAAATTGTAGGTGCATGCATACCATAATCAAGTAGTCTTTTTGCGATATCAAGAGTCTTAATATTAGTATCTTTGTTTATTAAGCCATTAAAAACAACTTCATGCATGCAGTTACCATCAATTGGTAATTGATAAGCAGTTTTTAATGCATTTTTCACATAATTAGCATTTAATGTTGCATACGGTCCTACAAGTTTTAGATTTTCTTTACCCAAGGTCAATAGATATACATAAGCCCTTAAAGACACCATATAATTTCCGTAATAAGAAGAAATACGACCTATAGCATCACCGTTTTCTTCAATATAATAATGATCATCTAACTTTTTAATCCTAGGATTAGGTAAAAATGGTTCTAACTCTTTGGTAACGCCAACTGGACCAGAACCAGGTCCACCACCACCATGTGGTGTTGAAAATGTTTTATGCAAATTAATATGCATAACATCAAAGCCCATATCGCCAGGTCTTACTTTACCAAGTAAAGCATTTAAGTTAGCACCATCATAATACATTAAACCTCCAGCTTCATGAATGACTTTTGTAATTTCACAAATATCATCCTCGAAAATACCTAAGGTATTAGGATTGGTTAACATCATTCCAGCGATATCATCTCTACCTTCAACTGCTTCTTTTAAAGATTGAAGGTCAACTCGACCTCTTTTATTTGAATCAATCTCAATAACTTCCATACCACACACGACCACTGATGCTGGATTGGTTCCATGTGCTGAATCTGGAATAATAATTTTATTACGTTTGAAGTCTTGACGTGATTGATGATATTCTTTAATAATCATTAACCCAACAAGTTCTCCATGAGCACCAGCATATGAATTAAGTGTAAACTCATGTAAACCTGAAACTTCAGATAAAATTCTTTGAAGCTCATAATATACCTTTAGAGCGCCTTGAACTGTTGATGCTGGTTGTAATGGATGAATTCTTCTAAACCCTCTAAGGGAAGCAATTTCTTCATTAATTTTAGGGTTATACTTCATTGTACAAGAGCCTAAAGGATAAAATCCATTTTCAATTCCAAAATTTTTATTTGAAATATTGGTGAAATGTCTTAATACATCAAGTTCGTATACTTCTGGTAAATTAGGTTCTTCACTTCTTAAGAACTGTTTATTTAAATCATCAAATGAATATTCATTAAATCTAGATTCAGGCAATGAATAACCTACACGTTCCTCTTTTGATAATTCGAAAATCAATTTATTATATTGGATCATGATAGCCCCTCCAATATTTCTATAAGGCGATCAATTTCAGCCTTAGTTCTTTTTTCAGTAACAGCAAAGTTTACTAGATTATCATATTCTTCGCCAAAAGACTGCAATGAATAGCCACCGAAGATATTATTTTTTAATAAAGCTTCTTGAATTAAATCATGAGAAAGGGTTGTTTCTAAAACAAATTCTTTTAAAAATGATTGTTTAAATGGATCCTTAAACTTCCCTGTCTTTATTAAACGATCATACAAATAATGAGAACCCTGATATGAAAGTTCATTGACTTTTTTTAATCCTTTTTTTCCCAATGTTGATAAATATATCGTTACAAATAATGCCATTAATGATTGATTTGAACAAATATTTGAATTTGCTTTTGATCTTCTAATATGTTGCTCACGTGCTTGTAAGGTTAAAACAAATGCTCTTTTACCTTCTAAATCATGCGTATAGCCACATATTCTACCTGGCATTTTTCTAACATATTTTTTATTGGTAGCTAAGTAACCTAAGAAAGGACCACCATAAGCTACAGGCATACCTAAAGACTGACATTCTCCACAAGCAATATCTGCGCCTTGTTCAAAAGGCGTTTTCAATATACCAAGTGTAGAAATATCAGCATTCATTATAAATAGTGATTTATTCTCTTTTATTGTTTCACTAAAACCATCGTAATTTTCAATAAGCCCAAAGAAGTTTGGGTTTTGAACAACAACTCCAGCAATATCTTGGTCAAGTTTATTCTTCATATCTTCAAAATCAGTCAGACCATCTTTGGAATCAATAAAATCCCACTCTAATCCTTTATACTTTAAGTATGTTTCAATTACCTTAATGGTGTTTGGGTTAACTGTACGAGATATTAACAATTTACTTCTTTTTCTACTAATGCTTGCGGCCATAAAGCAGGCTTCAGCTGTTGATGTTGAACCATCATACATTGAAGCATTAGATACATCCATACCGGTTAATGTCTGAATCATTGACTGATATTCAAAAATGTACTGTAAGGTACCCTGAGAAATCTCAGGTTGGTATGGTGTATATGAAGTCATAAATTCTTGACGGGATACTATGGCGTCAATAATTGCAGGTTGATAATGATCATAGGCCCCAAGACCAGAGAAAAGAGTCAATTCTTTATTTTGATTATTAAGTTCATCAAAATAATTTCTTAACTCAGATTCTGACATAAAGCTAGGGATATCGTAGTCAGAGTTATAAATAACAGATTCTGGTAACTCATTAAACAATTCATCAATAGAATTGATATTTAAACTCTTGAGCATTTTTTCGATATCAGCTTTAGTGTGAGGGAAATACTTAAACACTCTTTCCACCTACTCAGATATTTCTTCTTTATACGCTTTGTGATCTAATAATTTATCTAATTCTTTTGGATCGTTTAATTTAACTTTTAAGAACCAAGCTTCATATGGTTCTTGGTTGACTTTTTCTGGTTCGCCAACTAAATCTTCATTTACTTCTATAATTTCGCCTGATACTGGCGCAAGTAAATCTGATGCAGCTTTAACAGATTCTACTGCTCCAAACTCTTCGCCTTGAACTAATTCATCGCCTTCTTCAGGTAAATCAACAAAAACAACATCTCCTAATTCTGATTGTGCAAAATCTGTAATTCCAATTAAAACTACATCGTCTTCTAAAACTTTAACCCATTCATGGTCATTTGAATAATATAATCCTTCTAAAATTTTGCTCATTGTATTACTCCTTTCATTATTTCGTTTCTTTTAAAAACTTTTTATTTCTTATAAAACCAGGAATCATTTTATTCCTGATTTGAACAGATACTTCAGTTCCTTTTTTAGTAAAAGGACGGTTAATCATCGCTAAAGCAATTGGTTTTCCAGTTGAGATTGATAAATAACCTGTTGTGATATAGCCAATCTCCTTATCATTTTTAAAAACTTTATAGCCTTCTCGAGGAATGGCTTGTTTATTTAATTCCAAACCAACAACTCTTCTTGTTAAAGAATTTTCTATTTGATCAAGCAAAGCATCTTTTCCTAAAAAATCTACCTCAGAATCTATTTTAACAAAATACTTTAAGCCTGCTTCAATGGGTGTGATTTCATCTGAAATTTCATGTCCATATAAAGGTAAGTTAGCCTCGAATCTTAAAGTGTCTCTTGATCCTAACCCGCATGGGGTCACATTGTTATCAACAAGTATTTTCCAGATTTCAACAATGATTGAATGATCACCATATATTTCAAAACCATCTTCACCAGTATATCCAGTTCTAGAAATGATTAAATCATGGTCATTAAAAGTATATTCTTTAAAATTAAAGAACTTCAAGTCACTTAAATCAATATCCAAAGCTTCTTTAATTTTCACTTCTGTTTTTGGACCTTGTACAGCAATTTCAGCGTAATCTTCACTCATATTTTTCACAAGTACATCGAACCCATTAGTTTGTTCAACTATATGTGTATAATCTTTAGCAATGTTACTTGCATTTACAACCAATAAAAATGATTCATCACTTATTTTATAAACAAGTAAATCATCGACCACAGTACCATTTTTATTAAGCATCATACCATAATTAATTTCACCATTTTTTAATTCATTTACTTTGTTCGTAAAGATAAATTCTATATATTTTTCTGAATCTTTTCCTATAACTAATATTTCTCCCATATGAGACACATCGAACATACCAACATTATTTCTTATAGCTTCATGCTCATCTTTAATGCTTGTATAAGAAATTGGCATATGAAACCCAGCAAAATCAACCATTTTAGCATTCAGTTTCAAGTGTTCCTCGTATAATGGGGTGACTTTCAAGTTTTCCATTTTTCACCTCAAAATTATTATATCATAATTCTATTCTTTGAATAGTAAATCTATAAAATCATCATTTGACAATTCATATATATAATTATCAACTTTAATGTTTTTAAGCGCTGTTCTTATGGTTTCTTCATCAAATTCTTTATTGATTAATTTTTTCACAAGACCATCAACATCTTTAATGATAAAATAGTCTCCTAGAATATTCATTTTTTTAATCACATTATTTTTTAATTCTATACTTATTTCAAACATACCAGCTTTAACTTTACCTTTTTTTATCATAGTATAATTTGGATTCTTACCAAAAATAAATTGGTCAATTAAATATGAGTTTGCTTCTATATCTTCGATCTTCTTAATATCATCATCTGTTAACACAATATCTTCATCAGCGATATTAGTTTTAATATAAGCTTTAAAGTCTTCAATAGAAATATCTAAATGATCTTTTACATTGGTAACTCTTTTTCTTACTGAATCAATACCTTTTGACAAAAGCTTCTCGTTGTCAGGTGTAATGGCTTTTATCATTTCTTCTAAATCAGTATTATATAACATCGTTCCATGAACCACTGATCTTGAATTCAATTGATAAAATGCGTTCCCTGAAACCTTCAAATCATCAATCAAGATATCATTTCTTCCTGAAAAATAAGCATTTAGACCAAGGTCATTCAAGATTTTTACGATTCTAGATAAATAAGTTTTAAATACAAAATCCTTATTAAAATTTGGTGTAATGAAAGAAAACATAATGTTTGAGAAATCTGCATATACACAACCACCACCAGATTTTCTTCTGTATAATTCAATATTATTTTTCTTCGCATACTCAACGTTTACTTCATTATCAATCAGCTGATTTCTACCAATAATTACTGTCGGATTGACTTGCCACATAAAGAAATATTCGTCTTTTGGATAATGTCTTGCTAAATACTCCTCTGTTGCTAAATAAAAACTTAGTCTTCTGGTTTCTTGAAATGGGTAATTAACATATTTCATATTAAACTCCTTTTCCGATAAAAAGAGAGAAATTTATTCTCCCTTAGTATACTCTTGTATTCTTTCAGCTTCAATTTTAATTAAAAAATCAATAAAAGGTTGTATGTCTTTGTTAATTTTATATTCATCAATCGCATCAAAATACTCATCTTGGAGTTCTTTTGAAATTGATACAGGCAAGTAATCTTGAAGTTCTAGTTCATAATTCAATAACAATCTTGCCAGTCTACCGTTCGCATCAACAAACGGGTAAATCTTTAAGAATTGCAGGTGAGCGTATGCTGCTCTTTCAAGGCTTTTTAAATCAGAACTATTTAAAGTTTCAAAGTAATCATCCATTTTCTTATATATTTTTAAATAAGAAGGCGGAACGTGTTTAGCACCAAGTATAAATAAATCGCGACTTCTATAAATCCCACCATTGATGATACCATCAACTAAGGTTTGATGTAAGTCTTTGACTATTTCTTCATCAAAAGCAATTTTCCTAGATGCTAATCTATGAACCATTTGTAAAGCATGATAGTTGTTAATAATCGCTTTGCGTCTATTCCTTTTTTTATCGGGAAATTCACGCGAATGATCTTCCAACAAGAACTCAACATCTTCATAAGTGAATTCATCGTTATCGAAACTTGTTGATTCATAAATATACAGTGTATCAAAAGCTTCTTGTCTTTTTTTTACTTCTTCTTGAGACATTGAATTAAACTTGTTGTGTAATTCCTGTTTAAGCGCTTCTACCTCTTCTAACTTCATATTTATCACCTCATAAAAATAATACCATAGAAAACCCTTTCATTCAATTGATTTATCTAAAAATTATTTCGATTATTAGACTTATAAAAACAATATTTTTTTAACTATTTCTTCTTCAGTTATTTACAATCGCGTCTAATTTACTTATAATATAAGTACTTATGCTATAAAAGGAGATTGTATGTCTGATAATAATCACAGAAAACTCATGAATTTAGCTATTAATGAAGCGAGAAAAACCATGAACGAGGATATAGGTGGCCCTTTTGGTGCACTAGTCATTGATCAAAACGGAAAAATACTATCTATCGCTTCAAACACAGTTCTAGGCGACCACGATCCAACAGCACACGCGGAAATGAATGCAATTAGAAAAGCTACAAAAGCTATAAACTCACACGATTTATCTGGTTGTACTTTATATACAACCGCTTATCCTTGTCCAATGTGTTTAGGTGCTATTATCTGGTCAAATATCAAAAAAGTCTATTATGGATGTATTGAAAGTGATGCTGATGAGATTGGTTTTAGAGATGATTATATCTATAAATTTATTGAAAACGGCAGGAAAAACTTAAATATACTTGATTTAGAAGAAAGAGAAAGAAATACTTGCCTGACACTTTTTAAAGAGTACAAAGATAAAAACAAACAATTATATTAAAATAGAATGCAGAATTTCTGCATTCTTATTTTTTAAGAGATATTTTTTCTATTTCTTCATATACCATTTCACCATTGACCCTTTTTGATTCCATGACACTTATTGAATTTACCTCAATATTTAATTTTTCTAAACTAAAATTTTGTAATGCTTCTTCATTAATTTATACTTTGTGGTACTATGTCAAGAAAACGGACAAGTTAAAAATATAGTAAGTTCATTTTAATGATTAATTGATTAACTTGTTTTGTTTGTAATTCTTTTCGTATTCATTTGGTGATAAATAACCAAGTGTTC
>Ga0306869_1000074_pt1 | contig 59641 bp, 71 predicted proteins | sample AntRauTorckE6833_FD_190421 | JGI IMG/M metagenome (GOLD analysis project Ga0306869, IMG submission 190421) | Saline lake microbial communities from Rauer Islands, Antarctica - Metagenome Torckler E6 #833 (v2) (version 2) | ecosystem: Environmental > Aquatic > Non-marine Saline and Alkaline >... | reverse complement strand
AAGATAGGAGTAGTGGGTACGGACTACCCGAATAGGTAACTTGATCGATATTGCGGGTGAAATTCATCTTGTGTCCCATAAGATCAAGCGACTATGAAGCTCGGTATTTCAATGCCGAGTAGTTCACTTTCATCTAGTGCTTTAGCAGAGGATTTCTATAAATCATTTTTCAGACCTGAAGCCAGTCAAAAAGAACTATTATGGATAAGTAGAATTGCTGTATTATTAATTACAGTAATCGCTTTATATTATGCACTTTCAGGAGGTACAATTCTTGATATTGTATCATATGCCTGGGCAGGATTAGGAGCATCATTTGGTCCAGCAATATTATTTAGCCTATTTTGGAAAAAGGCAACAAGAAATGGTGTTTTGGGTGGAATAATTACAGGTGGTTTAGTAGTAATTATTTGGAAAAATTTCTTTGCATATACAGGTTTGTATGAAATAATACCAGGATTTTTCCTATCTGCCTTAGTTATATATATTATAAGTTACTTTGGAAAAGATCCGCTTCCAGAGGTTGTCAAAGAGTTTGAAAGAGCAATGAAGCCCTTAGAAAACGAATAATTAGTTGAGGGGGAGATTAATGCGTATAAAAAAACATCCAGTATTGGAATTTAAAAGAGATAAAAAAATAACGTTTACCTATAATGGAAAACAAATTGAAGCATATCAAGGAGAAACTATTGCAGCAGCACTATATGCTGCTGGTATAAGAGTATTAAAAGCAAGCAGCAAATATGATAGACCGCGCGGACTATTTTGTGCGATTGGCAACTGTTCTTCCTGTCATATGGTTGTTGATGGTATACCAAATGTAAAAACATGTATAACCAAAGTAAAAGAAGGTATGGTTGTACAAGAAGAGATAGGAAAAGGTGATTTGATTGATTGAAACAGATATTTTAGTTATCGGAGGAGGACCAGCTGGAATGACAGCTGCCTTAAAAGCAGCTGACAATAGTGCTCAAGTAATAATAGTAGAGAAATACCATCAATTAGGTGGACAGTTAATAAAACAGACCCACCGCTTTTTTGGTTCTAAAAAAGAACAGGCTGGAATAAGGGGAATTGAGATTGCAAAGAAATTAACTGATAGAATAAAAGAACATAACAATATAAAAGTATTAACTGAAGCAACAGCCCAAGGATATTATGAAGATGGTATTTTAACAGTATCTCAAAATAATAAAGTTATTAAAATCAAATCTAAAAAATTAATTATAGCTACCGGTGCTTCTGAAAAAATGTTGAGTTTCAAAAACAATGACCTACCAGGAGTTTATGGAGCAGGTGCTGTACAAACATTAATGAACCTTTATGGAATATTACCAGGTGAAAAGATAGTAATGGTTGGGGCAGGCAATATTGGTTTAATCGTTACTTATCAATTGTTACAAGCAGGTGTAAAGGTAGAAGCTGTAATAGAAGCATCTGATAAGATAGGTGGATATCTAGTTCATGCTTCTAAAATTAGAAGAGCGGGTGTACCAATCTATACCAATCATTCTATTAAAAGAGCTATTGGAGATAGATCAGTCGAGGCTGCTGAGATAGTTAAGCTTGATAATAATTGGAATGAAATAAAGGGTACTGAAAAAATAATAAAGGCTGATACAATCTGTCTTGCAGTTGGTTTAAGACCATTGACAGATCTTTTAGTCCAGGCTGGCTGTGAAATGGCATATATACCAGAACTTGGTGGAGATGTGCCGCTTAGAGATGATAATTTAAAAACAACAAATAATGATATCTTTGTTGCTGGGGATACAGCAGGAATTGAAGAAGCAACTGCTGCTATGTTAGAAGGCGAAATTGCAGGGCTTAAAGCAGTATCCGAAGTTGGACATTTAAAGAACAACATTTTTAGTGAATTGAAAAGATTAAAAGATGAGTTAAAGAAACTACGCAGTGGTCCAGAAGGAAAAGTAATAAGCCAAGGAATAAAAAAAGCGAGGGGGGATAGTAATGCTGGAAAAAACAGGTATACCCACCTCAGATGATATTAACTTAGTTGTTCCTGACAAAAAAAGATTAGAATCTGGGCCGGTTGCAGTGATTGAATGTTTTAGAGAAATCCCCTGTGATCCCTGCTTTTATAGCTGTCCTTTTGAAGCAATAAAAGAATTTGATGATATTAATGATAAACCAAAGCTTGATTTTGTTAAATGTACAGGCTGTAAAAGTTGTATTGCAAAATGTCCTGGATTAGCAATATTTGTTGTTGACTATAATAAAAGTACAGTTAGTATTCCGTATGAACTTTTACCCCTGCCTAAAAAAGGGGATATATTAGAGGGACTAAATCGAGAAGGCAAAAAAGTATGTAATGCTTTAGTAGTGAGTATAAAAGATCCTGAAAAAAATGATAAAACAGCTGTAATAACAATAAAAGTACCTCAAGAATATCTTATGGAAGTAAGGAATATAAAAGTTGGTGATCAGAATGGAAGATAACACCATTATCTGTCGTTGTGAGGATATTGCATTAGAAGAACTAAGAGATTTAATTAAAGAAGGTTATACAACATTAGATGAAATAAAAAGGATGACTAGATTAGGTATGGGTCCTTGTAGGGGAAATATCTGTTTAGAACTTGCAGCTAGAGAGATCTGTAAACTGACTGATAAAAGTATGGAAGATATAAAAATGCCGACCAACCGTCCACCGTTATCAGGGATAAAATTAGGAGAACTAGCAGGTGATAATGATGAAAAATAATGCTGAAATAGTAATCATAGGTGGAGGAGTAATTGGAGCATCTATTGCGTATAATCTTGCTGATAAAGGAATGAAAGATATAGTTGTATTAGAAAAAAACTATATTGCAAGTGGTTCTACAGGAAGTTGTGGAGCAGGAATTAGACAGCAGTGGGGAACTGAGATGAACTGTCTGTTATCTAAAAGAAGTATGGAAATATTTGAAAATATGAATGACATATTAGGTACAAAAAAAGATATAGAATTAAAACAAGGCGGATATCTATTGTTAGCATATTCAAAAGAGGAGTTAAACCAGTTTAAAGAAAATATTAAATTACAGCATAGTTTAGATATTCCTTCTAGACTACTCACTGTAAAAGAAGCAAAAGAGATTGTACCTCAACTAAACACAGAAGGTATAACAGGGGCAGCCTACTGTCCTACAGATGGACATGCCAATCCATTTAGAGTAACAGATGCCTATGTAGAATCAGCAAAGAGAAAAGGGGTAAAGTTTTATACATACACTAAAGCAGAAGATATAGTAACAAAAAACGGCCAAGTACAAAAGGTTGTAACTGATAAAGGTGATATAAATACAAATAGGGTAGTAAATGCAGCGGGAGGATTTTCAAAAGAAGTAAGTAAGATGGCAGGTATAGATATCCCGACCAAGTCAGAAAGACATGAGATTTTAGTTACAGAACAAGTAAATCCAATCTTAAAACCGATGGTAATGTCTTTTTCCTATAATATTTACTGTCAACAAACTCCTGATGGCAGCTTTATTATGGGTTATGGTGACCCTGATGAACCCGAAAGCCATAATATTAAATCAAGCTGGCAGTTCTTAGAAGAAATGTCTAAAAAAGCTACTAATCTGCTTCCTTTTTTAAAAAATTTAAGGGTATTAAGGCAGTGGGCAGGATTATATAATGTAACTCCTGATGCCCAACCGATTATAGAAGAATCCAGTAAGATTGATGGGTTTTTTATGGCTGTCGGTTTTAGTGGACATGGGTTTATGATAGCTCCTATGACAGGAATATTAATGGCTGAAATGATTACAGGAGAAGATTTAAGTTTAGATATTAAATTGGATTTAGAAAGATTTGAGAAAGGAAGATTAATATTAGAACCATCAGTAGTTTAAAAAATACTAGGAGGTATTTAGATGAGTGCAAACGACATTTTTAGTTTAAAACGACCTGAGAATGAACCAATTTTAAGTTATGAACCTGGATCCAAAGAAAAAAAAGAGTTAAAAGAAGAATTAGAAAGATTAAAAAATAATCCGGTTGAAATACCGTTAATAATTAATGGTAAAGAAGTAAAAACAGGAAAAACAAAAGAAATTAGGGCACCACATGATAAAAGTATTGTTTTAGGTAAATATCACATGGCAGGTAAAAAAGAAGTTAATCAGGCAATTGAAGCTTCTTTAAAAGCAAAAGAAGAATGGGAGAATACTTCTTGGGATAAAAGAGCTTCCATATTTTTAAAAGCAGCTTCTTTACTCGCTGGACCGCAAAGAGCCATAATTAATGCATCTACAATGTTGTGTCAGAGTAAAAATGTATTTCAGGCTGAAATAGATTCGGCCTGTGAATTAATAGATTTTTTACGCTTTAATTCATATTTCATGACTAAAATATATGAAAACCAACCCAGTTCAACCGAAAACATATTAAATAAGATGGAGTATAGAGCGCTTGAAGGCTTTGTATTTGCAGTACCTCCCTTTAACTTCACATCTATTGGAGGTAACTTAGCAACTGCTCCAGCATTAATGGGTAATACAGTACTTTGGAAACCAGCTTCAACAGCAGTTTATTCAAATTACTTTTTTATGAAACTCTTAATGAGAGCAGGGCTGCCTAGTGGAGTAATTAACTTTGTGCCCGGTAAAGGATCTGAAGTTGGTCCTCTAGTAATTGATAGAGAAGAACTTGCTGGAATTCATTTTACGGGTTCTGTAGATACTTTAAACCAGATGTATAAAGAAGTAGGACAAAAAGTTGAAAAGTATAAAACATATCCTCGTATTGTGGGTGAGACCGGTGGTAAAGACTTTATATTTGCACATAAATCGGCTGATAAAGATGAATTAGTAACTGCATTAATTAGAGGTGCATTTGAATATCAAGGACAGAAATGTTCAGCTGCATCTAGAAGTTATATACCTAATAATTTATGGGATGATATAAAAGATGGTCTTATCGAGAAAACTGATAATCTAAAAATGGGACTAGTAGAAGACTTTACTAACTTTTTAAACGCAGTTATTGATAAATCATCTTTTGATAAAATATCAAACTATATTGACTATGCTAAAAATTCAGAAGATGCTGAAGTTATCGCCGGAGGAGAGTATGATGAATCCAAAGGTTTTTATATTAGACCAACTATTATTTTAACAACTGATCCTAAATTTAAAACAATGGAAGAAGAAATCTTCGGACCGGTTCTTACAGTTTATGTATATGAGGCAGATAACTTTGAAGAAAACCTTAAAGTTTGTGATCAAACTTCTCCATATGGACTAACAGGTAGTATTTTTGCTAAAGACAGAAGTGCAGTTAAAAAAGCACAAAGAGTATTAAAACAAGCAGCTGGTAATTTCTATATCAATGATAAACCTACTGGTGCTGTTGTAGGCCAACAACCTTTTGGTGGAGCAAGAAAATCTGGTACAAATGATAAAGCAGGTAGCCAGTGGAACTTAATGAGATGGGTTTCTCCAAGGTCTATTAAAGAAAACTTGAACCCACCTATAGATTATAAGTATCCATTTATGAAAGAAAAATAGGCTATAAATGTTGAATATTCAGGGGTTATACAATTCATCCCCTGAATATTTTTTTGATTAATTAAAGATATTTAAAATTTATCATTGAAATAATGATTTGGTTGTTATATTATCCAATTAAATCTTTATACATTTGTTAATAATGATAATTAATTCAATAATTTGAGGAGCTGATTTAATGCCGAATAAAGGTAAGGTTAAAATTACTCATCCTAATCGATGTAAGGGCTGTAATATATGTGTTATGTACTGTCCTACTGATGTTTTGAAGGTTGTTGATGGGAAAATAACTGTTACCGATATTGATGGTTGTGTTGGATGTTTTAACTGTGAATTAAGTTGTCCTGACTTTGTATTAGAGGTGGTGGAAGAAGATGACAAATAAAGCAAAACTATTACAGGGTGATGAAGCAGTTGTTGAAGGAGCTATTGCTGCAGGGGCAAGATTTTTTGCTGGCTACCCAATCACACCTGCCTCTGAAATTGCTGAAGGTTTAGCAGAAAAACTTCCAGTACATGGTGGAAAGTTTATCCAGATGGAAGATGAATTAGCGAGTATGGCATGTATAATTGGAGCTTCATTAAGTGGACTTAAATCTATAACCGCTACAAGTGGTCCTGGATTTTCATTAAAACAGGAGAATTTAGGCCTAGGTATGATGATTGAAGCACCCTGTGTTGTTGTAAATGTGCAGCGAGTGGGTCCTTCTACTGGTCTGCCGACTTCACCATCTCAAGGTGATGTTATGCAGGCAAAATGGGGTACTCATGGTGATCATCCCGTAATTGCCTTAGCGCCTTCTTCAGTGAAAGAGACTTTTGAGTTAACTGTTAAAGCATTTAACTTTGCTGAAAGGTTTAGAATGCCTGTCATTTTACTATTAGATGAAATCGTTGGACATATGAGAGAAAAGGTAGTTTTACCTAAACAAGAAGATATAGAAATTTGGGATCGTAAAAAACCAGAAGTTGGTCCAGAGGACTTTAATCCATATGAAGAAACTGAAGATCATATTCCTCCAATGCCTGCTTATGGAGAAGGTTACAGATATCATACAACAGGTCTTTTCCATGATAAAACCGGTTTTCCAAGAGGAACAACTGAAGATGCTAAAAAGTTAATGGACCGCCTGATGGCAAAAATAGAAGAAAATATGGATATCATATCACTATATGAAACTGATATTAGAGATGAAGATGAAGTTGTAGTTTTAGCATATGGTTCAACAATGCGTTCAGTAATCAATGCAGTTGATCGTGCAAGGGATGAAGGTATTAATGCAGGTTGGATAAAACTGAAAACAATTTGGCCTTTTCCAGAAGATATAGTAAAAAAGATAAGTCAAGATGTCAATACAATAATTGTCCCTGAATTAAATAGAGGTCAGTTAATAAAAGAAGTTAAAGAACATGTCTTTGGCAATGCCGAAGTTAGAGGAATTAATAAATATGACGGAACCTTGATCAAACCTGATGAGATCCTTGATTTAATTAGGGAGGTTAAATAGATGAAATATGATATAGATGAGTTTTTTAGACAGGATAAACTGCCCCATATATGGTGCCCGGGCTGTGGACATGGAACTATTATGGCCAATCTTGCTCGTGCAATCGATAAAGCAGACATAGATCCAAATAAAACAGTAGTTGTTTCAGGTATTGGTTGTTCTGGACGCGCATCCGGTTATATGAACTTTGATACCTTACACACTACTCACGGACGTGCTATTGCTTTTGCGACCGGTATTAAGCTAGCCAATCCGGAGTTAAATGTAATAGTAATATCCGGTGATGGTGATGGAACAGCAATTGGTGGTAATCACTTAATACATGGTGCTAGAAGAAATATTGATTTGACCGTTGTATTAATGAATAATCATATTTATGGTATGACCAGTGGACAGTTTTCACCAATGACTCCAACTGGAGCTAATGCAACTACATCACCTTATGGCAATATAGATCAAAACTTTGATTTAGCTGATTTAACAAAAGCTTCTGGTGCTTCTTTTATAGCAAGGGGTACAGCTTTTAATACAAGACAGCTTATTGAAATATTTGAAGGCGGACTATTACACAAAGGTTTTTCCTTTATAGAAGCAATTAGTCAATGTCCTGTTAACTATGGACGCAGAAATAATATAGATACAGCTGTTGAAATGCTTAAGTGGCAAAAAGAGTCTTCTGTAAATATTAAAAAATGGGATAAATTATCTGATGAAGAAAAGAAGGGTAAATTCCCGACAGGTGTAATATATAAAGAAGATAAAAGAGAATATACAGAGATGTATCAAGAAATAATAGACTCTGTTCAAAAGGAGGCCTAACTATGGATAGATATGAAATTAGACTAAGTGGGGCTGGTGGACAGGGAATGATTCTTGCTGGAATCATAATAGCTGAAGCTGTACTATATGAAGAAGGCTTAAATGTAACCCAAACCCAGTCATATGGTCCTGAATCAAGAGGTGGGGCCAGTCGAGCAGAAGTTGTACTAAGCAATGATGTTATCGATTTTCCAAAAGTAATCAAACCAGATATATTAGTTGCTTTAACACAAAAAGCATATGATAAATACAGCCAAGATGTAAAAGAAGAAGGAATAGTAATTGTAGATGATAGTATTGATATTACAGATAGTCAAAATAAAACATACAAACTACCAATTTTTGAAAAAGCTATAAATGAAGTAGAGATGAAACTAACAGCTAATATTTTAGTCTTAGGTATTATAGATAATTTAATTCCACAAATTAGAACATCTTCTATAAAAAAAGCAATTAAAAACCGTGTTCCAGAAAACACCATTGCAGTAAACATGAAGGCTTTTTCTGTTGGTAAAAAGATGGCTGAAGGAGGTAATATTGGTGAGTGATGAAAAGTTAAAAAAGACTGAGAAAGATTGGAAAGATAATAAATATGAAAAAACTGTAAATAGATTTGGAGAAAGAAAAGATGAATTCAAATCTGATTCTGGTAGAACCGTTAAACCATTATACACACCATTAGATTTAGAAGATATAGATTATGAAGAAAATATAAACTATCCAGGTAAGTATCCCTTTACCAGGGGAGTATATCCCACAATGTACCGTAGTAAGTTTTGGACAATGCGTCAGTATGCCGGGTTTGGTAATGCTAAAGAGACCAACCAGAGGTTTAGATACCTATTAGATCAGGGGCAAACTGGTTTAAGTGTTGCATTTGACCTTCCAACTCAGATTGGTTATGATTCTGATCATCCCCTTGCCAGAGGAGAAGTAGGTAAAGTTGGGGTAGCAATTGATACCTTGGCAGATATGGAAGTACTTTTCGATCAAATACCATTAGAGGAAGTAAGTACTTCAATGACGATCAACTCTCCAGCTTCTATACTTTTAGCAATGTATATGGTTGTAGCGGAAAAACAGGGAGTTAGTCCTGATAAATTAGCTGGCACAATTCAAAATGATATTTTAAAAGAATATATTGCTAGAGGAACTTATATATTCCCACCTGAACCATCTCTTAGAATTATTACTGATATTTTTGAGTACTGTTCTAAAGAAATGCCGCGCTGGAATACAATAAGTATTAGCGGTTATCATATAAGAGAAGCGGGTTCAGATGCTGTACAGGAACTTGCCTTTACTATTGCAGATGGTATTGAGTATGTTCAGGCCGCAGTAGATATCGGTATGGATGTAGATCAGTTTGCACCTAGACTATCATTTTTCTTTAATGCTCAGATGGATCTTTTTGAAGAAGTGGCTAAGTTTAGAGCTGGAAGAAGATTATGGGCTGAGGTAATGGAAGAAAGATTTGATGCTAAAAAAGACAAGTCCAAGATGTTAAGATTCCATACTCAAACTGCCGGTTCAGCACTAACTGCACAACAGCCGATGAATAATATTATGAGGGTAACATTACAGGCCTTATCTGCTGTTTTAGGTGGAACTCAGTCACTACATACAAACTCCTATGATGAAGCATTAGGATTACCAACTGAGGATTCTGTAAAAATTGCACTAAGAACTCAACAGATATTAGCTCATGAAACCGGTTCAGCAGACACAATTGATCCTATGGCAGGTTCATATTATGTAGAAAGCTTAACAGATAAGTTTGTAAAAGAAGCAAAAGAATATATTGACAAGATAGATGATTTAGGTGGTATGGCTAAAGCAATTGAAAATGGGTTTGTACAAAGAGAGATTCAGGAAAGTGCTTATCAAATTCAGAAAAAAGTAGAAAACAAAGAAAAAGTTGTAGTAGGTGTTAATGAATTTACTGAACAAGAATCTAAAAAGGCAAAAAATTTACTTAAAGTTGATCCAGAAGTAGAAAAACATCAAATAGATGGATTAAAAATGATTAAAGAAAAAAGAAATGATAAAAAAGTTGATCAAGCATTACAGAAAGTTAGAGATGCTGCTGAAAGTGAAGGCAAAAATCTTATGTATCCAATAATTGAAGCTGTGAAAGAATATGCGACAATTGGCGAGATTAGTGATGTATTAAGAGATAAATTTGGCGAATACGAAGCTAAGTATATTTAGGAAAGGAGGCCTGTTAAAATGGAAAAGAAAATTAAAGTACTGATTGCAAAACCGGGTTTAGATGGTCATGACAGAGGAGCAAAAGTAATTGCCCGTGGGTTAAAAGAAGCAGGAATGGAAGTAGTATATACGGGCTTAAGACAGACTCCTGAACAAATTGTAAGAAGTGCAGTACAAGAAGATGTTGATGTGATAGGTCTTAGTATACTTTCAGGAGCTCATACCTATTTGTTTCCTGAAATAATGAAAAGATTAAAAGAATCCAATAGAGATGATATAGCTGTTATAGCAGGAGGTATTATACCTGAAGATGATCATAAAGAATTAAAGGATTTAGGTATTAAAGCAGTATTTCAACCGGGTACTCCTATTTCTGAGATCGTTGATTTTATTGAAAATGAGGTTAACTAAAAATGAGTATTGATATTGAAAAACTATATACAGATATTAAAAACGGTAATGAAAATAAAATAGCAAAAGCAATCACTATGGTAGAAGATGGCACAAAAAATGCAATAAAATTAATGGAAAAAGTATATAAAAATGTGGACCCATCATATATGATAGGTATATCTGGTCCCCCGGGTTCGGGAAAAAGTACTTTAACTCAAAGAATCGTCCAGCTTTGGCTAAAAAAGGATATCAAAGTTGGAATAATAGCCATTGATCCTACTAGTCATTTTAGTGGTGGAGCACTTTTGGGTGATCGAATTAGAATGAATGAGATAGCAACTGATAGTGGCGTATTTATTAGAAGTATGGCTACTCGAGGTTCGATGGGGGGACTAAATTCTTCAATTTATGATACGGTATTACTTTTTTCTCTAGCCGGTTATGAGTACATAATTATTGAAACTGTTGGGGTTGGACAAAATGAAATTGATATAGTAAAGTTAGCAGACACAACCATTTTTGTTACAGTACCGGAAGCCGGTGATGAAATTCAGGCATATAAGGCAGGACTGATGGAGGTAGGCGATATATTTGTAGTCAATAAGTCTGATCGACCTAATTCACAACAGATGGTTTTAACTCTTGAGCAGCTTGTTTCATTTAAAGAAGGTAAAGATATCTGGGAACCTCCAGTTTTATCTACAAATGCATTGAAAAATGAAGGGGTTTCTGATATAAATAAGTGGATTAATAAACATCATACATATCTTAAAGATAATAATTTGTTACAAGAGAGCCGTAAAAATGTAATAAAAGCGCAAATGATTAACCTAATGGAAAAAAGGTTACATGAAAAGTATATAAAACCGATTTTAAATGATAAAAAATTTGGAAAATATATTGATTTAATCTATAAAAAACAAGAAGATCCTTATTCAGTGATAAAAAAACTTCTCTCAGTTGATTGAACTAAAAGGAGGAAAAATGATGAAAATAGATCATGTTGGTATTGCGGTTAAAAGTGTTGATGAGTCATTAAAATTCTATAGAGATATATTAGGTTTAGAATTAAAAGAAATAGAAGTAATGGAAGACAGGGGACTGAAAATAGCTTTTTTAAAAACAGGAGAAAGCAAAATAGAACTTTTAGAACCAACCTCAGATGATAGTAATATTGCAAAGTTTATTGAAAAAAAAGGAGAAGGCATCCATCATTTAGCTTTAGAAGTTGATGATGTTGATGAGAACATAGAGAGTATGGAAAAGTTGGGAACTGAATTCATAGGAGAAGCAAGTATTGGAGCAGGTGGAAAGAAGATTATATTTATGCACCCTAAATCAACCAATGGAGTATTAATGGAACTTTGCCAGTCTGTAAAAGAAGAATAAGAAGAATATTTAGACTAAAGCAAAGAATTACGAGTATTATTGTCATAATTTTTAATCAATTTAAAAAATATTTTAAGGTGTATAAAAGCTAAATAATAATTAGAAAGGAGGGTTTTAGAAAAAAATCTCAAATTATATTCTGTTTTCAATAAAAAAATGTTAATCTTATGAATTAAGATAAATATTTTATTAATAAATTTTGATTTAAATACTAACTATAAATTAGGAGTGAATTCAAATTGCAAAAAAAGAAATATAACCCTTATGAGGAGCTAATGATTACAATAGATGAAGCAGGCAAAGCACTTGGTATGGCTAAAGATGATTATAAAATATTAGAAAAACCTGATAGGGAACTTAAAGTATCGATTCCAATTGAAAGAGATGATGGAAGTGTTGAAGTTTATGATGGATATAGAGTACAGCATAGTAATTCAAGAGGTCCATATAAAGGTGGAGTTCGTTACCATCCTGATGTAAATATAGATGAAATTAGGGCCTTAGCGGGTTGGATGACATTAAAATGTTCTTTAGTTGACATTCCTTATGGTGGAGCTAAAGGAGGAATTAAATGTGATCCAAGCGAACTATCACAGACTGAACTCAAAAAAATTACAAGAAGATATACAACAATGATTGAACCAATAATAGGTATTGATAAAGATATACCAGCACCTGATGTAAATACTAATGCACAGATAATGAGCTGGATTTATGATACTTACAGTATGATAAAAGGACATAATATCCCGGGAATTGTAACTGGTAAACCTCGTATAATTGAAGGTTGTCTTGCTAGAGAAGGAGCAACTGGTCGTGGTGTTATGATTACAGTTGAAAATCTATTTAACAAATTAGATAAAGAACTTGAAGGTACAACAGTAGCAGTACAAGGCTTCGGTAATGTAGGTCAGGTAGCAGCTGATTTGTTAGCTGATAAAGGCTGCAAGATTGTTGCTGTAAGTGATGTCTCTGGTGGACTATATAATAAAAATGGACTTGATATTAAAGATTTAAGAAACTTTGTTGGTTCAGAAAGAAAACACCTATCTGAATATGATAAGCAAAAAGGCACAAAACAGATTACAAACTCTAAATTGTTAAGATTAGATGTTGATATATTAATACCTGCGGCATTAGAAAATCAAATAACTGCAAAAGTAGCAAAAGAACTAAAAGCAAAATATGTAGTTGAGGCAGCAAATGGACCTACAACTAGAGAAGCTGATGAGATTTTAGATGGAAGAGATATCGTAGTAATGCCTGATATCTTAGCTAATGCTGGTGGGGTTATAGTTTCATATTTTGAATGGGTACAAAATAGAGAGGCTTCTAGATGGGAAGACCATAAGATTAATAAAAAGTTAAGAAATTTACTTACAATAGCATTTAACGATGTGTGGAATACGTATGAGAAAAAGAATGTAACATTTAGAATGGCAGCTTATATGGTAGCATTAAACAGAATTGTTGAAACCAAAAAGATCCGAGGTATTTTCCCATAAATAAAAGTTCACATTTATCGGATAATATAATTTATTCGATATGTAATATAAAACTAAATAGTAATATAACTCATTAATTAGGGGGAAATTAAAAAAATGGCCAAATCTACTGTTTATGAAAATGTATTAAAACAGCTTGATAATGCGGCTAAAGTTTTAAACCTTGATGAACAGGTAAAAGAATTACTCCAGGAACCGATGAGGACACTATCAGTATCAATTCCAGTTAAAATGGATAATGACAGTATCCATGTATTCAAGGGATTTAGATGTCAGCACAATGATGTCTTAGGACCTACTAAAGGTGGTATTAGATTTCATCCTCAAGTATGTGAAGATGAAGTAAAAGCTTTAGCTGCCTGGATGACATTTAAATGTTCATTAGTAGGTATACCTTATGGAGGAGCAAAAGGGGGAGTTATAGTTAACCCCAAGGAACTATCCAGAAATGAACTGGAAAGATTGAGTAGAGGATTTATCCAGGCTATTTCACCAATTATTGGACCTGATAAAGATATACCAGCTCCTGATGTTTATACTGATGCTCAGGTTATGAGTTGGTTTATGGATGAATTTTCAAAACTAAAAGGAGTAAACACACCTGGTTTAGTTACAGGTAAACCTGTAGTATTAGGAGGCTCTTTTGGTAGACACTCGGCTACAGCTAGAGGTGTAATGTATACTGTACGAGAAGCAGCAAAGGCAATTGACCTTGATTTAAATGGAGCAACTGTAGCAGTACAAGGGTATGGTAATGCAGGAAGTTTTTCTGCTAAGTTTTTAAATGAACTAGGATGTAAGATTATTGCCTGTAATGATTCCAAAGGTGGAATCTACTGTAAGACAGGTTTTGACCCAGTTGAGGTTGCTAAACATAAAGAAGAAACAGGAACTGTTAAAGGTTTTGTAGGTTGTGAAGAAATTTCTAACGAAGAACTTTTAACTATGGATGTTGATATATTAATACCTGCTGCTTTAGAAAACCAAATAACAAAAGACAATGCTGATAAAATTCAAGCAAGAATGCTTGTAGAAGCCGCTAATAGTCCGACAACCCCTGAAGCAGATGAAATACTTTTCAAAAAAAATATGATGGTAATACCGGATATATTAGCAAATGCAGGTGGAGTAACAGTATCTTACTTTGAATGGGTACAAAATATAGCTAACTATTATTGGTCTAAAGAAGAAGTAGATAGAAAATTAGAGGCAATAATGGTAGAAGCTTTTGAAAAGGTATATAATACTCATGAAGAGTTGAATGTTAACATGAGAGTTTCCGCCTTTATAGTTGCGATCAAAAGAATAACACAAGCAATGGAAGCAAGAGGCTGGGTATACAATGAAAAGAAATGTTAACAAACTGTATTAATAGATTATAAGGGGCCTTAAGGCCCCTTTTTAAAATTATTAAATCGAATTATTAATTAGTCAGTTATTCTGTTGAAAAAACGTATATTATAATATATATTTAATATCAACAGACAAGGAGGTAAAAATGACACAACTTAAACTTACTGAAACGATTTTAAGAGATGGTCATCAATCACTTTTAGCCACTAGAATGGAAACAAGTGAGATGTTACCTGTTATAGAAGAAATGGATAAATTAGGATACCATTCAATGGAAGTGTGGGGTGGAGCAACCTTTGACAGCTGTATTAGGTTTTTAAATGAAGACCCCTGGCTAAGGCTTAGGAAGTTTAAAGAAAAAGCTAAAAATACTCCTTTACAAATGCTCTTGAGGGGTCAAAATATTTTGGGATATAAGCATTATCCAGATGATGTATTAGAACTGTTTATTGAAAAAGCTATTGAGAATGGGATAGATATTATTAGAATCTTTGATGCCTTAAATGATGTAAGAAACCTTAAAAAAGCAATTGAATTTACAAACAAATATGGAGGACATGCGCAGGGAACAATAGTTTATACAACAAGTCCGCTACATGATGTAGAACATTATATTGAAACAGCAAAAGAAGTTGAAAGAATGGGTGCTGATTCATTATGCCTTAAAGATATGGCCGGACTATTAGCTCCTTTTGAAGCATATAAGCTGATCAAAAAGTTAAAAAAGGCAATTGATATACCTATTCAACTTCATGCACACAATACAACAGGATTAGGTTCAATGACCTATCTTAAAGCTATAGAAGCAGGTGTTGATGTTATCGATACAGCTTTATCTGCATTAGGTTCAGGAAGCTCTCAACCGCCAACAGAACCCTTTGTTTACACATTAAGAGATAGTGAGTATGATACAGGAATAGATTTTGATAAAGTTAATGAAATAAATGAATATTTTAGAGGAATCAGAGATGATAAAAAAGAATTTTTAGGATCATTTGGTGTTGATCCTCGTGTATTAAAAAGTCAAATTCCGGGGGGAATGTTATCAAACTTAAGAAATCAACTTAAAGATCAAAATATGTTTGATAAATATGATCAAGTTTTAGAAGAAGTACCTAAAGTAAGAAAAGAAATGGGTTATCCACCATTAGTAACACCAACCAGCCAGATTATTGGTATACAGGCTGTCTTTAATGTAGCAACTGGTGAGAGATATAGTGTAGTATCAAAAGAAATAAAAAACTATATGAAGGGTGAATACGGTACTCCTCCGGGACCAATTGATGAAGAATTAAAGAAAAGAATATTAAAGGGTGAAAAAACAATAGAAGGTAGATATGCAGATCAACTCAAACCAGCACTTGATGATTATAGAAAAGAAATAAAGGAATATATTCGTAAAGAAGAGGATGTATTAACTTATGCTCTCTTCCCTTCTGTAGCAATGAAATTTTTTAAAAACAGAGAATGATTAGTTTAAGGAGGTATAGATTTGAACTTAAGTAAAAAGAATAAAAACAAATTAGAAAAATTGAATAATGATAAGGTAAAAAAATTTTTAGAATTTGCTGTCGATTTATGTAAACCTAAAAAAGTAACATTAATAGATGACAGTAAAGAAGATATAAACTATGTTAAAGAACTTGCATTAGAAAATAAAGAGGAAAAACCACTTGATATGGATGATCATACTTATCACTTTGATGGCTATAATGACCAGGCACGTGATAAGAAAAACACAAAATATTTAGTTGAAGAGGATTTTGACTTGGGATTAAATATCAATACAGTAGATAGAGAGAAAGGTTTAGATGAGATTTTCAGTTACTTAGATGGTAGTATGGAAGGTAAAGAGATGTTAGTTAGATTTTTCTCTTTAGGACCAAATAATTCTGATTTTAATATACCTGCTATGCAGATTACCGACTCAAGTTATGTTGCACACAGTGAAGATATACTTTACCGTCAAGGTTTTGAAGATTTTGTTAAGTTAAATGGTTCTGAAGAGTTTTTCTTTTTCTTACACTCTGCAGGTAAATTAGAAGATGGAGTTAGTGCTGAAATAGATAAACGTAGAATCTATATTGATTTAAAGACTGACCGCGTATTTTCTGTAAATAATCAGTATGCTGGAAACAGTTTGGGTTTAAAAAAATTAGCTTTTAGATTAGCTATAAGAAAAGCTGTAAAAGAAGGCTGGATGGCAGAACATATGTTTATTTCAGGAGTAAACGGTCCTGGGGATAGAAAAACATACTTTACAGGTGCTTTTCCAAGCGGTTGTGGAAAAACTAGTACAGCAATGATTCAAGGACACACCATTGTGGGTGATGATATAGCCTATTTAAAGATAAAAAATGGTGATGTTAAGGCTGTTAATGTTGAAAATGGTGCATTCGGCATAATCAGAGATGTAAATCCAGATGATGATCCGGTTATATATAAAACTTTAACTACACCTCGAGAATTAATTTTTTCCAATGTATTAGTTAAAGATGGAAAACCTTATTGGCTCGGTATGGGCAAAGAACTTCCTAAAGAAGGTATTAACTTTTCGGGAAAGTGGCATAAAGGTAAAAAAGATGATAAAGGAAATGAAATTCCGCCTGCCCATAAAAATGCAAGGTATACAATTAAAATAAGTGACCTTGAAAACTGTGATGAAAATTATGATAAAAAAGAAGGGGTTTCTGTTAAGGGAATGATATTTGGAGGTAGAGATTCAGATACTACAGTACCTGTTGCTGAGACATTGAATTGGCAGCATGGAGTCTTTATGGCATCAGCCTTAGAATCTGAAACAACATCAGCAACTTTGGACAAACAGGGTGAAAGAAAACATAATCCAATGGCAAATCTAGACTTTTTATCAGTACCGATCAGTGAATATATTGATAACTATCTAGAATTTGGAAAAAAGGCAGATAACCAACCCGGCATATTTACAGTCAACTACTTTTTAAAAGATCAAAAATCAAACAAATACTTAAACGGTATGCTTGATAAAAAAATATGGATGCTTTGGATGGAAAAAAGAGTTCATGGTGAGGTAGATGCAATAAAATCACCAATAGGATATCTTCCATATTATGAAGATTTAAGACAGTTATTTGCTAGATATCTCAGCTTTGATTACACAGAAATAAGTTATGTAGAACAGTTTTCAATTAGAATTGAAAACTATTTAGCTAAATTCAACAGGATAAAAGAAGCTTTTTCAGAGATTCAAAATTTACCCGATGAGTTTGAGACTGAACTAAATAATCAAATTCTGAGACTAAAAGAAGCCCGAAAAAAATATAGTGACAGTGAAATTTCTCCCTTTAAATTAAGGAATTATTAAGGAGGTTAACTAGAGTGGAATTATCAAAAAGAGCAAAAAAGATTAGTGCTTCATTAACATTAGCAATTAGTGCCAAGGCTAATAAGTTAAAGGCAGATGGTGAAGATGTAGTAAGTTTTGGAGCAGGAGAACCGGATTTTGACACTCCAGAATTTATTTGTGATGCAGCTAGAGAAGCCTTAGAAATTGGTTTTACCAGATACACAGCAGCTTCAGGTTATGAAGACTTAAAAGAAGCTGTTGTTCAAAAACTCAAAAGAGATAATAATTTAGACTATAATAAAGATCAAGTTATTGTATCTAATGGTGCTAAACATTCACTTTTTAATACTTTTCAAGCAATTTTAAATCCTGGTGATGAAGTAATCATACCAGTACCTTATTGGCTTACTTATCCCGAAACAGTTAAAATGGGTGGAGGAACTCCCGTATTTTTAAAAACAGAAGAAAAAGAAGATTTTAAAATCAATATTGATAAGTTAAATGACTTAATAAATGAGAAAACAAAGGCTTTAATCTTAAATAGCCCGAGTAATCCAACGGGAAGTATTTATACAAAAGAAGAATTAGAAGAAATAGCAAAGGTAGCTGTAGATAATGAAATAATTGTAGTTTCAGATGAAATTTACGAAAAAATTGTTTATGATGCTAATGAACATATTAGTATTGCTTCTTTAAATGATGATATTAAAAAATTAACTATTGTAATCAATGGTGTATCTAAAGCATATGCAATGACAGGTTGGAGAATAGGTTATGCGGCCGGTCCAAAAGAGATTATTAAAGTTATGTCTAATATTCAAAGTCATGCCACTTCAAATCCTAACTCAATTGCTCAATATGCAAGTAATCAAGCATTGCGTGGAGACCACAGCTTTATGGAAGTGAGAAAGGATAAGTTTGCTGAGCGAAGAGACTATATGTATGAAAAGATTAATTCTATTGATGGGTTATCCTGTTTAAAACCAGGTGGAGCGTTTTATATTATGATGAATATTAGTGAAATACTTAATAAGTCAATAGATGGTAATAATGTAGAAGACTCATTTAGTTTTGCTGATAACTTACTGGAATTTAAAAAAGTAGCTGTAATTCCAGGGGTTGCTTTTGGAGCAGATGACTATATTAGATTATCATATGCTAATTCATTAGAGAATATCAAAAAAGGTCTATCACGTATAGAAGAATTCATTAATGAATTAAAGTAAATTATGGATTTATGTTTGTGTAAAAAAGCTATTGACAATTGTTGTTAATAAGTCTATAATAAGCATTGCTTGAATAGATTTGAGAAATTTTGCTCAAACTAAGTAGAAAACTAATGTAAAAAGCAAGATAAATTTTAAAAATATTAATTAGTAATAACACATAAAGTATAGATATATATTAAATAGTTATTTTTAAATAAATATATTATTGAAGAATATCCCTTTGGTTTTTACTAAAGGGATATTTTTATTGTAAAAATATAAAAAAAATAAAAATAGTTTAAATAAATTAATATAAATATATAAATTATTAAAATTATAGCCCCAAAAAGACTATAAAAGATAAAAAAATTAATAAAGTTAATAAATAAATTAAAAATATTAATAAATATATTAAAAATATTAAAAAATTACTTGACAAATATAAAAATAAGAGTTATACTGATAATAGATTAACAAAGGAGGTGTTAAATATGAGAAAAACAAATCAAGAATTCGAAATGATTGAAAACAAAAACTATCGAGAAGAAATAAAGCTAAACAAGAAAAACAGAAGAATAACTGATGAGTATATCAATCAGTATTTATAAAAAAATAAAAAAATAATAAGGAGTGATCAAGATGTTTAATAAAAACTTTTTTTCAATAGGAAACAGAGAATATAAGCAAGATAGAAAAAACAGATTAAATGAAAATTCTAGAATTGAAAAGTATAAAAGTCAGATACTTTAGTTTAAAAGGAGGAATTTAGATGAGTTCATTACAAAAGTTTTTCATGTTAGAAAATAGAAGTATAAATAATATGGTAAAACAAGATCGTAGAGAAAATGCAAGATTAGAATCATATAAAATAATGGGACTATAAAAAAATCAAAAGGATGTGAAAGTTTATGCCAGATTTAAGAGATTACTTTAACAAAGAAATAATGGATTATAAAAAAGAAAATAAAGACTCCATAAGGAATAATAATATTAATATTAATAAAAATTGAGTAAAGAGGAGGGATTAGATTAATGATTAAGTTAATACTTCCTTATGAGAGTTTACAAAAAAATAATAATTTCAATTAAAGTCTTCTTGTTAATAAAAAACAGGAAGGCTTTTTTTAATACTTGTTCTTATTTACTATTTATCTTATAATAAATACAATACAATTAAAATTGAGGTGGAATTTATGAAATCTTTAAGAGAGTACCTTTGGTTTAATACTAATAATAGAGTTGAATTAATAAAAATTACTGATGAAGTTAGACAAGTTGTTAAAAAAAGTGGAATAAAAGAAGGGCTTTGTTTGGTTAATGCAATGCACATAACTGCAAGTGTATTTATTAATGATGATGAACCTGGTTTACATAATGATTATAAGAAATGGTTAGAAGAACTTGCACCTCATGAACCGATTTCTCAATATGAACATAATGGATTTGAAGATAATGCTGATGCTCATTTAAAAAGACAAATTATGGGTAGAGAAGTTGTTGTAGCAATCACAGAAGGAAAGCTAGACTTTGGTCCCTGGGAGCAAATTTTTTATGGTGAGTTTGACGGTAAAAGAAAAAAACGTGTACTTGTGAAAGTGATTGGTGAATAATGTTATTAGCAGTAGAAAAAATCATTTCATCTTTTGTAACTTTACCCGGCATTTTTTTGTTGCTTAATATAATAATATTCATTTATTTGCTAAAAATCAGTTGGTCTAATATAATAAAAATAATTTCTGGTTTCACAGTATTACTTATGATTATAACCTTTACCGGTTTAGGAGTTCATATTTTTGTACTGCCACTCGAAAATTATGCAACTAATATTGATGGTTTTAATCAAAATCAGATCGAAGAAATACCCATAGTAGTTTTGGGTGGAGGTATAAACTATAATGTAACAGAAAATACAAGTGAACTTTCATCTATAAGCCGAGATAGATTGATTAAAGGTATTTTAATTTCTAAAAATAATAATATGCCCTTAATATATTCAGGTGGTGTAGGAGTCGGATACCAAGATACAGGTGAATCAGAAATAGCTTTAAACTTTGTAAGTAATTTTGAGGGAGTAGATTTTATTCAGGAAAATGAAGCGAGAACAACTTATGAAAACGGATTAAAGATAAAAGAGTGGTTAACTGAAAATAACTATGAAAAAATATATCTAGTTACTTCAGCAATCCATATGAGAAGATCAAAAGGAGTTTTTGATAATATAGGAGTTAATTACATACCTGTTGTTTCCAATTATGCTTACAGTCACAAGTTATCCTGGCTGGACTATCTGCCTAATCGCGGTTCTCTTAGGGCTAATATGCAGGCAGTCCATGAGTGGGTTGGATTAATCTGGTATAAAATAAACAATAGAATTTAAAATATATAAGGAGGAGTAAAATTGAGTGCAGATCTTCATATACACACAACATTTTCTGATGGAAGTAATAAACCAGAAGAAATAGTAGATATGGCGAATAAAAATAATATTACTACAATTGCAATATCTGATCATGATACTTTAGATGGAATCAATCCCGCATTAGAACACGCGAGAGATAAAGATATTGAAGTAATTCCTGCTATAGAGTTTTCAACTTTTGAGGGAAAAGCTGAAATTCATATCTTAGGGTACTTTATTGATCATGAGAATGAGTTATTAAGAGAAAAAGTTAAAAAGATATTTGATTCTCGTAAAATTAGAGCTCAAAAGATGGTTGAACTATTAAATAAGCAGAATGTTAATATAACCTATGAGGAAGTTAAAGATATGGCAAGTGATGATTATATAGGTCGTCCACATATTGCAAAGTTAATGGTAAAAAGAGGATACATTAATGAAATGAAGGATGCTTTTACCGATCAGTATATTGGCAATGGTGGTAAAGCCTATGTTGAAAAGTATAAGTTAAGTCCAAAAGAAGCTATTGATTTAATTTTAAAAGCAGGTGGTATACCTGTATTAGCTCATCCTGTCTTTATCAATCATGGTGAAGCAATGGATAAAGAGGATATCAAAGCATTAAAAGATGATGGTCTATTAGGTATAGAGGTTTATCATTCTAAACACCATGAAAAAACTAAAAAAACTTATAAGAAAATAGCTTTAGAGTTAGACCTATTAATAACCGGTGGATCTGATTTTCATGGTGATAATTCCCCAGGTGTTCATATAGGAGATATTAGGTTGCCTGATAGTTATGTAGAAAAATTAAAAGAAAAAATCTAATTTTTTTTGGAATAAAAGAGGACTATAGGAGTGTTCATTGTATATATTATTAGAGTGTTATTAATTAGGAGGTATTAAAACAAATAATGATAGAAGCACATGGTGGAAAATTAATTAATAAGATAGTTGATGATTCAAAGAAAGATGCACTTTTATCACAATCAGAAAACATGTATCACTTACAGTTAAGTGAAAGGGATTTAACAGAGGCAGAAAATATTGCTACAGGGCTTTATAGTCCAATTGAAGGATTTATGAATGAAGAGGACTATAATAGTGTAGTTGAAAATATGAGATTACAAGACGGTAATGTCTGGACAATTCCAGTTGTTTTAGGAGTAAATGAAAAAGAAGTAGAAAATATTGATAAAGGAGCCCAAATAGCTCTTACAGACCAGTCAGATACTGTATATGCAGTAATGAATGTTGAAGATATTTATAAATATGATCAAAAGAAGGAAGCTAAAGAGGTTTATAAAACTACTTCTGATGAACATCCTGGAGTAAAAAATGTATACAGTAGAGGTGAATATCACCTAGGAGGAGAAATTAAACTCTTAAAAAGAATAAGTCATAAAAGATTTAGTGAATATAGATTAGATCCAAAAGATGTAAGAGAGCATATTAAGCAAAAAGGTTGGGATAGAGTTGTTGGATTTCAGACCAGGAATCCAATCCATAGAGCCCATGAATACTTACAAAAATGTTCTTTAGAGATCGTAGATGGACTACTCTTATCTCCATTAGTTGGAGAAACTAAAAGCAGTGATATCCCTGTTGAATATAGAATTGAAAGTTATGAAGTAGTTATGGATAAAATTTATCCCAAGGGAAGGACCTTTTTAGCTGTTTTTCCTGCGGCCATGAGGTATGCGGGACCGAGAGAGGCCGTATTTCATTCTCTCTGCCGTAAAAACTATGGTTGTACACATTTTATAGTAGGTAGAGATCATGCCGGTGTAGGGGACTATTATGGAACATATGAAGCACAAAAAATGTTTGATAACTTTACAGAAGAAGAGATTGGTATCACACCATTAAGATTTGAATATTCTTTTTACTGTAAAAAATGTAAATCAATGGCTACTACAAAAACATGTCCACATGATAGTGAACATCATATAGGATTAAGTGGAACTAAAGTTAGAAGACTTCTCAGAGAAGGAAAAAGACCACCTGAGGAAATGACTCGTCCTGAGGTTGCAGATGTTTTAATTAGAGGAATGGCGGAAAGCAAATAATAAATTATATAATTTGAAGGGAGTAATTATTTATGAAAAAAAGAGCTAAAGGTGTTACAGTATGGTTTACAGGTCTAAGTGGGGCAGGAAAAACAACAGTTGCTCTAGAAGTAGAAAAGCAATTAAAAGAAAAAGGTTATTATATACAGAGATTAGATGGAGATATTGTTAGAGAAAAATTAACAAAAGATTTAGGATTTACAAAAGAAGATAGAAATAAAAATATTGAAAGAAATACTTTTGTTGCAAAAATACTTACAGATAATGATATTATTACACTTTGTTCATTTATATCCCCTTATCAGTCAGCACGTAATTATGCTCGTAGTGAAATTAGTCAGGTTGGTGAGTTTGTAGAAGTTTTTGTAAACCCACCTCTAGAAGTATGTGAAAAAAGAGATGTTAAAGGTTTATATAAACAGGCTAGAGAAGGTAAAATTGAAAACTTTACTGGTATCTCCGATCCATATGAAGAACCACAAAACCCAGATATTGAGTTAAGAACTGATCAGGAATCAGTACAAGAAAGTGCAGAAAATGTTATTAATTATCTAGAAGAGAACGGTCTTTTATAACAAAAAAATGGAGGTATTTTAAATGGGTGATAACAAAGCTACCATTAAAATTCCCAGAAATTTATATCAAAATCTAAATAAAATAATTGATAATACAGGCTTTAACAGTGTTACAGAATTTATAGTATATGTACTTAGGGATTTAGTTTCAAATCATAAAATGAATAATGAAGAAATTAGTAAATCTAGAGAAGAACTATCAAACGAAGAAATTAAGATGATAAAAAAGCGTTTAAAAAGCTTGGGTTACTTAGAATAAAATTTAATATTTAATTCATCTATGATATAATATATAGTAAATAATATAAAAAAGGTAGGTGAAATATATGAAGTTTTTTATTGACACTGCCAACTTAGAAGAAATAAAAACTGCTGCAAGTTTTGGTGTTATAGATGGAGTAACTACAAATCCTTCATTAGTTTCAAAAGAAGGAGATATCGACTTTCACACCAGAATTAAAGAGATATGTGAAATAGTTGATGGACCAGTAAGTGCAGAGGTTGTAAGCATTGATACTGAGGGTATGATCGAAGAAGCTAGAGAGTTAGCTGAACTAGCGTCCAATGTTGTTGTTAAAATACCAATGACAATTGATGGACTTAAAGCAGTAAAAACACTATCAAAAGAGGGTATTAAGACAAATGTAACCTTAGTATTTTCTGCTAATCAGGCTTTATTAGCCGCAAAAGCAGGAGCTACTTTTGCAAGTCCCTTTATTGGAAGATTAGATGATGGAGCTCATAACGGAATGGATCTAATAGATGAAATTAGAACCATATATGATAACTACTGTTTTGATACTGAAATATTGGCAGCAAGTATTAGACATCCGTTACATGTAAAACAGGCAGCATTAGCAGGTGCAGATATCGCAACAATACCTTTTGATGTTATTGAAAAGATGTCAAAACATCCACTAACTGATACTGGTTTAGATAGCTTTTTAAGTGACTGGAAGAAGTTTAAAGATCATAAATAAATACCAAAAATAAAACCAGTGGTTTTAGCCACTGGTTTTTAATTTATCTTTTTTTATTAAAATAACTACAAGAAAGGAATATAGATTATGAGAAAATTATCTGTGTTTAAGCGTGTATATAATTTTATGACAGATAAAAATGTAGTTTGGTATAAAAAACTATTTTTATTACTACCAATTATCTATTTAATTCTTCCTTTTGATTTTGTTACTGATTTTATACCTGTAGCTGGTCAACTTGATGATATTGCAGTTTTTGTTGTTTTATGGCCTTTTTTAAAAAGGATGATGGATAAATATCAATCTGAACATAAAAATGACGAGAATATAGATAACTCTGAATCTATTAATTTAGACAAAGATGACTATGATGTTGAATGAGTTTCATAATATTTTTATAAAATAGTATTTAACTCAAACAATAATATTTTTTCAGATAATTCTTTAACAAATTCGTTATATTTTTTTCTTTTCTTAAACATTTCATCATAATGCCCCATAATAAAAAAACCCACCCATTTTTTCTTTTAAATATACTGATAAAATTTTTAAAACATACTGTATTTTATATTTTGTTTGGATCAATTCTTTTAGGTTTGTTTTTTTCATCTCTATTTTTTACTTTATCAATTGGTATGTTTAGTTCGCGAGATATTATTTTTTTAATTCTGCTTTCACAGAAGGTAGCCTGACATTTACCTGTTTTTGCTCTGGTTCTTCTCTTTATAGCGTCTGTAGTTTTTATGGGGATTGATCTATTAAGGGCATCAATGATTTCAGCTTCAGTTACAGTTTGGCATCTGCAGATTATATTTTTACGAGGATCATCATGGTCTATTTCACCTGCAAAAGAATCATCTTTGTGAACTATAATTGCAGGGCGATTTGGATTAAAATTTTTCTTATCTTTAAATTCTAATCCTATATTTTTCAATATTTCAATAACATAATTAGCTATGGCAGGTGCAGAAGTAAGACCAGGAGAGTCAATACCTGCTACATTAATAAAGTTCTTTACTTTAGATTCTTCAATAATAAAGTCATCTTTATTGCTTTTAGCTCTTAAACCAGCAAATGTTTTTAATATTTGGTCTGTATTAAAATCGGGTATCGACTTTCTAGCTTGTTTTATTATATAATTTATTTCTTTTAATGTTGTATTAACATTTTCTTTTTTATCGACTTCTTCTGCATTAGGACCGATCATAAAATTGCCATAGACAGTAGTTGTTGCAACAACACCTTTTGTATTTTTTTGAGGAGTTTGAAAGAGAACAGTTTTCACTAAATGGCCTTCATCTTTGCTAAATATTATGTATTCACCACGCATAGGAGTAATTGTAAAGTCATCTGTATTAACCATAGACGCTATTTTATCAGAATATATACCGGCAGCATTAATCACATATTTGCTTTTAATTGTTTTTTTAGAAGTTTTGATTATAAAAGTATTCTTATCCTTTTTAATATCTAAAACTTCAGACTCTAACATTAAGTCAAGACCGTTATCAACAGCATTTTCAGCAAGTGCTATAGTTAGTCCAAAAGGAGAGGTAACACCTATACTTTTACAGTAAAAGGCGATCGTTACATCTTTATTAACATGTGGTTCTATTTTTAGTATTTTTTCTTTGTTGATAATCTCGATATCTTCTTTTGGATGTCCTACTTTTAATGCATTGTCATAAATTTTTTGAAGTTCTTTTTCATCTTCTTTATTAAAACCTAAAACTAAACCCTCTGTTTTTTTATATCCAAAATTTAATTCTTCATTTAATTTTTTATAAAGTTTGTTCCCCTTTATACATAATTCTCCTTTTAAAGTACCAGCTTTTCCAACATAACCACCATGGACAATACCAGTGTTTGCTTTTGAGGTTCCAGTAGAAACATCAGATTCTTTTTCAATAAGAGCAATATCTAGTTTGTACTTTGAAAGTTCTCTAGCAATAGCAGAACCTATAACACCTGCTCCTATTATGCTGACATCATACATTAAACCACCACCTTTTTATACATTATATCAAATAAATATATTAAAAGGAATTATATAGGTCACATTGGATTTTAAAATAAAAAAAACATAAACCTTTTAAGGGTTCTGTTGAAGTCATTACATAAGGTTTTGGTCTTTTAGATTTTGAGTCATGTTCATGTTTGACTTCGTCATCTTTTGAATGTATTTAGTTAATATTTTCACTTAATTATTCTAAAGAAGGAATTAAAAGTGAATTGTTTAATATTAGATATATAGATAAAAAATCTATCCATGGGAGGATACTAAAATGTTTAAAAATCAATTTAATGTGTTAGAAATGTTAGAGATGGCTAAGGAGATAGAAAAAAGAGGTATTGATCTATATTCACAACAAGCAAAAGAGACTGATGATTCTAGATTAAAAAAATTATTTAATAAATTAGCTTCTGATGAAAATGAACACTACAATACATTTGATAAATTAGAAAAAGAATATCAAAATATGGAGAAAGTAGATTATAGTTATTTAGAAAATAAAGAGGTAAATAGTTATTTGAGAAGTTTCGTAGAGTATGAAATTTTTCCAAAGGGAGAAAAAAAACAGTTGGAAGGTTTAGACATTGATGAGGTTTTAGAAATAGCTATTAATTCGGAAAAGCATACTATTTTATTATATCAGGAACTTATTCCATATAATGATGAAAAAACAAAAGAGATACTTTATAAGTTAATTGGAGAAGAAAAAGGACATTATGTTGATTTAATTAACTACAAGAATAAGAGAAGATAATATTTATACTAAGATAAGGGGTTAAGGAGTGGAGAAATGGAGAAGTTAAAAAGAATATTTAAAAATGATGTAATAAATAATGATATAAGATATAGAACATTTGATTTTTCTTTTTGCTTTAAACTTTTTATACTATTTGTTCTAGCAGGTGTATTTTTTGATAATCCAGCTAATTCAATAAACTTCAGTGTTTTTCCATTAGAGGAAGCAGTAAGGGTAAATCTTAGGCCTCCGATTATTATGTTGGGTGGAGTGATTTTAGGTCCGATATGGGGTCTAGTAATTGGTGGAGTAGTTGATATAATATCTTTCAGACTATGGCATTTTGATTTGAACTATCTATTTATTTTTACTTTATTTACAATGTTAAGAGGTTTTTTAGCAGGCTATATATATAATTATCTATTTAAAAAATTTAGTATTGAAGCAATATTAACTTCAATAGGAGTAACACATCTTTTAGTTTCGTCTGTTTTTATACCGGTTGTACTTTACTATACATACGGTGTTCCCTTGATTAATAATATACAGGTGAGACTGTTTATTCAAATATTAGCTATTCCAGTATATTCACTTGCATTTTTCTATATCCTTAAGGGTATGAATAAATCAAAAAAATTAAAAAATTTACATAAGGAATTACAGGTAATGTTAAAGTTTGATGATTTAACAGGGTTAGCCAATCGAAGATCTTTTATGGATTATTTTGAACAGAAGTTATCTCAAGTAAAAGATAACAGTGATAAACTTTCACTTTTAATGCTTGATATTGATAATTTTAAAGATATTAACGATACTTTTGGACATCAAATAGGAGATCATGTATTAAAAGAGGTAAGTAACATTTTAACAGAAAATGTTAGGAGAAAAGATTTAGCTGCTCGTTTGGGCGGAGATGAATTTTTAGTATTATTGCCAAATACTGATAAGGATAATGCTGAAAAAATAGCTAAGAGGATAAAAGATGATATATCATCTTTAGATATTTTCAATAAAGATTATTATACAACTGTAAGTATAGGGGCAGCAGCACTAAATAGAAACGATGATATAGAAAGTTTATTAAAACGAGCTGACGATGCTCTTTATAAGGCTAAAGACAGGGGTAGAAACAGAATTGAATGGATGAGTAAGGATAATCTATCCCAAACACTAAAATTCTCCTAGAAACTTGGGCTCTGGTTCTAATTCAACACCGGAAATTTTATATACTTCTTCTTGGATTTTTTTAATTAAATTAACAATATCTTCTGCGGTTGCATTATCTTTATTGATAATAAAACCAGCATGTTTTTTAGAAACCTGTGCTCCACCGATTTGATAACCCTTCATATTAGCTTTTTCAATAAGTGGTCCTGTATAATAACCTTCGGGTCTTTTGAATGAACTTCCAGCACTTGGATATTCTAAGGGTTGTTTTTGTTCTCTTTTTTTATTTAGTGTATCTACTTGTTTTTTGATCTCTTGTTGATTACCTTTTTTTAATTGAATTACTGCTTTTAGAATTATATAGTCATTATCTTGAAAAATACTGTTTCTATAGGATAGATTTAGTTCTTCATTTTTAAAAGTAACTTCTTTACCCTTATTATTGACAGCAGTGGCTGTTTTGATTATATTATTCATTTCTCCACCATAAGCTCCGGCATTCATAAAAACAGCACCACCTAGAGAACCGGGAATACCACAAGCAAATTCAATACCGGTAAGTGAATTTTCTAAAGCTATATCTGAAAGTTCTTTTAAGGTTGCTCCACTTTGAGCAACTATCTTATTATCTAAAACTTGAATGTCGTTTAATTGGCCGGTATAAATTATTATACCTCTGTAACCTTTGTCTCCAACTATGATATTGCTGCCTTTACCTAAAACAAAATAATTTGAATTATTTTTCTTTATAATTTTAGTTAACCTTTTTAGGGCCTTACCATTCTTTGGAACTAAAAACAGGTCAGCAGGTCCACCAACTTCAAAGGTTGTATATTTTTTTAAGGGCACATTTTCTTTAACTATAAGATCATTTATTTGATTAAATTCATTTATATATTCATTCATTTTATTTACACCTCTTTTAAAAATTTTATCATATTTTTATTTTTTTACCAAATAAAATATCTTTAAAAGTTCATCAATTACTCTTATTTATGCAAACTAAGCTAAATTGTATAAAGGAATTTTACAGTTTGTAAAGAATAAAATATAAGAAAGCTTTTTTGTTAATATCTGATGGCATATATAAACAAATAAGAGATGAGCCTATTTAAAACGAGCTTAGCCGACCTTCGTTAGACGTGACATAGCTTAGTCATTAAAAAACATAATTTAATGACGAAGGGAGGCTATTACACATGAGAAAGTGGTATATAGCTATATTAACTGGTTTAATGACTTTTGCTTCTACTATAGCTGCATTAGCAGAATCTGTACACTGGAGATAAATAAATAAAATATGCCATCAGATATTTTTATCCAGGAGGATTTGATAATGAATAAAAAAATAAAAATATTTTTAGCAATCGAATTTACTATTTTCATATTATTTATCGTTATTTTATTTTTTTTATATCCAATTAATAATTTCGATTTTGATGTAATATTTTTTCTTGTGACTTTATTTATATTGAGTAATTTAAGTTATTTTATAAATTTTAAAAGTAATACATCTACATCAATTAGTTTACCTGTATTAATTCCTGCTATGACAATCTTAAATCCGATTTGGATATTAATAATTGCTTTTATTGGGACCAGTGAATTAAATATTAGAGAAAACAAGTTGCCTTGGTATAAATTTTTGTTTAATAGATCTATGTTTGGTATTGCTGCTGGAAGTGCAGCATTAATATATAGATTATCTGTTTCTATTTTATCTTTGAATATTATTATTTCATTATTTTTTGCATCAATAATATATTTTTTAATTAATATAGGTTTAGTATATATTGTAATATATTTATCAGATGAAAAACAAAAAGTTAGTTATACAATATTTCTTTCTGAATTAATAAAAAGTATTTTCATATCATATTTCTTAGGTATTATATTATATTTTAGTTATATTCAATTTGGTAAGTTATTTTTTATGTTGGTAATAGTTTTAATATATATTGCAAGAGATTTCTTTTTTTCTCGCCTGCAAGTTTTAAATACGTTCACCCAAATAATAGAAAGTTTCTTAAAGGTTATTGATTCTAAAGACCATTATACTGAAGGACATTGTGAACGGGTGGCGAATTATACTAAGAAATTATGTGATACAATAAATGTAAACCAGAGAAAAAGAGAAAAGATTGTTAATATGGCTAAGATACATGATATAGGTAAAATATATGTTGATGACCAAATATTAAAAAGTGATGAAATATTACCTGAAGAAGATTTTAAAGAGATGAAAAAACATAGCTATTATGGATATGAGTTATTAAAAGATATTGATATGTTAAATGATGATTTAGAAATAATTCTTCACCACCATGAATTTTATAATGGTAATGGATATCCAGATGGTATTCAGGGTGAAGAAATACCATTAGGGGCAAGAATTTTAAATATATGTGATTCATTTGATGTAATGACTACAGGTCGAAGTTATAAGAAGGCATTAAGTAAAGAAGAAACGATAGAAGAGTTACAAAACTGTTCGAAAAAACAGTTTGATCCTGAACTTGTTGATGTGATGGTTGATCTTATTGGGGAAGGTACATTTGATAGTAGTTTTGAGTAGAATTAGGATTTGTAAATTATAACGCATAATGGGGGTAGAGAGTATGTTTGATGATTTGTCTCAAAAGATTAACAAACTAGACGGTATAATTTCGTGTAAAATAACCGGTGGAGATGAAATTGACGAAGTTCATATTATAGCTGATAAAAAGAGGAACCCTAAAAGAATTGTTAGGGATGTTGAAACCATTATTTTAGTTAATGAAGATAAAGATATAGATCATAAAAAAATAAGTATAGCCCAGTTTGAACATAATACTAGGGAAAATAATATTGAACGTTTAGAAATTATTTCAATATTTAAGGAAAATAACAATCCAGTCTGTCATTATAGGTTAAGGATTAATGATAACATTTTTGAAGGACAAAGCAATGATAACTTAGATGAACCTATAATTTATAAAACAGCAAACGGTATGGTCGATATGATAGAAAAATACATACAAATTCCTGGCAGACTAAGAGTAGAAAATATATTTAAAACAGGTATTAAAGATGAAATTGTAGTAGTACAAATTTGTTTATATAATGAAAATGGATCGACAGATAGATTATTAGGATCTACATATATCGAGCAGGATTTACCGTTAGCAGTTGGCAAAGCTTGTCTAAAAGCATTGAATAGAAAGATAATAGGTAATTATTAAAATTAAGGAGCTATATAGATATGCTAGAATTGATAGATTCTCATGCACACTTAGACTTTGATAAGTTCAATAAAGATAGAGACCAGGTTATAAACAGGGCATATGATAACGGTATAAAAAATATAATTAATGTTGGTTCAAATTTGGCTTCAAGTCATCGGTCATTAAACTTAAGCCAACAGTATGATATGATTTATGCTGTTGTAGGTGTTCATCCACATGAAGCAAAAGATTTAGATAAAAAAGCTTTAACAGTAATTAAAGATTTAGCAAAAGCAGATAAAGTTATAGCTATTGGTGAAATAGGGCTTGACTTTTATTATGATAATTCACCAAGAGATATACAAAAAGTGGCATTTAGAAAACAACTTAGGTTAGCTAAAGAAATAAATCTACCGATAGTAATTCACAGTAGAGATGCTGATAAAGAGACAATCGCTATATTAAAAGAAGAAAAAATGACCAATCAAAAGGTTCTTTTACATAGTTTTACAGGTGGTAAAGAAATGGCACAAGAGGCTTTAGAAATGGGCTTTTATTTTGGAGCCGGAGGAATAGTTACCTTTAATAGTGCTCATGAATTAAAAGATATAATTCAAAAAACACCATTAAGTAATATATTGTTAGAAACTGACTCCCCATATTTAGCACCTTCACCACATAGAGGTAAAAGAAATGAACCACTTTATGTTAAGGAAGTGGCAAAATATATTGCATCATTGAAAAATACTTCCTTAGAGAAAGTTGCTGAAGTGACTACAAACAATACAAAAAGATTTTTTAATTTAAATTGATGTATTCAATTTAACTTCATTTAAAAAAATGATGTGATTTAATTTAAGTAAGAAAACTGGAGGGATTATTAATGAAATATAAAATTATATACGAAAAAAAAGGAATAGAAGAGATTGTAGAAGCACATGCACCAGGACAGGCAACCTTTCATTTTGTTAAAGAGCATAATATCGATCTTGAAAAAATAGATGAAGATGATATCAAAATTTTACCATATAATGAAGATGAATAGTATTAGATTACCCGGGATTCCCGGGTTTTTTATTTTTAAATCTATAAATTAAGAAAGGAAGATAATTTTGCCAGGCAATAATAACTCTTTTATATCTTTATTTTTAAAGTCTATACCTTTAGGTTTAGCAAATACACTACCCGGTGTTAGTGGTGGCACAATAGCTTTAGTATTAAATATATATGAAACATTAATTAATGCAATCAAAAAAATAAACTTAAAGAGATTAATACCTATTGGGTTGGGTGCAGTTTTAGGTGTATATATCGGTTCATCAGTAATTACTGATGTATATGCAAGTAACCCTATATTATTAAATTATTTTTTATTTGGTTTGGTTATAACTTCTGCTCACTCAACTTACAAAAAAATGGGAAATATTAATTTTTTAAAATTATTATTTTTATTAATTGCCTTTGTAGGCGCATTATTATTTAGTATGGAATTCCAAGTTAACTTTGGAAGTTTAAACGGCTACTTACTATACTTTATTGCAGGTTTTATTGGAAGTATTGCAATGATATTACCTGGAATTAGTGGTGGTACAATTTTAGTTTTGATGGGTGTTTATCATCCTTTACTTGAAGCTATTAATAACTTGGATATGTTATTTTTAGTTGTTTTTGCAGTAGGAGTTGGTCTGGGACTATTAGTTTTTGCTAATCTGTTTTCTTTATTGTTAAAAAATCACTATAAAAAGTTAATGACTTTACTAACAGGTTTGATCTTAGGTTCAAGTGCTGCAGTATTTCCGTCAGTCATTATAATCAATGGTATATTTGCTTTTATTGTAGGAGCAGTAATAATTATAATTTTAGAGATTATTGGAGAAAATACTTAAAAATAATTTAAAAAATAAATATATTTGTAATCTGAGGTTATATAAAATTTCTTATTTTATATAGCCGTTTTTTTATGTATTAATCCTTATAATTTTACAAAAAAGTACTTATATTAACTAGATAATAATTTTTTTAACATTTTATTTATTAAAAAAGAAAAGATTTGGTACTTTTAGGTAGTGGAAAAAAATGTAAAATTATGATAATATTGAAAATAGCAAATCCCGGGAAATATTATTTGAGGGGGAATTAAATGGAGCTAGCAGCAAATCAATCTCAAGTCTTAAGTAATCAGGAATTAATGGATATTAATGGTGGTGGACCGATTTCTGGTCCAGCCATAGTATTAGGTGCATTTGGAGTAGCTTCTGCTGGTATAGCAATTGGTTTAGCAGTTGGAGCAGCATATTATTACTCTACTCATTAATTAGAAATGAGGTGAACTTATTAGAGATTTAACCCAACAAGAATTAATGGAAATAGACGGTGGATTTGTAGTTAGTAGTACAACAGCAACTGTAATCTATCTAGCGGCTGGTTTAGGCGGTATTGCCTTAGGAGCTTATGTTGGTTACAATAAGGCGGCTAATCAATAGTTGATAGAGGGAATACCTTAAAAAGGTATTCCCTTATCAAAAAGGAGGCAAATATATTTGAAAGATAAGGAGAATGGTATTATGACATTACTATCATTATTAAAAGGGCCTGTAAGTGGCCACAATTTGGTATTGGGTATATTTTTTACAACAGCAGCTGGTGTAATATTGGGTTTTATGATCGGCCAGATCGCATACCATTTATTTCAATAAGTACTGGTTGATATGAAAAACATCATAGATAATCTATACTTAATATTGTTAAAGTTTTTTAAAAAAAGAAAATTTATAAAACAAAAGGATAATAGTGATTGTGGAGCAGCTTGTTTAGCAACAATAGCTAATTTATATGGAATTAACTACCCAATAAGCAGAATAAGAGAGATTGCAGGAACAAACCAAAAAGGGACATCTGCATTTGGTTTAATAAAAGCAGCAGAAAGTTTGAAGTTGAATGCAAGAGGAGTCAAAGCTGAAACTGATAATTTAGATCAAAATCTTAAAACACCTGTGATAGCCCATATTATAAAAGGTAATATTGCTCACTTTATAGTAATTTATAAAATATATAACAAAAAATTATTAATCTTTGATCCAGAAACCGGACTAAAGTTGATAAGTAAAAAAGAGTTTAGCGAAATATGGTCAAACATTCTATTAATATTTAATCCAAGTGATAATAAGAGTATTAAAAATCAAAATTTAAGCAAATACGATTTTATTAAAATGCAATTAAAATTTAATAAATCAATAATAATACAAATATTTATTGCTTCGTTGATCTATACAACTCTCGGAATTACAGGTTCTTTTTATTTTAAATATCTTATCGATAATATTTTAGTGAATGGACTTTTGAAATCATTACATGTGATTTCTTTAGGAGTTTTAGTTGTTACTTTATTAAAAGTTATGATGGATGCTTTTAGAAACCATTTAACATTATATTTAAGTCAGCAAATTGATATTAATTTAATTACAGATTATATAGACCATATTTTAAAACTTCCAATTTCTTTTTATGATAAAAGAGAAATAGGTGAGATACTTTCGAGAATACAGGATTCAAGTAAAATTAGAGACGCTTTATCAAATGCAGCCATTTCAATCATGATTGATTCACTGCTGATTATCTGTGGAGGTGTAATTTTATACTATCAAAGTAGTTATCTCTTTAAAATAGCAGTGATATTAATTCCAATCTATCTAATCTTGGTATTAATTTTTGCAAATAAATATAGTGAAGTAAGAAAAAGAGAAATGGAAAAAGGAGCAAAACTTCAAAGTAGTTTAGTGGAAACTGTAGATGGTATAAAAACGATAAAGGCGTTGAATGAAGAAAGAAACATTTATCTTAATAATGAAAATAGGTTTTTAAATTTTATTGAAGAAGTATTTAGTGCCAATTTTATTAAAAACATACAAAATTCAATAGACAATCTATTAGCAGCTGTTGGAGAAATCATTATTTTGTGGACAGGAGGTTATCAAGTTATTAATGGTAATTTAACTGTTGGACAGCTTATAACATTCAATGCATTGTTAGCCTACTTCTATAATCCGTTACAAAATTTAATAAAACTACAACCCAAAATACAAAAGGCAATGGTGGCTGTTGAAAGATTAAAAGAGATTATGGTATTAAAGCCTGTTCAAATCAGTGATAGCCAGATGAATATCACAGGTGTAAAAAGATTAATAGAGTTTAAAGATGTAGAGTTCATATATAATATGCGCAATAAAGTATTAAATAAAATATCATTTCAAATCAAACCTGGACAAAAGGTGGCTTTTGTTGGGAAAAGTGGTTCTGGAAAGAGTACAATAATCAAATTATTAATGAAGTATTATGCTGCAAATAGTGGTGAGATATTAATTGATGGAAATAATATTGATGATATTAATTCAACAAACTTAAGAGATGTAATAGGGTATGTACCTCAAGATATATTTTTATTTAATAAAAGTATAAAAGGAAATATAAGTTTAGATGACAAAAGACATTCTATTAAAGATATTATAGAGGTTAGTAAAAAAAGCAAAATACATAAATATATCAACCAACTACCAAATAGATATGATACTGAGATCACAGAACGTGGTCAAAATCTTTCTGGTGGACAAAAGCAAAGGATAGCAATAGCACGTGCTCTATTAAAAAAGCCAGATGTATTAATACTAGATGAGGCTACTAATAATTTGGACTATTCATCTGAAAAAAGTATTTATAAGATGTTAGACGATGTATTTAGTGATAAGACAGTTATAATAGTAGCTCATAGATTAAAATCAATTAAAGAATGTGATCAAATATTTTACATAGAAAATGGGATCGTTTTAGAGAAAGGCACCCATCAAGAGTTAATAAATAAAAGAGAAAGATATTTCAATTTATGGAAACAACAAAAATAATTACTATAGGGGAATTTAATTGGATAAAAAGCATCTAAGTATTGAAAAGTTGAGAAAGAAAAAATACCATAAAAATTCAAATAGATATGTGTTTATTAAATTTTTAATATTACTGGTTTTAATTATAATTATTTTAGCATTATTGTGGGTGTTTTATGGCAGATTAGATGTAATAATTAAAACTAATGGAATCATTAAATATCAAAATAATATCAGTACTGTATACAGTATAAAAGGCGGTATATTAAAAGACAAAGTAGATGATAAAAAAATGAAAGTTAAAAAAGGAGAGCTATTATTTGAAATAAAAAAAGGTAATATTTTAAAAAGAAAAGAGTTTTTAAAAAAGAGAATAAAAACAAATAAGAAGTATGTTGTTGAATTAGAAGAAATTAAAGAGCATTTATTATCAGATAGAGCTAACTTTCATGAGGATTTTGAATTATTAAATAATGAAATAAAATCTATTAAAGAAAAAGTGCTTTTTTATACTAAAAAGATTGATAAAAAAGAAAAAGAATTATTAAAGTTCAAAGAATTAAAAAATATAAGTATTACTGAGATAGATTATTTAGCTAAAAAAGATAACTTAAGCCAACTTAAATTTGAATTAAAAAGCATGATTAATGAGAAAATTGTTGAATTTAATAATAGAATTATTGAAAAAAGAAAAATAATTGATAAAGATATATTGGAAATAGAAAGTATAAATAACGACTTTAAGAATTACAGAATAAAAGCTCCGATTGCTGGTCGAATTGAGTTCATAAATAAGTATAATATTGGTGATTATATACCCGCGGGCAAAGAAGTCTTAAAAATTATACCATCTTTAGAAAGTAAATATGTTGTTGAGTTAATAGTCAAAAATAAAGATATCCTAAGAATTAAAAAAGATGATCTTATAAGATATAGAATAAGTTCTTATCCATATAAAGAATATGGTGTAGCTAGAGGAAAGATATTAAAAATAGATCAGGATGCTACTAATGTAGATAATAAAAATTATGTCTATAAGATAAAGGCCAGTATAAATAATTATTTAACTAAAGGTGATAAAAGAAAATATGTTACTTATAGAAATAATATGTTAACACAGGCCTCAATCGTTGTAGACAAAAGAAGAATCATATATTATTTACTGGAAAAGTTAGATTTTCTAAACACAGATAAAATATAATAGTTCATTAAACAAATAAGTTGCAAAACACTCAGGAGTGTATATCTGATGGAAATAGATAATATGTGTTTTGACTATAAATTAATAAAAAAAGAAGTAACTTCTTCTTGGTCAAGGTGTTTGAAGGAAAATAAAAAAAGATACGTATTAAAAGATAACCATTTTCATGAGAAAAATAAATCAGATGATTTTTCAGTTGAAATGAAAGAATATTTTACAGAAGTATCTGACAAACTAAAACAATCAATAAAATTAAAGCACTGTTTATTGTTGGTTAATGAACAAAAAACTATAGAAGAGCTGATAGGAGATATACATTTTAAAAGCGACTTAAAAACTAAAGGAATAAATATAGGGACTTCATTAAAAGAAAAATATTCAGGTACAAATGCAGTACAACTTGCAGCTAAAATAAATAAACCTGTCTATATTTTACCAGGACACCATTACTGCAAACCGTTAAATAGTTGGTATAGTTTGGCATACCCAATAAAAAATAATAAAAAAATCATTGGATTTGTTAACTTGATAAGCAAAGATGCTATTTCAGACCAAATTATTTGTATGATGGATCTGTTTTCAAACAATCTAAGTTTGAAATCAAATAATAAACAAAAGTTAAAAAATAATAAAGATAAGATTAATGATCTATCATATAACCAAGAGTATATATTAAAAAAATTAGCAAAAGGTTATACAGAAAGATCATTAGCTAAAGATATGCATCTGAGTAAAAACACAGTAAAATACCATAAAAAAATCTTATTTAATAAATTAGATGTGTCTTCCAAAATTGAATTGGTAATGAAAGCAATTAAAATTGGTATATTATCTTTTGAAGAAGTCTAATATTAAAAGGAGGATTAGGGGTAGTGTTTGCTGAAATATTTAATATAAAGCAATTAGAAAGGTGAGATAATATGTATAAAGTATTTGTAATTAATCCTGGTTCTACCTCAACTAAAATATCAATTTTTGAAGATGAAAATGAAGTTTGGAAAAAGAATCTCAAACATGATTCTATGAAATTAAAAAAGTTTGATAAAATAGTTGATCAGCTAGATTGGAGATACAGTTTAATAAAAGAAGAACTATTAAAATCTAATTATAGTTTAAGAAACTTTGATGCAGTTGTTGCACGTGGTGGGGTTGGTTTAGATCCCTTATTAGGGGGAACCTACATTATTGAAAAAGATATGGTCCATGATTTAAAGATAGCCAAGAATTCTTCACATGCATCTAATCTTGCAGGGATAATTGCTTACAATATAGCTAAAGAAAATGATATACCAGCTTATACAGTAGACCCAATATCAGTAGATGAATTTGAGGATGTAGCAAGATTATCAGGACTACCGGAGATACCAAGAAAATGCCAATCACATGCCTTGAATTTAAAATCAATAGGAAGAAAAACAGCTAAAGATAAAGGTTTGATATTTAGTGAATGTAATCTTATCGGAGCTCATCTTGGTGGAGGTATTTCAATTGCACCTTTAAAAAAGGGACGGATTATTGATGTTAACAATGCGAATCAAGGAGGACCATATTCACCAGAAAGAGTAGGAACTTTACCTACCTTAGACTTAGCAGAATACATCTTTGAGAATAATCCTAAGCAAGATCAATTTGTTAAAAAACTATTGGGTAATGGAGGTCTGACAGCATATTTAGGTACTAATGATGGACAAGAAATAGAAGATAGAATTAATAATGGAGATAAAAAAGCCGAATTAGTTTATGAAGGTATGATTTATCAAATAGTAAAAGAAATTGGAGCAATGGCTGCAGTATTAGAGGGCAATATAGATGCTATTTTTATAACTGGTGGACTTGCTCATTCTGATTTTATCACAACAAAAATTACTAAGAAAGTTCGCTTTATTGCTGATGTTTCAATATATCCTGGAGCTGAGGAAATGATCAGTTTAGCCGAAGGAGCCTTAAGAGTGCTTAAGGGTGGAGAAGACATCATGCAGTACCAAGAAGGTAAAATTTCAACTAATATTTTTAAATAAGGTTTGATTTTATTGAGAAAAACAAAGTATATAGTATTATTTATAATATTATTTACTGTCTTAAATACTACCAGTACTAAGGCAAGTAAAATCAGCTATCCAACTTTAGTTAGGCTATACACAGAAAAAAGTTTAGTATATAAAAAATTATTAAATCAACATAAGTTAAATCAAAATAATATCGAACTAGCAAAGTACAGTAATTTAGACCAACAAAACAAATTGGATATAATAAATTATGAGATTAAAAAAGCGGAAAATGATTATGAACTAAAAGGTCTGATTATTAAAAATTTCAATATAATCTTTAACTTATATAGAGAAGTTATATTAGCAAAATCTAAATTAATAATGTTAGAAAAGCAGTTCGAATATGAACTTGTACTATTAAATGAGATCAAAAAAAAGTATAAAAAAGGACTAACTACAGAAAAAAAGCTAAAACAACAAAGTAATAATATTAACAAGATACAATTAAATATTGAAAAAGAAAAAGCAAATCTAAATTATCTTAAAGGTAATTTAAATAACAAATTAGATATAACAGAAAAGAATAATATATATGAAATTGGACAAAGATTAACGGGTATTATAATTGATGAGAGAAATTATAAGAACAAGATACATAAAAAACTTTTAAACAAAAGATATGAACTTATAGACTTAAAAATAGAAAAAGGCAGTATTAGTAATTTACCTCTAAAACATATTAATAAACTTAAAAAACAAAAAGTATTAATTCGAAAAAACAAAAAGATATATGAAGCAAACTTAAAAGAAATTAACAGAGGTTTTAAGCTGTTGAATTTAAACTTTAAAAAATCATATCGAGTTATGAAAAAAAGGTTAGATAGTGCTAAAAGTGAAAAAATGATTTCAAAAAAAGAATATAATTTGGGACTAGGTACTAAAATTAATCTTTTAAAACAAGATTTAAAAATATATAGTCTTAAAAATGAAAAAATAAAAATGATTCTTAATTATTATAAAAGATATCTAGAACACAAATCAGATTTATATTAATGGAGGAATATTGTTGTTTAAAAAAATCATTATAGGAATTCTAATATTACCATTAATATTTATAGTTAATGTAGAAGGTAAGGAAATTAATCAAAGATATAATAAAATTATAAATATAATAGAAGATGACATAGAAGTAATTAGTACGAAAAACAAACTAAATGAAATAAACAAACATATCAACAGTTCTAGTTTTAGATTAAACAAACTAAATGTTTATATGAAAAATAATTTGGAATATAAAGTTAATAATACCTCTTTTGAATTATTAACTAGCGGGAAGTATAAAAATGATATTACTTTAAGGTTTGAATTAAATCAAAATATTGCAAGTAATGATAATAGTTTTAGAATTGAAGGTAACAAAGTTATTTTTCCTAGATTTAAAGATGAAGAGATAAAATATCTACAGTTAAATTTAGACAAACAATTAAAAAAAGAGAAATTAAAAAAATTAAAATATAAAAAATTCATCCAAACCTTAAAAGAATTAGCCAAATATATACAAATAAAGGATAAATACCACTTATATTCTAAAAGATATAATATAAATAAACTAGTCTCTTCTAGGAAAATGAAATCAAATAAAATAGTAGGTAGTAATAATAAAAGATTAGAACTGAAGTTAGAAAAATCAAAGTTAGAATTATTAAAAATTGATAAACAGCTTAGTTCTATTTCTGAAAAAACCCAAAAATTAATAAAACAAAATAGTTTACAATACTTTAAAAGCGATTTATTTAGTAAAGAAGAATTAAAATATTATGCATTAAAAAATTTGTTTTTTAATAAAGAAAAAATTATTGATTATAAAAAAGAACTTTATAATCTACAAAAAACAAATAACAAAAAGAAAAAACTTCCCCGAGTAAAGGTAACTAATTATTATCAAAATCAACCTAAAGATATCCAATTAAAATTGGATATTAGTTTAACTAATAGTAATTATAATATCGAATTAGAAAATGATAAGTTAAAAAACAAGTTAAAGCTAATAAACAAACTAAAGTTTGATTATATAGAGAACTTAAGTAAAGAGATTCTTCTGTTAAAGAAAAAGATAAAAATATACATAGGTGAGTTAAATATTTTATATAAAGAGAAAGGTCTACTAGAAAAAGAATTAATTAAATTAAAACAACATGTGCAAAAAGGTTATAATAATGAATACGAAATAAAATTAAAAGAGATAGATATAAGATTAAAGAAAAATGAAATATTATATATTGAAAACTTAATCGATGTTTTAACCGTTGAAAAGTTTATTCTTTTGACAAAAATAACCGGTATAAAAGAGGATTTTAATAAAATAAATTTAAGTAATTAATAGATATAAACTAAAAAAGAGGTGTTAATATGCCCAAAGTATTTGTAACGAGAAAAATTCCGGATACCGGTTTAAAAATCTTAAAGAAGAAATATGAAGTAGAAGTGTTTTCTGATTCTACAAATCCGACTAAAGAAGAATTTATTAATGGAGCAAAAGATGCTGATGCAATCGTTTCACTTTTAAGTGATCCTATTGACCGTGAAATTATTGAGAGTTGTAAAAATTTGAAAGTTATAGCTAACTATGCAGTTGGTTATGATAATATTGATTTAGATGCAGCCAAAGAAAATAACATATCTGTGACTAATACACCAGATGTATTAACCCAGGCCACAGCAGATTTAACTTGGACTTTACTTTTATCAGCAGTTAGAAGAATAATTGAGTCAGATAAATTTGTAAGAGATTTAAAATATAAAGGTTGGGGGCCAGAGTTGTTATTAGGCCAAAGAACCTATGGTAAGACTTTAGGGATTATAGGATTTGGTAGAATTGGAAAGTCTGTAGCAAAGCGAGCTAAAGGATTTAATATGAATGTTTTATATAACAAGAGAACTCCTCTTGATAAAGCTGAAGAAGAAAAATTAAATGCTACTTATGCTGAACTGGATGAATTAATTAAAAGCTCTGATTTTATTACAATTAATGCATCATTAAATGAATCGACTTATCATCTTATAGACAAATCAGAATTAAAAAATATGAAAGAAACAGCAGTAATAATTAATACAGGTAGGGGCCCAATTATTAATGAAAAGGAACTTGCTAATGCCTTAAAGAATAAAGAAATCTTTGCAGCGGGATTGGATGTCTATGAAGAAGAACCTGAAATTTATCATAAATTACTTGAATTAGATAATGTTGTATTAACTCCACATACTGGATCAGCAACAACGTATTCCAGATATAAGATGTCTGAAATGGTAGTCGAAGATGTAATCGCAGTTCTTGAGGGGCGTAAACCTAATAATAAAGTAATATGAAGGGAGTTAAGATGACTAACAATAAGGTCTATGATGTATCGGTTAATATAAAAAATGATATGCTTAGTTTTCCTGGGGATACACCGACAAGAAAAGAGAAAACAAATGAAATAAATAAAGATGGTTATAAACTTAGTAATATAAGTTTCAGTGTTCATGTGGGTACACATGTAGATGCTCCCTCACATTTCATTGAAAACGGAAAAAATATTAATGATATCAAGTTAGATTATTTCATGGGTAAAGCACAGGTAATTGAGATTAAAAACAAGCAAAAAATCACAAAAGAAGAATTAACTAATCTTGAAATAAATAGTGAAAAGATTTTGTTTAAAACTAAAAATTCTAGTTATTTAAAAGAAAATGAATTTTATAAAGATTTTATATACTTAACACTTAAAGGAGCCAAGTACTTAGTTGAAAAGGGAGTTCGTTTTATAGGTATTGATTATATAACAATTGAAGAATTAGGTACTACTAATTTTGATGTCCATAATTTTTTATTAAAAAATGAAGTGATCATATTAGAAGGGATAGATCTAAGTGAAATCAATCCGGGTATATATAATTTAACGGCTTTACCATTGAAGTTAAATGACTGTGAAGCTTCACCAGTGAGAGCAATTTTAACTGAACTTGATTAATTAATATAAATATATTTTCAATAAATAATTAAAAATGTCAAACTAAGGTTAATCCTATTTATTTGGGATTAACCTTTTTTTATTTTCTAAAGATGATATAATAAAAAGAAAACTTTAAAGGTGAAAAAACATGAGAAAAATTAAAATTATAATATTTGATAAAAATAAATTATATAAAGAATTGATATCTCATTTTCTGAAAGAAAAACCAGAAGTGAAGTCAGTTTTTTCAATTTCACAGTTTGAGCATGTTTCATCTGTCTTAAATAAGTTCTATCCTGATCTTGTATTAATTAATATGCTCAATCTTAATGAACGAGAACTAATAAAGATAATATCAAAAATTAAAAGAAAAAGAAAAAACATACTAATATTTTTACTAGATAACAATAAGGTTAATTTAGATTTGAGTATAAATAATAACATAGACCAAATTATATCAGTTTCTAAAGATTACAATTATTTCTATAAATCAATAAAAAAATATATTAATAGTGATACTTTGGAGCAAGTGCAAGAGGAATCAAAAAATTATAGATTTCATAATTTAACTGAAAGAGAACTAGATGTGATGGGACAAATTTCTAAAGGAAAAAGTAATAGAGAAATTGCAAATACTTTAACAATTAGTGAAAGAACAGTAAAAAACCATGTAAGTAATATCTTGAAAAAATTATCTGCTAATGACCGAACTCAAGCCTTAATTAAATGTATTAAAAAGGGAATAGTTGAAATAGAATAGGTTTTTAAAAAATAAACTTGTTATATTATTTTACATTATAAGTTTTAATGTGATAAAATAGTTATAATAATATACAAATAAGGAGTCCTTTATGGATAAAAAAATAGCAAATTTTCATAATACGAAAAGTATCTTAAATAAATATAATGTTAGATTAAATAAAAATTTAGGCCAACATTTTTTAATCGATAATGAGATAATGAGAAAAATAATAGCTGTATCTGAATTAAATGGAGAGGAATTTGTTTTAGAAATTGGTTCTGGAATCGGATCATTGACTCAATATTTACTTCAGGCTTTAGATAAGGGCAAATTATTAGCTATTGAAAAAGATTCTAGATTTATTAAAATTTTAAAAGATCAGTTTAAAGATTATGATAATCTAGAAATATTAAACATGGATGTATTACAAGTAAACTGGCAAGAGATTATTGAAAAGTATAATTTGGATGATAAAAATATAAAGATTATTGCTAACTTACCTTATTATATAACAACTCCAATAATAGAAAGTTTACTATTTTCTCCTCTTAAAATAAAGGAAATGACATTTATGATGCAGAGAGAAGTAGCGGAAAGACTAGCTGCATCACCAGGTACCAAAGCTTTTGGTAGTCTAAGTGTTTTTATTCAATTTCATTACAAAACAGATATTAAATTTGAAGTGCCACCTTCAGCATTTTTACCTAAACCTGAAGTGCATTCTTCAATAATAAAACTTACTCCATATAGTAAATCTCCTTATAATGTAACAAATAAAGACTTTTTCTTCGAGGTTGTAAGAGCAATATTTAATCTGCGAAGAAAAAATATAAAAAATAGTTTAACCTTATCTCCTCATGTAAGTCTTGATAAAGAAACAATTTTAATGGGGTTAAAGGAATGTGGTATTGATAAAAGAATTAGGGGAGAAAAATTATCAATAGCACAAATGGTTTCACTTAGTAATGTATTCTGGGAATTAAAAAGTGAAAAAGAGTGATAATTATGATGTTTATTAGCCCTACGGAAGGTAAAATGAGTATTAAAAAAACATATGATAGCATTTTATCTTTCATTAATGAAAAACCAAATAATCAATATAAATTAATTATTGGTACAGACTCCCATCCCGGGCTAGCTGAATCAGTATTTGTTACTGCGATTGTGATTTATAGAGTAGGACATGGGGGAAGATATTTTTATCACAAGAAAAAGGTTGAGATGAAAAGTGGATTTAAAAAAAGAATATTTCATGAAGTATCAAGAAGTTTGACTGTCGCAAGTAAGTTAACAGAACTTTTATCGAATGATAATGAAAGTTCACTTTTAGATATTGAAATCCATATAGATGTTGGACAAAATGGTTCTAGCAGTGAGATTATTAAAGAGGTTGTAGGCATGGTTATTGGAAGTGGCTATGATGCATTGATTAAACCAGATTCATACGCAGCATCAAATGTTGCTGATAGATATACTAAATAGCTATTTTTTATCGTTTTATAATAAAATTATTTGTCTTTACGATAAGTAATTTTATTAATTCAAGGGAAGCTGGGGGGGGTTCTCTTATGACTAAAAACACATTAAGTGAAATCAAAAAAAACATTTCTCAACATATCGGAAAAGAAGTTATAATAAAAGCAGATAGGGGTAGAAGGAGATCTATAAATAAAGAAGGTGTTTTAGATAAGACATATGACAATATATTTATAGTAAAAATTGATGATAATGAACAAGAAAGACATTTATCATTTTCTTATGCTGATTTGTTAACTGATTCTGTAACATTAAAACTTAAAGATGATCACACTAGAATAGGGATTATTTAATAATAGTCTTTAAATAATGGAAATAATATAACAATACACTTTGGAGGTGCGCTGATTTGTCATTTGAGATGGTAGTTGGTCTTACAGGTGGTCTAGGTCTTTTTATCTACGGTATGAAACAGATGAGTGAAGGATTACAAAAAACTGCTGGTAAAAGGCTTAGGCATTTTTTAGCATTTTTAACAAAGAATACATTTTCAGGAATATTAGTTGGTACTGGTGTTACTTCAATAGTGCAAAGTAGTAGTGCTACAACTGTTATGGTTGTAGGTTTTGTAAATGCAGGCTTAATGACCTTGTATCAGTCAATTGGAGTAATAATGGGCGCCAACATTGGTACAACGATTACTGCACAACTAATTTCCTTTGATTTAGGGAATTATGCATTTCATGCAATTACAATAGGTGCAATTGCATATTTGTTTTCAAATAAGAAAAAATATCAATATATTGGGCAGGTAATTTTAGGTTTCGGTATATTATTTTTAGGTCTTAATATCATGAGTGAGACAATGCATCCGCTCAGAGAATCACAGTATATAATAGACTTAATGAAAAACTTTGGTACTCAACCTATATTAGGTGTATTAGTAGGGATGACAATAACTGTTGTTATTCAAAGTAGTTCAGCTACTTTTGGTATTTTAGTGGGGTTAGTTTCAGTTGGTGTAATTGACTTCACATCAGGAGTACCAATTTTATTAGGTAGTAATATTGGTACTACAGTTACTGCTATCTTATCTGCTATTGGAGCAAGTAAGACGGCTAAAAAGTCTGCTGCAGCTCACTTTATATTTAACATACTGGGCTCAAGTATAATGATTATACTTATCTATATAATTCCGGACTTTACAGGTCGGTTAAGAGAATTATTAAGAGGTGTCAGCATGATGACTAATAATACAATAAGTGCTGAAAGACTTCTTGCTAATACCCACACATTATTTAATGTTCTTAATACAATAATTTGGTTCCCTTTTGTAGGGTTTATGGTTAAAGTAGTAAATAAGATAATACCAGGCGAAGAAGTTTCTATTGAAAGAGGTCTAGTTCATCTTGATGAAAGGATGTTAAATACTCCGCAAGCAGCTGTGTCACAGGTTAATATGGAAATCACAAGGATGCACGGCATTGTTCAGGAGATGGTTTTAGAATCTAGAAAAGCAGTCATTGATAAAGATAAAGAAATGATTAAAAAGATTAAACATAAAGAAGAGATAATAAATGAGATCGAAGAAGAATTGTTAATTTATCTTACAAACATCCCACATACTTCATTACCTGATGAAGATATAAAAATACTAGACAGCTATTTTTCAATTGTTGATGATATTGAAAGTATTGCTGATGACGCCAATTCAATCGCTGAATTATCAGAATACATAATTGAAAATGATTTAGAATTTTCTGAGGGAGCAACAAACTCTATTAATAATGCATATGATATTGTTATTGATTACTTAGATGATTCAAGAGAAATAATTGAAACAGGTGACAAAAAGATTGCAGATAGACTCTTTGAAGGTGAAGAAAAGATGGATAAAATACTATTACAATATAGAGATGACCATCTAAAGAGATTAAATAAAGGTATTTGTATTCCTTCAGCAGGTATAGCATATCTAGAAATCTTAGAAGACCTTGAACATATTAGTGACCAGTTTGCTGATATAGCCTATAGTGTTATTGAACGTGATAAGAAAAGAGTATAAATTTTAAAATAAAAGGGCCCTTTGCAGGGCTCTTTATTTAGTTAGGAGGGAAAATCTAGATGAAGAAAAGAATATTGGTTGTCGATGATGAAAAAAATATACGAGATTTATTAAAGTTTAATCTTGAAAAAGAAGGATATGATATTGTTCAAGCAAAAGATGGAAAAGAAGCATTGGAGAAAGTTAAAGATAATATTGACTTAGTAGTATTAGATTTGATGCTTCCAGAAATTGATGGTTTAAATGTATGTAAAAAAATAAGAAGTGATGAAAAATTAGGTGACCTTCCTATAATAATGTTAACAGCTAAAAGTGAAGATATAGATAGAATTATTGGATTGGAATTAGGAGCAGATGATTATATTACAAAGCCTTTTAATACCAGGGAACTAATAGCACGTATTAAGGCATTGTTAAGAAGGATATCAATGAGTACAAGATATAAAAAAGATAAAGATCGAATAATAAAGCTAAATGATATAATAATAAATATTAAAAACTATACAGTAACAAAAAATGGTGAAGAAGTATCTATGACTCCAAAAGAGTTTGATCTATTAGTGTATTTAATAAAAAATGATGATGAGGTATTTTCAAGAGATAAACTACTAAAAGTAATTTGGGGATATGAATTTTCAGGTGATACTAGAACTGTAGATGTTCATGTTAGAAGACTTAGGGAAAAAATTGGTGAAAACTATATTAAGACTGTGAGGGGAGTGGGATATAAATTTGAAAAAGTGGAGTGATTATAGCTTAAGAACACAGTTAATTTTAGTTTTTGCAATTATACAAATTATATTATTTACTTCTATATTTTATTTTTTCACATTAAATTATAGAGAATTTTACCTGCAGCAATTAAAAACAAATCTAGTTGATAATATTAAATTAATAAAAAATGATATTAATATCATAGATAATCTTAATAGAGCCGATAAATTGGATATATACATAAAAGAGGTAGGTAAAAATATTGAAACCAGAATCACAATAGTTCATGAAGATGGTAGTGTATTAGCTGATTCAAGGTATAAACCTGCCCTAATGGATAATCATGCTGAACGTCCTGAAATAAGAACAGTTATTAATAACAAAAATTCAATTGGAGTATCATCAAGAAAAAGCAGTACACTTGAACAAGAAATGTTTTATGTGGCAGCATTTTTTAATATAAACAATAAAAATTTAGTTATTAGAATGGCTAAATCTTTAAAAAATATAAATTCAATTATTAGAAATGACATATATCGTTATTTAGTTTTTTTACTTTTTCTATTATTTATAAGTAATATAGTTGTCTGGAATTTTTCTAAAGCAGTGATTAATCCATTAAACAAGATCAAAAAAATGGCAAAAGAAATAGTTGACGGAAAAAGAACTACTATTGACAATATTGATTATTCTAATAGTGAACTTGGTAATTTAGTTAATGAATATAACAGACTTGGTATAGAACTAGATAAAAAGATAGATAGAATGACAGAAGAGAAGAACAAATTATCTGCAATTTTAAATAGTATGGCTGAGGGAGTTATTGCTACAGATAAAAACAAGAAAATACTTATGATGAATCCTAAGGCTTGTGAACTATTAAACATCAAATGTGAAAGTATTGAAGGTAAAAATTTCATTAGTGAAATTAGAGATCATAGATTAAATGAATATATTGATAAAGTTTTAGAAGAGAATAAATATCTAAATATTGAGTTAAAATTTAAAACTCCAGAAAAAACTTATCTTGAATGTGGTTTTCAGGCCATAACAGATAATAATGATAGTATAATTGGCGCTGTAATTGTATTAATAGATGTTACCAGGTTAAAAAAGTTAGAAGAGATGAGGAAAGATTTTGTTGCAAATGTATCTCATGAGTTAAAAACACCTTTGACTTCAATTAAAGGATATGCTGATACAATAATAGAAAATAAGATAAATAATTTTGAAACGATTGAAAAATTTGTAGGAATAATTACTAATGAAGCTACTAGATTAAATTTACTTATAAATGACCTTTTAGATTTATCCAAGTTAGAGGCTAATTACTTTGAATTAAAAGCAGAAAACATAGATGATATATATGAAAAACCGCTAAGTATTTTAAAAAGTAAAGCAGAAAAAAAAGATGTTGATATTATATTAAATTTTGATACTGATTTGCCTTTAGTAATGATAAACAAACCCCAGATTGAGAATCTTTTAATTAATCTAATAGATAATGCTATAAAATATAACAAAGAAAAGGGGAAAATATATTTAAGGGCTTATGAAAAAGAAGACAAAGTATTTATGGAAGTAGAGGATACAGGGTTAGGGATTCCAAAAGAAGATCAAAAGCGTATATTTGAAAGATTTTATAGAGTTGATAAAGCCAGATCTAGAGAAATAAATGGAACAGGAATAGGTCTTTCAATTGTTAAACATATAATACGGGGACATAATAGTAAAATAGAAGTAAAAAGTGTTGTTGGACAAGGAACTTGTATTAGTTTCTATTTAGATAAAGCAAAATAAGTTATTAACAAAAATGTAACATTAATTTAACATAACTTAGTTTATAACTCCAATTAAATATGTTAAATTAATGTTGTGAATAAAGGTATTTCAAAAATTGAAAGGAGTTAAACTATTATGTCCTCTAGTATAAAAATAGAAATCAAAGACTTAGATTTCTATTATGATGATTTTCAGGCTTTGAAAAATATAAATATGAAGGTCAAAGAAAATATGATAACTGCATTAATCGGACCTTCTGGATGTGGAAAATCAACTTTTTTAAGGGTAATAAATAGAATGAATGACCTTATTGATGATACTCGGGTTGAAGGAGAGGTCTTGCTTGATGGAGAAAACTTATATGAGAATAATGTTGATGTAGTACAGCTTAGAAAGAAAGTAGGAATGGTATTTCAACAACCTAATCCTTTTCCAAAATCAATATATGATAATGTTGCATATGGACCAAGAGTTCATGGGTATAAAAACAAAAATGAACTTGATAACCTTGTTGAAAAGAGCTTAAAAGGTGCAGCTTTATGGGAGGAAGTAAAAGATAGATTAGATAAACCTGCTTTTGATCTTTCGGGTGGTCAACAGCAAAGGTTATGTATAGCAAGAGCTTTAGCTGTAAAACCAGATGTTTTGCTGATGGACGAACCTGCTTCTGCTCTAGATCCTGTTGCAACAGCAAAGGTTGAAGAATTAATGTCTGATTTAGTAAAGAAATACACAATTGTAATAGTAACTCATAGTATGCAGCAAGCTGCAAGAGTATCTGATGAAACCGGATTTTTCTTGATGGGTGAGTTAATAGAATTTGGTGAAACAGGAAAGATATTTGAGAACCCTGATGACCAAAGAACTGAAGACTATATTACAGGACGTTTTGGTTAAAAAGGAAAGGTGATAAAAATGTTGCGAAAAAGTCTTGATGAAAATATTGAAAAATTAAAAAATGAAATGCTCTTAATGGGCAGCCAGGTTGAGGAAGCTATTGGAAAAAGTATTCAGGCTCTTAAAGAACAGGATGTAGAGTTAGCTAAAGAAGTAATGGAAGATGATGATAAAATAGATGATTACGAATTAGAATTAGAAGAACTGTGTACGAGATTGATTGCTACTCAACAGCCTGTAGCAAGAGATTTAAGAACAATAATGGTAATATCCAAATTAGCAACTGATTTAGAAAGAATAGGAGACCATGCTTCTAACATTGCAAGGATGGTTATAAGGATAGGTGATGAACCTTTAATTAAACCCTTGATTGATATACCGAGAATGACAGATACAGTAATTAGGAGATTAAAAGAAAGTTTAAAAGCTTTTGTAAATTTGGATACAGAGTTAGCTCATAAAATAGCTAAAGAAGATGAAGAGGTTGATGTTTTAGATGAACAAATCTTACGAGAGTTGTTAACCTTTATGATTGAAGATCCCAAAACTATTAGACAAGCAATGTCACTTATTTTTATTAGTAGATTTTTAGAACGAATAGGAGACCATGCTACCAATATTTGTGAAAGAGTAATTTATATGGCTACAGGAGATTGGGATATATCATATTAAGATATAATTATTATAATTCATAAGAGACCAGCACAATTATTGAAATTGTTTTGGTCTCTTATTTTAATTTAAAATTAAATTTTTGTAAAATTATTTTCTAATAAGTTATTTTTTAATTTTTTAATAGATTTTGGAATATACATAGACAAAAATTCAATATTCCCTCTTATTTTAACTTCTTTAAGTCCAGCAGGCAGCATCATTGATTCACCTTTTTTTAATGGGGTTGATTTATTATTATAAATTATTTCTCCATTGTTTCTAATACAGGTAAGTAAAACAAAGTTTTGTATATCCATACTAAAAGATGTATTTACTTTTATTTTCTCTGTAACAAAGTATTTGGATATATTTAAAATTTCTTGAATATAGTTTTTAGTCTTTTTAATGTATTTTACTTCTTGATTTAAATCTTTCCAAGAAAGATTTGTAGCATTAATACTGTTTTGTAAGTGTAAATCTCTTGGTTTACCATCACTACCCAGTCTATCCCAATCATATAGCCTATATGTGGTATCAGAACTCTGTTGTATTTCAACTAACATTAGACCTTTTCCAATTGCGTGAACTGTCCCACCTGGAATATAAAAGAAGTCACCTTTTTTGACATTTACTTCATTTAAATATTCTTTTAATTCACCTTTTTTTATCACCTCTTCTAGATGGTCTTTATCTCGTATATTTTTTAGACCGAGATAGAGTTTTGCATCTTTTTTTGCATCAAGTATATACCACATTTCATATTTGCTATTACTTTTTTCAATATTTCCTGCTGTTTTTTCATCAGGATGAACCTGGACAGAAAGTTTTTTATTGGCATCAATTATTTTTAAAAGTAGTGGAAATTTATCATTAGACTTAAAGTTGTTACCCATAATTTCTTTAGGATATTTTTTTATTAAGGTTGTTAATTTGGTGTCTTTAAGTTCACCATTACTGATAATACTGATACTATTATTATAACTCGATATTTCCCAACTTTCACCTATGTTTTCTTCATTAATTTTTTTATCTAAATTTGATTTAAGTCGATTTCCTCCCCAAATTTTCTTTTTGTAAATAGGAAAAAATTTCAAGGGATAAAGTTCCATAAAAATTAACTCCTTTCTTAAATAATATAATAAAAATAGCATAAATAATAAAAATAGTTTTTAAAAAAATTGAAATAGTTTATAATTATATTAATTATATTTAATAAATGACATTGCAGTTATTTAAAAAGTATGATAAAATATTAAAAGTACTAGGAGGTATAGTGGAAAATGATAAAGAAGTTTTCGAAGTATTACATAAACCACTGGAAATTATTTTTATTAGATATAGTAAGTGCATTATTAATGTCAAGCTTGGATTTGATGTTTCCTGTTATAGTTCAGCAGCTTTTAGATAATTACTTTCCAAATAAAAACTCTGCAATGATAATTAGAATGTTAGTACTATTACTTATTTTATATGTTTTAAGATTAATTTTCCAGTATATTGTTCATTATTGGGGACATGTTGTAGGAATTAGAATGGAAACTGACATGAGAAAAAAATTATTTAACCATCTTCAAAAATTATCATTTAAATTTTATGATAATACTAAAGTTGGTTATTTAATGTCAAGAATAGTAAATGATCTTAATAATATATCTGAACTAGCTCACCATGGACCTGAAGATTTATTTATCTCTTCGGTTATGTTATTAGGTTCATTTGTAATATTATTATTAATGAAATGGCAGTTAGCTTTATTTACTTTTGCAATATTACCTATTATGTTTTATTTTTCTCTGATATTAGGAAAAAAGATGTATAGTTCGTTTAAGGATATAAGGGAGAAAATAGCTGAGGTAAACTCTATAGTTGAAGACAGTTTAAGTGGAATTAGAGTAGTAAAGTCTTTTACTAATGAAGAGTTAGAAGAAGATAAGTTTGACTATGGAAACCAAAGATTTAGGGAATCCCGAGAATATGCTATGAGAAATATGGCTCAATTTCATTCGGGTATGAACTTCTTTTCCAATTTGATAATATTATCTACTCTGTCAGCTGGTGCGTATTATCTTTTTAATGATAGTTTAACAACTGGAGAATTAGTAGCATTTCTCTTTTATGTGAATATGTTTATGAATCCGATAAGAAGGCTAATTAACTTTAATGAACAGTTTCAAAAAGGGATGGCTGGGTTTAACAGGTTTTTAGAGCTTTTAGATATTGAACCCGAGATAGATGATAAAGCTAATGCATTAGAATTAACAAATGTTAAAGGCCAGATAAGTTATAAAAATGTTTCATTTGGTTATGAAAACCATTCTAAGGTATTAAAGGATATATATTTAGATATCCAACCAGGGGAAACGATTGCTTTTGTAGGGCCATCAGGTGTGGGTAAGACAACTCTTTGTAATCTATTACCCAGATTTTATGAGCTTAATGATGGAAAGATAGAAATTGATGGGATTAATATACAAGATATAAAGTTGGAATCATTAAGAGAAAACATTGGAATAGTTCAACAAGATGTATTTTTATTTAATGGAAATGTAAAAGATAATATTTCTTATGGTAATTTTAAAGCAAGTAATGAAGAAATAATTAATGCAGCAAAAAAGGCAAATGCACATAAGTTTATTTTAAACTTAAGTAATGGTTATAAAACTAAAATTGGAGAAAGAGGAGTAAAGCTATCGGGAGGACAAAAACAAAGAATTTCAATTGCGAGATCTTTTTTAAAGAATCCACCTATTTTAATTTTAGATGAAGCTACTTCATCTTTGGATAATGAGAGCGAAAAAATAATTCAAGCTTCATTAGATCGCTTGTCTGAAGATAGAACTACTTTAGTAATAGCACATAGGTTATCAACTGTTAAAAATGCAGATAAAATAATTGTTTTGACTGAAGATGGGATTGTAGAAAAAGGAACTCATGAAGATTTGATTAATAAAAAAGGTGGAGTGTATAATAGATTATATAAAACTCAGTTCAGTCAGGCTGAGAAAGATCTCTACTTTGATTAATTAAATAGTATCAATTAATAATTTTACAACTATACCTAAAGACATAACGACAAATATTGGTTTTATTATTTTACCACCGTGTTTAATAGCCATTTTGGTCCCTAAAAAAGCACCTAAAATCATAGATATAGCCATTGGTATTCCGACTGCATAGACAATTCTACCATAATAAGCAAAAACTATAAGAGAAGTTATATTACTTGTAAAATTTAGTATACGAGCATTTGCAGTTCCAATAGTAAAATCAAATTTAAAGATTCTAATAAAAGCATAAAGTAGTATAGATCCAGTACCGGGTCCAAAGAATCCATCATAAAAACCGACTGAAAATCCTACTATACAACCTAAAACAATAGTTTTTGTTGTAAGTCCCTGAAAATTATTTTCTGTACCAAGATTTTTATTAAACAGTGTACTTAGTGCAACGAAAACTAATAATACCAGGATAATAATTTGTAGATACTTTTCATTTATTCTTAACACTGTATTTACACCTAAAACTGCACCGAAAAAACTAAAAGGTAGTATATATTTGATTAATGGAAGATGTATCTTTTTAGATTTTAGAAAAGTTAGGGTACTTGTAAAAGAAGCATTTGTTGCAGAGAACTTGTTAGTACCTAAAGTTAGATGAGGTGGTAGCCCAGCGGCCAATAAAGCTGGTACAGTTAAAATACCTCCACCACCAGCAATTGAGTCTAAAAATGCTGCTGCAAAACCGACTATACACAAGATTATGATTGTTGTAATTGACAATTATATCACCTATTTCATATATTTTTTTCATTGCTTAAACATATTCAAGATAATTCAAATAAATCCTTTTATTATTTGAAGCTGATTGGATTGGATAGATATAAAGAAGTTAAAAAGATTTCATACATTACAATTGACGTCAATATTGTATTAGCAATTATTAAAATAGTTATAGGGATATTAGTTGGTAGTACCGGACTAATAGCAGATGGTTTTCATTTTGTTTCTGATACAGCTTCAACTATAGCTGTATTAATAGCTATATATATTTCTAATAAACCACCAGATGATAGATACCAATACGGACATGGGCAGGCAGAATCAATAGCAGCAAAAATATTAGGGAGAGTATTATTTTTAACAGGTTTTTAGTTTGGTTTATAATATATTTATTCAAATTTTAGCAGGAAACTTTAATATACCAGGTATATTAGATTTTTGGGCAGCAGTTTTATCTATTATCATTAAAGAACTTATGTTTAGATTTGCGTATAATATCGGAGAAAAAACCAACAATCAAGCACTTATAGCTGATGTATGGCATCATAGAAGTGACGCAATATCATCAATAGCGGCTGCCGTTGGTATACTAGGGGCTAACTATGGATATCGAATTCTAGACCAAATAACCGGTCTTATAGTAGCCTTATTAGTAATTAGAGTGGGGTGGAGAATAATATTAGATGCAGTTGATACATTAATGACTAAAGCTCTATCAGAAAGTGATCAAAAAGAGACTAAGGAGATAGTAATAACATAGATGGAGTAAAGGGGTTTCAGGAATTAAGGGCTCATTATAATGGTGTAGACCTATATGTTGATTTAAGAATTATCGTTGATATTAAGTTAACAGTAATACAAGGACATGATATTTCTGTTAAGGTTAGAAATGAACTATTAAAAAAATGTAATCAAATAAAAGAAGTAATAGTTCGTATTCATCCTGGTTAGGATTAAAAAAAGAAAATTAAAATGGGAGGTTTGTATTATGAATAAAAAATTATATCGTTCAAGACAGGATCAAATTATTGGTGGTGTATGTGGAGGTATAGCTGAATATTTTGGTATTGATGCTACATTAGTAAGACTTGCATTTGTTTTATTTGCATTAATTGAAGGTGCAGGAGTAATTGCCTATATTATTGCCTGGATAATCGTTCCAGAGAGACCTACAGGAAATGATAGAGGAAATGAAAAAGATATCTATGATGTAGATTATAAACAAGATGATGAAGAGGAAGAATATAAACAACAAGATGAAGAAGGAGAATATAAAGCAGAGCAAAATACACCTGAAACTGAAAAAAAAAGTAACGAAAATGGGAAAGAACAAAGGAAAAGAATCTTAGGCTTAATATTAGTAGCCCTAGGTATATTCTTTATTCTAGATAACTGGATTCCCGCGTTTTATTGGAGAAGATTTTGGCCAATTATCTTAATTGTATTAGGTGTTGTTTTAATTTACAGGGAGGTTAAAAATTAAATGAGCAGTGGAAATAATAGGTCTGCTTATATAATGGGGTTAATTTTAATCGGTATTGGATTGTTGTTTTTATTAAATTCTTTAGGAATAGCAACTTTTAGGATTTGGTATTTTATAACAAGATTTTGGCCGATTTTATTAATCTTATTCGGCCTAAACTTAATTTTGAAAAAATCTAAATTATGGTGGGTTGTTCCAATATTAATATTTGTTATAATTATTGGGGCAGTATTTATGCCCGAATCGACTCTTAGAGGTATTAATACTGGATTTTTTGTATTTAACTTTGGAGATGAAGCTGGATCTGGTATTTATCAAGAAAACAGAGAATATGATCGAAGTATTGATAATTTCAGGGTTAATTTAACTTTTGGAGCAAATAGATTAAATATTAATAGTTTAGATAATAATGATGATTTATTTGACCTAAACTTAGATTACAGAGGTAAAATGCCTGAAGTAATTTATAATAAAAGGGAAAGTAGAGCAGAACTTTTAGTAAGACAAACAAGACAGGTTAATGTGGGAACAGGTTCCGATATTTGGGATATAAATCTAACTAAAAATACCCCTCTAGATATCAATATTAAAGGTGGGGCAGGCGACCTTTTATTAAATCTTGAAAAATTAAAGGTGGATAGACTGAATATTGATGCAGGCTTGGGACAACTAAATATAAGATATCCAGATTATGATAATGAGACAGAAATATCAGCAGGAGCTGGGAATATAAAATTAATAGTACCGGCAACAGCAGCTTTAAGAATTGAAACTAATACTGTAATTAACAGCAATAATTTTGATGAAGTTGGTTTAATAAAGCTATATGATAATGTGTATCAATCAAAAAATTACGGAGAAGTTGAAAATAAAATTGATATTAAAATTTCAACCTCTGCCGGTAATATTAAAGTTGAACATAATTAGATAGTTTATTTGAAAGATAGGCGGCCAGAGTTATTTTTATAAGGTCGCCTATTATAAATGGCGTAACTCCAATTGTTAGTGCCTGAATGATACCTACCTTTGTTACAAGCATTAGTCCGGTTACTCCTAGAATATAAATTGAGAGTACAGCTAAAACCATATATAATAATTTATTCCAAAGACCTTTTTTCCCCATTCCGGAAATATATCCAGCAGCTATAAAACCGAAGATAAATCCTCCGGTAGGTCCAAATAAAATTCCAATTCCTCCCGCACCTCCTGCAAAGACGGGTAATCCAATTACACCAAGAAGTACATAGATCAATTGGGAAAAAAATCCGTATTTTTTTCCTAAAATACCTCCTGCAGTAAGTGTAAAAAAGGTTTGAAGTGTAATAGGAACAGGACTGATTGGTAATGGTATATAGATATAAGCTCCAATTGCAGTAAGTGCTGCAAATAGTCCGGTTAGAATTAAATATTTTGTATTAGTATTACTTTGCATTAAAAATTCACTCCTTTCAAATTTGAAAACCTTAATAATTATATCAACAAAAATATCAGAATGCAATGCTAGATTGTATAATTAAATGCACGGTGCCTTGACAAAAAAATAGACACATACCGGTAACCTCCTTTATAATGTTTAGTAACCACACAAAACAAAAGGGAGGCACCCAATATGTGTCAAGCTAATT
>Ga0306869_1000073_pt1 | contig 60279 bp, 56 predicted proteins | sample AntRauTorckE6833_FD_190421 | JGI IMG/M metagenome (GOLD analysis project Ga0306869, IMG submission 190421) | Saline lake microbial communities from Rauer Islands, Antarctica - Metagenome Torckler E6 #833 (v2) (version 2) | ecosystem: Environmental > Aquatic > Non-marine Saline and Alkaline >... | reverse complement strand
TTAACTTATAATGATTTGCCTATTACTTCACTTTAATTCAAAAGAAAAAAGACAATATTTCAAATGAAATATCATCTTTATATTCTATTCTTAAATATCAAAGACCCCTATCCTTGACATTCAACCAATAAAATCTATTATAACTTTACTTAATTGGTCAGGCTTATCAACCAATGGTGAATGCCCGCATTGATCAAATTTTACAAAAGTAGAATTCTTTATCGCATCTACATTTGTTTTAACCATTGATTCAGGAACCATCAAATCATGGCTTCCCCAAATATGTAGGGTTTCTGCTTCAATATCACTGACTGTATTATCACCTTTTGAATAGAGTGTTGGTTCTTTTCCCATATTTAAACTTGCAAGGGCATAATCAACATCTACTAAGTTGCGTTGCTTAAGTGTTTCTTTGGCATAAAGATTAAAATCATCTTCATTTGGTTTATTAACATTATAAATAGTCATACTATAAATAGTTTTTATTAAATCAAGATTTTTAGTTTTATAAGCATTCAATAAAGGCAATACTTGAACTGGGTCTTTGGCCATTTCTTCTCTTGAGTCATAAACTTCACCAACAATCATTTGATTATTTTCATCTTTTTTAAAGACCGGATAACCTTTATAAGATGCTGAATCAAGAAGAATTAATTTATTTAATTTCTTTGGATACTTGGCTGCAAATTCCAACACAGCACCACCACCTAAAGACCAACCGAGTACATCAGCCTTATTAATGTCTAATTTCTCCATAAATAAATAAATATCATCCGCAAAGTCTTTTAAAGTCTCTATTGGTTTATTATAAGTTGAATCTCCAAAACCCCTTAAATCTATGGCATAGACATGGATATCTTCAGGTAATCTTTCAAGTAAAGGTTTAAAGTAAACTGAAGATGCAGTATTACCATGAATCAATATAAGGTTTTTATTTCCTTTTCCTTGTTCAAGGTAAGCATAGGTTTCTTTATTGACTAATTCTACATATTTTTTTTCCATAATTCATCTCCTTATATATTAAACTTACTATTTTTTTCCAGGAAAAACCCTGTTATTAGACTTGTAAATATTAAAGGATTCTCATACATAGATGCGTGTCCAACACCAGGTATTGTCATCCAGTGTGAATTTTTTATATGTTTAGCAAGATACTCTTGGTCTTTTCTTGGTGTTAAAAAATCTTCATCAGCTGTAATAATCATTGTTTCTAGTTCCAATGTATTTAGTTTATCTCTCACATCAAAACTTTCAGCACTTAAGGTTAATCTTTCCATGGCATCTAAAAACACAGGATCTGAGAAAATAGGTGTTAAGACTTTTTCTCTATTTTTCATCCAATCAATTTTTTTCTCATAGTAGCTCGGTGAATAAATAATTGGAATCGTAGTTTTATAGTATAAAGCCCCATCCCTTGTTTGACCAGCCTTAATCCAGCTTCTACCAATGTCTTTTAACAATGGGTTGGTATAAGCATTAGAATTAAATAAAATTAAACGATTGACCCTTGGTTGATAATTAATCGCAAAGGATAGTGCTACAGCACCTCCGTAAGAAATACCGACCACATTAATTTTATCAATATTCAATTCATCCAATAAAGACACTAACAATTCATTTTGAATTTCTTGCTTATAATCTTCAGTCATTTTATCAGACTGACCCTGGTCTAAAAAATCAACTCTTAAAACTTGAAAATGTTCTAACCAAGACTCCATAAAAGGCTCCCATGATTTTGTGTTCATCATAATACCATTAAGAATCATTATTTTTGGTTTATTGTCTTCGCCTTGTAATTGGTAAAATACATTTTTACCCTTAAATTTGAAACTACTCATATAAGAATCCAACTTCTATGGCTTGTTTTCTTAAAGATTCTCTAAACTTCGGATGCGCAATAGAAATTAATTCTTCTGCACGTTCTCTGATATTTTTACCCCTTAAACTCACGATGCCATATTCAGTAACAACATAGTCAACATCATTTCTAGATAATGATACTGCAGCACCTGGTTTTAAAGTTGGTACAATTTTAGAAATTTCTTCTAATTCACCAGTTTCCCTATTTTTTAATGTGGCTGTTGAATATAAAGAAATAAATGAGCGCCCGTTCTTAGAATTTTGTGCACCAATTGCTGTGTCAGCTTGTCCACCAGTACCAGAAACTTGCATTGTTCCGATAGATTCTGAGCAACATTGTCCAGTCAAATCAACTTCAATGGTTGAGTTAATTGAAACTTGATTGTCATTTAGCCCCATAACTGCTGGATCATTCACATAAGCACCAGGTAAAATCATAACCGATGGATTATTATCGATATAATCATACAATGCTTTTGACCCCATAGCAAAACAACAAACATGTTTTCCTTTATGTAAGTTTTTCTTTTTACCAGTCACAACACCAGCTTCGATTAAATCAATCATGCCTGATGTAAACATTTCAGTATGTATGCCTAGGTCCTTTTTATCCATTAATGATTTAGCAACAGCATTTGGAATACCACCAATGCCAAGTTGTAAATTATCGCCATCATGAATGTGATCCGCAATTAATTTACCAATTTTTAAGTCTTTTTCATTTGGTTCTATATTCGGTAATGTTGGTACTGGATAATCAACTTCGACTAGGTAATCAACATCATTCACGTGAACTTCCATATCACCAAAAGTACGTGGGAAGTTAGGGTTTATTTCAAAAACAACAATATCTGCAGCTTCAACCATATCCTTCTCATAAACATTTGATGTCGACAAAGACATAAAGCCATGTTTATCAGGCATTGTTGCGGCTGTAATAAAAATGTTTGGTTTTTTATAATCTAAGCGTCTTTTTCCTGCCAAATGTAAATGGTTAGGAATAAACGAAATATTTCCATGTTTACTAGCTCTTCTTAATGATTTGGTAAAAAACCAGCTATCAACATTGAATGAATCTTTTAATTCTCCATTTGTAAAAAAATCTGCGTTTGTAATCGGCAAACAATTGGTCACTGTGACATTTTTCACTTTGTCTCCAATGGTGTGTAAGTTTTCAATAAATACTTGTGGCTCATTTGCGGCCATACCAACAACGATTTCTGAATCAGATTTAACTAGGTCGTAAATTTTATCAATGGTAACTGTTTTTGCATGTTTCATTGTATCCCTCGTTTCTTATTAGATTTAAGGGAGAGAATAAACTCTCCCTTATCATCTATAAATTTAATAATTATTCGTATTGCGCTTCAATTTCTTCAATTGTTTCAATTGCTTCAATTTGATTAAATGTTTCATAATCAGTTTCTGTTACATCTTCAGTAGCAGGATTGTCACCTACATAATATTGAAGTAATGACATAGAAGCGATACCCCAACGTTTTCCGCCAGAGAAATCAACTGTACCACCCATTGGGATGTCAATTGGTCCTTCTTCCATAGCTGCGATATAGTTATCCCAGTTTAGAACTTCACCATTGGCTTCTACTCTTTCTAAACCTTCAACGAATACTGTAGCAGCAATATATCCAGCAATTGCAAATGAGTTTGTCATATAAGCAGTTTTAGTTGCTTCATCTAAGAATGATGCAGCCATGATTGTTGCAGCATAATCAGCAACAGCGGCTTGACCTTCTTCAGAGAATACATCAACCCATGCATTTGTGAAAATTGGTCTGTCTTCAGAATATTGTGCAGAATCTACATAAGTAGGATCAGCATTAACATATGAAGTAAATACAGGAACTTCTAATGTTTGGTTAGCCATTTCATCTAATGCAGCAGCAAATGGCGTTTGGTTCATTGCTAAAATCACTACATCAACATCTGCGAAAGCAGCATCTGTAACAGCCGCAGCCATCGTATCAAGAGACGCTGAAATATATTCGATTTGTGATGCTTGAATACCTAAAACAGCCAATTCAGCTTCAACACCAGCTTTGATTGAATTACCTACATCGTCATTTGTGTATAATACACCAATTGTTCCATCAGTAGGGAAAGATTCATCTCCATTAGTGCCATATATATCTTGTGTTAAAGCACGTGCAGTCATAATTCTACCATCTGTTAAATAGATAGGTTGAACTGCCATTACTGGATTACCAACTGATTCTTCAAAGTATAATGCATTGATACCAGTTGCAGCATATACCATTGGTACACCTTGAGTTTGAATGTAATCAACTGTTGCACCTACAGTAGGTGTTCCAAAATGACCAACTAAAGCAAACACTTCGTCTTGTTCAACTAAAGTTTCTGTGAATGTAACACCTTTAGTTGCGTCAAACTCATCATTATATGTAATGAATTCAATGTCTCTTCCATCTATTCCGCCATCATTATTAACTTGTTCAAATACAGCTTTGATAGCATCATTAAATGGTACACCAACACCTGCAAAGTTACCTGTTACAGCAGCAGTGTTACCAACTGTAATAGTTGTATCTGTTACACCTTGTGCAACTTGTGGAGTTGTGTCTTCAGTCGTTGGCGCTTCTGTAGTCGCCTCTTCTGTTGTTGGAGCTTCTGTTGTTTCAGTTGGATCTGCAGTACAGCCAACTATACCTATCGCTAAAGCAATAAGTGAAAAACTTAAAAATAATTTTTTCATAATTCTCTCCTTTTTATTTAATTATTTTTATATTATTTATAATAAACCAATTTAAGGTTATTACCAAATTATTCGCCTAAGTAGGCTTTGACTAATTGATCATCACTAAGAAGTTTTTTTGCAGTTCCTTCAGTTTTAACTTTACCAAGTTCTAATACATAAACATAATCAGCAATTTTCAATGTTTGGTAGGCGTTTTGCTCAACAATTAAAATTGTTGTCCCCAAATCTCTAATTTGCTTAATCTTCTCAAAGATATCTTTTACAATTAAAGGCGCTAAACCTAAACTAGGCTCGTCCAATAATAAGAGTTTTGGTCTTCCCATTAATGCCCTTCCAATGGAAAGCATTTGTTGTTCTCCCCCAGATAAAGTTGATGCTTGTTGTCTTCTTCTTTCCTTTAATACTGGGAATAAATCATATACTTCTTTGAACATTTTTTTCTTTAATACCGATTTAGAAACCTTTTGGCCATCATTAATTTCAGTTTTTAATGAGTATGCGCCAACATTTAAGTTTTCTTCTACGGTCAATCCATTCAAAATCATCCGTCCTTCTGGAGATTGTGATATACCCTTGTTAGCCAAGCGATTCGGTTCTAAATTTGTCACTTCTTCCCCATTTAAGATAATCTTTCCTTCAGCGGCTTTTACCAAACCATTAATGGTTCTAATTGTTGATGTTTTTCCAGCACCATTAGCACCTAATATCGCAACAATACTTCCACGTTTCACTTCTAAATCAATGCCTTTGATAGCTCTAATTATACCATAGTCTACAACTAAGTTATTTACTTCTAACATGTTTTCCATCATCAATCACCACCTAAGTAAGCTTCCTGAACAACTTTTGAGTTTTGAACTTGTTTTGGTGTACCCATTTCTAATTTTTTTCCAAATGAAATGGCACAAACCGTATCACAAATGCTCATTACAAGACCCATATCATGTTCAACTAAGAAGATTGTTACTTCATATTCATCCTTGATTTTTCTTATAAACTTAGCCAAGTCTTTTGTTTCCGCATCATTAAGACCAGCCGCTGGTTCGTCAAGAATTATTAATTTTGGGTTAGACATTAATGTTCTTGCCAACTCAACCTTCTTTAAAACTCCATAAGGTAATCCTATTGGAAATGCATAAGTATAAGACTTTAAATCTAAGTCTTCTAAAATTTTCATTGCTCTTTTTGTAAAAATAACTTCCTCTCTTTTTGTTAATCTTGAATGTACACTGTGTCCGAAAAAGTTACTTCTATAAGCTGAATGAGCTGCAACTAATAAGTTATCTAAGATATTTAACTCCCAAACTAACTCTACATTTTGGAAGGTTCTCACGATACCTTGTTTTATAATATTATGTACTTTAACATCATTTAAGTGAATCGTTTTCTTGTTTGCGTTATTAAAATACATCTCACCGCTTGTTGGTTTATAAAATCTTGTTATACAATTAAATACTGTTGTTTTACCAGCACCATTTGGCCCAATTAAACCAAATATTTCGCCTTTTTTTACATCAAAGCTTAAATCGTCTACAGCTTTTAAACCACCAAAATGCATAGAAAGATTTCTTAATGATAAGGCAATATCCTTTTCTAATATAACAGTATCCGCTTGTTCTCTAAGTGATTCTTCTATATTAGATAATACATCAGAATATTTTTTGATTTTTTCTTCATGGTTTTTAACCGCTTCTTCAGTTTTAGTATTTAATTCTTTTATTTTATCTTCATAAGTTTTTGCTATTTCTTTAACTTTTGATTCTTTTTCCTTTTCTAAAACAGCCTTTTGTTCTTCATAACTATTTATATCTTGATCACTAGGATTTACATTCAAAAATTTGTCCTTAATTTCGGCTATCTTATTAGTTTTACTTTGTTCTAGAGATGATAAATCTGCTTGAAGTTTTTCTTTCTTCTTTTCATCTTTAGCACGTTTGATTTTTTGATTAATTATACGTTTCTTCCAATAAACTTTATCTTCTACTTCTTGAACCTTTTCTGATATTTTTTCTTTTAAATACTCTGATTCAACCCCCGCATGAGTTTCTAGTTTAGATAATTGGTGTTTATACTTCAACTCAACTTTTTCAATCTTCTTCATTTTCTTGGCATTGAATTCATCTGTTTTAATTATCAATAACTCTTTTTTAAAAGCTAATTTCGATTCATGATGTTTTAAGAGAAAATCGTATATGTTGGTTAATGCCTTATTTAATATCTGTGCCATATCGATACTCCCTCCATTTTTTATTTAATTTTGAGTAAATTCCTTTCACTTTAGCAATCAGTGTATTCATTAATCTAATGAGACCACCACGATAAAACATGATGACCAAAATGATTAATATCCCATTAAACATAATGGTTATTTCAGGGTTTTCTACGAAGAATCCTCCGAAGTTATCTCTGTTTTGTAGTAAAGCTAAGTCTAAACCAAAGATTAAGAAAGTTCCCATAACGATTCCATAGATCGATCTTGACCCGCCAACAATAACGGCAGCTAAAATCAATAATGATAGACTCAGTGTCCAATCTCCAGGGAAAGTCGATGGAATATATGATAAGTACAATACCCCTGCAAATATAGCATATACAGTTGAAACGATAAATGCTAACAATCTAAACTTGAAGATACTAATACCCATGGCCTGTGCAGCCGACGAAGAATTTCTCATCGCTAATAGAGCACGTCCAGTTGGGCTTTTCATAATATTATAGGTAACAATCATCACTAAGAATAGAATCACAGCGATTACTGAAAATACTAAATTTTGGTCCAAGACAACATATTGATTGAATAACACAAAACGGTTATTCACAATCATTCCATCTACACCATTTGAGAAAGAAATCCAATTTTTAAATACCTCATTAATAATCTGGGCGATGGCTAGAGTAATAATCGCCAAATACATACCTTCGATTCTTAAGGAAATAAAACCAATAATTGTTCCTAAAATAATTGCAAATACAATTGAAATTAAGATAATCATAAAAATTGATAATCCTAATTGGTTGGTAAAATAACCTAGTATATAAGCACCCAATCCTACGAATCCAGCGGTTCCTAATGAAGCCAAACCACCATATCCTAACAGAATGGAAAAGCCTAAACCAACAATGATATAAATCATTGTTTTACCAAAAGCTCTTAAGGTTTGAATTGGAACATCTACTCCAGCAATTCTTAATAGCTGAACAAATAACATTAATGCAGCAATTAAGAAGAAACCGAAATATGGATGCTTAACTATTGACATCATCTTATTATTAATATTGTTTTTCATCTGTTTTTCATATGTCATAGCTACACCTTCTTATCGACTTTCTTGCCAAATAGTCCTTCTGGTTTAATTAGAACAAAGGCTAGAATAATCGCGTAAACAACTGCAAAGTTCCATGCGCCTACAAGGGTTACTAATAAGCCTTGTAAAGGCGGGATAAGTATACTTGCAATCAATGGACCGGCAAAGGATGTAAAACTTCCCAATACAGCCGCAACAAAACCATTAACTTGCGTTGAAACCATTAAAGCAGGACCGATTGAAGATGGTGCTTTAATAATAGCCGCAACTCCACCTAAGAAACCTGCAATACCCCAACTAAGTGCGGTAATTAATTTTGTATTAACTCCCATCATAGAAGCAACACGTTCATTAGAAGCTGTGGCTCTAACACCAAGCCCCCATTTAGTAAATCTTAATAAAGAGAATAATAAAGCAAGTAATATAATAGCAAAAAGCATAATATATACTGCATGTCTTGTCATCGATAATTCCATTTCAATGATACCCCATGTGTTTAAAAACGTCAGAGGTATTTGATCATTGGCAGGAAATAATCTAGGAATATTTAATGGATTCGTTGGTGAATTCGTTCCAAATAATATTGGCATTAACCCTGTTAAAATAATAACAAGTCCCATGGTAATCATCTGTTTACCAACAGGTGATTTGTCTTTTGAATAACGAATAATCACTGAATCAATGAAAATTCCTAGTAAAAATGCGACCAATGCACCAGCGAGTAAAGCCACTACAACCGTGGTTGTTTGACCCCATTCATATCTTGCACCTGTGTATTGAATGGTTTTGGCTGCAAAATATGCACCAAACGTCGCCATCATACTTTGTGCAAAGTTTGTTGTTGTGGATGTTTTATAAATCAAAACAATCGCTGTCGTTGCCAATGCTAATGTTGCAATATTTGGTATCTGATTAATCAATTGGAGTAACATATATGCAAGTGCTCTGTCACCATAATTATCTTTAGCAGTTTGATAAATAATCACAAAAGTATAAATAATTAATAAAGCAACAACAATATTAATTGCTCTACCTTTCACTTTGCCTTTATTTTTAAAATACTTTAAGAAAAACACTTTAAACACATTATAAGCGACGAATAAGACTGCAGATGCTATTCCGAAATCTAAAATAAACTCGCCCATTATTGTTTACCCCACTTAATGATGTTTGCTGCCCAGGTATACCCAATACCAGCGGCAATCATGCAAACAACACTTCCGTCTTTGACTTTCTTCTCCTCTAAGGCTTTATGAAGAGATAAGATTTGATCGACTTGACCAATATGACCATAGTCTTCTAAATATATGGTTTGGTCTTTATTTAAACCAAGTTCATTTAACATAAATTCATGGCCAGACCTTTTAATATGAAGAATGGCTAAGTAATCAATGTCTTTTCTTTCAAGATTTGATTTGTCTAAAGCTTTATCAATACACTCAAACCAATTAGGCATTGATACTTCATTTAATCTTGTTTTCATTTTAACAGGATCCATTAGTCTTAAAGATTTTTTGGATTCTTCAAGATTATCATGTGTGATTGGATTAGCAGTTCCACCAATTTCAACACCAGCAGTTCTCGCCAAAGATCCATCTGAAATAACATGTGATCCTAATAATAAATTCTTATCATGATTTTTCTTTAGAATGATGGCACCGCCACCTGCTCCTAAGTTATACATCATTGACATGTTTTTATCTGAATAATCAACAAAATCACCATTTCTATAGCCACCAACGACCATGATAACATTCACATCTTCATCAGCAATTAACATATCTTTTGCCATTTTCATTGCAGAAACAGTTGTACAACATCGGTTTGCGACATCGATACCCCAAGCATTTTTAGCGCCTATCTTATCTTGGATATATAATGATGAAGTTGTTAATGGATATTCCTTCCATTCTTCACCAACTCCAATAATAACATCTATCTCTAAAGGGTTTAATCCAGTATTTTCTAATGCGTTTAAAGCTGCTCTTACACCCATTTCTTGAGTGCCATCATCTTGACCTGGAATTGATTTTTTCTTAATTCCTAATTTTTCAACAACTGCAGATTCAGCCCAAATACCATTTGTTTTATCCGATATTTCTTTAGCAGTCATCCAATGTTCAGGAATATATATACCTGTACCTACGATTCCAACGTTAGGTTTTTTCATAATATCACGTCTTTCTATTTAAATTAAAGTCTCATTCCACCGTTAACATTAAGCGTTTGTCCGGTAATATAAGAAGCATCGTCACTTGCTAAGAATAAAGCAACTTTTGCTATTTCTTCAGGTTGTCCTAAACGTTTTAACATTGTCATTGCTGAAAATTTATCAAGTAAATCTTGTGGAACAGTTTTTAAAATATCTGTCATAACATAACCAGGTGCAATTGCGTTCACTCTAACTGGAACACCTTTTCTTGCGAATTCTTTTGCCCAAGTCATTGTTAATCCTAAGACACCAGCTTTAGTTGCTGAATAGTTTGCTTGACCAATATTTCCAAACACACCAACAACAGAAGAGATATTAATGATAGATCCTCCACCAATGGTTTCCATTTGTGGTCCAATATATCTAGTTAAATTAAATACGCCTTTTAAGTTAACGTCAATAACTAAATTCCATTGTTCATCTGTCATTTTTCTTGTCATAGAATCTCTTGTAATACCAGCGTTATTCACCAATATATCTATCTGACCATGTTTTTCTATCATATCATCAAAAAACTTTTTACATCCTTCAGTATCAGTTATATTTAATTTATAACCTTCAACATTTTTATGTTCATATTTCAATTCACCCATATCTACAGCGATGACTTTTGCACCTTCATTCGCTAGAGCTTTAGAAATTTCTTCTCCAATACCTTGCGCGCCGCCTGTTACAACAGCTATTTTTCCTTTTAATTTCATTATAATATCCTTTCCTTATCGTTTAATTAAGACAGCAGTTCCCATACCGCCACCAATACAAAGACTTGCTAAACCAAGTTTTGTGTCTCTTTTAATCATTTCATGAAGTAGTGTCACAACAATTCTATTACCTGAAGCTCCAACTGGATGGCCTAAGGCAATTGCGCCACCATTCACATTTGTTATTTTTAATATTTCTTCTTTTGAAATATTATGCTCTTTTTCAAGTTCTGTAATCACGCCTAATGATTGTGCAGCGAAAGCTTCATTCAATTCTATTAACTCAACATCGCTTAATTTAATATCAGCGTTTTTTAGTAATTGTCGAATGGCCGGTACTGGTCCCATACCCATATAATTAGGGTCTACGCCACCTTGTCCAACATCAATAATCTCAGCAATAGTTTCTAAATTATACTTTTTAACCGCATCTTCACTTGCAAGTATAACAAATGATGAAGCGTCATTAATACCTGAAGACGAACCAGCTGTTACTGTACCATCTTTTTTAAAAGCAGTTCTTAGTTTTGCTAATATTTCTGGTGTCGTTGATCTATTTGGATACTCATCAGTATCAAAAACAACTTCACCTTTTCTAGTCTTAAACTTAATTGGGATGATTTCATCTTTGAACTTACCATCATCCATTGCTTTAATGGCTCTTTGTTGTGATTCATAAGCAAAGGCATCTTGTTGTTCTCTTGTAATATTATATCTTTCAGCAATATTTTCAGCTGTAATACCCATGTGCATGTTACCAAAAGCATCTGTTAATGCATCGTATAACATATGGTCTACCATTTCAATATTACCCATTTTTTTACCAGTTCTAACAGAACCAGGAACCATATACGGTGCTCCTGACATTGATTCAACACCACCTGCAACGACTATATCAGAAAAACCTGCTTGAATACCTGTAAATGCATTCATAATCGTTTTCATACCAGAACCACATAACATATTTAAAGAATATGCAGGAACTGTATCAGGAATACCAGCAGCAATTGAAATTTGTCTACCAATACCTTGTCCTAAATTTGCAGATAGAATATTTCCAACAATAACTTCTGAAACTTTATCAGCCGGTACTTTTGTCTCTTCGAGTAATTGTTTTAAAACTTGAGCGCCCATTTCTCTTGGATGAACATCTTTTAACGTTCCTAAAAAAGATCCAATAGGACTTCTTTTAGCCCCAACAATATAAACTTTTTTCTTCATAAAAAAACCTCCTTAAATTTTAAAGAAACTAAACATGAATATTAATTCACATTTCATTATAATTATAATCAATTTAGGACTAAAAAGTCAAGCGCTTTCAATGATTATATTACAATAAACACACAATCAATTATGATTATTCATTAAAAAATGATAATTTCTTTTATATTAATCATTGCGCCTTGTAATTTTATAGTATATAATTTAAAATAATAGCGGTGATAATATGAAAGAAAAATTTAGACACGCAAAAACAAAAGTTGGAGAAAAATCCTTTAACAAGATTGTAAGAGCCGGAAAAACCCTCTTTGCAAAATCAGGATATCACTCAACTTCTATCAATGATATAATCGCAAAAGCCAATGTAGCTGTTGGTACTTATTATATCTATTTTAATTCAAAACTTGCTTTGTACCACTATCTTTTAGATGAATATCAAGAAAAAATCCGAGAAGCTGCTAGGCAAGCTACCCAAGGATTAACCTCAAGAAGAGACATCGAAAAAGAAGGTCTTAAAGCTTTTATTATGTATGTGATTAAAGAACCATTGGCTTACAAAGTTATTTGGGAATCTTTATTTGTAAATCAAGATTTATTTATTGACTACTACTCTCGTTTCTCCGCATCCTATGTTACTAACTTAAAAAAATATAAGGATGAAGTCAGAGAGGATATTGATTATGAAACAGTGAGTTTCATTTTAATGGGTATTGCCAACTTTGTTGGTTTACAAATTCTTTTTAAAGACAATCCAACTGAAAAAGATGTTGATTTTGTTGTCAATGAATCAATGAAGATCTTAGACAAAGGCTTGTTTAAATAAAAATATGCAATTGAAAAGAGCGAAAAATTCGCTCTTTTTTTCTTTATGTTAGATATTCTTTAAACGACTTCATATCCCAAGGTGAGTTCTTAGCCAACTCTTTTGCTTTCTCTAACTCTACTGGTTCAGAAAAATAATAACCTTGCATAAACCTAATACCCCAGTCACTCATTTTTTTAATCATCTCGGTATTCTCGATGCCTTCAGCTATAATCGTTTTATGATTCTCTTTAGCAACTTTTACTAATCTTTGCATATCTTGAGTAATATAATCTTCATCCATTATTTTTAGCAAATCAACTCTTGGTATCTTAAACATGTTAATAGGTATAGTATCCATTTGATCGATTAACTCAAAGTTATTGCCTGTATCATCAATGGCTATCCTAAATCCATATTTTCTAAACTCTTCAAGATTGCTTAACACAATTTTATTTTCATTTATGGCAAAATAATCGATGATTTCTAAACAAAAATTATCAGGCTTCATTCCGTATTTTGTTGTGATATCATAAAATTTTGATGCTATGTCTTCAACATATAGTTGTTTTGGGCTTAAATTTATAGATATAAATAATTGCCTAATTCTGAATTTTTTTAACCATTCACTATACTGTTTAACTACATTATCAAATCCCCATATGCCAAACCAAGTAATATCTCCAGTCAAATCCATTACATTTAAAAACTTGCTTGGAGGCAATATACCCATCTTAGGATGCTTCCATCTTAATAAAGATTCTAAACCGATAATTTTACCTGTATTTACATCAATAATCGGCTGGTAATATAATATAAACTCTTCATTTTCAATGGCTTTTTTTATTTCTTGGTAATAGGATAAGTTAAGCCTTTCCTTCTCAATAAGTTCTTCTGAATAAAGCCTAAATGTTGCTTTACCATCTTTTTTAGCTACATATACTGCTAAATCTGCATTCTTAATGAGACTATCTGCATCAATACCATCATAAGGAAAAACTACAACACCAACAGAAGCTGTCAATTTAATATTATCAACCTTTAATTCTTCTGTCATTTCATTAAGAATAATTTGAGCATATTCTTCAATTACATCATTGTCTACTTTGCCTCGATAATAAAAAATAAAGTCATCTTTATGAAGATGTCCTGCAATGTGGTCATCTCCAGCAATCTTATTCAGTCTTTTTTCTAGTTCACTGATAATTTTATCAATGGATTTTTCATTGAGTTCATCCTTAATTGATGTAAAATCATCTAAGTTAATGCTATAAAGTATTCTAAAGTTATTTTTACCATTTTTAAGAATATCTTCATTTATTTTTGACTTAATAGAATCATCAGATGTTTTTAATGTAAAAAGCTTTTTACTTTTTTGCATTTTTTCTTCGTCTTTACTCATTGATGCTCTTTCTTTTTTATCTGCACGAATATGATTTACAACATTCCTATATAAAACAAATAAACAAAATGCAGAAACAATGACAATTACTAACGCAACCACAATTTCATATGGCTCTGTTGTATTCGTCGCACCTATAAAGAATATACTACCCATAATTGTCACCCCTAAGTGTTATTTTTATTTAACATATCAATGCGTTTTGCTTTTGGTGTATCATAAAAGTTTACGATGAATTTTACAGTTTCATTATACAACAAAGGCTTAGAAATAAAATACCCTTGGAAAACATCAGTAGAAATTTGTTTTAAATACTCGAACTGTTTTAAACTTTCTACACCTTCGACAATAACCTTCATATTTAAATGATGGACTAGACTTATGACCATACTAACAATATGATGTTCTTTACTTGTTTCTAAAACGCCATCAATAAAGGACTTATCAATTTTCAAATTATCAAATGCAATTTGTCTAAGATATGTCAAGGAAGCATAACCAGTACCAAAATCATCTAAAGAGAACCTTACACCAATTTTATGTAATTCAGCAATCTTATCATCCAATGTAATGGTTGAATTAATAAATATACTCTCTGTTAATTCTAATGTAAGATATTTAGGATTTATATCAGTTTCTCGAATAATCTTTTTTACGACTTCAACATAATTACTCTGCATGATTTGTATTAATGAAACATTGACACTCATTACGAATTCTTTATTGAATTTTTCTCTGAAGGCAACCTGTGCTTTACAGGCTTCCCTTAATATCCAAGTTCCTATAGGGACAATCAAATAATTTCTTTCAGCATTATCAATGAAAATCTCTGGGCTGATTTCACCCAACATCTCAGAAGACCATCTAGCCAGTGATTCAAATCCATAGACCTCTGATTTTTTATCAACCAACGGTTGATATTTTAAATAAATTTCATTTCTTTCAAGTGCTAAAGATAGTTGATCAAGTACTTTAGCTTGGTAAGATATTTCTTGAGAAATTTTATCATTATAAAATCTCATTTGTTTTTTGGTTGAGTGTTTATCCTTATAAATAGCGATTTCACATTTTTTGATTAAAGAATCTAAAGTATCTCCATCGTTTGGATAAGTCGCTACTCCGGCGAATACTTTAACGTCTAATTTTTTACCTTCAACATTTATCGGTTTTGAAAAATGATCAATTATTTTATTGATTTTAGTTTCAACTGTCGATAATTTGTCGAAATTATTGATGACATAAGCCAGCTCAAATTCTGTATTGGAAAACAAAATATCTTCTTTACCTGTCATGTGCTCAATAACATCAGCCATATACCTCATAATGCTATTAACCATTTGTTGACCCATAATTACAACAATATCTTTGATGTTTTCAATTTGTAATAAACATATAGCAACTTTTTTTTCTTCTATAAGCACATTATTATTAATATCTTCGCTGATTGCAGCTTGTGTTTTTAAGCCAGTTATATCATTATAATTCATATTTTGATGCATTAAATCAACCCGTCTATCAATTTCTTCAGACATCATATTTATGGCATCAGCTATTTCTTTGATTTCATTATTAACTTTGACATCTAGTTTATATTGATAGTTACCATTCTTAATCTCTCTAATTGTTGCCAAAACATCTTGAATTGGTCTTAGAGATTTATTAATGGAATTATTTAGTAATATATACATTAAAAATATTAAGAAACATACAACAACAACACTGATAATTAGAATATATTCAATTGGGAAAAGTAAAGTATCATTTTTTAATAAAATAACTGTCCAGTTAGAATCTTCAATTTCATTATAATGAATTAAATAGTTTTTAGCAAACACATCTTCACTTACAACTCCGTTTGATTCAATATTTTCTAATAGTTTACTTAAACCAGTACCTTCTAAGCCAAGTTGTGAATCTATATCACCATATTCCTCTGGAGTTTTCCCAAGATATTCTTCTTGATGTTCAAGTGTCATGAAAATCACAGATTTAGAATGTGACAGTAAGATTAAATCACTTGAATCACTTGTCACTAATTCAGTTACTATTTCACCCAATAAATTTATATTTATATTTATTCCTACATAACCCAATAGGTTACCTTCAAAGACAACTTTTTCTACCATTGTCATTTGATATTCACCAGAAATATTCTCATAAGGGTTCGTTAATGTAAAATGGTCTATTTCCAAATCGTCATACCAAGGGGTTTCAGACAAAACAAAACCTTGATCACTCGTTAATAATTGGCCATCATTGGTAACTTTAACGCCACCTGCCTCTTCTTCTGATACTATAAATGATTGAACAAATATGCTTTCAGAATCGATAACTTGATTTAATACATTTTGACTATTTAGATATATATTATAGTTAGTATCTCCAACATTTTGAATAGGTGTTTCACCTTGATTTACTAAAGTTAGGTAATCTATAGTTGCCTGAGCATCGGCTAAAGCATCAAGTTGATTAATTTTTGAATTTAAAACTTGGTCAATACTTTGAGAAATCATTTGGTTTTCTTCAACCACATTATACTCTTTTTGATTATGTAATATTGCAGAAAATACCAAAATACCTATTGAAATTAAAGCCACAAGGAAAAGCGCGTCTAAAAAAACTGTTAGACCCACAATTTGTTTGCTCAAAAAATAATTATTCTTCTTGCGTCTCTTTTTCATTCGTTATCTCCCCAGGATTTAAAGAAATCAAATATACCAAATGGTATATCATTTGCTGGTGAATCGATTGGATATATATAAATATCGAATCGTCTTGTTCTTAAGAATATTGAATCCTCTATATAAAAGTACTTCCCTTGTAACCCAGGCGCATAATCACCTGCATCGTTTAAAGTATAGACACTTTCTCCAACTTCAAACTCGATATCATAAGTATACAAATCATTTAAGTAAGAATCAAGAGGTAAGTCAAGATATATATTATAATAGTAAGATTTGTTACGTCCAAAGCGGTAAATATAGTCAGCATCACTTGTGTAATAAAACTGAGTAGTCTTATTTTCCAAACTCTCTACGGATGTAAAACTAGGGTACTCATCAGGATCAATAGCCCCTTGCAAGTTATAAGTTCCATCTGTAATGATATTTTGCATATTGATAATAACCAACTGATTATTAAACGGTATACTATCATTGGCTAAAACACAATTTGTTTTTGATCCATCTGAACAATAATACAAATCAAAGATAAAGGTTACATTATATGTTACATCAGATACAGTTACATCGTAATAGACCATACTTAGTCCGTCTTCTGAGCTCACGCGATATCGAATGAGTACTTGACCCGTTGGGGCTGGAGATAGTGTATCTGGATAAGCCGTGAAATCAGCTGATAAGACAGCTCTTTCTAGATCTGATGCATCTGCTGGAATTTCTTCAGTGTATACCCAAGCAGTCCCATTCCAGTATTCTTTGGCAATTGTTGAACCTATTGGTAAAAAGTCTAAGAAAATTGGTTGATAACTATTTAATGGTACATTACTTACTTTACCATCAACTCTAAAATACTGAATATCGGCCTCTTTAGCACCATCATAATCAAAGCCATTAAAATATGCTTGTGGATTGTAAGGGGTTGTTAATATTTCATGTGCATCATTGGTAATTTCAATATCAGGATAGAAAGTTTCATTGGCAAATTGAGAAAAGCGAATATCTGTCAAATAAGCATCAGTACCCTCTCTTTTGGTCATTGATAAGCCACCTAATAATTCTGTTTCAATAGTCACATGATCAGTGGCTGTACGTTGATACGTAATTTCAAAATTATAAACACCTGGCATTGTTGAAATATCCATGTTAATATTCATGAATTCATTATATGAATAAGTGATACCTTGGATATTAGCAATCGGATTACCTTGAAAATCAGCACCAGTAATTACAACATTAATCACAGTTAATGGATTGCCATATGGATAAGAAACACTCCCACCACTTGTTTCAACTAATGGTTCATCAAAGCCTAAATCAACTGTAAATTCAGTTTGTTCATCTTCGCGAATCGCAAAGGCATCATCCAGAGATACTTCATTTCCATTTTTCAATACACTTTCGATGAAAATTGGTCTTTCTGTAATGGTATGCGAATAAGTTGAAGTTGTTCCATCTTCTGCTTCAATCACATATTCTAGTTCAACTGTTTTATACCCAGTAATTGCATCATAAGTCAAAGAGACTCTTCTTGCACTTATCACCCTTGCAAAAGGTGATATTTGCAAAGACCCCGGTGTCATATATGATATTTGATATAGGTCATATAAATAATCAGCGCCACCACTTTGATATATTGAGAAATTATTGATGGTTTCATCAATAGTTAATTGATTTCCAAGACTCATTGTTGATGAGAAATTGCTTGTTATATTATCTGGAATTGAATTTTCTTCAGTATCATATGTAAAATCAATTATGTTACCTTGTGAAGAAAGACTTTTTGAAAAATCAACTCTGTATAATCTTGAATGAGGATAAAAACTATATTCTAAATAATAATCTCCACCCCGGATATTATTTAAGAAGGTAAAAGTAATCGAATAATCTCCTAGTGCATCAACTGGATTAGATTCAACTTGATAATAATCGGGGTCAACTAGTTGGCCAGTTTGATAATATAAATCAAAATTCCTTTTAAAATCATAACCAGGAATTAATAATTGATTACCATCATTAAAATTGAGGGTTAAAGAACCATCAGGATTTACCTCATCAATCGTTCTTAAATCCAATGGATCTGAATCAACGATATTAATAGGGCTCGCTTGATTAAATTCAACACTCTCTACACCTGTAAAGAAACTAGATTGAGTAAAATTCGGCATAAAGTATATATCAATTCTATAATCAGTGAAATAATCACTATTAGAGAATTCATAAGTTCCATTTGCAGGATCCATAAAGAATGATTCAGAAAACACACTGAAATAACCCAGTGTTAATAACTGTGGCGTTTGAATATTATAATTAGGTAGATTGATATTTAAATTAGCCTTTGTATCTACGCCTGATGCTATTTTCATGTATGCTTCTTGATACAAGGAGTCTTGTAAAGCTGTCATTGATAAAGGCGACTCACTTTCACGAATCCCTATCATAGCATTGGATGATGTCAAGGCATTAATAATCTCAAAACTAGCTGTTGACTGGGTGGAAATAAATGCTTCCATACTAATTGCGAATGTAATAGTTTTTTGATCATAATCTATGCCTAAATCAATTCCAGAGTTTAAAAAATTCGGTATATCTGTCGCTATTAACTGATTTTCACTTGGTGAAGTTTCTTGAATAATAAAGGCCTGGTTAAGTTCATCATCAATTAAATTAGATTTATCGTTATAAGTTGTTTGTTTCATATTATTATAATTTTGAAGAACTTCTGGGTCAATATCTAATTGTTCAATGTCTAATAACATTTGATAGTCTTTATTAAAACTCACATCTTCAGATTCATCAACCAATCGGATATTATCTAAACGAATATTATTTGGGAGCACTGACCCATAAGTTTCTCCGGCTGATGTTGAAAGAACATACATGCCATTAGGTCTAGGATTAGTCCCGGTAGATTGAAATCTATCAGCCAATAAATCAGCTTCAGCGTAGTAAATATATTCAGTTAAAGATGGGTTGGTTCTCATTTCAAAATTAATATCATAAATATATTCTGTATCTGGATCAGTCAATAGCGGATCATTTGGATTTTCTGTAACCCATGGAATTTGATCTGTCCCAAGATATGAATTGCCATCAGATACTGTTTCACCAACTGTATATGAAGAGCCAGGAGGATTAGAGTTATTAAACTGAGATATAACCTCATCAAATGTTGTTATGATAGGGTCTTGATCAATACTTGTATTTTGAATTCCACGTTGAGAATAAAAAGTATCTGTTTGAACCGTAATCCTGTATGTAAAGTAGTAATAATACCACCACCAATAACGTTCCCTTGTGTAACCTAAATAATCTATATTGGTAACTTCTCCACCTTCAGTATAAATAAACCCAGAAAATACAGTTTGAGTCGTATCATTATCATTAGCAGAGTAATAAATTGCGTCATTAAACCTAAAATATCTTAAAGAACTTGAAAAATTAAAGACCTGATCTAATCGTCCGATTAAATCAATATTAGGGTTGGCATTAACAATAAAGTCAAATGAACCACCACTAGATGTCATAACCCCATTTGTCCCTCTTTGTAACCGACCAAATATTCCACCGAAACCTCGTTTTCCTCTTGGCATCTCTCGTGTAAAACCTGATGGATAAATAAATGAATTTCCATCACTCATATAATAATTAGCTACTTCAACTATATTAAATGCATTATCACTTATCGCTGAAAAATTCGCGGTTGATATAGACTTAATAACACCATAATTTACTGCCGTTGTTATGTTTACAACAGTTATAGGTTGAGATGAGCCACCTAAAACATATGTTGCCCCAACAATACCACCTGCAACATCTGTCGAAGAGATAGATCCATGATTTAACATATTTCTCATAATAGATAATCCATACCCAATAACCCCACCGGCAGCTGAGTAAACTGATGGGCGGTCATTAGTTCCCACAGTTGTTGTTTCGCTATAAGTTATATCACTATATAATGGAGGATCCCCAATCAAAAGAGTAACAGATTGGTTGGTTAAAGAAGTTGAATAACTTCCAATTTGTTGTGTGATTGCTGAAATATTTCCAAAATTAAGTCCATTGGATAAAACAGAATTTTCAATATTATTTACTAGTCCTTGGCCAGAAGTAATACCGCCAGCTTCGGATTCATCAAACAAGCTAACACCTAAAACGCCTCCGGCTCTGGCAAAATTACGAGATTTCGCTAATACATCTCCACTATTACCAGTATCATAAATACGTGATTCACCATCAATTGACATGGCCGCCACACCACCAGAAACAACACCAGCTGAGTAACTATTAACCAATCCAGCAAAATACTGATTTATATCATTATCAAATGTAGAAACACCACTTGTGCTTGTATTTACAATAGATATATTTCCTAAATTAGATGAATCTTGAATTGTTTTTTTGTTTAATGTAACCAAACCCCCAACAAAGGTATTATTAGTACCATTCACACCATAAGTCGTTGATGAAAAAGTTGTTGAGATATCTCCTGAATTAACAGAATTTATAATACCAAATTCGGCACTTGGTTGTTCAACATCCAATGCATAATTATGCAAATCACCAGATCGATTAATATTGACCAATCCCGCAACATAAATATTCCCAGTTCCACTGATATTGGCAAAAACAATATTTCCAGTGTTTAAGCCATTTATTATCGAATATGGGTGTTCTAATACTTTTGTAAATCCTGCGATAAACAACTCATTATTTTGCATGTTTAAATTAACCGCAAATATATTTCCTTCATTGTGTACATTCTTATATTCAACATTAGGTTCTGTAGTGATACCAGAAATAGTCACATCATTATTAAGCACCAAAGGATTCCCGCTGTCATTAGATAAAAAGAATATATCACCATAGTTAGCAGAATATCTTAATAAAATATTATTATCATTAATACTTTCAACCAAACCATAAGTGGAATCAAAAGCAGTGTTGTTATAGTTATAATCTCCATAATTATAAACTCTAGATAAAGTAAAATCATTAATACCAATATCATAAATTATTGATGCATAATGAAAATGATTGTTTAAGAGTGAAGACCCATTAATATCTAGGTTAAATGAACCGTAATTTTTTAATAAGCCCATTTCAAATGTTCCATCAAAATCTACAATCCCTATTCCAGAAGCATAGACATCAACATCGGTATCATGATTTATATAATTTATATCACCATTTGAACCATTATAAAAACGACCAAATTGAACAATATCATCTTTTTCAACTTTAGGAACTACCCCACTTACACGGCCAAAAATACCACCCGTATATTGAACACCAGAACCATTCATTGGTGGCCCCACAGAAAGTAAATATATTGATCCATTATTGGTCAACCCAGATAAGTGGTGCTTATTAACATTACCAAAGTTCACTTGACCAATAACACCACCAGTTTGAACCGTCAATGGTTGTCCATTAGAAAGATATATATCACCAGTTGTTCCTAAAGATGTCAAAGTACCTTGATTAACGATTTCATTAGCTGTTAACTTAGCGGTAGTTGTAGAACCAATTGCTCCACCAATATAATAGACGCCATCTATTGGTGTACTTTCGCCAGAGAAGTTCTGTTCACCTATATAAATATCTCCATAAGTAGAAACTCGGTTAATAGAACCTGAACCTTCACCAATAATACCGCCAACACTTAAAGAACCCATTAGAGAATTAATAAATTCTATATCTATATCAATATGGACATCTTGAATACTAGCAGCAATCATCTCTCCCGCAAGTCCACCCACATAGTTTTTATAAGAATAACTATTACTGTCACCGTTAATTGTAATTGATGAATGTGTTATGTTTAAATCTTTTATCTGTGAACCATTCCCTAAAACACTAAATAATCCAGCGTATATTTTAGAGTTAGTCAATAAGAATTTATCAATGGTTAAATGATGAATATAATAATGATCTCCATTGTTAACTGCAGCTGGATTAGTACCATATAAAACCCCATTGAAAGTTTGATTAGGTACTTGATATATTCCATCAGCTAAAACACCCATATCAATATCACTTGTAATATGATAATTAGAATCTGTAAAAGGAGTATTATTTAAAACTGTATTAAAGCCCAATATTCTTGGGAAGAATGCTAAATCTACGGCGTCATCAATTATATAAGAGAATGAAGCTGCATCAAAATCAAGTCCTTGTAATAATGGATAACCATCATCTTCATAAAAATACCATGAACTCGATGGATGAACTAAAGATGAGTCTTGTAGAGATTTTAATTCATAAGTAAAATCACTAACACCATTTTGAGGTGTTTCAATATCAAATATTGAACTACCAACAACTACTTGATCTAAATAAAGAGATTGGTCATAAACCAAATAATCTACTAAGCCATTATTTTCATAAACGAGCGGTTCAACTTCAAATTTATTAATATAGTTCCCGTTCACAACCACTTTTGAAACATAATAAGCATTTGTAAACATATTATTATTGGTATGCACGATGCCTGCTGCAGAAAAAATCTTACCGGTGTCTCCAACACGATAACGAATACCTGCTTCAGTCACACTTTCACGACTATCAATCACGTAAACATGATCAACAATACCATCGTTTTGACCAACAAGATTAGATAAATACTTCAAATTTTCATTGACTTGTAGTAATTCAAGGTTAGGATTTATTAAACCAAGATTTTTAACAGTCCCTTCATTAATTGTAAACATGGCGTAATAACTAGCTGTAGGTTCATCAAGAATCTCACTTAAAGCTGGATCAGCCCCAATCACAAATTGATCATAACCAGCCAAATATAGGTTTTGAATTTCAAAACCTTGTCCATCAAAAGTACCTGTAAAAACATTATCGTAAGTTTCACTATTCATTCCCACAAATCTATAACCAATCGGTATGAAAGCTTTAGATTTCATTTCTGAATAATCAATATTTCTTCCTAAAACATAATCCAAAGACAATAATGCTTCAATGATATCTTCATCGATGTCATACTGGTTGGTTGATTCATTAAAAGTGGCTTGTTCAATATATGAAACATCAATAGAGAATTGATACAATTCTTCTGCTGTATCAAATCGAATAAATTTATTTAGTGTATCATCAAGTAAACTTTGTACTTGATTGGTTAATACATAATTATCATGTACATATGAATAAGTTAGATAATCATCTGATGAAGTTTTTTCATCTGGTGTTACTTCCCAATCATAAGTTCCATCAAAATTCAGTTCTTGATATGAGTCAAGGCGATTGTTATTAAAAGCTTCCGTCTTTACAAAATACGACATTGATACAATAACAAAAAGCATTGTTATGAAAACAAACAATGTATGCTTAAATATATTAGAAAGCGTATGTTTTGAATGTTGATTCATCTACCACACACCTCCCCAAGGGGGTGTTGTTAAATCCCAAACAAATTCTGGTCCACTGTCACCTTGAACAGCTTCAATTGAAAAGGCAATTTGTAAAGAATAACCCGGTGATCTTGTGTTAAATGTTCTATCTAAAAAATATGAATCCACTAAATCAATCGTTAAAGGTGTTGTTTCATTAATTCTTTTAACTTTATTTTGATAATACAAATAGCCATCATATGTTGTATTATCATACCAATTACTAAAGTCATAATTCAGGTCTACAGTATCTTCATAACGAATGGCTAACTCATTTGTATTACCGTTAATATCTGTATACAAAAAAGTCATCTGCTCATATATTTTAATACGAAAATACGTATCTACACTAGAGTTAACATTGATTGAAATTCGCAAATCTTCAACATAATAAGATGCATTATTATCGGTAATATTAATGCGGTAAATTCCAGTTTTATTTTCGGTTGGTGATAGTTGAACTTCTTCTGCAGGAATTTGTCCGCCGTTTCCATCATCAAAATAGACATTTATATCAACATCCACAAAGCCCATTTCACCTGTAAAAATATATTCATCTTCAGTGGTAAACCAAGCATAAGAAACCATGACTGAAAAAGCCACAACCATGAACGTTGAGAATAATAGTAAAAAGAAATTAAATTTAGATGTGATTTTTGTTGTATTCATCATCGTCCTCTTAAATAAAAAATTGCCACTGACTAGAGACTTAAACATTCCTTATTTCTATGATAAGAAATAAAAAATGCCATCATCTCAAAGACAACGGCAACTGGCTACCATCTTACGAAGGCCCTATAGTTTTGCGTCACTAGTTTTCACTAGTTTTGCTTTTTACAACTTAATTATATAGAAGACCCATAATTTTGTCAATATTAATGCCATAAATCATCAAATATATTGGCGTTTTTTCGATTTCTTCTCTTATCCTTATAGATTTTGTGTTAATATGTTGTTTTAAATATCGAAATTATGCAATCTTTTTATTGTTTTTAACCTTAAAAAATGATATGATATATATTGCGAAAATAATAAGGAGTGAGAAAATATGAAAAGCCTGTTTACAAAAAAAGTCATCATTGTTTTTACTGTAATTATTGCAATTGCAGTCGGTGCAGTCATACTAGGTTTAGCAGTTGGTAATACACGTATCCCTACTGTTGAAAATGGCAATGACGTTGTTTACGAAAAAGTCGATGAAAACGGTGATGTTGTTTATACAATAACGAAACAAGAATTGTATGAAGAGATGAAAAGAAATAATGGTATTAATCAATTATTAACTTTAATAGACGAAAAATTATTGGAGTCTTATCTTAATGATATTACTCAAGATGAAATTGATGAAAAAATTGAACTACTAAAATATCAAACAAATGATCAAGATGTGATTGATGAGTATGACCAAGACACAATTGATGATTTAGAAGAAAACTTCCGCCGTTCAATGATTCTTTCAGGGTATCATAATGACCAAGAAGAAGACTACGCGAGACTTTTAATCGCGAGAGAAAAATTTGTCATGAATAAAATTGTTGAAAATGATGACATTACACAAAATGATGTTGCTGAATATTATTTAAGCAGTTATTTTGAAGACATTAAAGCACTTCGCTTAAGATTCTTAAGTCGTTCTGATGCTTTTAATGTATTGCGTGAGTTTAATCTTGGCACAGTTGATAACCAATTAGGTTATTACCTAGGTTATACATATCAAGATGAAGATTTATTAGATTCAAATGATAACATAGTTGAAGCTTTAATAACGATAGATACTTATTATTTCGATGAAGACGATAACATCCTAGACGTTAATGAAGAGATTCTCTATGAATTCGATGAAGATATCTATACTGATGAAGATGACAATACATATACATTAGACGCTTCTGGCAACTTAGTGAATGATGAAGAGGATATTGTTATTGATAATTCATTAATCTTTGATTCATTAGAAGCTGCTGAATCTCATAAAGAAGCAAATACAACATACTTTACTACAGTTGACAATGCAGGAATCACTGAAGTTTATGATTTAGATGGAGCCTTAGCTTATAAAGTTGATGGTAATATCATTTATGATGCAGCTGATAACGATGTAACAGATACAGTTGACCTAACATTCAATAAAGAGTATACAGATATTATTGATGTTGATGATTTTACTGAAAACAATACAAGCGAGTTAACAGATGATGAAGTTTTAACTTATTATGTAAAAATGTATAATTATATTTATAGCGAATACAGAGATGAAATTTCTGAAACTTCTACTTTAAATGATTTACTAGCTTTAGATAGTGATTTCTTAGATTATAGTTTTGAAGATGTGACTGGGAATAATGGAACACTTGCAACATACATGTTCTCTGACATCAGTCAAATCAACGATAAAACTTATTCTGCAGAGCCAAAAGCTATTGGTAATTATGCTTACATGGTTTTCAAATTATCTGAACCAGAGAAAGTAGATCTTAAAGCTGAAATCATGGAAGTCATCAAGTCAGCGATAATTGTTCCAAGAACCGCAACAACTAGTTTTGAATTAATTACTGAAGGTCCATATGATTCAACCATTACTTGGAAATCATCAAAACCTGAAGTCATTACAAAAGAAGGTACTGTTTACGTTCCAGAGGAAAACACAATTGTGTCATTGTCTTATACAATAAAAGTGCTTGGTGTACAAGAAACTGGTACTAAGGTTGTAGAAGTTCCAACAACTGGTGATACTTCTGCTATTGAGGCTTTCGACGAAGAATATGATAGTTTAAAAACAATTATTAATAATGATGAAGTTTATAATGAAATCGAACAATTAATATTAGAAGATATGGTTTATGGCCAAAACGCTAGAACGAATATCAACCAGTATTTAATGGAAGAAAGAAAAACTTCTAACTTTGATATATATGATTTTTTCTTAGCCCTAGATTACCAATCAAATCACGATGGTGATTTTGATTATGAAGGTCGCGGACATAAAACATACCTTGCTTCAATTGAGTTAGAAAACGATGAAGTATATAACGTATCTGCTGAAGAGTTTTACCAAAGAGGTTTAATGAGAAACCCAAGTTTAATGATTTTCTATGCAGCGCAATATGAAGAAGCGATTAACTCAGATTTCTTCGTAACACTATTCGGAACAGAAAGAAATGTAGAGAGAAATGATTCTGAATATATGGGCTTTTTAAAAAATTATGTAACCAACATCAAAAACGAATATAACCAACTTATTTCAAACCCTACTTATTTAGATATCTACAGACAATATTATGGTTGGAATTTTGATTCATTCCAAACTTATTTATACTCTAGATACCGTGTTGAAAATGAAAAAATGCTTGTTGAAAACTTAGTATTAAGTGAACTAAGAATGTCATTTATTAAAGAAGCCTTAGATGGTGAGAATATTGTTGAAAAGATGTATGCAGTTGTTGAAGACAATTATGAAAACTTCTTCAGTCTTAAAGCTGAACAAATTCTTATCCATTTCGACTTTAATGAAGATGGCGAATTAGATGATTACAACGACTACTATGATGATTTAACAGCAAGTGATCAAACTCAATTTGATACATGGGTTAGCCAATTAGAAACTCTAATCAAAGATTCTGAAGACTCTTTTGAAGATATCGTTACTGAGTACAAAGATGCTAAGAGAGATGATGAAGATTGGGGCGTATTCAAACAAAACGGATTTATCTTAAAATTCGAATCATTGAACCCTACTGATGATGAGAACACAGTTCAATCAATGACTTACAGTGGAGAATATGGTGTTAAAGATCAATATATTGAAGAGTTTACAGATGCATTAATTGACTTATATAATGAATATCAAAATCCAGTAAATGCTGATGCAGAAGAATTAGTTTCCGATTTAGTACCAACTGTATTTGGACTGCATTTAATTGAAGTATCTAAAGGATCTGATTTTGAAGGTGTGAGTTTAGAAATTGAAGTTGATGACTATAACAACATATCTGATGCACTACTTAATGATAATGCCAAACCAAGCCTTGCTCAAATCGATGCATATTACACATATAAAATTTATGATGAATATAATGACTTAGAAAATGTAAGCATGGTGGAAAAATATGGTGTTACTTTACCGGTCATTCCTGAAGAAGTATTAGAGGATTTAGATATTTATGCTGGAGAAACTTTAGAAGTATTATTTGGCAATTCTACAATCAACTATGCATTCATGCTAAGAACGCTTGAAGGTAATGTTCAATCTGATTTAACACAAACTGATTTTGAAGATAACATTGAGTTACTATTAGAAATCTACTACGATGCATCTATTGGTGCTATTGAGTTAGAAGAATAAGAATTTTAAAACAAAAGGATGAATTCAAATTGAATTCATCCTCTTTTTTTACTCCTCTGTTAAATGGTGCTTATAATAACGTTCTCTTTCCAAAACAGGTATGGACTTTGTTAAATCACCTGGCTCAACTAAATCTAATTCTTCACCTAACACACATGCTTTAGAGTCAATATTGTCTATGAAATGTATCATTAAAGCTTCCGCAATATTTGGCTTTTTAGGCGAACCATAGTTACCATAATAATGGTGTGATATAAGAATATGTTCTAGTAACATTACTTCTTCTTTATCTTCATAACCTAATTCAGTTGCAACTTGGTGAATTAAATTAACCCCCATAGATATATGACCAATCAGTTTTCCTTTAATTGTATATTCACTGTTTTCATAAGATGTAAACTCGAATATTTTGCAAATATCATGTAAGATAATTCCCGACATTAACAAGTCTTTATTAAGGTAAGCATAAACTTTCAGAAAACCTTTAGCCAACTTGACCATAGAATGTGTGTGATATGCGAGTCCTGAGATATAAGCATGATGAAATTTAGATGCTGCAGGATATAAATAAAAATCCTTTTTATATTTTTCGTATATTTTAGTGGTTATTTCTTTAATCACAGGATTTTTTAAATCATTTACAACTTTTTCAATATCCCTTTTAATTTCAGTGATTTTAATTGGTGCATAATCATAGAAAAACTTATGCAGTTTTTCTCTTTTTTTATCATCTAAATCAACTTCTTCTAGTAACTTATAATCCGAAGCTTCTAAGTGAATCTTATCTTTAAAATCAATCGATTTTGTTTTAAAGAAATATACCTTATTGATCATAATGTCATGTTCCTGTGGAACTCTAACAATGACAGTTTCATTTGAATCTGTTGTAACATTCACTGGATAAGTATCATAAGTAGAATCGTTTATAAGATTCACTTTTCCGAAAAAATCATATTCTTTGTTTAATTCTAACATTTTTACTTCCTTTCAAAAATATATACACCAATATCATTCAAATAAAACTTGTCGTCTTTATGATTGACATTAGATGAATGAATAATTAAATGATTATCATTTTTTATAGTCTGTATCTTTGTATCAACTTTAAAATAGATTTCAAACTGATTCACATTAATCATTAAAGTAGAGTCTAACCATTTTATATTTGTTAATGTATATGGATATATTTGTTGTCTAATTTTTATAGCTTGTTTAATTATATCTACATAAGACATGTATAGATCTAATTTATTCCATTTAACTTGATTAATTTCATCATTTAAATTGTAAGAATTGTGTTCAAATGATTTTGAACGATAAAATTCTTGACCGAAATGAATAAAAGGTATACCTGGAGCAAAAATGGTTAAACAAGTTCCAAGCAATTGATATTTTCTTATTGCTTTATTTTTATCTAAACCAATTGTTGCCTTATCAAAAAAAGTTTGGTTATCATGACATTCAATATAATTGATTGACTGCTCTGGTTTGATTAAACCTTTACCTTTAAACAATACATCAACATCGTTTTTATAATCTAAGTTTCCTAAAGCATAACCTAACTCATTGGTTTCAAAAGTAGAACCCTTGATTACATCTCTAAATTGATCATTAAAAAAACCAATGTTCTTATTTAACTTTGAGTTGTACATGTGAGCCAAAGAATCATTGTTATCAATTCGCCATCCTTCGCCATAAACCAGTATATCAGGTTTTATTTCTTTTAGCGTTTTATAAATATCATTCATCGTATTATAATCGATAAGGCCCATTAAATCAAATCTAAAGCCGTCTATTTTATAATATTCTAACCAATGAACTAATGAATCTATGATGAGTTTCTTTATCATAGGCCTTGAAGAATCTAAATCATTGCCACATCCTGAGAAGTCTGTCATCATATCTAATTCGTCTAATCTAAATGAATAGCCTGGTACGAGAATTTCATATGGGAACTTCTTGAAGTGATCAACATGATTATATACCACATCCATAATAATGCCAAGATTATTTTCATGATAAATATCAACGACTCTTTTTAAATCGTTAATCCTTTTATATGGATGATTGGGTTTATCTGTATAAGATCCTTCAGGAACAAAGTACTGACTAGGATTGTATCCCCAGTTATATGATTTATCTTGATTTAGCTCATCCACACCAGTAAAATCAAATATCGGCAATAATTGGATATGAGTTACACCAAGTTCTTTTATATAATCAAAACCTATTGGTTGCCCACCACTAGTTTTTAATTCAGTTTCAATCATGCCAAAATATTTTTTTGAGTGTTTAAAGTGACTATCTTCATCTGAACTAAAATCTCTTACACTAACCTCATAGATAATCGGCACTTTTGGATTACTTAAAGTATGACTAATCTTATAACTTTTGTTCTTATCAATAATGTATTGTGACTCACCATTCGCTTTAGAGGCTATGGTGTAAGGATCTTTCACTTTTTTCCAACCACCATTCACATATACATTATAAATGTATGCATAGTTTTCTAAATCTTCTTCAATGTTAAGCTGCCAAACACCATTTTTTTCATATTCTAAGGAATGCATTTCCTTCTTTCCACTTGGACTTTCTAAGAGTAAATGGACTTTTTTTGCTAGAGGAGCCCACATTTTAAATAATGAATTATTTTTATGGTAATTAACTCCTAAATCAGACCCCTTGTAGTGATTGGCTTTTATGAATTCTTTAGTCCGGACCACTTTACCACTTATAATTTCTGTTTCTAACGACTCGTCTAAAGTTAACCTCCAAGCTTCTCTTAAGTTAATTGGATACTTAACTTTTAGTGTGATTTTATAATTGTGATCATGTTGTTCTTCAGCTATCTTATAGAAATCAATAGATTTCTTGTCATGATATATTGAAAATTGATGTTCGGAATGATACAAACTTCCATCAACAATTACTGTTAACAAATCAATATCATCCAAATAAGCTTCTAGCTTAATATCTTTCATTTAATTCCTCCGCAATCTCTCTTGCATGTTCTAGTAATTCTTGTTTAATATTTTCGATTTTCTCATTCAAGACTGCTTCAATTAAATCTTCGATTATTTTTCCTACAGATTTAGGATTATTCACTAAAGGGGTAATATCGTTGCCTGTAATTTCTAAATCTTTAAATGAGTTAATTTTTAAATGTCTGTACATATTAATAATTTTGTCTTCTTGATCTTCATACTCAAAGAAATTGCTTAGCAAGGCATTTGCTTCAAGCATTATATCTTTAGGATTATTATACATTATAATTGGTGATAATCTTTGTTTTAACAATAATTTCATCAACTCTTTAATGGTTTCAATATGTCCGATTTGATTTTTAGAAAATCGCCATTTTCTTACATCTAATTTTATGCCCGGATATAATCCCAAAGCAAAAAACTGTTCAATAGAAACTCTAAAATCTGAATTTTTAAGTTTTGAAATTGATCCTTCTAAATCATCAAAAGCATCGCCAATTTTTATATCATGCATGAGTTTATAGACTTGTTTAATATGAGGTTGTTTTAAGATAAGTTCTAACTCTTTAATAATTCTCTCAGTTGGTAATTCATTTAATAATTTTACATGATTTTTCATGGCTTCCAAGGTGTTTTTTTCTATGGAAAAGCCTAGTTTACCTACAAATCTTATCGCTCTTAAGATTCTTAAGGCATCTTCATTAAATCGTTTATACGGATCATCAATGGCTCTTATGAGCTTTTTATTTATATCTGATTGACCATCAAACATATCAATCACAATGCCGTCAAGATCTTCAGCCAATGCATTCATCGTAAAATCCCTTCGAATAAGGTCATCTTTTAGATTTTTAGAGAAATCAACGGATTCCGGTTGGCGATAATTAATATATTCTTGATCAATTCTATAAGTCGTAACTTCAAAACCATAATCATTTATAAAAACTGTAATCGTTCCATATTTTTTACCAGTTGCTGCAGTATTATCAAATAATTCTTCAACTTCATTTGGTAAAGCATTGGTTGCTATATCGATATCACTAGAATCAATACTGAGGGTTTTATCTCTCACATAGCCACCAACAAAATACGCCTCATAGCCTGAGTCGTTTAATTTCCTTAATATTTGTTTGCCATATTTATCTAACGATTTCATCATCTCACCCATCAATATTATAACATAATCATTTTTATATTATAAAATAATGTGGCATAAATAATAGTTTATTAACATTTTCAATTATGTTATAATACTTTAGGTGATAATATGCGCTCAATCTATGATAAAACCGAATGTGAATTCGTTGAAAAAAAGTCTAAATTCATTGGTATTTTATATCATGTCAAAGACAAAGAATCTATTGATTCTAAACTTGAAGAAGTAAAAACCCTATATCCTGGAGCTAACCACTATGTTTATGCATATATACTTGATGAGCACACACAAAAAGCTAGTGATGATGGAGAGCCTTCACGGACTGCAGGTTATCCTGTACTGGAAGTATTGAATAAAAACAAATTGAATGATGTTTTAGCGATTGTTATTAGGTATTTTGGTGGTATTAAACTTGGAGCAGGCGGTTTAATTAGAGCATATTCTACAACCATTGCCAACACAATTAAAAAAGCCACTTTCATTGAGAAAGTGACTAGTTATTATTCTTGTTTAGAAACAAGTTATGACCATCTTGGTGATATTGAAAAGATTGTTCGCGAACAAACCAAACTTGATAAAGTTGATTATGGTCAAACTATTAAATTTTACTTTTACTTATATAATAATCAATTTGAAAAAGTAAAAGATACTTTATTTCATTATAATGGTTATAAAGATAAGTTAAAAGTGTTGGAAAAAAAACTTGTTTATGCTAAAGCATCTGATTAAGATTTTCAAATAATGATACAATTGCATCAACAAATAAATATCCTAAAATTATAGATATTACCATAAATAAAAAGCGAATGTTATCAGATGAGTTCTTTTTAAATATTTTGCTTAACTCAATTGACTGTAAAGCCTTAAAGATAAACATTGTCGCAACAAAGAATAAAATAATTCTTGAGATTAAAAATGCATTTTCATTTATTAGTGCTAACATAGTATCACTCCAATATATCATCCAGATAAAATTCATCTGAACTTTGAGATGTAATAACTTTTACAACAACTTTATTCGGTAAACAAACTATTGGTTTTAAGGAAGAGTCTGTTGGTGGTTCAAATTGACATAAATCCCTTGGGCTTTCTTGATATAAAACAGAAATTTTCCCGTTTTCAACTTGTAGTTTTATACCAACAATTTGATTATCTCTAGCATATTCATCATCTTGATATAGTTCAGTCATGTCAGTTGTTGTTTCACCAGGCACATAAAAAATACCTTCATTAGCTCTTTCAACAATTACTTCATCTTGATATTCAGTATCATATACAACATATTCTTCTGGATTATTTAAATTTATTTTTAATATTGGATCTCCTGCATAAGTTACTTGGCCATATGCCTCACCTGTGCTATTAATAGTTTCTATTAAATTTAGAACACCGGTGCTTAATATAGCGATAAGGAGAATCACAATAACTAATACAATATCTCGCTTTTTAATGGGTATCACCTACTCATATATATTATATAATATTTTCTTACTTAAATAAAGATTTTATAAAGGAGTTAACATGAAAAAAATAATCATATTATTACTTACAGGATTGGTCTCAATTGGCCAATTAGGTTTTATAGATAAAAACCAAATAAAAAATCTTAATAATAACCTTCTTTTCCAAAATCCAAGTGAGCAATACTGTGAATCGACAAGGGTCGAAGGTGTTTATAAATGTGCGAAAAATGTTTTCGCATTTGATACCACCAATACCATCACAATCTATATGGATGAAAATAGTAGTTTTGTTTTGAATGATATTTTTAATGATATAGAAACACAAATTTTAGAGTACGACAAGCTATTTGATGCTTATGAATCATTCGATGGTATAAATAATGTATACACCATTAACGAAACTGATGGACCAGTTGTTATTGATCAAAAGTTATTTGATGCCATTCAATATGCCTTAGAACATCAAGATATTGACCCGGAAAATGATGAATTGTTGTTTAACATTGCATTAGAACCAATTTTAGATATTTGGCATGATGCGAGATATTCCGAAAATTGCAATGACGGCATTCTTTATGATTATTGCCCAGTTCCTAGTGAAGAAACCTTAAGTCAAGACTATAATACAAACCCTAATGATGTAACACTTAACGAAGACAACTTAACCATTGACTTTTCCAAATCGAATATGGGCGTAAACTTAGGTGGGTTTGCAAAAGGATATATCTCAATGATTATTCAAGAATATTTAGATCAATATGAAATTAGTTATATTTTAAATTTAGGTGCATCAAATGTATTGGTTGGAGGAGAAAATATCTCTAACCCTAATGCATCGACCTATGGTATTGGTTTAACAGAGCCGAACTTTGATTCTTTAAATTCATCCGCTTATGGTGCGGCATTGATTGATGATTCATATTCAGTGGTAACGAGTGGTTCTTACCAAAGATACATGAAGAACTTAAATGATGAAGATGATGACACCATTTACCATCATATCATTGATCCTAGAACAAATTATCCAGGTGGCGATGCCTTAGCAGTATCAATCATTACTACAAATACTGGCTTATCAGATATTTTATCGACAGCTATCTTTTTAATGGGTTATGAAAGAGCCTTAGATTATGTCAATAACACTGAAGACTTAGAAGCAATCTGGTATTTTAAGGAAAATGATATTAGAATGTCTGACAATGCAGAAGATTATATTATTCTCTTTGACTATGAAGAAGATAATAACACAAATATTTACTATGTCGTCGGCAGTGGCGTATTTATAACAGCAGCCATCGGTGTTGGAGTTTATTTATTTATAAAAAAGAATAAGTAACTACCTTTATAAAACAAATACCTTTGAACAAACAAAGGTATTTTTTATTATGAAAAATATACAAATTTATCTTCTAAACTTAAGATAACTTTTTTCGCTAAAAAGGCAGTTAGCAATCCAGTTGGAACACTTAACATCACCAAGTAAGGTAAAATAACAGCCAGCGCAGGATCAGCTAAAGTCATTGCTGCTAGCACTTGACCAACCATATGCATGGTAGAACCAAAAACTGAAATACCATAGATAGAAAAATTAAATTTTTTAATTATTATCATTGAAATAATGGCAAACATTCCACCTGTTAACGAAATCCAAAATGAATTAGAAAATAACCCACTATAGGTTAAGGCAACAATTAATAATCTCGCGAGCACTACTGTAAAAGCATCTTTATTTGAAAATGTTAACAATATAATCAAAGTAATAACATTTGCAAGTCCTAATTTAACGCCAGGTATAAATATGACTGATATTAAAGATTCTACAATGCTCAAAACAACTGCAAGTGCAACCATTACTGCTAAAAAAACTAATTTTCTTGTTTTCACAAACAACCCTCTATTTCTTGATAAGTAAGTATCTATAAATCATTGTGATTGGCCAAAATAATAATCCTATACACACAATCACAAACCATAGTATTTTATCAAAAAATTCGTAGAATGTAAAGTTGATAAATATAGTTAACCCAACAATAATAATATAACCCCAAATTGAGTAAAAGACTTGTGTCTTTCTTTTTTTAATTAATTCTCCTTTTCTTTGTTTACTCGGGAAGGCACTTAAGACATCATCTGTATCGCCAAACTCATTAATTGATTGCTGAATAGCTTGATCCCTTGGTGTCCCTTGCTCAACTAAATCATCTACTTTTTCTTCTAACGAAGTCGTTAATAATTCAATGAGTTCTTTCTTGTCCTTATCATTAAAGTAGTCTTTTAATAATTTGCTGATGAATGATTTAATTTTATTCATTTTCTGAAACTCCCAACATATTATGCATGATTTCTTTTAGCACATTCCATTCTTTTATCATTTCCTTTAAATACGCTTTACCCAAAGAAGTGATTTGATAATACCTTCTTTTTCTTCCGTGACTTTTCTCACCTAAATATGAAGAAATAAGCTCTTTTGTTTCTAGTCTTTGCAAAACTGAATAAAGAGTCGCTTCTTTAATATTGAATAAATTATTAGATTTTGTTTTTATCACATTGACTAATTCATAACCATACATATCTTTTTCAGTTAATAAATTCAATATAATTGTATCAATATGACCTCGAATAACATCAGAACTAATCATAAAACGCTACTTTCTGGTTTTTATATATCCTATCGTAATTGCTTTTGGCCCTGAATGAGCGCCAACAGCAGGTGTTAATAAATAATCTGGTATTTCTTTATATTCTGGTCTGGCTTCTAAGACTTTATTTTTAATATACTCAGCGGTCTCAGGATTATTTGCGTGGATGATAAATGGTTCAACCTCAAGTTCTTTAGTCTCATCTAAAAACTTTTCAATCACACGATTAACTGCTTTTTTAAATGTCCTGATTTTTTCAATACTAACCACTTTACCATCTTCATTGATTTCAAGTAAAGGTTTTATCTTTAATACATTAGCCATCAATGCTTGTGCATTAGATAAACGGCCATTCTTCACCAAATATCTTAAATCACTTACTGCAAAATAAATTTTATTATTATCTCTTATATATACCATATCTTCTAGAATTTCATCTAGAGATTTACCAGCTTTACAACCTTCGTGAGCAGCAAAAATCAATTTACATTCAATATATCCCACTGATTTAGAATCGAAAACATGAATATCTATACCATCAATCATTCTAGCCGCCAACATTGCGTTATCATAGATACCACTCATATTTTTAGAAATTGTTACAAAAAGAATTGTATCACAACCATCTGCTTTTAACTCTTCATAAAACTCTAAAATCTTACCGGTTGAAGGCATTGAAGTTCTTGGAAAAATGCTAGAATCTTCTTCTAGTTTATCGTAAAACTTATCTGCCGTTAACTCCTCATAATCAACATATTCTTTATCGCCTAGAAGTATTGTCGATCGAACAACTTTAACATCAATTCCATGATCAATATAGTCAATCGCAGAATTTGTACATACCATTAATCCTAATTTTTTCATAATTCCCCCTGTTTTTATCATTATATATCAATTCACTCTATATTTAAATCCTTTTTAAAAAATATGTGACTTATCTTTTAGTGTTTTTTCTAACTCTGCCTTAGCCTCTTCTCTCGTTGTTTTCATCTTATACAAATTAATATCTGCAGTAGATAATACTTTTTCAAAAGATTTGTCTTCTTTATTTGTTGCGATTCCATAAGAAAAACCAATATTTTTTAAAGTATCTTCATTATAAGCTTCGTCTGCAATTTGCTTAATTATTTGTTCAATTTCAGCTTTGTTATTATCTTTCAAAATCAACAAAAATTCATCTCCTCCCAATCTAATGGGTACAATATGTTTGTTTTCCTTAGCAATTTTCTTCAAGATGTTTGCGAAGTAAATTAATAACTTATCTCCAGCATGATGGCCTAAATAGTCATTCATGAGTTTTAAACCATCTAGGTCAAATATTATAACTGAATAATCATCGATTTTTTCATAATTATTCCTGATTTTTTCTAAATAATTTCGATTATAGATATCTGTCATTAAATCATGATTCATAACATAATCCATATCATGAATATATTTTTGTACCTTTGTTTCATCATAAAATAAAATTAAGTGCCCTGAAAATTTATAAAAAGGCATATTGATATCCTTTTTTTGCATATGAATATAATATTTTGATTCATCATAAGAATTCTCTAAGTTTTTAGCGCTTGAATATATAACAGCTTTTTCTCTTATAAGAGTCATAAAATCTTCAATTGGAATTCCATCATCTAGTTTAATATGAAATCTATCTAACAGAGATTTAGATGCATCAACGGCTTTACCTACATGATTTACCACTAGATACATCTCTCTTAAATTACTTAAAATAAACTGATTGTTGTCTATCTTAAGAATTAACCTAACATCTCTAATATAAATAACAAAATAAATAATCGCAGTCAATAATACAAAAGCTAAATAAGTTGGATCAAGAACAAAAGTATAAATAAAGACATGAATTAGATTAACGGTTACACCAATAATAATGCTCATAATAAAAAGGAAAAAAGGAAAATAGTCTTTCTGAGTTTTCATTTGCTTATACAATTTTATGGTTATCATAATAATTGAATATAATAATAGTGCATATGATAAAAAGGTGTGTATATAATAGATGATACCAATTGAAGCATTTCTAAACATACTTTCAGTAATATTTTCAGAAAGCTCAATTTGTAAAAACAACTGATGTGATGAATTTGTTAACACTATTATTACTTCTAATAAAACAAGGAAAACAAAGGCCCAAAAAAGAGACTTAGGAATACGTTTTTCCATATATCGAAAAAGAGATAAAAACACAAGTATCGTTGCAGTTAAAATAACCGGATACATGAGCATTAACATATAATAAAGTATGTGAGGGTTAATAACAACATATCTTAACCCAACCATAACTGACCATATCACTAAGACTATGCTTAAATATTTAAAGTATGTGTATTTTTTGCTTGTCGAAAAAACATCAAGTCTAACAATGGGTAGAAATGATATAAATGCAACAGTTATAAATATTAACCATAAGTAAATATTCATCGTTTTACTCCTTAATCTGTTATGTTAATATTTTATCATACTTTAACAATATTTTTGATTATAATAATTCAAGATTAATAATTCATGTAAATATACAATTAATCCTAAACAAATTAAAATTATTATGATAAAATATTTACTATATAATGAATAAAAGAAAGGGAAATTTATGAAAAGAAGAATCGTTGTTACCACGCCTATGATCTCCATATTTTTATTATTAGTCAGTGGTTTTGTTTTTGACAATTGGAGATTGGGTTTTAGTTTCTTATTACTAATTCCATTATCAACAATTTTATTAAGTGATAATATCGCCAAAAGAATCAACCAAAATATGCCTTTAATCGCCATTATATTATTCTTTTGGTTAGCGTTTGGATTAGATCTAGCACATCCAGGTTGGGTTGTATTTTTCCTTATCCCACTGTCTGACATGATATATAAAGGCCATATCAATGCAAGGAAATTAGTTAGTGTCATTATTACTGTCATCTATGTTATTATTGGTGTCTTGTATACAAGAAGCTTTTTTCCAGAATCTTTAAAAATATTTGGCGATAGTTTTTGGCATCCTGGTTGGCTAATGTTTCTATTAATTCCAATCATTAACAGTTTATTTTTCCCAAATAAAACAAGTTTTATTTACTTCAAAAAATCAGATTGGAAAGACAAATTCAATACTTATATGCATAGTGATGATAAAGATGAAAACATTGAAGACTATTATGAACAAAAATAAAAGAGCAGAATTTGCTCTTTTTTTTAAACTTCAATTAATTTGATATGATTGTCTACTAAGTATTTTGCAGTTACACCCTGGCCATCTATTAATTTATTAGAAAAACTTCCATCATAAATTTTCGAATAGCCACAAGAGGGTGAGCCATCTTTTAATATAACTATATTACAATCATTTTCTTTTAACTTTAATAAGCTAAAATGCTTACCCAAACTAAAAGCTTCAGTTACATCTTCTTTGTTTTGGTTTAAAATACTTCCATTGGGTTGTATTTCAGAAGGAATTCTCGGTGTTGATAATCCACCCATAACTTCAGGGCAAATCAAGACCACCTCTTTTCCTGCTAAATAACGAATCACATCTAATTTAAGATTGTGTTTTCCGTTATACTTACATCCAATGCCAAGCAAACAGGCACTAACGCCAATTTTTTCCATTATTCAAAAGAATCTATATCAATCTTAACTCTTTTTCCGATTCTTGAAGCAGCTGCATAAGAAATCGTACGAATTGCATTTGCAATACGTCCACCTTTTCCAATAACTCTGCCCAAATCTTCTTTATTGACTAGAATTTGAATTGTGATTGAATCTTCATCTTCAGAGAACTTTTTAACCAAAAGATCTTCAGGATGGATCACTAATGGCATAACTAAATCAAAAACTAGTTTTTCAAAATCTATCGCCATTATAATACCTACTACTTATTTTTCTTTTCTGTTAAAAACTCGTTCATAATGCCAGCTTTAGCAAACAAACTTTTAACAGTATCAGTTGGTTGAGCACCTAAATGTAACCATTTTTTTGCCAATTCATTTTCTATTTTAACAGTTGCTGGTTTTGTTGTTGGATCATAAGTTCCAACGATTTCTAAATATCTACCATCACGTTTTTTTCTTGAATCTGCAGCTACAACTCTGTAGAACGGTCTTTTCTTAGTCCCAAATCTTTGTAATCTTAATTTTACCATTATAATACCTCCTAAAATATTTTTTCGTATAAATTTTACCATAAAAAAAACAACCTGTCAAGGTCTTTTACTTGACAGGTTTATTAACCAGAAAAACTAAATTCTTCCATATCTACTCGTGAACTTTCTACCTTTTTAATGAGTTTAATTTTTTGTAGAGCTTTCTCAATTTCATCATATTTATTTTCGTTGACATAACCAGTAAGGTATTTACCTAATTTATTTACATAGGTAATATTGATATCAAAACTATTCAATTTTCTTAATACTTTATTACTTCTGAAATAAACAACGATGCCTTTTCTTTTAACCATTTTACCACCCTTTATTCTTTCATTTTAATATATCATAATTATTTCTTGTTTTCAAGCAATCTAGCACGAAACACTTTATTTTTTTACCTTTGTTTGCTATAATCTATTTGGTGATAATATGTTAACAATGAAAGATGTAATTCAAGATGGTCACCCAACTTTAAGAAAAAGAGCAAATGAAGTTGAATGGCCATTATCTGAAGAAAATTTAAATAAGTTAAGATCAATGATGGAATACATTGAAAACTCTCAGGACCATGAAATGGCTGAGAAATATGATCTAAGACCAGGCGTTGGTTTAGCAGCTCCACAAATCAACGAATCTTTAAAAATGTTTTGTATGAAAACATTAGATGAAGATTTTGAAAGCTTACATCAATACGCTGTTGTTAATCCAAAAATTATATCTTTTTCAGAAGCAAAAACATATTTGCCAGGTGGTGAGGGGTGTTTATCAGTTGATGAAGATACAACAGGGATTGTTTTAAGATCTAAAAAAATTAGAGTTAAAGCGTATTTTGTTGATTTAAATACTGGTGAAGGCCAGTATAAACAAATGAAATTATCTGGTTATCCTGGTATTGTTTTTCAACATGAGTACGATCATTTATTAGGAACACTATTTATTGATAAGATTGAAGAATCAATTCCTAATATAAAAGCAATCGAATTTAAACTACCTGAAACTGAGGAAGAAGAAAACTTATAAATCCAAGCCATATTTATGGCTTTTTTTATTAGATAAAAAAAATTCAATAATCATTAAATTGTTGCGCTAATGCTTGACAATGTATATTTTTATTGATAAAGTTATATCAAAAGGGAGGCTCTTATATGTATCAAATCATTTCAGATTCATGTGTTGATTTACCAGCACAAGTTGTCAAAGATTTAGAAATTAATATCTTACCTTTAAAAGTAACTGTGAAGGGAAAAGAGTACCAAAACTTCTTAGACCATCGTGAAATTAATCCAAAACAATTCTATGACTTGTTAAGAGAAAAAGAAACAGCTATTACTGCACAGGCAAATCCTCAGGAATGTATTGAGATTATGAAACCCATTTTGGAAAAAGGTGATGACGTTTTATTTATTGTTTTTTCTAGCGAATTATCAGGGACTTATAATTCTTGTCTTATTGCACAAAAAGAATTAGCTGAAGAGTACCCTGACAGAAAAATTATAGTTTTAGACTCAAAAGCTGCTTCTATGGGTCAAGGTCTATTGCTTTATAAAGCTGCTAAATTAAAACAAGATGGTAAATCAATTGATGAAGTCGCTAAATATGTGGAAGATATAAGAAATGATGTTTGTCATTTATTTACTGTTAGTGATTTAGGTCATTTAAGACGAGGCGGCCGCCTATCAACAACTTCTTTTGTTTTAGGTAGCATCATCAATATCAAGCCCTTATTACATGTTGATATTGACGGAAAATTAAAAGTATATGGGAAAGCAAGAGGTAGATTCAAATCTTTAAACAGCCTTGTTAACCGAATGGAAAAAACATTTGATCCAAAAAGAAATGATCAAGTATTTATATCTCATGGAGATAATTTGCAAGATGCAATATATGTTAGAGATGCCATTATCGAAAAACTTGGTTTAAAAGAAGAAGATTTCTTAATCAATGAAATTGGACCTGTTATAGGTGCACATTCAGGTGTTGATACATTGGCTATTTTCTATATAGGTGATGAACGCAAACAATAAAGTTTATAAAAGTAGAAGAGTTTCATCTTCTGCTTTTATTTTTGTGATAGAATAATTAAAGAGGTGATAAAGTGAATAAAATTAAAAACAAAAACATTGAAAAATGGAACAGGGAAATACATCAAGATTTACAACACAGAACATTAAGAAGAGCTCTTGTAGAAAACGAATTATCAAAGATCGCTATTAAACAAGAAAGATCTTCTTTTAACACATTTAGATTTTCTAAGGACATCGAAACTTTGCCAGTAACAAACCAAGAAAAAACTGGTAGATGTTGGATTTTTGCTGGACTAAACTTTATTAGAGAACGAATTGCTAAAAAGTACAATGTGAAAAAATTTGAATTCTCTCAAAATTATGTTGCTTTTTACGATAAATTAGAAAAAATCAACTATTTTATAGAAAGTATTGATGATTTTTTAACCTGTGATAAAGATGATAGAACTTTACAACACATCTTGATGGTTGGCATTCAAGATGGTGGACAATGGGATATGTTTGTGTCTTTAATTGAAAAATACGGGCTTGTACCTAAAGATGCAATGGTCGAAACTAAAGTGAGTTCTCAGACTCACCCATTAAATAAAATCATTAATCAAAAATTAAGACAATACACTGCAAAAGCAAGAAAAATCGGCGATGTTTCAAAACTTTTTGATTTAAAAGAAGATACATTGAAAGACTTATATAAGTTATTAGTTGCTTCTTTTGGTATTCCACCAAAATCTTTTTCTTTTGAATATATAGATAAAGAAAAAAACTATCATTTAATTAATGATATTACACCTGAGAATTTCTACAAAGAATATGTTGGGAATGACTTAGAAGATTATATATCTATCATTCATTCACCAACTGATGATAAACCATATTATCAAACTTATGGTATTGCTTATTTAGGGAATGTAGTCAGTGGGAATCCAATTAGACATCTAAACTTACCGATGGATGAAGTAAAAGACTTAATCATCAAACAAATGGATGATGAAGTCGTCTGGTTTGGTTGTGATGTTGGACATTTTGGTGATAGAGAAAAAGGCATTTGGGATGATGCACGTTTTGACTATGATGATATCTTAAATATTGACCTTTCTATCTCTAAATCTGATATGCTTGATTATGGACATGCTAGAATGAATCATGCCATGGTTTTAACAGGGGTTTCTCTTATTGAAAATAAGCCTGTTAAATGGAAAATTCAAAATTCTTGGGGAGACAAGCATGGAGATAAAGGATATTATCTTGCCAGTGATTCATGGTTCGATAAATTTGTTTTCCAAGCTGTAATTAATAAAAAGTATTTCAGCAAAAAACAAATGGATGCATTAAATACATTACCAATTGTTTTAAAACCTTGGGATCCAATGGGTGCCCTTGCAAAATAGAACTTATCAGTCTATCTCAGTTTTGAGTTAGACTGAATTTTTTATGTTCTTCTTCTTCAAACAATGTTATAATAATAACAGGTGATAATATGTACAAAATTAGAAAAAAAATTACTTTAAATAAGGATGTTGATTTAATGGTTGTTGAAGCGCCTTTGGTTTCTAAAAATGCAAAACCAGGGCACTTTGTAATCGTAAGATCAAATAATGATAGCGAAAGAATCCCTTTAACCATCGTTGAAAAAGATGATGAAACTATTACAATCATATATCAAAAATTAGGTTACTCAACCAAAGAATTAAGCCAAAAGAATGAAAACGAATCTTTAGAAGATGTTGTTGGCCCTTTAGGCAAGGCGAAAATTTTAGGTGATGAATCAAGAATACTTGGTATTGCTGGTGGTGTTGGTGCTGCCCCGTTATACCCACAATTAAAAGCCTACGCTGATAAAGGTTCTCATGTTGATTTAATCATCGGTGGAAGAAGCAAAGAACACCTTATCTTAATGGATAAATATGAAAAAATATGTGAAAACATTTATATTGCTACGGATGATGGTAGTGCTGGAACAAAAGGTTTTGTGACAGATGTTATGAAAGAAGTTTACAAAGGCAATACCTATGACATAGCTATTGCTATTGGGCCACTCATTATGATGAAAAATGCCTATTTAGTGAATAAGGAATATGGTATAGAAACTGAGGTTTCATTAAATCCTATTATGATTGATGGTACTGGAATGTGTGGTAACTGCCGTGTGAGTATCAATGGTAAAAACCAATTTGCTTGTGTTGATGGACCTGATTTCCCAGCTGAAGGCATTGATTTTGATGAATTAATGCATAGACAAAGCTATTATAAAAAAGAAGAGCATGACTGTCTAATTAATTTAGGTGATGAGAATGACCAATAGACAAAAGATGCCCTTACAAGATAAAACAATAAGAAATTCAAATTTCAAGGAAGTTGCTTTAGGATTTGATCTTAAAAGAATACACTTAGAAGCCAGTCGTTGTCTAGACTGTAAAGACCCTCGTTGTGTTAAAGCATGTCCTGTTAATATTAACATTCCTAAATTTATCAAAGAAATATTAAAAGAAGATTATGAGTTAGCTTATCAAACCATCTATGAAGACAATATTTTACCAAGTGTATGTGGTCGAGTTTGTCCACAGGAAAACCAATGTGAGGGTGCTTGTGTACTGGGTATAAAATACGAAAGTGTATCCATTGGTGCTTTAGAAAGATTTTTAGGTGACTATAGTTTAGAACATGAAATCTTTAAAAAAGAAGATATTGTTGATAACGGACACAAAGTCGCAGTTATCGGTAGTGGACCAGCAGGATTAAGTTTTGCTGCAAGTATAAGGCGTCTAGGATATCAAACTCATATTTATGAAGCACTTCATGATTATGGTGGCGTTTTAAGATATGGTATTCCAGAATTTAGATTACCAAAAGCTGTTGTGGATAAAGAAATTCAACGACTAGAATCTTTAGGTATCGAATTTAATAAAAACACTATTATAGGAAAAACCTTAACAGTGGACCAGTTAATGGAAGAGTATGATTACAAAGCACTTTTTATTGCGACAGGTGCTGGACTCCCCAGATCTCTTAACATCCAAGGTGAAAATTTAAATGGTGTTTACTATGCCAATGAATTTTTAACTAGAGTGAATTTAATGAAAGCCTATCAATTTCCTAAACACCCAACACCTATTAAAGTTGGTGACAATGTCTGTGTTGTTGGTGGCGGTAATGTTGCTATGGATGCTGCAAGAGTTGCTAAACGTTTGGGTTCTAAAAATGTTTTTATACTTTACAGGAGAGATATGAATGCTTTACCTGCTAGAAAAGAGGAAGTTGAACACGCTGTTGAAGAAGGCATAGAATTTAACTTATTATTAAATCCAGTAGAAATTATTGGTGAAAATTATGAAGTGAAAGCCATAAAAGTTGAAATCATGGAACTCGGAGAGTTAGATGATTCAGGTAGACATAGACCTATTCCCACAGGAAAATTTAAAACTTTAAAGATTGATTCTTGTATTATTGCTATTGGACAAAGTCCAAATCCAATATTAAAGAACACAACCAAAGACTTAAAAACTGATCAAAAAGATCGTATCATGGTTGAAGGCTGTCAAACTTCTATACCAGGTGTTTTTGCCGGAGGCGATATTGTCACAGGTGCTGCTACTGTTATTGAAGCCATGGGTGCAGGAAAATGTGCTGCTGAAGAAATTGATCAATATATTAAGGACACTTTTTCATAAAGTGTCTTTTTTTTATTGACAAATATTGAAATCTAGTATATAATTGTGACAAGGTTGTCATATTGAGGTGATATTATGCCAAAACAAACTTTTTATAACTTAAAAAAAGAAAAAAAAGATAAAATTATTCTAGCTGCCATAAACGAATTTTCAAGTAAAACTTATGAACTTGTAAATTTATCAGACATCATAAAGAAAGCCAGTATTCCAAGAGGTAGTTTTTATCAGTACTTTGAAGATAAAAAGGATATATATTTATATTTGCTAGAAATCATACAAGAAACAAAGATGACTTATTTATCAGATGTGATGAGTAATCAAAATATACCTTTTCTAGATTTAATTGAAAAACTATATGACAAAGGCGTAATCTTTGCCATAGATCATCCTAAATATGTTGAATTATTTGATAAGTTATTAAAAAATAAAAACGAAATTTATGATCAAGTTATTAAAAACAGTAAAAATTTCGCGATTGATTTTTACTCAAAATTAATTAATCGAGACAAAAGCAAAGGCTTGATTAAAAAAGATATCCACACGAAAACCCTAGCAAAGATTGTCGCTGATTTAACCTCTAATGTGACTTTGAATGACCTAGATACTAAAAACCCTAAAGAAAATTATCAAATGATGAAAGAAAACATTCATCATATATTACATATTCTTAAGAAAGGAATAGAAAAAAATGGCTAATATTTTTGAAGTAAAAGATTTAAAATTTAAGTACAAAGCAAATAAAGAGAACGTATTAAAAGGTCTCAACTTTGAGATTAAAGAAGGTGAGATTTTTGGCTTTCTTGGACCAAGTGGTGCTGGTAAAAGTACAACTCAAAAAATCATTATTAAGATCTTAGAGGATTATCAAGGTCAAATACTATACCAAGGCAAAGATTTAAAAGATTATAAACAAGACTTCTTCGAAGATATTGGTGTGAGTTTCGAAATGCCAATTCATTTCTCTAAAATGACTGCTATGGAAAATATTCAATTTTTTCAAAATTTATATAAAAAGAAAGCCAACGTTGAAACACTCATGAAACGTGTTGGCTTATGGGAAGACAAAGATAAAATGGTGGCTGAATATTCTAAGGGTATGAAAATTAGATTAAATATTGTTAGAGCATTGCTTAACTCTCCATCTATGTTATTTTTAGATGAACCAACTAATGGACTTGATCCAACAAATGCTAAGATCTTAAAAGATTTGATAAGAGAATTTAAAGAATCAGGTGGAACTGTCTTTATCACTTCTCATATCATGGCTGATATTGATCAGTTATGTGACCGAGTAGCTTTTATTGTCAACGGTGAAATAAAGGAAGTTGATACACCAAGAAACTTAAAAATCAGATATGGTCAAAGACGTGTTAAAGTTGAATATAAAGAAGACAATAAACTCGTTGAAGAAATATATTCAATGGAAGACTTAGGAAAAAATAAAGATTTCCTTAACACCATTAAGAATAAAGATATTGAAACCATTCATAGTGGTGAAACAACTTTAGAAGATATCTTTATCAAGGTGACTGGGGTGACTCTAGATGAAAAACAATAGATTAATTTATCTCATTAAAGGTGAATTGATTAGATTACACAAGTACAAAGTAACGTCGATTTCAATTTTCATCGCCATTATGTGGTCAGTCTTACTGTTTTTTGTTGAAGGCGACATCTTTAATAATCTATTACCCGTTTTAATTCTTGTTGATGCCACGATGATGAGCTTGATGTATATTGGTAGTGTGATGTTTTTTGAAAAAAAAGAATCCACAATGTCTTCGATGCTAGTCACACCTTCAAAGAATTCAGAACTAATACTCGCAAAGATATTTTCAAATACAATTCATAATTTTATATCAACAGCTTTAATCATTACTGTATTTGTTATCTTAAAAGATGTTCAAGTCAACTATTTCTTGATTGCACTAGCCATTGTTCTAGTGACACTTTATCACACAACCATAGGTTTGCTATTGTCTTACTATCAAAAAGACTTTACAACCATGTTAATGTCTGTCATGATGATTTCTTTTATATTATTAATACCAACAGTACTTTTTATGCTTAATGTGCTTACAGGCGATATTTGGGAGTATATCCTACTCATTAATCCAATTCAATCAGCCAATGTTCTTATTAGTCAAAGTTTTAAACCAATCGCTTTAGATTGGAAGTATTATTTTTCTTTAGGCTATCTATTCATTACTGGTATATTAATCTATCGCTATTTTGTTCTTAGAAACTTTAAAAATTACGCTGTTTCCATAAGCGGGGTGTAAATTATGTTTAAATTAATATTAAAAGCAGAAATTAAAAATATTTTTAGAGACTCAATGTATTTGTTCTTTATGATTTATCCTATTATTTTAGGTGTTGTCGGCTATTTCTTAATCCCTTATATAGAATCTCAAGTTTCAGCTACATCCTTAGTCCCTGAAATCACTTCTATGATCCTAATTTTACTGACTGGTTTCATCTTCGGCGCACTAACCGCATTTACTTTATTAGATGATAAAGATGATTTGGTCTTATTAAGTTTAAAAGTAACACCGATATCAGTTAAAGCTTATGTCATGTTTAAATTACTGATTAGTTTTATATTTGGATTAATCGCAACATTAGTGGTCGTATTTACAACTGGTTTCCTAACAGGATCATCAATATGGATTATTTTGTTAATTTCAGTTCTTGGTGCATTACAAGCACCTGGTGTGGCATTAATTGTCAATAGTTTTTCAACCAATAAAGTTGAAGGCTTTGTCATTATGAAAATGTCAGGTTTGATTTTGGTCTTTCCTGTCTTAGCCTTCTTTATACAATCATGGCAAGAGGTTTTCCTAGTTTTCGCACCAGGCTTTTGGTCTGCTAGGTTGATTCAAATAGAACTTATTCCAACCATTGATGTCAACTTTACTTTTATGGTATACTTCATTCTAGGTGTGATTTACAACTTATTATTTGTCACAATTTTTATGAAAATTTATTCAAAGAAAAGCAACTTATAGAAAGGAAACACTATGAATCAAAAACCATCATGTCGTTTATGTGATACTGAAATGAATTACTATGCAAATACCAGAAACAGAGACTACTACCGTTGTCCAAATTGTGATTCTATACAGTTAGACAAAAACCAGTTACTAACACCAGACAGTGAAAAAAAACGCTATGATACCCATAACAATGATGTCTTTGATCCTGGTTATCAAAAATTTGTTTCGCCTATTACAGATTATATATTCAATAACTATAATCAAAGTGACATAGGGTTAGATTTCGGTGCTGGGCCAGGCCCAGTGATATCTAAGTTATTAATTGATAAAGGATATAATATCAAACAATACGATCCCCATTTTTATCCAAATCATGATTTACTAAAAGAAAAATATGATTATGTGATAGCTTGTGAAGTGATTGAACATTTTTATCATCCAAAAATGGATTTTAAAAGACTCAATGAAATATCTAAAGCCAAAGGCTGCTGGATATTCATGACAGATATCTATGATGAATCCATTGATTTTAAAGAATGGTATTATAAAAACGACGAAACCCATGTCATATTTTACACAAAAAAGACATTAGAGTTTATAAAGAGTTTGTTTAGTTTTGAGGAATTATTGATTAATAATCGACTCATTGTATTTTCAAATAAAAACCGCTGATAATGTATCAGCGGTTTTTTTTAAAGTATGCTTTTATCCTTCAAATACTGAGTCATTTCTTTAAGTCCTGTCTCGAGTTGTTCTCTTGAACAAGCAAGACTGGCTCTCACGAAATCTTCTCCGTGCCCAAATTTTTCCCCTTCAGATAAGAACACCCCATACTTCATTATCTCTTCAACGAATATTTTTGCGTTTAGGTCTTTTATATCTACCTTAATCCAAGAAAGATACGTTCCTTCTAAAGGAAAGACTTTAAATAGACCTTCATATTGTTCTAAGTATGATTTCATATAATTATAGTTGTCTTGAATATGTCTATTTTGTGCTTTTAACCATTCAGCACCATCTTTGTAAGCGGCCTTTAAAGCTGTTAAAGCTAATAGGTTTGGTGTTGTTAAATGCAGTCTTAAATAGGCTTCTTTAAGTAATTTATTCATGGCTTCATTTTCAACGATCATTTGAGCTATTTGTAGTCCAGCGATGTTAAAAACTTTTGTTGGTGCAGAAATAACAATTATCTTTTCATAGTCGACGAAATATCTGGCTAAGCTCGTGAATTTATAACCAGGCATAATGATATCTGAGTGGATTTCATCAGATACTATTAGAACATCATATTTCTTTGACAATTCAACTAAAGTATCTAATTCATCTTTTGTCCAAACTCTCCCAACTGGGTTGTGGGGATTACATAAAACAAATGTTTTTATGCCAGATTTAAAAAGTGTTTCTAAATGCTTAAAATCCATTCCGTAGTGATTATTTTTTAGAAGTAAAGGATTTTCAATAATGGTTCTATCATTATGTTCAATCACAGGTTTAAATACGTGATATACGGGTGTTTGTATAATAACTGAGTCATTTTTATTTGTTAATACATCTATGACAACACTCAAAGCATTTAACACAGTAGGTGCAGGGATAATGGATTCTTTAGAAATATCTATATGATATCTATCTTTGTACCATGAAACAATTACGTCTTCATAGTCACTCCCTCTACCAGCATAACCAAACGCACCGTGTTCAATTCGTTTTATAAGGGCTTCTTTAACAACAGGCGCAGTTTCATAATCACTATCCGCTATTGAAAAAGTATAACAATCAGTGCCTTCACACTTATCTTCAGCCAATCGCCATTTTATTGAATCTGTATTCTTTCTATTTAAAGTTTTGAACCAATCTTTCATCAAATCATCTCCTATAAGAATATATTTCTAAAATGGATAATATTAGATTAATATTTAACATTATCCCTTCCTGCTTCTTTTGCTTCATACATTAAATCATCCGCCCTTTTGACAACTTCATCTATTGTCTCATTCTCTTGGTAAGTCACCACACCCATTGAAACTGTAATATGGCCTACTTTAGGAATATCCATAGTTTTAATCTTCTCATGTATTCTTTTCGCAACTTTAATAGCATCATTTTCCCTAGTCTTCGGAAGTAGTAAAAAGAATTCTTCCCCACCATATCTGCATACTACATCATCAGATCTTTTTTCTTCAATCACGAGTTCTACCATTTTTTTTAAAACATCATCACCAACTAAATGTCCATATTGATCATTGACTTTTTTAAAATGATCAATATCAAACATGACTAAAGAAAATGTATCTTCTTTATTTGCCTTTTTTATTAAATCTTCAAGAATATTAAACATTGTTCTTCTATTATATACATTTGTTAGTGGATCTCTCTCTGATAGATACCTTAGTTTTTCTTCAATTTTTTTGCTTTCTGATATATCAAAAACAATCCCTTGAAGTAACAATGGTTTTCCCTCATCACTTCTTTTGATTACTGACCCACGATCATAATACCAAAGATAATGTCCGTCTTTATGTTTAATCCTATATTCAACTTCATATGCCTCTGACTTTCCGGCTAAATGATTACGCATATTTTCCATCACACGATCATAGTCATCAGGATGTAACTTTTCAGTGAAAAATTTAAAACCAGGATCCCCAACTTTTTTCGGATCATAGCCAATAGCTTCCACTTTTTTATCGTTAAATATCACTTTGTTTTCTTTAACATACCAATGCCATTGACCAAGATTTCCAGCCCATTCAAATTGTACGAAATTAGCATTATCATTATTTAATAAAACGTCATCCAACTTTGACTCCAAGTCTCTAACATGATCGATTAATTCTTCTTTAGACCAATCTTTATAATTTCCATTCACTGATAGTCACCTCTCTATTATAACCATTTTTTTCTTCTAAAAAACCAAACCATAAATCCTATTACAAATAAACAGAATAAAACGAATATCCAAACTGCATTTTCATAACTAAGAACTTCAAAATGAACAAAATTCATTCCAAAGAATCCTGTTAAAAATGATAAAGGTATGAAAATTGCTGAAAATAATGTTAGAGTTGTCATGATTTTGTTCATTTTATTAGATTGATTATTAATATTAACATCTACAAGATTCCTTAAATTTTCTCTTGATGAACTTATTTGATTATCTAAACGATTTAAATGGTCTATTAAATCATGAAAAAATTCGTGATTATCTTTTTTAATAAATTTATGTTGTTTAAACATCAATTTTTCCAACTGTTCCAATAGATAATACACATTATTTTTTAATCGAATAAATGATTTTCTAACCAAATAAAATTCTTCTTGAGGTAAGATTTGTTCATTTAAAGTAACATCTTCGAAACGATTCATTATCTCACTTAGTTTATCATAAACATCAATATGATTATCAGTAATCAAATCTAGAATTTGATAAAATAAGAAATCACTGGTTTTTTCTCTTAAATCAGAATATGCTTCTAAGGCTTTAATGGTTGTATCTAAAAACCACGGTTCTTCTTCATGAAAGCTAATGACAATATTATCAGAACAGATCATTGACATATATTCTCGCTTGTATTCATTGTTTTTTAAAAACAGACCATGGATAACACTAAAGAGATAATCATCTCTAATATCAATTTTTTCTCTTTGAGTTACATTAAAAATATCCTCAAAAATCATAGAGTCAATACCAAATGTATCTTTTAACTCACCAATCAATTTAATGTTTGTTAAACCCACAACCTGAATATAACTTTTATAGCCTTGTTTTTGTTCAAAGTTACTCGTTTCAAACACCTTTTTATCATTATATAAAAAATGTCTTATAACAGTCTCTTTATTTTGATGTTTGCCTGAATAAACAGGGGATTTTGGTGTAAAATAGTTTTTAATTTTCATCTTCTACCTCTTCTATAATTGTTGAAAATTTACTTAGATTGACTTTATTGTTCTTGAAGACAACACCTTCATCCAGTAAAAGTGATTTTTGAATAATACCTAGTTCCCCACCAAGACTTATTTTGCCTTTTGCATTAATAACTCTATGCCAAGGCAGTTTCTCTTTTTGGCTCATTGAATGAAGTATTCTTGAAACTTGCCTTGCGCCAAATGGGTTTCCTGCATTAAAGGCAATTTGTCCATAAGTCATCACTTTACCATAAGGTATTGCTTTAATAATACTAATAACTTCTACTGTAAATTTTTCCATATTTTACCTCTATTATTGTATTCATTTTATCATGTATTTTGAAAAATAAAAACTCATTCAATAATTTTGAATAAGTTTTGTTTCTATTATTCTCTTAATGGTCTACCATCAGCATCTTTATTGATAGAGCCTGTAAATATTTGAATACCCTCTACCAATGCCCATATTCCAGAGATAATTGGTCCAACAATGACAATCCAACCCACTACAGTTAATAATAACTGAGCGATGGCTTTATCTTTATAACCAAGATAAAAGTTATGAATACCTAAAGACCCAACAAAGATTGCCAATAATCCAGCAGCAATTTTTGACTTTAGAGTCATATCGACATTTCTTGTTTGATTCATATTATGAGTTGCCACACCACAATGAACACAAATAACCGCTTTATCATCTATTTCTTTTCCACAATTTGAACAATACATAAATACCTCTCTTTATTGTATAAAATTAAAAATAAGAATAAAATATTCATCTTACATTTATAAACATTTTAACATATAAGAAATGAATATACCAAATAGACATTAATTATGATAAAATTAATTTAATTAGAGAAGGGAGCTATCAATATGACTTTTGAACTAAATTTAATTAAATGGCTACAAGAAAATAGAAACGGATTATTAGATTTCTTATTTGAATTCTTTATGCTCTTTGGTGAAGAATTAATAATTATCGGAATTTTAGGCTTAGTTTATTGGTCAATCAATAAAGAATTTGGTAAAAGACTTGCGATAACAATATTAATTTCTGCAGGAATCAATAGTATTCTTAAGGTTGTTTTTGCTAGGCCAAGACCATTTCTTGTGGATGACTCTATCACAAATTTAAGAGGTGATACAGCAGCCAATTATGAACTTGGTTATGCAATGCCAAGCGGCCACACTCAAAGTGCTTCTACGACCTTCTTTGGTTTGAATTATTATTTTAAGAAAAAATACTTATTGATTTTTGCCATTGTCATTACTATACTTGTTGGTTTTGGCAGAATGTATATCGGTGTCCATTATCTAACAGACATTATTGTCGGTGGTGTATTAGGAATTATCATGGTCTATGGTGTAAATTACTTAATAGAAAGAATGAAAAACCCAAAAATCCTTTATCGTATTATTGGAAGTTTAGCTTTTGTCTTCTTAATTGTTTTTGTTATTGTCGAATTCATTAGTGCGAAAAGTGGCAATTCTTTTGACGGAAATCTTTTCTATTCAAATCTTGCTAGTATGCCAAAAATGATTGGTGCTTTAGTAGGTTTTGTTGTTGGTATTGAAATAGAACAAAAGTATGTGAAGTTCTTAAATCATAGAGAACTTATCCCAAATATCATCCGTTTTGTATTAGGCATAGCCATTCTTTTTTTAATTAGAATATTATTAAAAGAATTATTTTCTTTAATAGTTTCTACGGATAATTTGTCTGATAAAGCAGTCTTATCACTTTTAGCTATTGTTTTAGACTTCTTGAGATACTTTATTATGGTCGTCATTGGGATTGGAGTTTATCCATTATTATTTAAAAAGTTTAATTTCTAAAATTTGTTCTTGTTTTTTTAATTGAACTTTGGTAGCATATAAGCAGGTTGTATTATATATGATTGAAAATAAGGTTCAATTGTTTCTACCCCATACCGTAAATCATGGGACTATAATACTTAATTACATTACTAGACTAGAGATCCTTTCAATTTTTGTGTATGATACAGCCAAAAAATTATGGGAGGATTTTTTTTATGCAATTTATCAAAAATTTATTCAAACTTGAAGGAAGATCATCAAACATCCGCACAGAATTGCTAGCAGGTTTAACGACTTTTCTCGCGATGGCATACATATTGCCAGTAAACACTTCAATGCTTGCAGTCGCTGGTGTACCAATGGGTGGTGTTTTCTTCGCAACAGCAATATCAGCCGCAATCGCTTCTATTGTTATGGGACTATATGCAAACTATCCAGTAGCATTAGCACCAGGCATGGGACTTAACGCATTCTTTACTTTCACTTTAGTAGGCGGCGTTGGATATGGTTACGGTCTATCTTGGCAAGCAGCATTAGCTGCAGTAATCATTGGTGGTGTTTTATTCTTAGTGATTTCTCTTACAGGATTAAGAAAACTCATTATTAATTCTATTCCACAGGGACTTAAATTTGCTGTAGCTGCAGGTATAGGTTTCTTCATTACTTTTATTGGTTTGACGAATGCAGGTATTATTGTTTCAAATCCTGATACTTTTGTATCTTTGGGAGATCTTTCCCATCCAACTGTTTTATTGGGAGTTTTCGGAATTTTATTAGTTATTGTTCTTTACTCATTAAAAATTAAATTTGCATTAATCATCTCTATAGCAGCGACTGCAGTTTTAGGCCTTGTCTTAAATGCATTCGGTGTTGATATGATGCCAAGTTACACATCAGGTGGCGTTGACAGTTTATGGGGTGATGTCGGAAATACAATCGGACAAGGATTTACTGGCTTTGGAGAATTATTCCAACATCCTGAAGTATTTGTAATTATTTTCACCTTATTATTTGTCGACTTCTTTGACACATCAGGTACTTTAGTAGCTGTTGGACAAGAAGCTGGCTTAATAAATGATAAAGGCGAATTAGAAGGCGGAGACAGAGCTTTAATCGCAGATAGTGTTGGTACTATCGTTGGTGGTATAATGGGTACTTCTACCGTAACTTCATATATTGAATCAGCAACTGGTATTGAACAAGGTGGTAAAACGGGATTATCTGCAGTCACAGTTGGTATCTTGTTTATTCTTTCAATAGCAATCTATCCTTTATTAAGTATTGTTAATGGTGTCCCTATTTTCGATCCAGATACCGGCAATTTAGTGACTGTATTATCTCCGGTAACCGCAATGGCTCTTGTATTAGTTGGTGCCTTAATGGTGAAACAGCTTAAAGGAATAGATTGGAATGATACACCAGTCTTACTTTCTACTTTCTTCATTATCATCTTCATGGTATTAACTTATTCAATTGCAACTGGTATCGCATTAGGATTTATCGTTTACACAGTTTCAATGGTTGCACAAAAAAGATTCAAAGAAGTTCATCCAATGATGTATGGACTGACAGTTCTATTCATACTAGCAACTATTTTAGGCGCTATTTAATTTATTAAAGAGACAATTATTTGTCTCTTTTTTTTGAAAAAAAATATAGAAAGAGGTTATTTATGGAAAACAATTTAATTATCGGTATTCAAGAAAAACCAAAATCAATCCTACAATGGATTGTATTGAGTTTCCAGCATGTATTTGCCATGTTTGGAGCAACTATCCTAGTCCCTATTTTAACAGGACTCGATCCAAGTGTTGCCTTAGTCGCTAGTGGTGTGGGTACACTTATCTACATCATCATGACGAAGGGAAAGGTACCAGTTTATCTAGGTTCAAGTTTTGCCTATATATCAGCTATTGCCATCGCTGGACAAATGAACGGATTTTCTTCAGCGTATGTCGGTTTAATGCTTGTGGGGATTGTTTATGTTATCGTTGCTTTCATTATTAGATTATTTGGTAGCGGATGGATAAAAAAATTATTGCCGCCGATTGTTATCGGCCCCATGATCATCATCATCGGTTTATACTTATCACCAATTGCTATTGGTTATGCAGGGTTAGATGGTAGCAAGGATATTTATGCAATGTTATTAGCCTTGATTACATTTTCAACAATTGTTATCATCAGTATCTTCGGTAAGGGGTTTTATCGAATAATACCATTTATCATCGCGATAATTGTTGGATACATTAGTGCTGTGTTAATGGGTATTGTTGATTTAAAAACCGTATTTGAAGGCGTCAACTTCTTTGAATTACCAAACTTCCAATTTATAGGGACATATAGTCTAGATTTTAGTGCAGCGCTTATATTCTTACCCATTGCTTTTGTAACGATATCAGAACATATCGGTGACCATATTGTTTTAGGTGAAGTAACTGGTGAAGACTTCTTGGAAAAACCTGGTTTAAAGAATACTCTAATGGGCGATGGGATTGCGACCTTTGTGAGTGCAGCCATGGGTGGCCCTGCCAACACAACTTATGGGGAAAACACAGGTGTTGTTGCAATGACTAAAGTCGGTAGTGTTTATGTCATCGGTTTGGCAGCTATCTTCGCAATCGTCTTAGGCTTCTTCGGTTATATTCAAGCCTTTATCGGTAGTATCCCTGAATCAGTATTAGGAGGTATGACCATCATCCTTTACGGACTAATCGCAAGTAATGGTATAAAAGTATTGATTAAAGCCAAAGTCAATATGGGGAATATGAGAAACTTGATCATAGTCTCAACCATGTTAATTGTGGGTCTTGGTGGTGCAGCTATTCCATTAAACGCCGCAACAGATTTAACTGGTATGAGTTTAGCTGCAATCTTTGGAATCATCTTAAATTTAGTACTACCAAACGATATTCTAATGAAAGATAAAAACACTGTTGATTAAAATCAATTAACTTGTTTTAAAAATTAATTTATGCTATAATTATTTTGCTTTTGTAATGGGGAGTAACTACCATTTATGGTGATAAAGTCAACACACGATGATTTCATCTGGCTTTATCCTTTGTTTAAACAAAGATGTAAGACCATTAACAGACTAGACGTCTTTGTTAATGGTCTTTTTATTGTGAAAGGAAAAATATTATGACTTATGTTTTATTAATTATCGGATTTCTAATTTTAATTAAAGGCGCTGATTTCTTTGTGGATGGATCAGCTGGTATTGCCAAGCATTTTAAAATCCCACCTATTATTATTGGATTAACCATCGTTGCCTTTGGAACCAGTGCGCCTGAAGCTGCTGTTAGTATTTCAGCCGCTATTAATGGTACAGAAGGTATATCTGTTGGAAACATTGTCGGATCAAACATTATTAATATTTCATTGATTATTGGTTTAACAGCTTTCATCTTTCCTCTGAAAGTATCTAAATCGACAATTATCAAAGAAATACCTCTTGCTTTATTAGGCGCAGTCGCTTTGTTAATTCTTTTATCAGATATAAAATTATCTGATGGTACAGCCAATATTTTTAGTAGAGCTGACGGTTTAATTCTATTAGCATTCTTTAGTGTTTTTCTATATTACATCATAGAAGTTGCACTTAAAAGCCAAGGCAATGGTACTTACTTAATTGAAACCGATAAACCTATAACAACAAATTTAAAAAAAGATATTCCAATAACCTTAATAGGTTTAACAGGCATCATCCTCGGCGGATGGTTAGTTGTTAGAGAAAGCCAGACAATTGCCTTATCATTTGGCATGAGCGAAACCCTTGTTGGTTTAACCATTGTCGCTGTAGGGACTTCTCTTCCAGAACTTGTAACAGCCCTAACAGCCGCATTGAAGAAACAAAGCGAAATTGCATTAGGTAATGTCATTGGAAGCAATATCTTTAATACGTTTTTCGTTTTAGGTGTTACCTCAACCATTACACCCTTGGTTGTTGAAGCAAAGATTATCTTTGATATTATACTTATGATTACTTTAACCATCATTCTACTGGTATTTTCCCATACACATAAACGAACTCTCAATAAGGCAGAAGGTGTCTTACTATCACTTATCTATCTTTCATATTTAGTTTTTATCATCATTAGAAATTAAAAAAAGCCTATTCATATAGAATAAGCTTCAAATTCGAGTGGTGGAGACGATGGGGCTCGAACCCACGACCTCATGGCTGCCAGCCATACGCTCTCCCAGCTGAGCTACGCCCCCGTTAAAAATATTATATCTATCTATATAAAGAAAATCAATACTTATTTTTAATAATTGTATTGATTTTTTTTATTTAACAATGTAATATATATATGACATATTGTAATATATATTTTATGTTTGGAGGTTAGCAATGAATAATCAAATGAAAGCTAAGAGAGCTCTTTTAAATTTATCTCAAGCCGATCTAGCAAAAAAGATAGGTGTCTCTAGACAGACAATTATTTTAATTGAACAAGAGAAGTATAACCCTAGTTTAAAACTATGCTTATCAATTTGTTATGAATTAAAAACAACCTTAGACGAACTATTTTGGAGGGCGCCAGAAAATGAAAGATGAAAGAATTATTAAAGAACTAAACAAAACAAAGATAATTATTATTTATTATATTTTCATTACAACATTATTAGTTTTCTTAGGAAAGTTTTTAATTAATACAATTTATCTAGAAACATTCAATGGTACTATGTCAAGAAAACGGACAAGTTAAAAATATAGTAAGTTCATTTTAATGATTAATTGATTAACTTGTTTTGTTTGTAATTCTTTTCGTATTCATTTGGTGATAAATAACCAAGTGTTCC